>Ga0272441_10006722_pt1 | contig 19081 bp, 17 predicted proteins | sample SSMProp6N_FD_193582 | JGI IMG/M metagenome (GOLD analysis project Ga0272441, IMG submission 193582) | Marine sediment archaeal communities from Little Sippewissett salt marsh, Falmouth, MA, United States - SSM-Prop-6N | ecosystem: Environmental > Aquatic > Marine > Wetlands > Sediment ... | reverse complement strand
GGCTGGGAGGCGGGTGGGCCTGGAGGAGAGCGGGCTTGGAGGAGGGTGGGCTTGGCAGACGGCGAGGGTTGGGAGAGGCGTAGGAATGGACAAGGAAGGCGGCGGCGGGTTTCGGTGGCCCGAGGGCAAGCGGGCGGCGGTGAGCTTGTCGTTTGACGACGCGCGGCACAGCCAGGTCGACTGCGGCATGGCGGTGCTGAACGGCCTGGGCGTGCGGGCGACGTTCTACGTGTCGGTGGGGGGCGTGGAGCTGCGGCGGGAGGCGTGGCGGGCGGCCGCGGCGGCGGGGCACGAGATCGGCAATCACACGCTGCGTCATCCGTGCAGCGGCAACTTCCCGTTTGCGCGGGACAAGGCCCTGGAGGGCTACACGCTGGAGCGGATGGAGGCCGAGCTGATCGAGGCCAACGACGCGATCGAGGAGCTGCTGGGCGTTCGCCCGACGACGTTCGCCTACCCGTGCGGGCAGACGTTCGTGGGCCGCGGCGAGGGCGTGCGAAGCTACGTGCCGCTGGTGGCCCGGCATTTCCAGGTCGGCCGGGCCGCGTTCAACGAGACGCACAACAACCCGGCGTACTGCGACCTGGCCCAGGCGTTCAGCCGCGACGGCGACGCGCGGACGTTCGAGCAGCTTCGGGCGATGGTCGACCAAGCCGTCGAGGCGGGGGGGTGGCTGATCCTCTTCGGCCACGAGATCGGCCCGGACGCGGGCGTGCGCCAGGTGACGCACGACGAGGCCCTTGGGCGGCTTTGCGAGCACTGCCTGGATGAGGGCAGCGGGGTCTGGCTGGACACGGTCGCAGCGGTCGGGGCGTACGTCAACGGGAACCGGCAGGTCCGCTGACCGCCCACGGACAAGAGGAACCAAGCCATGCTGAGAGTCGGGCAGAAGGAAGCGGACGCGGTGGCGAAGGTGCTGCTGAGCGGCAAGATATTCCGCTACGGCAAGCTCGGGGGCCAGTGCGGGCGGTTCGAGCGGCGGTACGCGAAGTACCTCGGCGTCGAGCACGTGTGGGCGACCTCCAGCGGGACGACGGCCCTGACGGCGGCCCTGGCGGGGGTGGGCGTCGGCCCCGGCGACGAGGTGATCGTGCCCGCCTGCACGTACATGGCCACGCCGATCTCCGTGCTGGCCGCGGGGGCGATCCCGGTGATCGCGGACGTGGACGACTCGATCACGCTGGACCCGAAGGCCGTCGCGGCGGCGGTCGGCCCGCGGACGAAGGCCGTCGTGCCCGTCCACATGTGGGGCCTGCCGTGCGACATGAAGCGGATCGCCCGGGTGGCGAAGAAGCACGGCCTGCTGATCGTGGAGGACGCCTGCCAGGCCGTCGGCGGCGGCTACGAAGGCCGAAAGCTCGGCTCGATCGGCCACGCCGGGGCGTTCAGCTTCAACTACTACAAGAACATGACCTGCGGCGAGGGCGGGGCGATGGTGACGAACGACCCGGCCGCCGCGGAACGGGCCGGGTGCCTGATCGACTGCTGCCGGTTCTACTGGGACGGGCGGGACGACGGCTTCCGCCCGTTCACGTCGAACGGCGCGCGGGCGTCGGAGTTGGAGGGGGCCGTCCTCAACGTCCAGCTCGACCGGATCGACGGCCTGATCCGCGCGTGCCGCCGGCAGAAGCAGCGCATCGGCCGCGAGACCGCCGAGACGGGCCTCGCGCCCATCCGCTACCACAGCCCGGACCACGAATGCGGCACGCACGTGATGTGGACCTTGCCGACCCCCGAGCAGGCCGACGACTTCGCGCGGCGGACGGGCGGCACGGTCGCGGGCAAGACCGGCCGGCACGTCTACACGGAGTGGGACCCGATCCTGAACCACCGCGGCGCACACCACCCGGCGCTGGACCCGTTCCGGCTGCCCGCGAATCGGCGCTGCCGCAAGAAGTACACCCGGGACATGTGCAGCCGCTCGCTGGACGTGCTGAACCGCACCGTGATGGTGCGGACAAACCCGGACCACAAACGAGCCGACGTGACGGCGCTGATCCGAAGGGTCCGTGAAGCGGCGAAGGCCGTCCTGCCCGACGCGGGACGGTAGAGGAGCAGCAGCATGGCATCGAGCATCCTGAGACGGCACGGCGACAAGCCCGTTCTCGAGCCCCGGGCGGGGCAGTGGGATGCGGTCAGCACGTTCAACCCCGGCGCGATCCTGGACGACGACGGCCGGGTGCGAATGCTCTACCGCGCCGTGACCGACCTCAAGCCGTACGTCTCGCGGTTCGGCCTGGCCGTCAGCGAGGACGGGGTGCGGTTCGAGCGGGCGGCCGAGGGACCCGTGTACGAGCCGGACGCGCCGTTCGAGATCGGCGGCGTCGAGGATGCCCGCATCACGCGCGACGGGGAGGACTACCTGGTGACGTACGCCGCCGTCTCCGGCGTGCCCGGGGCGGTCTACGAGGAGATGGACTTCTTCGCCCGCGCGCAGGCGGACCCGTACATTCCCCGGCCGGGCATCCCGCCGATGGGCCCGAGCCTGACGTGCCTGCTTCGCTCGCGGGACCTGCGGCGCTTCGAGTACGAGACGATGCTGACCCCGCCGGGCATCGACGACCGCGAGGGGATTCTCTTCCCCGAGAAGGTGGGGGGGCGGTACGTGCTGATCCATCGGCCGACGAGCTGGGTGGGCGAGTTTTACGGCACGGCCCGGGCGGGGGTCTGGCTGGCGTTCTCCGACGACCTGCGGACGTGGGACTACGGCGCGGGGTCGCGGTACCTGCTGATGGCCCCGCGGGAGGGCGTGGCCTGGGAGGCGGGGAAGATCGGTGGGGGCCCGCCCCCCGTCCGAACGGACGCCGGCTGGCTGATGCTCTACCACGGCGTGGACGAGCGGTACGTCTACCGCGTCGGGGCGGCCCTGCTGGACCTGGACGACCCGATGCGCGTCCTCGCCCGCACGGACGACTTCCTGATGGAGCCCGAGCGGGAGTGGGAGAAGTCCGGCGTGATCCCCAACGTGGTCTTTCCCACGGCCGCGGTGGTCCGCGGGGGCGAGCTGCTGGTGTACTACGGCGGCGCGGACCGGGTGGTGGGGCTCGCGCGGGCGGACGTGGAGGAGTTGGTGGATCACCTGATCGGGTCCTGAGCCCGGGGATTCGGATCCTCGGGCTTCGGGAAAGGGCGTGGGCAGGGGTTTTCGGTTTTGCGTCGAGGGCTTTCGCTTCGACGGGGGGGGGAATCCTACGCTTCCACCGGCAGGCCTCGGAGTCTGCGCGGAAGGAGTGAACGCATGATCTGTGCGCAGGGGGCCCGGCAGGGCCTGCACGCGAAATCCGTCACCATCGTGTTGATCGCGGTGCTGCTCGCCGCCGGTGCGTCCGCGCAGGCGGGTCCCTCGGACGACCCGATGGGGTACTTCAACCTGTACAGCCTGGGCGACATCGGCACGCCGGGCTCGGCGTATCAGGGCGAGGTCATCGGCGTTGCCGGTGCGGGGGGGAACGTCTGGTTCTCGTCCGCCCTGCACGGGCGGAACTCGCCGACGGGCTACGCCCTGCACGCCGGCGGGTCGGCCGTGCTGTCGGGAACGTACCTCAACAGCCTGGAGATCGGCGGCAACGCGAGCCTGGGCAACGCCGGCATCGCCGGCAGCGTGGTCACCGGCGGGGACGTGAGCAGCTTCGGTCCCTGCGCGATCGGGGGGGATGTCCTGGCGGCCGGGTCCGTGTCGCTGACCGGCGAGATGGCGATCGAGGGGCGGACGGTCTCGGGCGCGGCCTTTTCGCCGATGGCCGACCACGCCGCGCTGTCGGAGTTCTTCGTGGGCAAGTCGCAGGAGATCGGCTCGCTGGCCGACACGGGCGGCTGGACGGAGGACTGGGACGCGGTCCGCTTCGAGGGCGCCGGGGGCGTCAACGTCATCACCGTGGACGCCGCGACGCTGAAGGACGCCACGTCCGTCACCATCGTCGCGCCCGAGGACGCCGTCGTGTACATCAATGTCCTCGACGCGCACGTGGAGTTGGACTGGACGGCGTGGCGGTACGAGGGCGGGGTGGAGGCCGCCGACGTCCTGCTCAACCTCGCCAACGCCACGAGCCTGGACCTGAGCGGCACGAACGCGGTGAACATCCTCGCCCCGTTCGCCGACACGGTCTTCGCCGACGGCGTTCTCGCGGGCAACCTGGTCGTGAGCAACCTCGAGGGGAGCGGGCAGATCAACCCGGGCAGCTTCGAGCACATGGGCCCGGTCCCCGAGCCCGCCACGTGGATGCTCCTGCTGGTGCTCGCCGTCCCGATCCTCGCGAGACGATCTCGCCGAGCCCGCGCCGGCGCACACGCCTGAGGTTCCAGCGGGCAGCCGGAAACCACAGAGGCTCGGAGGACTCAGAGGCAACGGACCAAGAAGCATCGCATGTGTATATCATGATATGATGTACCTGGACGGCGGGAGCGGCAACTCAAGCGGACCGGTCTGGGAGGCCCGGAGGGCCGGAAGGCAATAGCCGGCGGCGTCAGCCGCCGGTATCGGACCCAAACACAATCCGAGCCCCAGCGGGGCGAACGGAGTCCGTCCGCACGCGCCTACGCGGGGTGCGTTCCTTTCGCCCCGCCGGGGCTCTTGATCTACGGGGTCTGGCACCGGGGGCTGACGCCCCCGGCCAGGTCCTTCCGGCCCTGCGGGCCTCCGAGGCCGGCCCGTTTGAGGATCCTCTTCGCGGCAACCCGGCGCTCACGGTCCCGCGAACTTGATCGTCAGCTTGCTGCCACGCTTTCCGAGCTGGACCTGCTGCGTGGTCTTCAGTGTCCCGTGCGTCACGGTGACCTCGTAGTCCCCGAGGAAGCCGCGCAGCTTGCACGTGCCGTCGGCGCCGGTCCGCCCGTCGGCGTTCGTCCACCAGCGTTTGAAGACCAGGTCCCTGTACGCCTCGCCGTTGGGCTTGATGGACCAGTCGCGGCGGAACATCGCGCAGTTCGGCCGCCAGTGCCGGCCCTCCCAGAAGCCCCACATGAGGAAGCCGTCCACGGCCGGGTGGGCGAAGATCGCCGTCATGAAGTCCCGCGTGTACCGGGCCTGGAGCGCCTCGTCCTCGCCGGGGAAGTCGAACTCGGTGATGGAGATCGGCAGGTCGAACTTCGCGAAGCGGTCGAGAATCTCCCACAGCGTCTCCGGCGGGGTGGGCGTGCGGAAATGGCTTTGCAGGCCGATCCCGCCCAGCGGCGCGCCTTTGTCCAGCAGGTAGCGGATCGTCTGCTCGTAGTGCTTCTGGTGGGCCGTGTCCGTTGCCCCGCCCGCCGCGAGGATGGCGTAGTCGTTGACGTACAGCCGGGCGGCGGGCAGGACGCTGCGGGCCGTCTTCCACCACTCGACCACCACGTCCCGGCCGCAGACGTCCATGAGGTCGTGGTTGCTGAACGGCTCGTTCATGACGTCCCACTCGTCGATGAGGCCCTTGGTGGCGGTGGTCTCCTCGATGATGTGCTCGCGGACGGCCCTTCGCAGGGCGTTGGGGTCGTCCTTGAGCTGCTGGATCCGCCGCGGCACGTGCCGCCACGCCGGCCAGACCAGGCAGTGCCCGCGGTTGTAGTAGCCCTTGGAGCGGAGCAGCTTCAGCGCGGCGACGGACTTCGCCTTGCTGTACCGCCCGCCCCATCGGCTCTCCCACGCGGGCCACTTCAGGTCGTTCTCGTTCACGATCCGGTTGAACAGCTCGAAGATGTGCTTGCGGTAGATGTCGTTGTCCTCGCCCGGCGAGGCCACCATGTACAGCACGATCGCCGACCCGAACCCGAACGCGTGCCGCTTCATGCGCACGGCCACGTCCGCGCCGGTGAGGGGCTTGCCGTCCGTCCCCGTGACCTCGACGGTCAGCTCGCCCTTGCGGTGCTTCTCGATGCGCCGCGCCGCCTCGGCCCGCCACGGCGCGTCGGGGGCGCTCCCGCGATAGGTCCGCTTCGTCCGCGGCAGGTCGCCGAGCCTGGCCGACCGGCCGAAGTTCAGCAGGCGAATGCCCGCGAGCTGAACCGTCTGCGGCTTGTAGCCCAGCGCCACCCCCAGGGCCGCCTGACCCGCCGGGTAGCTTCCGTCGGCGACGAACGGGGCGTCGAAGCGTTTCCATTCCGGCCCGGCCGCGGCGTGATGGTCCACCAGCTTGTGCCAGTTGCTCGACGCCTTCTGGAAGTACACGCGGACGCGCCCCTCGCCGCTCTCGTGCGAGGACTGAACCGTCCGCAGGTAGAACCGCAGCAGGCACACGTCGCCCTTGCGGACAGCCGCCGTGCTCGGGGCGATCAACTGCACCTCGTAGTCGTTTCGCGGCTGGCGGATCGTCCGCACCTGGACCGCCGTGGTGAACGGCTGCCCGGCGTGGGGCTTGACCGGCCGGCGGGTCCTCTCCGCCGCCCCCTCGGGCGCGCCGAGCTTGAGGTGGTCCTCTACTGGCTGGGCCACCATCGACGTGCCGCCCTTGGGGATCGGCTTGTCGGCGCAGAACGCGGGCGCACAGGCGAGAAGACACAGTACGATGAGAGAGAGGGCACGCGTCGTCATGCTCGGTTCCTTCCGTTCTGGGAGACCAGGAGCCGGCGACTCCGGTCGCCGGGCTTCCAGCACTGAAACACCGTTCATCCCCTCTCCGGCTTCCTCTGCGTCTCTGCCCCTCGGTCCTGCTTTCGGCTCTGGGGCTCAGGCTCGAAGAGAACGAGGAACCGGGTATCGCGTATTGGGAACCAGGAATCAGTTGTCCAGTGTCCGGGCTACAGGCTCCCGGCTACGGGTTACGCCTCGGATTGCGGACGCAGGCGGCGGCGCGTGCTTTTCTGCCTTCGCGTCAGTCCACCGGGCCCGGTCGCGTGACGCGGGGGGCGGTGGCGATGCGGGGGCGGACGGAGAGCCAGTCGACGCCCTGGAAGTCCGGGTCGGGGATGGCACGGACCTCCTCGGCGCCGCGGTAGGGGCACATGGCGTCGACCCAGCAGATCAGGCGGCGGAGGCTGACGGGGTCCACCTTCACCTCGTGGTGCCGGCCGCTGGACGCGATGTCGATCAGGCGGCTGCGATAGGACAGGCGGGTCATCGGCGGCGGCGTGCGGTAGGCGGCGGGGTCGCGCTGGTGGTAGCCCTCGACCATGATCATGCCGGCGATGCCCCAGCCGGGGGGCGGGTCCTTGGGCTGGCTGTAGGGCCGGCCCCAGGCGGGTCGGCCGGTGAACAGGACGTAGGGCTCCTGGAACATTCGGAACCCCGGCCGGGGGGTCATGTCCAGCGTTTGGACGGCCTTGCCGGTCCCCTGGTGGCACGCGCCGCAGTAGCGGGCGAGGACGGGCTTGACGTAGCGGTCCCAACTGACGGTCCGGTCGTCCCACGGCGGCGGGGTGATCTCGCTGGGGGCCTGGTACCCCGCGGGCGGCGGCGCGGCGACGGGCGTCGTGCTGTGCAGCTCGTGGCAGCCGAGACAGCCGCGCTTCTCGCCGGGCATCACGCCGGTGAAGCTCCGCATCGTCTGCAGCGCCCGGAAGCGTCCGTCCAGCAGTTGGAAGTGCAGCGGGATGCCCGATGGCGCGTGGAAGGCGACGGACCCGTCCGGGCCGATCGGCACGGTGCCGACGATCCGCTTGACCCCCTCGGACTGCACCGCCGAGACGACGGGCCCGGTGGAGATATACGGCCGCTTGTGCCAGTACGTATACGTCTTGTGCTCGATGTTGAGCACGCGGAGGTACCGCGCCCGGCCGCGAAGCTCGGGCGGGGCGCCCTGGCAGACGTCCGCGCTGTAGATCACGCCGCCGCGGGGGTGTTCGCGTTCGGCGCGGGTGGGCCAGTCGACGCGGTCGGGGACGACGGGCGGCCGGGGGCGCGGGCGAAGGGGCATCGCGTGCAGGACGTTGTGCGTGCCCTCGTAGATCAGCTCGCGGTTGCCGTCGACGTCCATCAGGTAGAGGACGAACTTCCCGCCGCGGTCGGCGGAGACGAGGAAGTCCGTCTCGCTGAGCGGGTAGGGGGCGTAGTAGCCGGCGTAGCGCCCGGAGGCGTGGTAGCGCGGCGACTCGACGGGGTCGGCCGGTCCGTTGCCGCACTCCGGCCAGGCCACGTCGGCGGTGACCTTGGTCAGCCCGTCGGGGAAGTTGAAGCCGCGGTCCGGGTCGATGAGGCCCACGGACCCGCCGAACCAGTTGTGGTGGGCACTGCCGGTGAACAGGATCCGCCGGCTGCCGGGAATCGCGCGGGCGTCCTTGAGCAGGTCGGGCCAGACGCTCTGGTTGCCCCACAGCGTGGCGACGGCCGTGCCGTCGGGGTTGGCGGTCCAGAGCCCCTGCGCCCGCCACAGCGGCTTGTCGGTGTACTCCCAGCGGGTGTAGACGACCCGCCCGTCGTTCAGGACGGAGGGCGTGTAGTCCGGCTCGTTGCCGCGGGAGATCAGGTAGACGTCGCGCCCGTCGCGGCGGCAGCGGGCCAGCACGTAGGCGTTGGTCGGCGGCATGCAGCGGACGTACGTGTGCCCGCGGGTCGTGGTGAAGAGGATGTGCTCGCCGTCGGGCAGGTACACCGGGTCGAGGTCGTCGTACGGCCCGGCGGTGAGCTGGGCCAGATGGCCGCCGTCGGCGTCGATCTCGTAGAGGTGGAACGCCTTCTCGTTGTGGGGCTTGAAGCAGAACAGGACCTTGCGGCCGTCGTAGGACACGTCTGGCCGCCAGAACGCCCCGTGCAGCGGCGGCTTGGGCATGAGCTGGGTGAGATGTCCGCCGGGGGACAGGCCCCTGAGCACGAGCAGCCGGGCGCCGGGGACGGCCATGTAGCCCAGGCGGTGGCGCGTCTCGTGCCGCCACTCCGAGCCGCCCGGGTAGGGCATGTCCACGAAGAGGACCTTGTCGAAGTCCAGGACGGGGTTGGCCAGGGCGATCCGCCGCTTGACGGCCCGGACGCGGAAGTACAGGGCCGGGTCGGGCTGCTTGCCTTCCGCGGCGAGCCGGGCAAGGTCGTCCAGCTCGGCCCGTTCGCGGGAGAGGTCGACGCCGCCGTGGGCCGCCAGGCGATCGGCCAACTCGCGGGCCCAGTCGATCTCCCGGGCGATCCGCTCAGGCGTGGGCTTGCCGTCGGCCTGGTGCAGCCAGTCGCGCTCCAGCACCTCGCGGGCCTCGTCGGCGGTCCGGTCGCGCGTCTCGGGCGTGGCGGGCGTGACGTAGGGTGCGACGGCCTCGCGAACGTGCGGGCGCCGGTGGATTCTCGGCCCGGCCTGGAGGACCAGCTCGACCCACTCCGGGCTGTGCCGCGCCGCCTCGCCCGCCGCCCGCAGGCGCTCGTATCGCCGCTCGAGGGCCTGGACGTCCTTCCACCGGCGGAGCTGCTCGGGGGTCAGCCGCCGCCACTGGGCGTCGGTCAGCGGCTTGTACTCCAGCAGCTCGCCCATCAGCCGGGCGGCGAGGCGCTCGTTGACGTCTGCCCCGACGGCCGTGAGATACGCGAGCGGGTCCGTGCCCGTCCATTCGAGGAAGCCGTCGTACGGGGCCTGGAAGCTCGTCCGCAGCTTTCGCCGCAGCGCCCCCGCGAGCGCCGGCGTCAGCCGGATGCGCCGCTCGACCACGTTGCGCCGCGTGCCCGCCAGGGACTCGGCGAACGTCTCGCCCTCGACGTAGAACTCCGCCAGCTTCGCCGCATGCTGCTTGTCTCGGCGGCTCAGCACGGCCGCCCCGTCCCGCCAGAGCCGGGCGACCTCCTCGGCCGTCAGGGCCTCGCGGTAGATCCGCAGCTCGTCGATCGCCCCCTGGAAGCACTCTCCCCCGTTCATCGACCCGATGCACCCGGGCGCGGGACCGCCGGCGCGGATCTCGCCCCGCCGGGCCAGCAAGCCGATCTGCCGCCCGTCGAGGTAGACGCGCATCTCCCGGCCGTCGAACGTGGCCGCACAGTGGTGCCACTGTCCGTCGAGCACCTGGGCGGGAAGGAGGGGCGCGTCGCACTCGACGTAGCCGCCGACGTTCAGCCCCAGCGCCAGCACCTTGGCGTGCTCCTGGAAGCTGAACAGGACGCGGCGGTCGCCGTCTTCCTTGCGGAAGATCTCGTTGTACCGCTCGAACCGCACCGGCCGGACCCACGCGCTGAGGGCGATGCGGCGGACGGTGGCGAAGTCCGGCCGGCCCGCAACGGCCAGCCGGTGCCGCCCGGAGAAGCCCATCGCGTTGCCGAACAGCCCCATCGTTCGGCGCAGCGCCGCCGCCCCGCCGGAAGCCGACGCGTGGTTGCCGGCGCCGCTGCGGTCCCGGCAGTCGGCGCCGAGGCCCTCGTCGAAGCTCCACCAGGCGACCAGGGGCTTGTCGACGGCCGCCGGGGAGGTCTCCTCAGTCTTGCCGCTCGCCCACGCCGCCGCGGCCGCGGTCAGCACGGTGAGAAGAACGCCGCCATTCCGTATCCGCACGCTTCGACGCATCGGTGAGAACTCCCGCGGAGGTTCGTAGCGCCACTGCAATCGCGGGAGCCCATTCTACAGGATGGCGAGGCGAACCGAACCGATTCGCCGCGGAGTTCCCCTCCGTGCCGGCCGGGCGCGGACGGCTACTTGATCCTCTTGGGCTTGCAGAGGCCCTTTTTCTTCCTGCTGACCGCGCCGCACTTCTTGCAGGCGAAGTGCCCCCGCTTGCCCTTGGCCTTCTTTTCGCCTTTCAAGCAGCCCATGGTCTACGGTTCCTCACACGTTGCCGGCTCCGACGCGTCGCCTGCGAGCGGGCGAAGGGCCCGCCGTCCATCCCATTGTAGGCAGGGCGGCGCCCTGGAGGCATTCGGGGTCGCCGGCGGCCGAATTGCCGGCCCGGACTGCGCTTCGGGCGGACTGCGCGGGGGTCCGGGCCTTTCTTTAAGTCGGGCGGGGTGGTGGCCGACGTATGACGAGGAGAAGAGGAACGCACTGCCGCGGGACGGGGCAACATGAGTCCGCCCTTGCACGCAGTGGTGGCAGACGCTGGGGAGAAAGACCATGGCAAGGACCGGGAGGCGCCCCCGAAAGGCCGGGACACGGCTCCCAACCGGAGTATGTCTCCAAGCGGCCGGTCGATGCGGGTTCACCGTAGTCGAGCTCATGATCGTGATGGCCATGGTCGCCATCATCGCGGTGATTGCACTTCCACGGTTCGTAGACGCTTCGGAGGCGGCGGCGGAATCGGTCCTGGCGAAGGACCTTCAGATGGTCCGCCGCCAGATCGAGCTGTTCAAGCTCCACCACGGCGGGATCCTGCCCGGGCAGGACGACATCGAAATGGTCCAGCAGTTGACGGGCAGGACCGACGCCGACGGCACGCTGAACCCTGGCGGGGCCTTCGGCCCGTATATGCGCGTCTTCCCGACCAACCCGTTCACCGAGAGCAACACGGTCAAGCAGACGGCCTCGGGCGAACCGGGCGACAGCGGGGACCAAGCCTGGTATTACAGCGTGAAGACCGGCCTGTTCGCTCCCAACGACGACGCGCACAAGGACCTGTAGCGCAGGTGCAGGCCGCGATAGCCCGCGCCCGGCGGGCGGGGCAAGGCGAGCCATGCAAGCGGGGCGCAACGGCCGTTGCGCCCCGCGAACTGTACACGGAACTTCCCCCACAGGCGCCCGCTTACCGGGCCTTGGCGTACTTCACCGAGCAGCCGTAGGGCTTCGTCTTCGGCGTGGAGACCTTCTTGCCGGCCAGCAGCTCGTCCAGGGCCTTGGCAACGTAGTTCGTCTTCTTCTCATTGCGGCCCCGGGGGTCGTCGTCGATTCCGCCGGCGTAGACGATCTTGCCGGTCTTGTCGATGATCCGCATGTCCGGGGTGGTCTTGGCGTCGTAGGCCTTGCCGACCTTCCCCGCGCTGTCGTCGAGGATGGCGTAGGGCAGCTCGTACTTCTCTGCCCACTGCTTGTTCGACGCGACGGTGGCGTAGTTCGAGCTGTTGACGGCCAGCCAGACCACGCCCTTGGGGGCGTACCGGGTGGCGAGGGTCTTCATCGTCGGCGTCGTGTAGTGCCGCCGGGAGACGGGGCACTTGGGGTTGATCCACTCCAGGACGACGATCTTGCCCCGGTAGTCCGCCAGGCTGACCTTCTTGCCGTTGTGGTCGGTCAGCGTGAAGCCGGGCGCCTTCGGCACGGCGGGGGCGTACTTGACGGAGCAGCCGTACGGCCGGGTCTTGGGGGTGGAGATCTTCTTGCCGGCGAGGTGCTCGTCGAGGGCTTGGGCGACGTAGTTGGTGGGGGCGTCCTTGTTCCCGCGGGGGTCGTCGTCGATCGCGCCGGCGTAGACGAGCTTGCCCTTGCCGTCGACGATCCGGATGTCGGGCGTGGTGCTCGCGCCATAGGCCCGGCCGACGTCGCCGGACTGGTCGTTCAGGATGGGATAGGGCAGCTTGTTGGCCTTGACCCAGCCGGCGTTCTTCTCGGTCGTCCAGTAGTTCGTGCTGTTGATTGCCAGCCAGACGACGCCCTTCGGGGCGTACTTCTCTGCGAGGGCCTTGGTCACGCCCTTGGTGTACTGCCGCTTGGAGAACGGGCAGTCGGGGTTGACCCATTCCAGGACGACGGCCTTGCCCTTGAAGTCTGCCAGGCGGACCGGCTTGCCGTTGTGGTCGGGCAGCGTGAACGCGGGGGCGGGCTTGTTGGGCTCGGCCGGCGCGGGCTTGGCGTGCAGCGGAACGGCGACCGCCGCCAGGGCGGCCGCTACGATAACCAGGTACGTCCAGTGCTTGACCTCAGTCATGGCGCTCTCCTTTCCCCGCGCCGCCTTCGGTGGGCGGCGGGGTGTCTCGGTTGGCTTGTTCGGGAGACTTGGCCGACGGCGCGGCCGTGGGCTTGCGGAGCGGCACGTCGAGCCGCACGGCGCGGCGGGTGCCGTTCGCTTGCGTGTGGACCAGGACTCCTTCGAGGGTGTCGGTCGTCTGCTTGGCCCCCGCCAGCGACGCGGCGGTGAAGGTCACGGTTGTCCGGGCGCCTTTCGTCCGGACGGTCGCGCCCCGGACCTCCACGTCGCGGCCGGCGGCGGGGTAGAACTCGACGGCTGCCGGCGGCTGGGACCAGTCGGCGGTGATCGTGAAGCGGCCGGTCGTCTCGCCGGGCGGGATCTGCCCGGCGATGCGAAGGCCGCGAACGCCCGACCCTTTCGTCTGGCCTCGCACGGGCAGGCGGCTGTGCCATCGTTCGAAGAGATCGCGTCGGGCCGGGCGGGCCTTGGCGGCGAGGGGTAGCCGCAGGCGGAGCTTCCGATCGCCCGCGACGCACATGTCCTTGCAGGCGAGCCAGGCGGCCTCGACGCGCAGCTCGACCTCGCCGCCGGGGCGTAGGTCCTTCGACACCGTCACCGGCGCCCAGAGCAGCACGTGCTTCTCGTACCCGTAGCCGACAATGTCCCCCGCCTGGCGGAAGGCCATCGGGGCGGGCCAGTGCAGCGGGCCGGCGCGGAGGCCGGCGGGCAGGTCGAAGTCCACGGCCGTGGCCATGCCCGCGTCGCCGGGGTTCTTCCAGTAGACGTGCCACGTGGGTTTCAGGCGGAACAGCACGCCGAGGCGGAACGGCTTGCCCGGCTGGATTGCGGCGACGTCGGTGACGAGCTCGGGCTTGACGAGGGGCTCGGCGTCCACTGAGGCGGTGGGCAGATCGCCCGGGTTGAACCCAAACGCCTCGGGCGTCGGCTCGCCGGCGGCGGCCACCGCACAGGCCGCGAGGGCGACGAGCATCGCGCCGCCCGTTGTCTTGCAGCCACGCCGTCGTTGGGTTCTGCCGTCCAGCATGCGGCCTCTCCGCGGTGGGGCGGGGCGTCCGATGCACCGGCAAGCGGTCCGCCTGCACACCCAGTAATGGTAGGCGCCGGGCGGAGGGGGATTCAAGCGCCCCGGCGAGGCGAGGGCGGAGGGAAAGCTACTCTGGGGCGCTGGGCGGGGGCTGTTTCTCCGCGAGCTTGAGGTCCGCGCGGTCCCAGCCCTCGCGGACGTCGTCCTGCCGCTGGAAGCGGTACCAGAGCAGGAAGCTCTCGTCGCGGTCGCTCTTGGCGTAGTACTGGTCGGAGGCGAGGAACCGTCCGTCCTTGTGGACGAAGATCAGCAGCTTGATGATCGCCGTCTGTTCCGTCGTCTTGTAGAGTGACATTTCCGGCAGGGGGATGGGCGCGTTCGGCACGGGCAGGGCCGGGAAACCCACCACTCCCGTCTTGTATTCCATCGCAAGGGCGCCGGAGGCGACCTCCATGGTGCAGTCGGCCGCGTCGGCGGCGCCGGCGAGCACGGCCCCCTGCTCGGCGAGCCGGGCCCGCAGGGCGACCTGCACGTACTCGGCGTCGGTGCACTTGAGGTTGGCGAAGTCGACGAAGACCTTCTGGCCGCGCAGCATGGGCATGTCCAGCCGGGCCAGGACCACGTCCACGGCGCGGGACAGCAGGAGCTGCTCGACGGCCGTGCGGGACGTCGTGCTCAGCTTCCGCGTGCTGCAGCCGCTCGCCAGGAGCAGTCCAACCAGGATGTACGCCAGCCGTTTCGCCACAGGTCACCTCTCGCAGGGCGGAGTAAACCGGGCAAGGTACCGGATGCCCCCGCAACACACAAGCCCGTATCGCACGAGAGAATACGGCATCGGCGCGTTCGGGCCGGGCCGGTCAGGCCGAGGGGTCGGCGGAATCCGTGGGCGTCGTCTCGGCCGGCACGGCCGCCAGCAGGTCGGCGAGGGTCATGTCGCGGAGGGATTCCACGGCCGCGGCCTGCGCGCGGCGGACGGCGTGGGCGACGCCGGTGCCGAATCGCCCGGGGTCGGAGGAGGGCCGGTTGCGCCCGGTCAGGCCGAGCACCTCGGTGACGGGGAGCTTGTCGGGGCGGGTACGGGGCAGGAACGCTGGGCGCCGGGTGTCCTCGACGCGGCAGACGACCTCTCCGGCGGCCAGGCGGTCCAGCAGCGTTCCGGCGGACTCCTTCGAGAGGCGCAGGCCGGCGGCGACGTCGGCGGCGGTGGCGGGCCCGGCGTCGTCGGCGAACCGCTCGGCGACGGCGACCGCCGCGGCGAGCAGGTCCCACGGGCCGGCGTAGAAGGGATCGGCGCGGGTCTCGGCGACGGCCTCGTCGAGCGTCTCGGCGGTGTGGGCGATCTCCGCGCCGAACAGGAACAGGTACCACGAGAGGTTCAGCCACAGCAGGAACAGCGGCAGCAGGCCGATCGAGCCGTAGACGTTGCCCTTGGCGACAAGCTCCTGGACGTAGATGCCGAAGCCCCACTTGGCGACCAGCCAGACGGTGTAGGCAACGACGGCCCCGCCGAGCGCGGCCCGGAGGCTGACGCGCGTGTTGGGCATCAGCGTGTAGCAGGCGGTCAGCAGCACGACGCCCACGAGGATCGGCTGCAGCCAGCCGACGCCGGCGAGGATCCAGCTCAGCCCCCCGCTCCGCTCCATGAACGCGAGGGCCTTCTCGCTGGCGAGCGTCGCCAGCCCGGCGGCCAGCGGGCCGAGCGTCATGGCGGACCAGTACAGCATCGTCCGCCGCCCGAGGCCGCGCGATCGGGGCGCGCCGAAGATGCGGTTCAGCGACCGCTCCATCGTGGTCAGCAGGGTCAGGGCCGTCCAGATCAGCACGGCCATGCCCACGGGCCCGAGGGTCCCGAAGGTGAGCTTGGCCTCGACGCGGCCGACGACGGCCTCGATCTCGTCGGCGACGTTCAGCACCCGCCCCGGCTGGGTCGCCGGCTGGGTCGCCGGCGCGGACGCGGGCCCGGAGGCCGGCGCGGTCGCCGGTTGGGACTCCGGCAGGACGATGTTCGTGAAGCCGCTGCTGTCCAGGATCTTCCGCAGGGATTGCCGTCCCCGGTCGAAGGCGCCGAAGGTCTTGAGCGCCACGACGGCCAGGACGATCGTCGGCACCAGCGCGAAGATCGTGCGGAACGACAGCGCCGAGCTCATCGCCATCGCGTTGTTGGCCTTCAGCCGCCGCGCGCAGACGCGCCAGAGCCTCACCTGAAACTGCACGAACCGCGCACCCCGGCCGAGCTCCTCGCCCGGGGACGTCAACAGCCGTACCACGCGCCGCTTAATGGGTTCGAGCCATTTCATCCGTGCACTCTCCTCGCCGGCGGCCCGGCGAAAACGAACCGCAGATCCGGAATCCCGAATCTCGAATCTCAGATTCGAGACTCCACCATCCGCGTCGGTCTGCGGTCTTCGATTCCCGGTCTTCGGTCTTCGGTTCCCGGTCTTCGGTCTTCGGTCCCCGGTCTTCGGTCCCCGGTCTTCGATTCCCGGTCCCCGGTCCTCAGTCCAGCCGGCGGTTGATCAGGTCGAGGAACTCCATCCGCGTGGCCTGGTCGTTGTGGAAGCTGCCCAGCACGCTGGAGGTGGTCATGACGGAGTTCTGCTTCTCCACGCCGCGCATGACCATGCAGAGGTGCTTGGCCTCGATAACCACGCCGACGCCCTCGGCCCCGACGGCGTCGCTGACGGCCCGGGCGATCTGCCGCGTCAGACGCTCTTGGATCTGGAGGCGCCGGGCGTAGAAGTCCATGATCCGCGCGAGCTTGCTGACGCCCAGGACCCGGTCCGTGGCGATGTAGCCGATGTGGCACCGCCCGTAGAACGGGAGCATGTGATGCTCGCAGAGGCTGAAGACCTCGATGTCCCGCGCGATGATCATGTTGTTGGCTTCGGACTGGAAGACCGCGTTGTTGATGATCTGATCGAGGTTGTTGCGGTAGCCCTGCGTGAGGAACTCCCACGCCTTGGCGACCCGCTCGGGGGTCCGGACGAGGCCCTCGCGCTGGGGGTCCTCGCCGATCTCGATCAGCAGCTCGCGGACCAACTCCTGGACACGCTGGAGGTTCATCGGTTCAGGATCTCCTTGAGAACGCGGGTGCATTCGCCGTCCGGCGCCATGCCGGCGGGGATGCCGCCCGGCCAGAGGCAGCATAACGGCTGGCGCGAGTTCGGCAAGACCAGCGCCGGCGCCAGCTCCAGCAGCGGGACCAGGATGAACGGGCTCAGCAGGTCCGGCGCGGGCAGCCGCAGGCCGGCCGTGTCCATCGTCGCCTCGCCGTACAGCACGAGGTCCAGGTCGATGGTCCGCGGGGCGAACTTGTCCGGCCCCCGCGTTCGCCCGAGCCCGGCCTCGATGGGGCGGAGGACCTCGTGCTTCAGCTCGACCGGGCCCCGGGCGGCGCGGACCTCAAAGACCGCGTTGAGGAAGTCCGGCGCGTCGGGCTGGACCTGCCCGTCGGGCCCGACGGCCCGCGAGCGGTACGCCGTCGAAACGCCCGAGACCTCCTCCCGCCCGCGGAGCGCCTCCAGAGCGGCCGGGAGGTTCCGCCGCGGCTCGATGTTGGACCCGGCCGCGACGTACGCGACGACCTGTGGGGGCGAGCCGCTCACGTCTGGCCCCGTGTGCGTTCGATCTCCACGGCAACGGTCCGCGCGAACCGCAGCGCGCCGGGCTTGGAGACTGTCACACGGACCTTCTGAACCCCGTCGTGGGCGAGGCAGGTCTCGGCGATCCGCTCGGCGAGTTTTTCGACGAGGAAGAAGCTCGACGGCTCGACGACGGCGAGGACGGCCTTCTTGACGGCCTTGTAGTCCACCGTGTCGGCGATGTCGTCGGTCCGCCCCGCCTTGCGAAGATCGGCGAAGAGCGTCAGGTCGATCTCGACGTCCTGCTGGTTGCGGCGCTCGTCGGGGTTGATGCCCACGATGCACCGCGTGCGGATCTGGCGGACGTGGATCCGGTCGAGGGGCCGGTCATCCATAGACGCGCCCTTTCATATGGCGCCCGCCGTCAACGTAGATCACCTGCCCCGTGACGAACGGGCTGCGAAGCAGGAACCGGACGGCGTCGGCGACGTCGTCCGGCGAGCCGTGGCGGTTCAGCGGGTTGGTGTGGGCGTTGGCGGCCAGGAAGCCCTCGTCCTCGCCGGGCGGGGGCAGGATCAGCCCCGGCGCGACGGCGTTGACCTTGACCCGCGGCGCCAGCTCCAGCGCGAGCATTCGCGTGAGGCTGAAGAGCATCCGCTTGCTGAGGTGGTAGGCGGCATGGAGGCGGTCGTAGTCGACGATCCGGCAGTCCAGCAGGTTGACCACGTCGCCGTCGGCGCCTTGGGCGGCCAGCCGGCGGGCCAGCTCCAGCGGCACCGTCGCGTGGAGCTGCACGTTCTCGGCGAGGGACTCGGCGGGGAAGTCCAGCACCGTGTTCTTGGGGAAGATCGACGCGTTGTTGACCAGCACGTCCACCGCTCCCGCCACCACGACGGCCGCGTCGAACAACGCCCCGGCCGTCCCGGGTTTCGAGAGGTCCGCCTGGACCGCCCAGGCATTCGGGCCGGCGGCGCGGACCTCGGCGGCGGTGCTCTCGGCCTCCTCGGCGGACGTTCGGTAGTGGACCACGACGTTCGCCCCCGCCCGCCCCAGCGCAAGGGCGATCGCCCGGCCGAGGCGCCTGCCCGCGCCGGTCACCAACGCCGTCCTGCCCGCAAGCGGGTTCTCTCGTGCCGTCAACTCGATGTGTCCTCCCCGAGACCAGGAATCGCCACCGTCCGCCTCAGACGACGGGGGCCGCCGCACGGAACGCAGCCGCGCAGGGTATCATACGCGCCGGGTCAGCCCGCCTCGATGGGATCGTGGTGAAGAAGCATGAGCTGCTCTTGCCCGATGGCCAGCATGGCGTAGGCGCGTCCGCTGTTGTCGCTGAACTCGACCTCGTAGACGCCTTGGTCGAGCTTTTCGACGACGGTACCCACCTGTCCTCGAACCAAGCCTCGCTCGGGCAGATCTCTGACCAGTGCGACAACGTCCAGGATTTCGATCGTGCCGTTCATGGCGATCCCGTTTCGCTAGAGGACAAAGCAAGTCGTCAGCGTCGGAAAGTCCTCACCGTGGCGCACAATCCATGCCGTACGCACGGTCGCACTGCCTTTGGGGCCTGATATTATACAGTCTACCATGTACCTCTGGCCGTACTTGTCCATTTTCCCGGGCAGGGCTTCCGCCCGTAGGACAGCGCTCAATATGCCGGCGCGAAGCTGCTCGGCGTGCTCTACACACATCCCGAGCGCGGCGGCAAACAACTTCGCCTTGTGGCGCCCTCGTGGATGTGCTGGGCTCAGGCAATAGCTAGTGCCCGTGCGGAAAAGGTGGTTTCTGGCTCCGGTCAGCGCGGACGGGCGACTGG
>Ga0272441_10006721_pt1 | contig 19088 bp, 18 predicted proteins | sample SSMProp6N_FD_193582 | JGI IMG/M metagenome (GOLD analysis project Ga0272441, IMG submission 193582) | Marine sediment archaeal communities from Little Sippewissett salt marsh, Falmouth, MA, United States - SSM-Prop-6N | ecosystem: Environmental > Aquatic > Marine > Wetlands > Sediment ... | reverse complement strand
GTATGAAAGAGATAGTTCTAGATAACCGTGCAGCAGAAATGGTCTATCAAGGTTCTAACATATTTGTGCCAGGTGTTAAAAGAGCGAATAGGGTAAAGAAAGGAGAGAACATAAAAGCTGTTAATCAGGTCCAAATACCAGTTGCAAAAGGACTATCTTTAATGAGCCATAATGATATGTTGAATGCAAAAAAAGGGATTGCAGCTCAGAACATTAAATCCCCTTTCAAGGTACCAAATCTTGAGCAAGTTAATTTGAAAGATTTTCCGGCATATTTTCAAAGCTTACCAGCTTATCTCACTAGCGTAAATCTAGATCCTCAGCATGGAGAAAAAATCTTGGATTGCTGTGCAGCACCAGGAAATAAAACACTTCATCTTTCTGAATTAGCAAAAGAAAAAGCTACAATAGTTGCTGTAGATCGTTCAAAGAACAGGTTAAGGAAACTGGAAGAGAAAATTCAGACACACCATGTTAAAAATATAGAAACACAAGTTGGAGATATTATAAAACTGAGTAAGAATTGGTCTGTAAAGTTTGATAGAATATTAGTTGACCCCCCATGTACATCTTTAGGATTAAGACCAAGGTTAGTTTTGAATACAGATAAAAAAACCATCCAGGCTACTGCTGATTATCAAAAAGCAATCCTTTATTCTTGTAATAACTTACTTAAACTGGGAGGAACTCTGGTGTATTCTACTTGTACTATCACCAAAGAGGAAAATGAAGAAGTAATAGATTATGGTATCAAGAAGTTGGGCTTGAAGGTTATTGAACAAGAATATACTGAACCCTACATGGGATCAATCGATAAAAACCTCAATTATCCTGTACAGAGATTCGTTCCAGGAGAACATAAAACATTAGGATTTTTCATCGCTAAGCTATTTAAACCAAAAAGTTAAGACCGAACATTTTTTAATTTCTGTACATTCTTTTATATGAAATGAGTTTTTTAAATAAAGATGCTTGTGTTTTAGTGACAAGTTCAAGACATCAAGATAGTATTGAATTAGCTTTAGCTTTCCATGAAAAATTATTGAAAAAAGGATATACTTCATTTCTCGACACCTTTCTTGCTCAAGAAATAGATGGACCAGAATATACCTCTGACAATGAAATACCTTCTATTGTTTTTGTTTTTGGTGGAGATGGAACCATACTAAAAACCTATGAGTGCTGGAAAAATATTCCAATCTTTGGTATAAATTGTGGAAAAGTGGGTTTTCTTACAGAAATTAATCCAGAGGACGTTGACGAAGCCCTAGAAAGATTAGAACAAGGTGAAGGTTTTGTTGAAAGCTTCAATACAATACAAGTATCGTCGAAAAACTCAGAGGCAGTATCGGCTGTAAATGATGTAGTAGTAACCTCTGATAAAATTGGTCAATCAGTTAGTCTCAAGCTATATGTGGATGAGCAATATGTTTACACACTCGATGGAGATGGTTTAGTTGTAGCAACTAGCATAGGATCAAGTGCATATGGTCTTTCAGCAGGAGGTTCTTTGATTGTTCCAGCTGTGGAAGCCATAATAACAGTTCCAATATGTCCATTCTCTAGAAGAGTAGTCCCAATGGTTTTTCCATTAAATTCTACTCTTAAAGTTGTTAATGCTTCTAAGTATAAGTGTAGTGTAGTAGTTATTGATGGTAAAGTGTACTATGATCTTGACCACAAGGAATCTATCATAATTCGAAAATCTAAAGAGAAAATAAATTTTGTTAGATTTACAGAGAATTACATAACAAGGGTTAGGGAAAAACTTCTAAGATTTAATCCTGATGATGTAGATGAGTGAAGAAGAAAAACAGAGATATTTAATAGTTGATTCTACTGCAATTATCCATCATTTCATTCTTGAAAGCAAATTGAAAGAAGATGAGTTCTTAGTCATACCTGAAATGTTAGTAAAAGAACTAAAGTCATTTGAATCAAAATCAATCTTAACATTAATAGAGACTGAAGGAAAACTTATCGAAGCAAGCCCCTCATCTGAATCTTTGGAGAAAATTAAAGAAATTTCCAAGAAGACAGGCGATTTTGCTGCTCTATCAAAGGTTGATATTCAAGTCCTAGCATTGGCACTGGAATTCCCCAATTCCATTATTTATAGCGATGATAATGCTATTCAGAATGTAAGCGCTTTTATGAATATTGAAGTAATATCTCAGCATTTCAAGATAAAAAGCAAACGAGAATATTATTGGAAATGTGGGGTATGTGGAACAAAATTTTCTACCAAAGTTGAAGCATGTGTTGAATGTGGTAGCCCTGTAAAAAGATATTTTATTAGAAAATAGAAAAAACTGCACGGATTTATTTATCATGAAAGCGCTTCTAGTGCTTCAATGACAGCAAGTACAAGTTTATCGTTTATCTTACTATCTCCCAAGGTTGCAACAAAGAAGTGGTTATAATCCTTGAATTCATTTGTTTCATCAAATGTTTGAACAATAATCCCCTTGCTACAGAGTTGTTCATAAAGTTCTTTGATATCCTTCTTGTAACGAATGAAAAGAAAGTTAGTATCACTTTTGAAAACCTTCAAACCACTTAGCATCTTGAGTTGATCTTGAACTCTTCTCTTTTCTAAATTAAACGTATTAATTAACTCAACAAATTTGTATGGTGATTGTAAAATGTGTTTTGTAGCAATAGCATGAATAGGGGGAATTTCTTCAATGAAATATTTGTCTTTCAACAAGTTTACAATCTTAGAATCCGCTACAAGATATGCACAAGATAAAGAACCAAGACCCCATGCTTTGGAGAAGGATCTAACAATTACTAGGTTATCAAAGAATTTTACTTGATTCACAAGACTATATTTTCCAAATTCCACATAGGATTCATCGATTATTATGGGTATTTTTGTTTCTTTAGCTAAAGTAAGAACATCGTTTTCTTGAAATTGATTTGCTGTAGGATAATGCGGTGAGGTGAAAATTATTGCTTTAGCTGAACATACTTCTATCTGTTCTAGAATTGCATTTACATCAAGTTCAAAATTATCTAATAAACTTACCTTGTTGATTTTAAGTTTCTGACTTTGAATAATATTAGAAAAAATATCTTTATCGGGATTTATTAGAATGACATTATCTTCTGGTTTTGTTATTGTAGATAAAGCCCTTTGAACTAGTTGATTATGCGTTAAGCCAGGATACAGTGATTGGTTTTCTACTCCAATAAAACGAGATATTTCATCTAAGAAAGTATAATAATCGGTAGGATAACTGTTTCGAGGGTCAATCGATTCTATATTTTTAACAACAAGTTCTTGAATCAATGAAGGTGGGATGAATAAATTGTCTCCTAGACTCAAGTTGATAATTTGGTCTAATGTCAAGTTGTATTTTTCAGCAATCTCTTGGTGCTTCTTATTTCGTTCAAGGGCTGATCCTGTAATTGAGATTCTATTTGACATTTGTCTTCCTTCTATCAGAACTAACATTTTATGCTTAAGCTGTTAAAAAAACCTATTGGTTGCAAGGATTAAATGAAGGATAAAACTAAAAAGGAATTAAGAATTGAAGTACTTACCCTAGAAAAACAGTAATCTTGGTGAAATTTGATGGTTCACAAATTCACAGTAGAGTTTCCAGAGAGGATTTGGGAGGACCTAAGAGATAAAAAAGGTCCAGGATCGATTAAGGATTTTCTCATTAAATTGATTGAGAAAGAGTTTGAATTAAGAAAAATTAAGGCTTTCATTATTGCAGGAGGAGAAGGTGCTAGATTAAAACCTCTCACAGAAACCATTCCCAAAGCAATGATACCTGTTGGTTACAAACCCTTACTTGAACATAATTTAGAATTAATCTCAAAGAGTGGAATAACTGATGTTATACTTCTTATTGGAAAATTAGGCAACAGAATAATGAAGCATTTTGGTCAGAAGTGGAATGATTTGAATCTGAGTTATGTCAGTGAAACATCAAATTTGGATACAGCAGGAGCTATCTACAATGCAAGGAATTTAATCTCGGATACATTTATCGTGATGCATTCAGACATCTTGACTGATATTAATTTGAATAATATAATTAATTATCATCAAAAGAAAAGAAAGAACTGTATAGTTACTCTTTGCGGAATAAGTGTGGAAGACTATTATCAATCAATGGGAAAAACAACTGATAAGGGTCTTTTTTCTGATTATGGTGTTTTTTATATTGATGATTACTCGTCATCTATAGTCACAAAGTTCGAGGAAATTCCAACTAAAACCCAGAAAAGTGGATTCATTAATACAGGAATCTATGTTTTTGAACCAGAGATTATTGAATATTTATCTGATGCAGAAGGAAAATCCATCTCTGATAATATTTTGCCAAGACTTATAACAGAAAGAAAAGCTCAAGCGTATCTGTGTCCTAAAAGTGTTTTTTGGATTGATGTAGCTCATCCAGATCGTTGGAGCAAAGCTTGGGATGTTCTTTTTTCAGGAGCTTTTAAGATACAATAGTTAATTGTACTAATTTCGGTTGCAAAAATTAAATAATACTCGAAAGTGCAAATATTTAAGAATTTAAGTAAAAAATGAGCACAAGTAAAAGGTGTTATTTAATGGATATTAATCGTAGTATCAGAATAGCTGTAGATACAGGTAAGGTTTCCTTAGGCGCTGATTCAGCAAAGCAAGCTTTACTAAATAAACAAGCAAAATTAGTTATTATAGCAAATAATGCTCCTCTAGATATCAAAGAGGATATCAATAGGTATGCCGAAATTTCTGAAGTACCTGTGTTGGAATTTCCTGGTACATCTTGGGATTTGGGTACTGTTTGTGGTCGTCCACATTTCGTAGCTGCTTTAACAATTGAAGCACTGGGAGACAGTGATATAATTAAGGCAGTTAAGAAAAAATAGTCAAAGGAGTATTAATTTAATGTTAGTAAGTGAGCATTTTCAGCAACCAAGTAATATTGAGATTCTTTTGTTGGGTCAAGAAAATGATACTAACTTAGGTTTGAATACACTTTTAAACACCATAAAACAAAAATTATCTTGAATCAAAGTATTAAGCGTTTTGAATAACGTAATATTAGAAATATAAATTTAGAAATTGGGAGAAAAAAAATGCCAGCAGTCAAACTTTCTCAAACCGAGATGCAATATATAACAATCTTTCAAGGAGTTGTAAATGTAACAATTAATGATTGCATAGTGGATGAGGAAGAGAATAAGGTTGTTTTTGTAGTTTCAGAGGGACAAGCTGGTTTAGCTATTGGAAAAGGAGGAATGAACATCAAAAAGCTAAAAGAAATGATAGCTAAAGATGTGGAGATTATTGAACATTCCTCTGATCCCGCCAAGTTTATTAAAAACTGCTTTTTACCAATAATCATCAGAAGTATTTCTTTTGTAACTAGATCAAATGGAAAAGCAGCTACCGTAGAAGTAGATAATAAAGATAAAGGCAGAGCAATTGGAAGAAATGGAAAGAACATCAATAAAGTAAAGAATTTAGTTTTAAGGCAGTTTGATATTCTGGATGTAATGATTAAACAATAGTAGATCATCAAGGTTTGTCAAAAACTTTTAGAAAGACATTTTCTAATGTTCAATGCAGGTAGAATCAATGCAAGAATCATTTAAGGATGAAAAAGCTAAATTAGAAGTTCTAATAGAACTTATTCAAGATGAGGGAGATTTGTCAGAAATAGCTGAAAATGAAATGATTTCACTTTTCGAGGACAGAGGAGAGAAGGCGTTTGCTATCCTCAAAGAAAACAAATTGCATAAATATGTTCTAAATGAAAAAATCGCTATCTGGGAAGTAGAAGGGAAGAGTCAAAACTATTTAATTATTGATGAACATTTCTGTGAATGTACAGATTATCAAATAAGAGTTTTAAGCAGGGGAGAGAAAACCTTATGTTACCATCTTTTAGCAAAAATTGTGGGAGAAAAGCTGCATCATTACAATATAAAGAAGTTGACAACAGAGGAATATGATGAATTAATATTATCACGTACATAATAATTAATTTCAAAATAAATAAAACGAAGAGTAGAAACTTATGCTACGTCTTCTAATTCGATATGGGGGGCTATACCCAAACTCATCAATTCTTGCATTAGAAGTTTGAATGCATAGCTTATGACCACTCTTGAAACCGTGGTTTCTTCTTTGCAAATTGGGCAGTGATATCTGTCTCTATTTCTATCATACATAGCTAGGAAACCACATTTGGAACAAATTAGAGCATCAGTTTTGTCTGACTCATCCAGTAATCTTTCCTTGAGTAATATAGAAGTTCCATGACCAATAAGACAGTCTCTCTCCATTTCTCCAAAACGAAGACCACCTTCACGAGCTCTTCCTTCTGTTGGTTGTCTAGTAAGCATCTGAATAGGGCCACGGGCACGTGCATGAATTTTATCTTGCACAAGATGGTGGAGTTTCTGATAAAATTGAGATCCAACAAAAATGGTTCCTTCCAATCTCCTGCCGGTTTTTCCGTCATACATTACTTCTCTGCCTAATGGGTGCATACCAAGTTTCATCAAGGAATCCTGTAGTCCACTAAGCTTGGTTTTGCTAAAAGCAGTTCCATAAATAGAGTCACCAGAATGGGCAGCAACTTTGCCTGCTAATAATTCCATAAGCATTCCAATAGTCATTCTTGAAGGCACTGCGTGAGGGTTAATAATAATATCTGGAACTACACCTTCTTCGGTGAAAGGCATGTCTTCTTGTGGAATGATTAATCCAATAACACCTTTTTGTCCGTGTCGTGATGCGAATTTATCACCAATTTCAGGTATCCTTTCCGATCTAACTTTGACTTTTACTAACCTATTACCTTCATTTGTATCAGTAAGTACTACCATGTCTGAAATACCTTTTTCACCATGTCTCATTGCTTTACTTGTCTCTCGTCTATTCTGTGGAGGGACCTCAAATTCTGTGTATTCTTCTAAAAATCTAGGAGGACTTGTACGACCAATAAGAACTTCACCTCGACTACCATCAACAGAGATTTCAGGTTCGATAATACCGTCCTCTCCTAGGTGAACATATTGAGATTCATCTTTATATCCTCTTACGGTATCATCAGGAATTTCAAAAGTATCTTCTTGACCATTAGGATATTTGCGTTCTTCAGCATCATATGTACGATAAAATGTACTTCTTCCTAAACCCCTTTCAATAGCTGCTTTGCTTATCAGTAAAGCATCTTCCATGTTATATCCTTCGTATGATAAAATTGCTACTATGAAGTTTTGTCCTGCTGGACGGCTTTCGAAATGAATAGAATCCATTCCATGAGTTTTGACTAGTGGCTTTTGAGGATAGTGTAAAATATGCGCTCTTGTATCCATTCTATATCTAAAATTAGCTGAAAAAATACCAAGAGCTTGCTTAGCCATACCAGCCTCATAGACATTACGATCAGAACGATTATGTTCAGGGAACGGAATTAATGAAGCACAAATTCCTAAAATTGTACTTGGAGTAATTTCCATATGTGTTGATTCAGAATCCAGATAATCTTCATCTATAGCAATGAATAGATTTTCTTCTTCTTCAGCGTCAACATATTCAATTACTTGATTCCTAATTAAATCGCTCCATGTCCATTTATTGCTTTTAATCCAGTTGAACATCTCTTTTGTAAGTGCAGGAGTACCTTCATTAACAATGATTAGAGGACGACGAACTCTTCCTGCATCACAGCTGACCATTATTTCATTGGTCTCAGAGTAATGAGAAACATTAATCTCATGATGAATATCACCACTTCTACGTTTCTGAATTATCATTTTACGAAATTCATTAGAATCTTGAACTACTCCTAAGAAACTACCATTAAGGAATACTTTACAATACTCTACATCGGAAATCATTTTTGCAAGTGGAGAATTTGGTTCAATCATATCCTTTGGTTCGATTTTGTTTAGTTTTAGCTCATTAATTAATTTCTTTTCAACATCATCACTTTCTAATCCAACACTAATATAAGCTTGGAGAGCAAGATTCTTGACTAGACCACAGTTTGGTCCTTCGGGAGTTTCGTTAGGACAGATTTTTCCGAAATGAGTAGGATGAAGATCTCTTGCTTCAAAATGAGGTTGGCTTCTGCTCAGAGGACTTACAACTCTTCGAAGATGACTTAGAGCTGACATATAGTTTGTTCTGTCAAGCAGCTGACTTACTCCAGACTTTCCTCCAGTCCAATTACCTGTGGCTAATGCATGACGTAATCTTTCTGTAATTAAATCTGCTCGAACAGCTGTCTTCAGATTAGGTTTTCTACCTCGGACAGTAACCCTTTCTAATTGGTATTTGATGTCACGACATAGGGCATGGAATGCTACTCTATATAACATTAGAAGTAAATCTCCTGCCAATTTCAACCTTTTATTAGCATAATGATCTTTGTCGTCTTCTTGTCTAATCCCCGCTTCAAGTTCTAATAATCTTTGAGCCATTCTTGCTAAGAAGAAGGCTTTCTTTAATCTAGAATCTTCATCACTACCAAGATGAGGTAGTAGATATTTATCCAAAACTTGCATAGCACGATTGATTCTATACTCTTTAGTTTGACCCACAGCAACTCTTTTACCAATGTAATCAAGAGCTTCTTCAGTTGTATCGATGTCTGAAGATTCCCTCATTAAAATAGACATAACTCTTGCGCGTAGTTTGGGTGTTGGACTAATTGCCATAGCAATCATGTCATCTCTTTCAATGCCTAATGCACGCATTAGTAGAATTAGTGAGATTTTTCTTGGCATACTTGGAAAACTTACCCTCAATTGACCATCATTAGTGTGTTCAACAGTAACAGGTGCCCTAAATCCATGAATAACACTAAATACCTTAGCTTCACTTGTTACATTACCTTTACTAGTTAATTTTTCAATTAGAATTCGGTTTGGTGCTAAATCTTCTTGTGTGACTATTACTCTTTCGCTTCCATTAACCAAGAAATAACCACCAGGATCTTTTGGATCTTCCCCTAGTTTAACTAGAGATTCTGGAGAGCGATTATACAACTGACACCTTTTGGATTTGAGCATAATAGGTAAGTAACCGATAAAAACACTAATTGTTTCTAAAGGAATTTCAACTCCATCACTTCCACCTTTTCTTATTGGTGTCATATGGAGATTTAATCTAGATGCATATGTAAGATTACGAATTCTTGCTTCCATAGGATATATAGAACTCTGGGATCCATCTGCTTCCCTAATTGTAGGTTCTTCGACTTCTACTTTTTCAAGTTTTACATAGAACTCAGAATCTTCTGGTTCAATAACCTTAATTTCGTCAATAACAGATTGAAGTCCTTTTTCAATGAAATCGTTAAAAGAATCAAGATGCTGACGTACTAAACCTAGTTCATCAAACATAGAGTTAACTAATACCCAACGACTGTTAGCGTCTGCTTTACTCTTTTTTTTGGCCATTTAAACACCTTAACCAAATAAAAATTACTGTCCTCGAAGTAAAGGGGTTATGCGATGTATTAAAAAGATTATGAATCACGACTAGAAATGTCTCTTTACGAATTGTCTTTATTAACATGAAAGATAATAGACCAAGGATATCTAACAGCTATGTTATCTACAACATTTCTAACTTTTTGTTTTTCAGCAGTATCCTCATAATACAATAGAATCACCTTCCCCCCCCTGCTTCTTTTCATCTTCTGGTAAACAGTTTTCGGAGAGTTGACTAAATCAAATACAATAATGACTTCTGTTTGAGGGATATCAAGGTCTCTTTCTCCTACTGGTGATAAGATAAGGGCTGATTTATTTTTTGTTCTCTTAAATTCATCAATGATTTCTCCTTTATTCTTTTTCCTCCCAGTTACTATATATGTTTCAAATCCTTCTTTTTCCAGCAATTTAGAAAGTGAATCTACCGTAGATAGAAAAGAGCACAAAATGGTAACTTTTTGATAACCCTTTGTAATTTTAATAATTTCCAGCTCCTTTCCACTAATTGAAGGTAAATCAATAGACTCTTTTTGTTCAAAATCATACCTGAAAAGATAATTTCGATATGAACTAGCAGGCATTGAATAGATATATTTACGTAATAGTAGTAAACGATTCAGTTTTTCTGCTAATTCTGTTTCAACTGAAATGAGGGGTAAAACATTAAAGAAATCCCGTTTTAATCTCGCTGCTTCTTGAGGAGAAGATTCTTTTACCTCTTGGATGATTTTTTCTCTAACATTCTTTATGTGTTCTGTTATCATATTTATTATTATAGCTGTTTTTTCATCTTTAACTGGACTAATAAGGACTTCAGTGTCTTGAATATACTCTTTGATATCTGTATCAATAAAATCTTCAATAGTAATTGTTGAGCTTCTAGGAATAAATTCAAGCAGAGTCTTCAACTCGTTTCGAAGATGAAGCTGATTATCATCCAGCACTAAGTGATCATCCCTTAACGTTCCACTCATCCCTATTATTTTGGAGTTATCCAGAGCTGGAAGAAGTATGTTCCATGGTACACAAAGCACTCTCCGATGAGATACTCTTCTAACTATTTGATCAACTTCATTGATGATTATAATATCGATAGTATTAGCTAATTCTGGATATTTCTTTAATGTATTAGAAAAAACTGTAGGTAAAGACAATATTATCCTGTTGTTTTCAATAAGATTCTTTCTGTAAACCGCGTTCGTCCCACTCTTTATAGCAGCTAAACCCTCTATACCTCCATATTCTTTTTCAAGATATAGCAATGTTTCTTCAAGAGACGAATGGGTTTGAAGAAATACAACAACCCTCTTTTCTTTGAAAACCTCGGTAAGAAGTCTGTACATCATAACGCGTTTTCCCATCCCACAATCAAGTTCCAGTATAACGCTTTGATTTTCATCAACTAATGCAGAAATTCTTTCAATGATGAAATTCTGGTACTCTCTTGATTCAATGGTCAAAACAATCACTTTTCTATCAAGATTTTCATATTTAAAGGAAAAGATAAATTGCAAACACAATCTAAATCATATTATTTCTAATCTGTTCTTGAAGTATTTTCATTATCTTTGAAGCAGGTTCTGAAATACCATGTAAATCTAAGCTTATTGGTGAAATACTTATTCCATTTTGTTCAACAACTGCCCATGAATCTGTGTTTTCTCTAAATGATTTCTTTCTTTCGCCCCACAACCATAAATATGGAATGTTTCTTGGATCTGCTTTTTCTACCATGAAGTTGTCATATTTGTAAACTTCTGGAGAGGTAATATATACTTGAGTGTCCTTTGTGATTTCTTTTGGATAATTAACGTTTAAGAAAGCAAGATTCTCTGGCCAGTCTAATTCTAGAACAATTTTAACAATTTCTGCTGAAATTCTAGCCATTTTTCTAAAGTCTACGCCCTTCTGATCAATTAGTTGGGCATCATCTGCTACTTCAGTTGAAAATGCTATGGCAGGAACACTGTTAAACGCTGCTTCGAAAGCAGCAGCGCAAGTACCACTTGTAAGTATTGAATGAATAGAGGAATTATCCCCATAATTTATTCCACTAATAACTAAATCAGGTTTTCTTTTGAGAACATGAAAACCAACAAAGATGTTGTCTGCAGGAGATCCTGTTGTACTATAGCCTGTTGAACCATCTTCATATTTAATAGGATAAAATCTAATCGGCTTGTGGAAAGTAAGAGATTTGGAAACAGCTGAACTTGGTTCTGTTGGTGCAAAACAAACAACCTTTGCTATTTTGTTTACTTCTTTTCTCAAAGAATTTAATCCTTCAGATTTAATTCCATCATCATTTGTTAATAGTATTAATTTATCTTTCACAATTTCTAATTTTTTAACGATTTGTTAAATTTATCCTTTTCAAATAAATTTGTGAATGAATAACAAATTTAAAAACATCATACTTTAGAATTGACTCAGAAGGTGTCAAATAGATGACAGAAAAGTATGTTTACAAATTTTTTAACAAAGAAATCTGCGAAGGTAGTGCAGATATGCGAGACACCCTTGGTGGTAAAGGGGCTAATTTGGCAGAAATGACCTCATTAGGGTTGCCAGTTCCACCGGGATTTGTTATTTCCACTCAGGCATGTCTTCATTTCTTAGCAAATAATGAAGAATATCCATCTGGGTTAAAAGAGACCATAGATGAAACACTAGAAGCACTGGAAAATCATATGGGTAAGAAATTAGGTGATAAAGAAGACCCACTCTTAGTTTCTGTTAGATCTGGAGCAAGAATCTCCATGCCAGGTATGATGGATACAGTATTAAATTTGGGTTTAAATGATGATTCGGTTGAAGGATTAGCTAAAGTTTCTAATGATCCAAGGTTTGCTTACGATTCATATAGACGTTTTATGTATATGTATGCTGATGTTGTAAAAGGCGTTAGTAAGGAATATTTTGAAAAGGAGTTAGAAAAACTCAAACATGAGCTGAATGTTGAAAATGATACCGAAATACCAGCGGAAGAATTGAAGAGACTAATACAAAAATACAAAGTAATTTACAAAGAGCATTTGGGTGAAGAATTTCCACAAGATCCAAGAATCCAATTGGATGATGCCATCCGTGCTGTTTTCAAAAGTTGGAATACTAGGAGAGCTATAGATTATAGAAATCATCAAGGAATACCACATGATTTAGGTACTGCCGTCAATGTTATGACAATGATTTATGGAAATCTTGGAGAAACTTCAGCTACTGGAGTAGCATTTACTCGTAATCCGTCAACAGGTGAGAAGAAGCTTTATGGTGAATATTTGATTAATGCTCAAGGAGAAGATGTTGTTGCAGGGATTCGTACTCCCGAACCTATAGAAAATCTTCAAAAAACAATGTCAAAAGCATATGACCAGCTTTTGGAAATCTCTAAGTTGTTGGAGGAAAGATATCACGATATGCAAGATATGGAGTTCACTATTCAACAAGGCAAGCTGTATATGTTGCAAACAAGAAATGGAAAAAGAACAGGTATAGCAGCTGGTCAAATTGCATATGATTTAGTGAATGAAGGAAAAATCTCAAAAGAGGAAGCAATCCTGAGAATCAATCCTAGTGATGTTGAAAACACATTGTTTCCTTCTGTTGATTGGGGAAAGATTGATCCAAATGCACCTATAAAACAGGTTAAAGCCAGTATTCAAGATAAATTTCTAGGTTCTGGTTTAGCCGCAGGTGCTGCAGCAGCAACTGGGCTCGCTATATTTGATGCAGATCGTGCAAAAGAATTGGCAGACCAACAACAAGCCACTATCCTAGTAAGAGTTGAAACTACTCCTGAAGACTTTCATGGGATGGCTGCAAGTAGAGGTATTCTAACAATGAAGGGTGGTTTAACAAGCCACGCAGCAATTGTAGCTAGACAGATTGGAAAAGCTTGTATCGTTGGGAGTGAAAAAGGTGGTATATCAATCGATGTAGAAAAACGTGAACTAACAGCTAACGGTAAAGTTGTCAAAGAAGGAGAATGGATTACCATTGATGGTGATGATGGTTCTATCTATATGGGTAAATTACCTACTCGTCCTGCTGAATTGCCACAATCTATGATAACCATATTAGATTGGTGTGATGAAACTGCTAAAATCGGCGTAAAAGCAAATGCAGATAAACCAGATCAATTCAAGAAAGCACTAGATTTTGGCGCTAAAGGTGTAGGTCTTTGTAGAACTGAGCACATGTTCTTCGATAATTTAGATTTAGTAAGAGGAATGATCTTAGCTAAAAACGATGAAGAACGAAAATATTTTGTGGATCAGCTAGAACCCGTTCAGCAGAAAGACTTTGAAGGAATTTTCGAGGTTTCAGAAGGCTATCCAGTAATAATAAGGCTAATAGATCCACCTTTACATGAGTTTCTACCAAGCGAAGAAGAGTTACTTGTAGAAATATATGAAAGCAAATTAGAAGGAAAAACCAATGATGACCTAAAAGAACAAACTAAACTCTTAGATGTTGTTCGTGATATGAAAGAACAAAACCCAATGTTGGGATTAAGAGGTTGTAGGCTCGGGATAACAATGCCTGTTGTAACTGAAATGCAATCCAGAGCCATATTCAAAGCAGCGGCCAAAGTTATTAAAAGTGGAAAAGATGTTCTTCCAGAAGTTATGGTTCCTTTGATAGGCTTTGCTAAGGAATTCCAGAATCAGAAAAAAATAATCGATCGTATAGCTAAAGAAGTTATGGGAGAGGAAAATATCGAGTTTAAATATCTTGTAGGTACCATGATTGAGGTTCCTAGAGCAGCTTTAACCAGCAAAGAAGTAGCTGGTGGAGAAAAGGGAGCTCAATTCTACAGTTTTGGAACAAACGATTTACATCAGATGACACTAGGTTTCAGTAGAGATGATGCAGGACCATTTATTTCAAAATATATGGAACAAGGCATTATAGAAAGCGACCCATTTGTTTCAATAGATGAGACAGGTGTAGGACGATTAATGAAAATGTGTGTAGATGAAGGAAAAGACGAAAATCCAGAACTAGAGACAGGTCTATGTGGTGAACATGGCGGGGATCCTCAATCTATTGATTTCTGCTATCGTATTGGTCTTGACTATGTTTCTTGTAGTCCTTTCCGAGTCCCAATTGCTCGTTTAGCCGCTGCACACGCAACCTTGAAGAATAAATAATTCTTCATATCCCCTTATTTTTTCTTTTTATAATGTGATTATTCTATCAATACTATCTAAGAAAAATCCTACATCTTCTATAAACTCGAAAAGTAATCTTACTAAATCAGATTTTAGGGATGTTCTGTGCAAAGCTATTAGCTCGTCTAACATCTGAATGTTAGTTTTAGTATTGGCAAATTCTGTATAAATGCCTATGATATCTTTCTCTTGTAAGGTACCTAACAAGTTCTCCAGAATCTCTAAGATGAAGTACATTTTATTATTGATGTCGCCTGAATCACTATAACTCTCAAGCATGATTTTAGTAGATATTTCCTGAGCTTTTGATGCTATATCTTCATAAGCTATGTCAAGCATTTCCACCACTAATTCATCAACCATGATTTCATCTGGTTTTTCCTCAGTAGGAACTTCAGAAACTTCTAGTCTGAGACTTGTTTCTTTAATCTCCTCATCTAACCATTTAACAAAGGTAGGAGTGATGATTGGTTTTCTATCCAGTAATGTATCTGCGGAGGTGAAATCTTCTTGTTTAGGTTTAGGATGAAAGTATTGGTTTTTAATTGTCGAATGTGTCGTATATTCTGGATAATTTTCATAAACATATTCAATCAGCTGTCGTAATCCGTAGGTTTTGAAATCATAACAGAGGTCTTGAATAACTTGGTCATAGATGTCCCCAAAGTCATTCTCAAGAAGGTATTGCTCTCCGTGTTCAGTAATTTGGTAACGATGTAAAAGTTCTGAACCAGATTTTTCTATTTCCTCATGTTCGATATAGCCATAATCTATCAGGTGTTGGATGTCCTCTTGAACGACCTGACAATAAGGACCGAATTTGAATGGAATGAACTCATAACCTGTCTGAATATGATAATTCTTTTCCAAAAGGAACAAAAGTTTCTGAAACTGTACTCTCCCATTAATAAATCCCATGTGTTTCAGTAGTAACAATAATGTCGAATACCGGGACATCTCAATTATATTAAGAAGAGATTTATATATAAACCCACTAATTCACAAAGAGACACATGGTAAAGCGAAAACTGTCGGGAAATCTACTAGTTTCAATAGCTGCTTTACTTTGGGGGACTAGTTTTGTTGCAATACAATGGGGTTTTAACGAAAGTGAAATTGACCCCTTAGTTTTCGTTTTCCTAAGATTCGGGATAGCAACAGTTGTTTTCCTGCCCATCTCTTATTTTTTTGTCAAAGATAAGAAAAAATTGTTAAGAAGAAAGGAAATTGTTTTGATTGGTCTTCTTAATTCAATAGCATTTCTTCTCCAGTTTCTAGGTCAACAGTATACAACAGCAGGTAAAGCATCTTTGTTTGTAAACTTCTATGCAATTATCGTACCTCTACTAGCACCTTTAATTCTCCCTGAGAAGTATTCATGGAAAGTCCTCATGGGATCAATATTAGGTTTTACTGGAGCATTCTTTGTAACTACCAATCTAAATTTTGCAGAATTTCAATTAGGTTCTTTTGTAGGTGATTTACTTACATTGGGTTCAGGAATAGCTTGGACTTTATACATTATAGTTTCGAAAAAACTATTAGAAAAAGATAACCAAGTTTCAGGTTTAGATACCTTTTTTGGAACCATTATGTGGACAACAATCTTTCTTACCATAACTATACCTTTTATTTTCATTAATAATGCTTGGAGTGAGATTGTATCTGGATTTAATTGGCAATCTATTGTGGCCATAATTTACTTAGCTATCATATGTACAGTTGCGGCATTTGCAATCTATATGGTAGGATTGAAAGAAACTGACGCAGGTGAAAGTGTAATCTATATGTTTATTGAAGTAGTTGTAGCGTTTTTACTCGGTTGGATTATATTGGATATAATCCCACAAACATGGGAAATCGTAGGTTCAATAATGATTGCTGTAGCTGTGATTATTGTTTCAATAAAACGTCAGAAAAAGGAATCCAGACATTTTAGGGGAAGAAAAAACGAAGAAAATGTTAGAGAAGATGTAACTGAAATAATACAAAAATAATTCAAGTATTTTGATTAATTGCCTTTTGATTTTATGTAATTGACGTAATACTAATAGAACAAGACAAAAGTTGGATTGTTTATAGAAAGGCAGTCATATATATATGCAAGTTCAAAACAATACTACAAAACTTTTAAAAAAATCTATATTTAAATTAGCTATTATGAAAAAGCGTAACTTACTAGCTATTTTCATGACTATTATTGGAGTTGCTCTCATAGTAGCATCTTTAGTAATAGTATATTCGTATCCATATCGTCACAATTACATAGATTATACTATATCCAAATATTTTATCGACAATAGTACTAGTATAGGTATAACTATATTTAAAATAATCACTTATCTTGGTGAGGCTATAATCTATATTGCGATTTTGGTGATCCTATATTATGTGTGGGATAAGAAAAAGGCATACCGTGCTATCGTTACTCTTGTTTCAACAACTGTTGTAAACGCTTCTGCTAAAACTATCTTCAAAGCTGATAGACCTAATGACCTATATTTCCCAGGAAATGAGGTCAAAGAAACAAGTTATGGTCTCCCTAGTGGTCATACTCAGATTAGTACTACTTTTTGGGGTGTCTTAGGTTATTTTGTAAAGAAATGGGGAATGCTAATAGTCTCGATTGTTTTACCTTTATTGATAGCATTTTCACGTATATATCTTGTTGTACATTGGTTTACAGACGTTTTAATGGGTTTTGGAATTGCTTTCATAATTCTTGCAATATTTCTTGTTGTACTTGAACCAATTGAAAACTATTTTGAAAATAAATCAACTTCAGTAAAAGTAGGTTGGAGTGTTGGATCAGGAATCATTTTTGCTATTCCGATAGTGCTTCTTCATCTGTTTCCAGTATTAGAGCTTGAATCAATGGTTGACAACTTGAAATATATAGCTGTATTCATAACCGTTTCAATATCATATGCGATTGAAGGAAAACTTGTAAACTTTGATAACAAGATTGAGAAATGGTGGAAAGGAGTTCTGAGAGTATTATTAGCAATAGTTGTATTAGCTGGTGTATATGTTTATGGAGAGTTCTTTGACCCCGAGCCAGTAACAAATCTTAAAATGATCCTAGATCTCATGGTTTTTGCTCTACTAGGTCCTGTCTTAATTCTAGTTTTGCCTTGGATTATGAAAAAATTAAAACTTTAATCCTCGTTTTCTTTTTCTTTTTTCAATTTCTTTAACCAGATTAGCAAAATTTTATTAGGTTAGTAACAACATCAAAATTTATGCCTAGAAGACAATACAAACCAAAGAGTGAAACAAAAAAAGTCAAGGAAGAAGGTATCGAGGATTATTACGTTATTGTAACTAGAACTGAAAGAAGGGACTATCACTATAGAGTAAGTGCTAGAACAGAAGAAGAAGCTATTGAATTTGCTGTTGATGAATATAATCCTATGACTGAGAAAGATATTGTCTCTTTAAATGAAGAATTTGTAGATATAATAGATTGGGAAGCAAGAATTGCAGAAAAATTTTAGAGAAGATTGAATTTACAACCATTTGTTCAAAACTTCTTCTGCCCCCTCCAATAAATCAACGATCATTTTCCTGTCTTCATTCTCATCTAACTTTAATGCTCTTTTTTCAAGCCATTTGTAAAGCGTCATACTCAGTTGCTCCTCAAGCTCTGAGATGATGCCATGTTTTATTCCATAATCGTTTTCGTTCATTACTTTCAACTATGATTTTTTCAATATATGCTCTTGTAAGTCCCCAGTAGTATGGAGAAATAACAATTCTAATAGAATAGTATAGAAATCAGTTAAAAAACTTGGAAAAAAGTATTCAGAGCTTACATAGCTCTGCTTCTTCTCTTTAAGAATTCTTTCACGAATTCTTCGCCTTCACCAATAATATATTCACAAGGAGTTGGCACCCTGTCTGCAGCTCTTTTAAGAGCTTCAAGTGCAACAAAATAATTTTTAGCTTGAGTTCTAACAGTGACGAGTTCTTGTCCTTCTTGTACTCTTGCAGCACGGTCTGTTGGTTTACCAAACGATCTTCTCATTCCGTCTTGAACTCTATCTGCACCAGCCACTGCCATCATTTTGTTTTCTCTCAGAATATGATGGGGATGAACTCTAATTGTCATGTGGTAATTAGCAACGCCTAATTTTCTTTGCAATACCCTGTTAACTGCCATTCTGCATGCTTCTAAAGCTGTATGTCTAATGTGACATCTTTCTTTTGCTACTAAATGAATATGAACAGGAAAGTCTCCTTTTCGGTTTCCTGTATCATATGCTCTAATTCTTGCATCAGGTACTCCTCTTACATATTTACCTACACGTGTATTTGCTGGACCTCTAATGTGTCTATAACATCTTGCTGGACGTTTACCCATTTCTTCCACCTAACCTTATCTTGCTGAAAGAGCAATCCTCTCAATTTCCTGTTTCTTCTTAACAGCAGCACTGGATTGATCTGCTA
>Ga0272441_10006720_pt1 | contig 19089 bp, 15 predicted proteins | sample SSMProp6N_FD_193582 | JGI IMG/M metagenome (GOLD analysis project Ga0272441, IMG submission 193582) | Marine sediment archaeal communities from Little Sippewissett salt marsh, Falmouth, MA, United States - SSM-Prop-6N | ecosystem: Environmental > Aquatic > Marine > Wetlands > Sediment ... | reverse complement strand
GTTGATTTCCACGACATCGTCGATTATGAAATCGACGTTGTGCTTCTCCAGAGGCGTATCCGGAATCAGGTTCTTCTGGGTGCTTCCCACCGTCCCGAAGATGTAGGGGATGCCGCAGGGTATAGGCACTAGCTTCTCTTTGCGGACCAGGGTGATCTTCTTGTCCGGGTAGTGCCTTCGGGCCGTGATGGCTGCGGTCAGCCCGGCGGCGCTGCCCCCGACGATTGCTACATCTGACTTCTTCATACGGATTCTCCTTCTGTTGTAAGGTCTTGCTGAACGCGATGGTTCTTAGACCATTATAAGAGAATAATCTCGTTGTACAACAAGATTCTGCTGTTTTTTGGGGAAAATTAGGAAATCAGCGCCCGTTCTTGAAGCGATTAGCCCCCCCGAGCCTGGGCCCGGATGTGCTGCAAAACACCTCCAAAGCCGTAGACAGTGGCGGCAACCACGGCAATTGTGCCGATCACCGAGAGGAAGCGGCCGATCCCCTGGAAGAAATCCGCGGTCAGCAGGGTGAAGAGAATTCCCAGCAAAACCGGTCCTTTGATCACCAGCAGACCCAACAGTGCGGAGGTGTAGGCCCCGGCCGGGCCGACATCCGGGGAGCCCTTCCGGAGCCAGAGCCCGATACGGAAGGCCATGGCCACGTAGCCTACGTAGGCCAGGAACATCAGCAGGATCGAAATAAAGGGAATAATCAGAATACCCACTACGGACACGATCAGAAGAGCCATCAGCACGGGGATGATCAGTACAGCCAGAACCAGATAGAGAATCGACCCTTTCCACCTCGAGGACAGTACCGCCCCCAAACCGGAGAGGTGCTCCGGTGCGAAGTGAACGAAGAGAAACAACACGAGCAGAAACAGACAGACTCCCAATATTTCCATGATGAAGCGAAAGGTTGCCGCCGAGTGCTCTGAACTCAATAGACTGAGAAAGGGAATCTTGACGTTCGGCAGCGACTGTTTGTTGCCCCCGATCTTCGAGCGCCTGTCCGCCTCGACGTTCCCTCCCAAGGCAACCGCATCTCCGGCTACGGTGGCTCCCGGCAGCACGTTGATGTTCGCTCCGAGGGTCCACACATCCCCCTCCACCGTACCGTCCACCGTGACATCGCCGCCGACGCTGATCACATCCCCGCGCTTCACTCCCCGAATGGTCACGGGTTTGCCGATCCGAAATCCCGCGGGGCTCAGGAAGGACATCCCGTTCATGGCAATGAGAAAGCTCTGCCCCCCCGCCCGCAGCGACAGCCGAAGCGGAAAGAGATTCCAGGTTCGTCCCGGTCCCTGCTCTTCGGAGCGCTCGAGGAATCCGAAAGCCAACCGGGCGCCCCCCTCGTTCGTCTGGAACTCCAGAATACCAGGCTGAATGACGTACCGGTTCTCTATATCCTGCTCCTGGGCATAAGCCCTGATGATCGTGAACAGGGCGAGTAGGCCGATTACTGCAAACAGAATTCTTTTCACGTTTATACCCTCTACTGTCAATATCGGGAGGTCATCAAGCCCCAGGCATTGATGGGCACACCCCGACGTCGGATTTCGAAGTGCAGGTGCGGACCCGTGGACTTGCCCGTATTGCCGACCGCCCCGATCCGCTGACCCCGGGTCACCGTAGCCCCCCTGGCAACCCAAATCTGGCTGAGGTGACCATAAAGAGTCGAGTAGCTTATCTGATGTCGAATCAGAATGTAGTTGCCCAGGACCGGATCGTTTCCGATCACGACCACCTTTCCGTCCAGGGCCGCCCGTACGGTCGTACCCACGGTTGCCGCCAGATCAATCCCTCTATGGAAGTGCATCTCTCTGGTAAAGGGATCCCGGCGATAGCCAAAACCGGAGGTCAACCAGCCGGCCACGGGCTTCAGGAAGGCGCTTCCTGTAATTACGCTTCGTTCGATCCCCGTGTGCTGGACTCCCGGGAAAAAAAGCTCCATTCCAGAGCTGATTTGCGTACCGTTGATGCCGTTTACAGCGTATACAACTTCCACCGGGACGCCCTTCTCCTGGCATATGGAATCCAGATCGTGATCGATCTCAATGAAGATACCGTCCTGGTTGGGAATTTCTATCGCCTCGCCGACCTGGATCAGATGTACCCCGCTACCCCATTCTCGATTGAGGGAGGCAATTGTATCCAGATCCATGCCAAATCGGTCGGCGATACCGGACAGAGTATCGCCGGGGCGCACCCTGTACAGCTTGATGTCGATGGGCAGCACACTCAGAGAGCCTCCGCCGACCGATTGTCCTTGGGGACCATCTATAGTGCCATCGGCGGAATGCAGGGTTTCTCGAGGGGAGGTGCGGAAAACCCAGGAATCCGGGTAGTACAGAAACTTCTGTTTTTCCAGCTGAAGCGTATGGATCTGGTAGGCGGCCAGCCCGGCGGAGATCGGGATGAACAGTATGGTTATCAGTACACGAGGATGCTGCTTCCAAAATCGCCAGGTGAACACCTGCAACAGGATCTGCACTCTGTACAACAAGCGAATGGTGAGGGTCTTCAGCGGGACAACAAAGCGAACCTGTATGAGCTGACGCACCCGCCGCCTGCCCTTTCTCAAGGTCTGAAGGACGGACAAGTGGACCGACCGAAACGCTCTAGTGCAGATACTCGAAAGGATCAATCGGCTCTCCTCGACGAAAGATCGAAAAATGAAGGTGGCTGCCCGTACTGTAGCCGGAATTGCCCATATCGGCAATTCGCTGGCCTTGCCCGACAGTCTCCCCCTTTTGCACCCTGAAGGCGCTCAGGTGTCCATAGAGGGTCTGGAATCCTTCGGGATGCGTGAGGATAAGGTATTTTCCGTACGTTGGATTATACCCCACCATGGCCACCCTCCCGGACATGGAGGCAATCACCGGGGTTCCCACCGGTGCGGCCAGGTCAACACCATTGTGGAACCTTCGCATACCCGTAAATGGATCACGGCGCATGCCGAATCTATCTGTAATCCTACCCTTGGTCGGGTAGATGAACAAGCGTCCAAAAACCCGATTGCGCTCCATCTCACTGAGCCGGGCGTTGGGGATGAACAGATCCTGACCGGGCACAATCACCGATGTTTCGAGATTGTTCCAATCGAGCAGTTCGTTCAACGCCACTCCGAATTTGTTGGCTATACCGCCAAGGTAATCCCCTCGCTTCACTCTGTATTTGAGGCCGCTGGAGTTCGGGATCGTGAGGATCGTGCCTACCTTCATGCTCCTGGCGTCCTGAATATTGTTGAAGCTGATCACCGTATCCATGCTGAGTTCGAAGCGCTGGGAAATTCCGGATATGGTATCCCCGCTACGGACTGTATAACTCGTAGTCGATATCGAGTCAAGAAAATTATCTTCCGAGATCGTCGGGTCGCTGCGCCCCTGCTCATCTGGAATGAGATACTGGATCATCGCGTTTTCGATATCCTCGCCCACGGGCAATTCGATTGTGCCCTGCGGATGGGGCAGGATGGACAGGCGGAAACCCAACGGGATAAACAGGGAAGCAGCCAAGACCGCCGCCAATACAAAATTCGCCCGGGGGATCGTTTTCAGCAGTTCCCGAATCGCCGCCGGGAATTTGCCAACTGCCGGCAGTGGGCGGAGTACGGGGCTTTTATCGCGGGGGATTGTACGGCTGAGGGGTGCGTGTTTCCGCTTGGGACGCCGGATCTGCTGTGCTGTGCGCCAGCTGGCTCGTTTTAACGGTTGAGTTCGCCGAATCCCGGGATAGGTGAACTCCAGGATCTTGGCTCCCCCCTTCCGCTCCTCCGCCGGTTTTCGGCGCTGGACTCTCTGCTGCTCGATGACCGCAATCAAACCGGTGATATCCTCTCTCTAGGGGTGTCCTCTAAGTCTACAGTCGTAATATCACGGTCTTCGACCGTGATGTCCTCCCCACAATAGTTGTCCGAGTTCGCTTTTATACCTACAGTCGTAATATCGACATTAAATGCACGCCATATTATGATGAAAGGACCAAAAAAAGAGCGGGAATTCTACACCTTGGGGGACAATCCATCCCAGTGACATGAGTAATACCAAAGAACGAAGAAGATTGTACTTCTTCATTCTATTTATGGCTGTCCTGGTGCTGCTGATTATAGGCAGGCTGGTGCAGTTGATGATCTTCACACCTCGAAGTGACGCGCCTGATTCGATCACCCTGCCGGTGGTGGAAAGGGGTCCCATTCTCGATAGAAACGGGAAGATCCTGGCCATCTCTACCCGGCTGGACTCAGTCGCCGCCTGGATACCCGACGTGGCGGATCCCAAGGATTCCGCGCAAGCCCTGGCCCCAATCCTCGATATCCCCTACGAAAGCATCCTCTCCCGTCTGGAAAACAGCCCGGGCTTTGTGTTCATCAAACGGAAAATAACTCCCACCGAGTCTGAGGATATCCAAGGCTTGAAGGCGGAGGGAAAGCTTGTCGGGATCAATCTGATCCCGGAGTTCGGGCGCAACTACCCGGAACAGACCCTGGCGTCTCACGTCATCGGGTACGTAGGAGTCGACAATATCGGGCTGGACGGAATCGAGTATACCTTCAACAACGTCCTATCCCCTCCGGCTGTGAGCACGGTTCAGGAACAGAGGGAAGTCCTTGGAAACCAGGTTTTCCTGACCTTGGACATCAATATCCAGGACGCAATCGAGGAACATGCCCGCCGTGCCTACGAAGAAAACGAGGCGGATGCCGTCTACATTCTGGTAATGGAAGCGGATACAGGACAGATCCTTGGCTACTGCGGGATACCGAACTTCGACCCGAACGAGTACAACCGCTACGACGGAAATTCCCTCAAGAATCTTCCACTGGTCCAGGCCTTCGAGCCGGGTTCCGTGTTCAAGATCTTCTCAATATCCTCTTTTCTCCAGCTAGGGGGAATCGACACCGAGGAAGAGTTCTTCTGCGGTGGCGTCTACCAGATGGACCTCCCGGACGGCCAGACAATCGAGATCAGGGATCTGGCCAGCCATGGATCGGTCAGCGCCCAAAGGATCCTGAAGTACTCCTGCAACGTCGGCGCCGCCCTGGCCTCCGAACGGGTCGAGAGAGAGGAGTTTCACAAGATGCTGATGCTCTTCGGTTTTGGCAAACCGACGGAACTGCCTCTTCCCGGCGAGAGCGCGGGCATCCTGGCCGAACCCGGGCGCTGGTCGGCGCGCAGCAAGGCCACGATCGCCTTTGGCCAGGAGGTATCCGTCTCTTCCCTGCAGGTGCTGCAGGCGGCCACTGTGTTCGCCAACCGGGGACTGATCCTAAAACCCCACATCATTCGCAAGATCGTCAGCCCGCAGGGAGAGACGATCCGAGAACAGCAGCGGGAGCCGCTGCGGGAAGTTCTGTCGCCGGAAACCGCGCAACAGGTTCTCGAAATGATGGAAACAGCTACAGAGGACGGGGGTACGGCGCGGCGGGGGCGTGTGGAGGGTGTTCGGGTTTCAGCCAAGACGGGAACTGCAGAGGCTCTGGATCCCGAAACCGGGGAATACTCGGAGAAGCACTTTGTAGCGTCGTACTTGGGCATCCTACCCACGGACGACCCGCAGCTGATCATCTACGTCGTCATTGATTACCCCAAGGGCTCCGCCTACTACGGAAGCCAGATAGCTGCTCCGGTATTCAAGGAAACCGCTGAATGGCTGGTGGACTATCGGGGCATTTCCCGCAGCGGCGCCGCGGTCGTACAGCATTCGGGGAGCGTGCGTGTCAGGCTGCCCGAGCCGCTGAAGGTGGATTCCGAGATGCCCGAACTCTTAGGTATGCCGAAGCGCCTCCTGCTTCCCTTGTTCCAACAGGGGGAGTTCGACGTGCGCCTGAGGGGAGAGGGTTACGTCGTGGCTCAAAATCCCCCTCCGGGAACCGCCCTGAAGCCGGGGATGATCATAGAGCTGTATCTGGAATGACCGACTGCCTAAAGGCCAATCTAGAGGTTCTCTACGAGCGGCAACCGACGCTCAAGGCTGCAGCTCTGGAGTCTTCGGCGGATCCTTTCGCCCTGGAAATCCTGCAAACCCCCTCGGGCTACCCCACAGCCAGAGTGCAGGGCACCTATCTGCACTCCCGCTACGATCCGATGAAGGAAGCCCGACGTACCGTTGAGACGGTCTCAGCCCCCTCCGCCGCCATCGTGTTGGGCTTTGGTCTGGGCTATTTGACTGAAGCCTTCTGCGATCACCATCCGCACAAACCGGTAGTCGTGATCGAAGAGAAACCGGCGCGGTTCCGTGAAGCCCTGGCATCCCGAGACCTGCGGGCGCTGCTCACCCGTTCTCAGATCAGCTGGTGCATCGGAGAGAACGTTGAGACGGCGGTGGGGCGGATTGAATCCCTGCCCCTCCAAAATCTCGCGATTCTCCGGCTCCCGGGCCCCCGCGGTGCCAAAGGCAGCGATTACTACCGGCAGATCGAAACGATGCTCGCCTCTGTCTTTGACAGGCGAAAAGTAAACATCAATACCCTCAGACGCTTCGGGGAGTTGTGGGTTCGCAACCTCCTCAGCAATGTTGGCCTTTTCATCTCGAATCCCGGCATACGGGTGGGGGAGAAGAGATTCGCCGGCATCCCCGCTGTGGTGCTGGCCGCGGGTCCCTCCCTGGAGGCGGTGCTCCCGTATCTAGAAGTGCTCAGAGAGCGGTGTTTGATCGTAGCAGTTGATACTTCCTATCGTTTTTGCAGGCACCGGGGAGTTGAACCGGATTTCCTGGTAACAGTGGATCCGCAATACTGGAACAGCCGTCACCTTGACTGGCTTCCCCGTTCGGGAACCGTGCTTGTCTCCGAGTCCTCGGCCCATCCCAGGATCTTTCGCGTTGGGGGAAGGGAAAAGGAGGAGCTGTACTTCGTATCTTCGTTTTTTCCCCTTGGAACCTACATCGAGCAACTCATGGGAAAGCGAGGGTTGATCGGCGCCGGTGGTTCGGTGGCCACGACAGCCTGGGATCTTTGCCGCTACCTCGGCTGTTCACCGATCTACATGGCCGGGATGGATCTGGGATTTCCCGGAAAGAGAACCCACGCAAAGGGTGCATTCTTCGAGGAGTCCATGCACGGGCGCTCCAACAGGTTTTGCACAGCCGAACAGATGAACTTCGAGTACCTCAACCAGGCCCAGCCAACGGCCCTGCCGAACAACCTGGGGGGCCGGACTCTAACCGATCGGCGCATGCTGATCTACAAATCCTGGTTCGAAAACCAGATCAAGCAGCAGCAACGCCAGGGTGACCTAAAAACCTATTCCCTGGCCGGCGATGGTATTGCCATAGAGGGGATGGAATATCTGAGGTCGGAGGAGCTGTTGCGTTTGCCGCCGATCCGCGGGCGCATCGAAAAAACGCTGCTCGAACTACGGAAAATGGGCAAACAGATGGTCGAAGAGAAGTGGACGGATCGGGTGATTCAAAGTCTGAGGGGCCTGGCGGATGAGCTGGAACAGCTGCGGGAGCTGGCGGCCAGGGGCGCGGAGCTTTCGGACAGCGGCCGACCGGCGGGCGAACTGGTGCCGCTTCTGGCAGAAGTGGATGAGCGGATCATGGACCTGGCCTCCCGGCAGATCGCCGGTTTCCTCTTTCAACCGCTTATACACGAAATCCTCGACAACCCCGAAGGAGGGGGCGGATTCGCCCAGATCCTGGCTACCTCACGGCACCTCTACCGGAGCCTTGAAGCCTCCGCCTCGTACCACAGGAAACTGCTGGAGAAATGCCTGGAGCGGTTGTAGTGCACTGAAGGCTGAAGCAAATCCCGCTAAAGTTCCTTTATACTCCGCCGAAGAGAATCAATGAGGGGCACGACATTCGTCCCCTTATACGGTATGCTTACAGAACGTCCAGGCATACCGTTTTTTTTATTCCTTCAGCGCTTTGTTGATCGCAGAGAGCAGCCTTTCGGGTTTGAAGGGTTTGACGATGAAATCCTTGATCCCGGCATTGATCGCATCGACGATCAGGCTCTGCTGCCCGATGGCTGAACAGATGAGGATCTTGGCTTCAGGATCCAGGGCGAAAATCCGCTTCATGGCCTCCAGGCCATTCATTTCGGGCATTGTGATATCCAGAACCACGATATCCGGCCTTAACTCCTGATACATAGTGACCGCTTCGGTTCCAGTGGAAGCTTCCCCCACGATCTGAAAGCCCTTGGACTCCAGCACCTCTTTCTGCACCATACGCATGAAATAAAGGTCATCGGCGAGCAGCACTCTAAACGCCATCAAAACCTCCCGATTCGATAATTTCTATAATTCTCGCCGTGTCAAGAATGAAGATGATTCGCCCGTCACCCAGCACCGTGACCCCGGAGAACAAACGACGGTGATTGAGCAAGTCTGAGATCGGTTTGATCACCAAATCCTCCTCTTCGACCAATTCGTCGACCAGGAGACAAGCCGTTCCCCTCCTCTGCGCGACAACGACCCCGTTGGTCTCTTGACCCCTGGAGCTCGGCTCAGCCGAGGGCCCGAGAAGCACGGAGTCCAGTCTGAGCAGTGCAACCTTCTGTCCCTCGTAGTCGTAGTACTCGTTTTCTCCTTCGATACTGATATTTTGCTCTGTAACTTTCACCGTTTCCTTAATATCCTGGACCGGAATGGCGTAATAGTATCCGGCGCAGGATATTACCAGGGAATGGAGAATCGTCAGGGTAAGAGGCAGGAGAATCCGGATCATCGTACCGCCACCGGTAACGCTACGAACCTCGACCTCTCCCTTCAAATCCTCCCGAATCCGAGTAGCCACAACATCCATACCAACGCCGCGACCAGACAGATCGGTCACGTCTTCTTTGGTGCTGAAACCCGGTGAAAAGATGTTCTGTACCGCCTCTTCGTCGCTTATATCAGAGTCGATCCCCGCCTTCTTCCGGATCTTGGCCACGTCCAGGCCCCGTCCGTCATCGGCAACCTCTATGACGATCTTACCACCCTGCTGCTGCGCGCTAACCGAAATCCGGCCTACCTCCGGCTTGTTCGCTTTTTTTCTTTCCTCCGGATCCTCCAGCCCGTGGTCAAGGGAATTACGAATGATGTGGGTCAGGGGATCGGAGAGCACCTCGACAATCGTCCTGTCTATCTCTGTATCCTTTCCCTGAATCTCGAGTTCCACATTTTTGCCGAGTTTACGGGAAAGGTCACGAACAAGACGCGGAAATTTATTGAACAAAATGGCAATCGGAACCATCCTGGTACCCATGATTGCCTGCTGCATCTCCGCGGTAATCCTCTCCAAGGAATCCGAAGCCCGTTCCACTTCCCCCTTTATCGATTCGTTTTCCCGTCGACGGGACAGGCGATCGTGAAGCTGAGTCAACTGCGCTTTGTAGATCGTCAGCTCTCCTACCAGTTGCCAGATTTCATTCAATTTTTCGGTGCCCACACGCACAGAGGCACTCTCTATGCGCGCAGATCCGGTGGGTCGGGAAGTCCGTATCGCCGTTTGCTCGACCCGATCCCCCTGGCGCATCAACTCATCGATTCGGCTCCGATTCAGAACTTCCAACTCCGGCTCCTCTATCAGATCCACCGCGCAGGTAGCCAGAATCTGGTCCTCCGGCAAATCGGAGGACAGGAGAATCACGATCCGTTCATACAGCCGATCGTCCTGGGGCACCGTCATATTCGGCACTGTCTGGATCACGTTGGTTATCAGTTCCAGATTGTTGAAAACCAGGTAGGCTCTGGGATACTTGATCTCCGCTTCCTCGGCAACCTTCAGACTCAGCAGGAACAGCTTCTCTCCCCGCTCCAGAGCTTCGCTGATCTGCAAACGATGAAAGGGCTGAAGAGTCAGTTCCGCGCTACCCGGGGCTGCGCTCACAGCCGCCTCTGCTTCCAGGGGTTGCTGGGACGGTCCTGGAAGTTCCAATCCCGCCAGCTGCTTCAGCTCCCCAAGAACAGCCCGGGTATCGATCTGGGTTTCGATCTGGCCCGCTGAGATCCTCGAGATGATCTCATGGATCAGGTCCGAGGCGGAAAAGATCGCATCCATCAGCGGTCTGGAAAGGGTCAGGTTTTCCCCACGAATCCTGTCAAACACATCCTCGAGCCGGTGGGCAAGCTCGCTCAGGTGGTTAAAACCGAGCAGCGCAGATTCTGATTTCAAGGAATGGGTCAGGCGAAAAACTTCATTGATCGAATCCGGATTTCCCGAATCCTTTTCCAATTCGAGCAGATTCTCGTTGAGCTTCTCCAGCAACTCTTCGGCTTCCTCGAGAAAAGCCCTCAGGAGTTTCTTATCGTCTAGGCCCGTAAATGCCACCTGCCGCCTACTCCTTGATCGATACCTCCGGCGCGGTCGAGAGAACTCTGAAAATATCCAGCAGCACCAGCAGATAATCCCGGATTTTCACGATGCCCCGGACGAACTCCGATTTCATCCCGAATACGCTCGCCGCTTCTGAAGCCACACTGTCCTGGTCCAAATCCAGGATCTCCCGCACACTGTCCACCAGTACGCCGTAGCGAACCTCCTGTTTTTGCACGATGATGACCCTGTTCTTGCGGGTCACCTCGCCGCGCTCCAGGGAGAAGCGGGTTCGCAGGTTTACTACAGGAATCACATCTCCGCCGACGTTGATCACCCCGTCGACAAAAGTAGGTGCGGTAGGAACACCCGTCACATTTTCGTAGCGGATGATTTGAAAAACCTCTTCGAGGGGAATCGAATAGTTGCCCTCCCCGATCTGAAAGACTACGTACTTCTCTCCCATAATTCGCCCCCGTTCGCCCCCCCTACTCCCGCTGCCCGGCGTGTGTCTGGGAAGCAAGCGTGATGATCAGTTCGATCTCCGCCAGGGTGATCCCCAGGCGCTTGGCGATTGCAGACTTTGAAATCCCCTGTCTGTGGAGGTTCAAAACCTGGGTGGGGCGATCTTGCTCCTCCGCTTCCTGGACCGCTTTTCTGCTCTGGGCCAGTTCCGAATACACCTTGGAGCTCAGTTCGTGCTTCTCGATTTCCCGCTTCAGGATCCCTATCTTCTTGTCGGCCTGCTCGAGAAGGGTGTTCAGACTCTGGACTTTGTCCTCCAAAAGAGTGATATTCCTGTCCGTCGTAGAATTGAGCTCCACGATAATCCTGTCCACCTCTTCCCGGATCGATTCGAGGATCGATTTGGGATCCACAGACTGTTTGAGTTTCGCCTTGAGAATCAGATAGACTATTGCATATCCGGCGATGGCCAGAGCGCCGTACAGAATAAAGCGTTCCATCGGCATTCTAACCGACAAGATCTACATGATGGCCCAGGTCGGGATCTTCGAAGATCTGCCTCTGCTCTTCCTTTGAGCTTTCGCCTCCTTCACCCTTTCGCTGTCCTTGAGAGTGCTGCTGTTTCTCCTTCTCTTCCTGCTCTTTTGCCTTCTCCGGACCCTCTCCCAACTGCTGCGATTGATTTACAGCACTGTCGTCATGCTCGGCCTTCTGGACCATTTCCGAACCTTGAACGAACTGGTACTGGGGCAACACGTCCCGCTGCACAGCTTGCTCTTTGCCGACATGACTCATCTGGCTGAACATAATCTGCAGATCAATAGGAAGAAGAGGCATACGCGAATCTCCGTGAAAACACTTGGTCTACCGGTTCGTACTTGATCATCCGGATCTCTTTGTCTTCAAGGCTGAAGGTCACGTTCTTGAACTCGTTACGGACAACCAGATTTTCATTCTTGATGAAAATCTTCACGCCCGGGAAGACTCTATCGGAGGCGGACACCTTCCCGCTGATTTTTATCGACTGCAGATAGGTATTGATCTCGCTGATCACTCCGCCGGTCTCTTCCAGCTCGTGAAGAATCTCAGATCGTTTGTCGTTGAGCTCGGAGAGGTTCTTCTGCTTGTCCTCTGGGAACTCCCTTTGCACCTTTTTCAAATTCTCCAGAGTGCTGATATTCCTGACCAGTTCCTCGAGACTCTTTTCCAGCTCCTCTTTGCGTTTCAAGGCCTGGGACAGTTTCTCCTTGCGCTTTGGGTCGATTCCAACCTCCAGAATCGTTTCGGTCCCTGCAACCGAACCGAGGGTCTTGGCATTAATCTCATGGGCGGCTCGCAACCTGCCGCCCACAATCGAAGCTCGTTTGCCCTGGCAGATAATTCGCTTGTTCGCATCCACGAAGGAGTGGATGATTCCATCGCTGACCAGCACGTTCTCTTCCACCTCGACGTGGGCGTTTTCAACGAACTTGGCAACCAGGTTGCTTCCCGCTCGGACCTTCCCTTCGTTCTTGCCGAGGATTCCCTGGTGCACAATGATTTCTCCTTCTGCGTCGAGCACGCACTTGCCCACGCTTCCCATCACTTCTATGTTGCCCGCCGCTTTCACCGTGAATCCGTCTTCGACATTTCCTTTAACGATCACAGTGCCCAGAAACAGGATGTTGCCGGTTTTGAAGTTGACGTCACCCTCCACCGTGTAGATGGGCTCAACGGTTATCTTACCGAGTACGAGCAATACCTGTCCGTTGATCGTGGAAATCGCGCTCATGCCGTCATCGGAAAGCTTGACATTCTTCCCGATCTCGATCTGGATGTTCTTCCCCGGTTTTGCCGGCAGGCTCTTGCCGGTCACCGCACGCCCCGCCACTCCCTCCTCCGGAGGTTTCTTGGTCGCCAGGATCTGCCCCGCCTCCACGTTTTCCACGAGGTTCAACTCCCGAAAATCCACCCTTCCGTTTTTCTCTTTCAGCTGGACTTCTTCCCGATAGACGTTGAAATTGTAGATGACCTCGGCATCGGCACCATTTTGAGGCCTGGTGCCTTCCGCCACCGACACCTTTTCATTGTAGGTTGGATAGTCAATGAATGAATGGATGGATTCGTCGTTGATACCGTGAATGACGCCCGAGGATTGAAGCAATCCTCTGATCTCCTCGAAGGACAGATCGGCCCCACCCGGACCCGGCGGGGTTACCGTCATATAGGCTCTCATATCCATGTCAGTAATATCTACAGACATGGTCGATTGACTCACAGGATTGAACTGATACTCCCCAACCTTGATGTACTCCCCGTCGGCGTGGCGCACGACTTTGGAGACCAGGCCGCCGTCATAATTGGTCACGCCCCGCAAGCTGAGCTTCTCCACAGCCCGGCGTTCAGCGACTCTGGCGCCCCGGCCGGAGGGTTTTGTCACTTTCAAGAACACGCCCTGAGAGGTCAAACGGACAAAGACCTCCCCGTCCTTGTCCACAACAACTTTCTCTTCCTTACCGGCCTCCTCCTCCTGCTGTCCCCCTGCTGCCTGCTCGGCTTCAGCTCCCAAAGCGGAAGGATAGGCCAGGATTGTCCAATCCTTCCTGCCTACACCGAGCAATCCCTTGGACCCGTTTTCAACGATCTCATACTCCAAACGATTCACAGGGATGCCCAGTTCGATGGAGGCGTTCTCCAGGGCTTCCTCCACACTGGCGCCACTGACCTTCACCGCCTGAGTTCTGCGGTCTGCCTCCAGCTGGTCCCGCATGTACTCCCGAATCGATTCCAGGGTTATCATAGAATTCCCTTCTTGATATGGGAGAGTTTGGCCCGCAGGCGGAGAATGGCCTTGGTGTGAAGCTGGGAGATACGGGATTCGGTCACCTCCAGCACTTCCCCGATCTCCTTCAACGTCAGATCCTCGTAGTAGTACAGCACCAGAACTTTTTTCTCTTTTTCCGGCAGCTCATTGATCGCCTCCACAATGATCCTCTTGATCTCCTCTTTCTCCACAATGCTGTCAGGATTTAAAGAGGAGGGACTCTCAATGCTCTCCACGATGGACATTTTGTCGTTGTCCTCGCCGCTGTACCAGACCTCGTTCAGAGACAGGACCGATGTACCGGAGATCTTCAACATCAAGTTGTGGAAATCCTTGATGTTCATCCGCATGGCTTTGGCGATCTCTTCATCTGCAGCTGCCCTGCCCAGCGAAGCCTCCAGTTTTCGGATGGTTTCCTCCACCTCCCGTGTCTTTTGTCGAACCGACCGGGGCACCCAATCGATGGTGCGAAGTTCATCGAAGATCGCTCCTCGAATCCGGGTGACCGCGTAGGTCTTGAACTTGACGTGTTTATCAGGATCGAATTTTTCTATGGCGTCGAACAAGCCAAAAACACCGAAACCGACCAGATCGTCGAATTCGACATTATTCGGCATTCCTATTGCTACCTTGCCGGCAACGTATTTCACCAACGGGGCATACTGCTTGACGAAGAAATCACGAATCTTGGTATCTCTACCTTTCTTGTAGACCCGCCACAGGTCCTCTTCAGTCTTGCCGTCTAACATGATTTCAGCCATAGCATTGCCTCTACTGGTCCTTTTTCATAAATGTCCGTACAGCGCGAGCAAGATTTTCCGGATCCTGATCTCGGACCACCTCCTCGACTTTGGAGTTCTTTCTAGATGGCCTGGTCGGTGGTTCGCTCGCCTCCGTGCTCGGACTGAAGGTGTCGATGTCCGGCAGGGTATCCAGGTCTTCGAAATCCGTTACCTGTGCAGCCGCTATACCCGGGACAAACTCCTCTGGAGTGGACTCTTCCTCGGAATCGGCATCCTCCAAGGTCAAGACATCCTCCTCCGATTCCTCACCCCCTTCAGAAGCACCGATCGGGCCTTCCTCCTCATCAACCGACATCGTCAACTCCGAGGCCTCCTCTTCATCGGCAGGCTCCATCTGCTCCAACGATTCCTCCGGCTCGGGAACCTGCTGTCCCGCCGCTTCCTCGGCCAGGGGAATATCCTCGTCAATAACGATATCCACCTCTGTGCCGGATTCCATCTGGGCAACCGGGGGTGTAGCCGAAAGCTCGGGAAGAAACTTCTTCACGAGGAAATTGGCGCCCAAACCCAAACCACCGCAGACCAGGGCGGAGAGGATCAACCTGAGGAGGATCACGCCGAAGGGATTTCCACCGATGATCCCGGATAGAAGCGACACCGCGGCGCCAAAGCCGGCGAAAATCATCGGAATTTTCCAATTAATCATACCTTCACTCCGCCTCTATCCCGAGAAAAAGCTTAGGGTAAATAAAATCTGTCGTCAAGGCGCATCGATAAACGCCTACGGACTAAACAGCTTCTTCAGGAACTTCGAGATACCGCCTCCCTCCTTGAAATCTATGTTTTCCAGCCGTCGAACGATATGATCAATACAAATCGAGGCCTTGCCCTTCGGGTCCAGGGACAGGAAGGGTCTCTGCCGGATGACGGCATTCTGAACCACCGCGTCCTCATATACGAATCCGAGGTAATCGAGCTTTATATTCAAGAATTGGCCTGCGATATTGATAACCCGCTCGGCCACTTTTCTTCCCTCGGTCACCGATTTAACCCGGTTGACCACCAGTTTCAATCCCAAATCGAGGTTGTCTATCTCCGTGGCTATGATCTTCACGATTCCGTAGGCGTCGGTAATGGCGGTGGGCTCCGGAGTGGTTACGATGATCACATCATCCGAGGCTGCTACAAAGGTGAGCACATTGTTTGAAACTCCGGCACTGGTATCGATGATGATGATATCGGCGCTGGAAAGCTCCTGCAGTTCCTCTATGAAAATCTTCCTCTCCTCTTCGGAAAGATTTGCAATCTTGGAGAAGCCGCTTGCTCCGGCTACGATCTGAATACCGTACGGGGTGTCCAGAATGATATCCCGCATCTTCTTCTGCTGACGAATCAAATGGTAAAGATTGTAGCGGGGGATTACGCCGAGCACGACGTTTACGTTCGCCAATCCAAGATCCGCATCCAACACGATCACCTTCTTGCCCATCTTGGCGTAGGCCAGGGCCAAGTTGATGGCGATGTTGGTCTTGCCGACTCCTCCCTTACCGCTGGAAACTGAGATGATGCGGGAGGCTTTTTGTGAAGGGGTACTCTCGGATTGGGATGCTGAGTTTTTGTTACGCATGATCTCTCGTAGTTTCTCCGCCTGATCAGCCACTGTCAACTCCAATAAGTGTCACTAATTTTCGCCCGCGCGCCGAAACGCTTCTCCAAGCGCTCGCGGTTGATATGAAATCCATCCAAGTTCATGAGCAACCGCAGCACGGAGGCCTGCTCGATATCCTGAGGAACCGACTGGCCGTCGGCAATATAGGAGATAGGTTTTCCGGACGTGGTCAGCACGCTGAGGATATTCCCTATCCGCAAGGTTTCATCGAGTTTGGTGAGAATCACGGCTTTGTACTTGAAGGGCTCGAAGGTCTTGAGGATCTCTTCCACATCCGATGCTTTGGTCGTCGCACCGATGGCCAGGTGGATCTCGCTCCGTGCTCCGGCGGCATCCAGAACATCCTTCATTTCCGCCAACTTCGCCAGGTCCCGGGGACTCCGCCCTATTGTGTCCACCAGGATCAATCCGGTGCCGTCAGCCATGGCCAGGAAACTCTTGAACTCCCCGGCACTCTCTACGCAGGACACCGGTATGCGCATGATCTCGGCGTAGGTCTCGATCTGCCTCAGAGCCGCGATCCGGTAGTTGTCGATCGTCAAGATGCGCACTTTTGGGGAGGAGGAGCTGGACCCGCCCACTCCCAAGACAGCGGCCAGTTTGGCTATGGTCGTGGTCTTTCCAACCCCGGTCGGACCCACGACGACGAAAACTTTCGCACCCTCATCATGCTCTTCCGGAACCTGGATAGGCGGGCAGATCCGAATCTGCTCTCCTATCCAATCCAGGACCTGGGTCTGCAGTACCGGGAAATTATCCAGATCCTCCAGGGAAAACTCCTTTCGGATCCGGGTTATGATATTTTCCGTGAAGGCCTGTGTGAACTCATTTGCCTGAAGAATGCTCTCGATCCTCGACAAACCGGGAGGCTTCTCACCCCTCTTGTCCCCGTTGTCGGTATTCAGTTGGGCCTTCAGGGCTTCGATCTCCTTGAGAATCAGCTGAAGGGATTGTTCCCTACGGGCATCCGCCAGTATTTTCTGCCTGGATTCCTCCATTGCTGCGGTGGAGGTCGGAGACTTCTGTTTTTTACCAACGTAACCGGTAATCTCCACAGCTTCCCGGGCAAACAGACCGAGCATCCCTCCACGGCGAACGCTCTTGTGCGTCAGGATGCGCGCATCCTGCCCGTACTGCCTCCTCATTTGTTCCAGAGCCTCTCTGGGTGTGGGCGCCTCGATCGTGAAGTACTGCATGTCTCTTTCGATCATTCTTCGATCCTTATCTCACCGAGGGATTCAATCTTTACATCCGGAACGATCTCCGGCACGGACAGAACGACAAGATGAGGGATCTCCCTTATAGTCGAACCCTTCACGAGCGAACGGGCGGCTTCAGAACAGAGGATCAATGGCAGATTCCCCTGGTCCTGAATTGTGCGCACCATATTGGTCACGGCGTTGATCCACTTCCTATGCAGCTGTGGTTCCAGGGCTGCGGTGGGACCGACGGCGGTGTCCACTCTAGCCGCGATGATTTGCTGTTCCAGACCCGGTTCCAGAGTCATCACGTAAATTGTTTTTGCATCCCCGCTGTAGTGCAGGCAGATCTGCCTCCTCAGGGCTTGTCTGACCTTCTCAATGAGAAAGGCCGTGTCCTTGCTCACCGATCCGTAGTCGGCCATGGTCTCAAGCACAACCACGATGTTGCGGATCGAGACCTGCTCCCGGAGCAGCCCCTGAAGGACCTTCTGTATCTCCCCTACGGAGAAGCTCTTGGCGACCTCCTCCACAACGGTTGGATAGTCGTTTTTCAGAGTATCGAGAATCGACTGAACCTCCTGCCGCCCCAGGATCTCGCCGGCATGAGCCTTGATGATCTCCGTAAGGTGGGTGGCGATTATCGAAGGCGGATCCACCACGGTGTAGCCCAGACGCTCGGCTTTTTCCCGTTCCGCCTCGGCAATCCAGGTAGCGGGAAGAGAGAAAGCAGGATCCGTTGTGGATTCTCCCTCCAGCTCCTCCTTGATTCCTCCCGGATTGATGGCCAGGTAGTTACCCATCTTGATCGCCCCGCGCCCCACCTCCACACCTTTGATCTTGAAGCAGTATTCCGAAGGCTCGAGGCGCATGTTGTCGATAATTCGAATTCTCGGTACTACCAGACCCAAGTCCAAAGCCGCTTCCCGGCGTATGCGCGTGATCCTGTCCAGCAGTTCCGCTCCTTTGTCCTTATCCACCAGAGGGATCAATCCGTAGCCGATCTCGAGAGAAAGTGGGTCCAGCGGTACGACCGGTGAGATCTCAACGGGTGCAACCTTTGCCCTGGCCTCCGCCTCCTGAACCCTCTCCTTCTCCACTGCAGCCTGTTTCCGCCGCCGCAGGGTCAGTCCCAGGCCGGCCAGCAGCCCTCCGAGGGGGAAGAGCACATACCAGGGAAATCCCGGCAGAAAGGCCAGCACCCCGAGAAAGCCCGCCGCTATGAAATAGGGCTGGGATTGAAAGGAAAACTGTTTGGTAATATCCAGGCCGAAAGACTCATCCGATACCGCACGGGTTACGATCACGCCGGTGGAGGTGGAGATCAGCAGGGCGGGCAGCTGGGTGACAAGCCCGTCGCCGATGGTCAGAGACACATAGGTATCCAGCGCAACGGCAAAGGGTTCCCCGTGGATCGTCATCCCCACAACCATCCCGCCGATGATGTTGATCAGCGTAATGAGGATGCCGACCTTGACATTTCCGGCCACGAACTTGGAGGCACCGTCCATCGCACCGTAGAAATCTGCCTCCCGCTGCAGCTCTGCCTTCTTGCGGGTGGCCTCCTCCTCTGTAATCAGCCCCGAGTTGTACTCCGCCTCTATGGCCATCTGCTTGCCGGGCAGGGCGTCCAAAGTGAAACGGGCGGCAACCTCGGCAACCCGGGTCGAACCCTTGGTGATGACGATAAACTGAACGGCAATGATAATGACGAAGATGATCAGCCCGATGACGTAGCCCTCCAAGCCGCTGGCCCCCACTACGAAGGTGCCGAAGGCGCGCACCAGCTTCCCCTGGAATTGGCTGCCCTGGGATAGGATCAGCCTGGTTGAGGACACATTCAGGGCCAGACCAAACACGGTGGCAATGAGCAGCAGCGTGGGGAATACGCTGAACTCGAGGGCGTGACGGGTATACAGCACGATCAGGATGGTCAGGAGGCTCAAAACGATGTTGACGGACATCAGC
>Ga0272441_10006719_pt1 | contig 19090 bp, 23 predicted proteins | sample SSMProp6N_FD_193582 | JGI IMG/M metagenome (GOLD analysis project Ga0272441, IMG submission 193582) | Marine sediment archaeal communities from Little Sippewissett salt marsh, Falmouth, MA, United States - SSM-Prop-6N | ecosystem: Environmental > Aquatic > Marine > Wetlands > Sediment ... | reverse complement strand
ACGGCTCGGATATCCCTGTTAAAATATATCCCAACCCTTCTGAGAATAATGTTTGTATTGAACTGGGAATTATAGGCCAGGCAGAAATATTAATTTATAAACTTACGGGAGAACTTGTATATAATCATCAATTCCAGGAAAGGATATTTATTAACGTATCTGATATAGGAGGTGCAGGTATATATATCGTAGGTATAAAATTGAATAGCAATATTGTTAGCAGGAGAATTATCATACAATAACATATTAATACATGTAAATCAACATGGCTGATAATATGCCTGCAATCTCCTGATACGCAATGCTTCTGTATCTTATGGTTTTCCCTTGCAGGACCTATAGCATCAATTAATGTATTTCCAATACAGTATTTCTGAGAGTATAAGCTAACTGACATAAGTTGTGATATTAATATAATAAAACACTTATATACTATTTCTTTCATAAACAACCTCCTCAACCCGGACAATTTAGTGAAAATATTTTTCTTGTCGGTTGAATATTGTATTATCATATAATTCCTTACTTATTACACAGTTAATAAGTTAAAATTCATAAAAGACAGGATCAAAATATTTTATACAGCAGTTTTGCTATTAATTATTGTTGAATATTCTAATAAGTCTTTTAAATTTGTAGATATATATGAACTGAGGCCTGCATATGCTTTGTAACCAAAACTTAATCAGCTATTTATGAAAAAGAGGCCAGAGTGTTTGGAATGTAAGGCATTTAAAAAGTCTTTCTTTTCAAACCTCGAGAACGGTGATCTAGAAAAACTCAATTTCGAAAAGTCAGCATCTCTGTACAAAACTGGTCAGATTGTATTCCAGGAAGATAGCAGGGCAGTAGGGGCATATTGTCTGCATTCCGGGAAGGTCAAACTATATAAGGTGGATAACGAGGGCAGGGAGCAGATTATAAGATTTGTAACACCCGGTGAGCTGTTTGGTTACAGTTCAATCATAGGTTCACGCCATTACCTGATAACGGCAGAGGCAATAGAAGATTCAGTGATCTGCTTTATTGATAGTAATTTCTTTTCGATCCTAACGGCAAAATACCCCAATATTAATCAGGCACTCATTAAAGCACTAGGATCATTGCTTAACGATGCCGAGGACAGGATTATATCACTGGCCAGGAAACATGTAAAGGAACGCCTGGCTGAAACCTTGCTGACCCTCTGTGAGAAATTTCACACCGAGGGATGCAAGGACAATAATATACTTAAACTGTCGCGCGAAGACCTAGCTAATATTGTAGGTTCAGCCACTGAAAATATCATACGTATACTTTCGGAATTTCGTGAAGAAGGGCTCATTACAATTGAAGGACGAACAATTATCCTGAAAGAGATAAAGGGGTTGAAAAAGATTGCCAGCATAGACTGAATAAGAATGCTGGTCAATGACCATTGAACAGTGGACTGTCAATCATAACAATCAGATTTACAATATCCTGTCACATATTAGCTGATAATTATCATATTGTGGCCTGACGAATAACTTCCCGCCGGGTGAAATCCGTTAGCAACCTGCCTGATAAGAATCTTCTGATCCCAAAAACTTTGTCATACTTTTTTTTATTGTAAAGGATAAACTTGGCATTTCGAGATCAATGCCTTCCTGGCAGTGCTATTGTGAATAAATAAAAGGATAATCCATTAGGTTCTTTCAAAGATGCAAAAAGCTATAAAAATCAACAAAGACGAATGGAACAGGTTACTCATCAAGCTTTCTGATGACGGGGAACGTTTGTATGCCCCGATAAGACACAACGGATTTATTGATTATGAACTTATTGAGAAAGAAAGCCTTGGGGAAATCGTTTATAATGAAGCAAAACCTGCGTCACCTCTTAAAATTTTCTTTCTCCCCATCAGGTTGAATGTTACCGGTGGAGGGAAGACACCTGGCCGAATAATAATAATTGGCGCGCCTGCCTGCGATATTGAAGGCTTGAAACTGCTCGATGCCATTTATATTGATGAGAAATACACTGACGAGTCTTACCTGTCGCGAAGGCAGAACGCAATAATTATTGGTACCCCGTGCCATAAAACTGCTGAAAATTGCCATTGTACCACCTATGGCGTGAATCCATGGCCCGGTGATGGTTGTGACATATCATTGAGTTCCACGAGCGAGGATATTATACTTACAACTATTTCTGACAAGGGAACCGGCTTCATGAACGAGATTAAGAGCCTTGTTGACGCCAGAGAGACTGAGGCCAGGGACATGGATAAATTAACAAGACTTCAGGAAGCATCGGTTGCCGAGTTAGCTGATAAGAATGATAACCTGCCCGGAAAGGAAGAAACAGGGAAACTTGTACAGGCCGCTGAATGCAGTTTCTGGAAAGAACATTCCTCAAAATGTGTTTCATGCGGTGCCTGTGCAGCCATCTGTCCTACCTGCACATGCTTCCTGCTCATTGACAGACCCGGGTTTGAGAAGATAAAGCAACAGGATACCTGCCAGTATCCGGCATTTGAAAGGGTTGCAGGAGGGGAGGATCCTCTTAAGGAGCTGAGTGTAAGGTTCCATAACAGGTATATGTGCAAATTTGTATGGAAGCCTGAAAGATTTGGTGTGCTCGCATGCACAGGTTGTGGAAGGTGTATCGATGCCTGTATTGCCGGCATAAGCAAGAATGAAGTAATAAGGGAAATGACATGAAAAAACAAACAAAGGAGGTCAAAGGGAAAGGCCTTTATGAGGTATTAAAGGCTACAGTCGATGAAATAATCGATGAGTCACCCCTTATAAAAACATTCGTTATGACCCCTGAAGAATCATTCAAATTCAATACGGGGGAATTTATTGAGCTTACCCTGGATGGCCTGGGGGAAGCTCCTTTCACGCCCTCATCCTCGCCGTTTATCACCGACAAGCTCGAGGTGACAATAATGAAAACCGGGTATATTACTAACAAGTTTCATGATTTGAAACCCGGGGCAAGATTGGGTATCAGGGGTCCATTCGGCAGGGGTTACCCCGTTGACAGGTTCATCGGTAAAGAGATACTGATAGTGGGTGGAGGCTGCGGACTGGCCCCGATACGGTCCCTTCTTTTTACACTCATTGAAATGAAAGACCAGATTGAGAAGGTTGTCCTTCTTTATGGTTCAAAAACGCCTACCGACTGCATTTACAAACCAATGTTCGCAAAACTGAACAGCATTGATAAGTTTGAAACACATCGTTCAGCTGATAAGCCGGATGGGTCCGAATGGGATGAATCAATAGGACTGGTTACCATACTGCTCGACCAGCCCAGGGTTGATATGGATAATTCAATAGCCGTGGTATGTGGCCCACCGGTAATGATGAAGTTCGCCACACTGAGGTTGATGGAACTCGGGTTCAGCGACGATGACATATTCCTTTCTATGGAGAAAAACATGTCTTGCGGACTGGGTAAGTGTGGTCATTGTATGATGGGTGAATTTTTTGTCTGTAAGGATGGCCCTGTCTTTACCTATGATGAAATAAAACATAGCCCGGAAATATGGAAATAGATTAACAACCCGTAACATGATATGAGTAAGAAAATAGTCATGGATATAATGAAATGCCGCACTTGCAGCAGTTGCGTGGTGCAGTGCTCGTACCAGCACCACCCCGGCAATAACGGCATGATGCCACTGCTTGAAAAGGCGGCATTCAGCTTTACATGCAGGAGATGCGAGGATGCTCCCTGCATCGAAGTGTGCCCGGTTGACGCACTGGAAAAAGATAAGAACGGAGTAATCACAAGAGCTGCCAACCTTTGTGTAGCTTGTAAATCCTGTATCATGGCCTGCCCATTCGGTACAATGATGAACAGCTTCTTCGAGGTCCGTAAATCGGTATGTGACTATTGCGGTATGGACGGGCATGATGTAAAACTCCTCTGCATAGAAACCTGTCCGGAGAAAGCATTAAGCCTTGAGGAGATTGAGGAAGATCCAGAACAAAATCTTCACAGACTGAATGATAAGGTTCTTGTAAGGGAAATAATCTGGGAAAAGTTAAAACATGAATAATGTAAAGAGATGATAAAAGACCTTTTTTACTTTCTAATATTCCCGGGGATGATCTTCTCGGTGGTTATGGGGGGAATACTCTCATGGTCAGACCGTAAGATCACGGCAAGGGTCCAGTTCAGGAAAGGACCGCCATTTCTTCAACCATTCTACGATGTTGGAAAGCTGTTTTACAAAGAGACAATATTGCCGGAACATGGTGCCCGGTTAACCTTCCTGGCAGCCCCGGTTTTTGCCCTTTTCAGCGCCACCCTGGCAAATGTGTTTATACTGCTTCCCTCAATATTCCCGGGCAGCGGATTCAAAGGCGATCTGATTGTGGTATTTTACCTGCTTGCTATACCATCACTGAGCTATATAATAGGATCCCTTGCTTCAGGAAACCCGCTTGCGTCTTTAGGTGCGTCAAGGGAGATAAAGCTTATAATGAGTTATGAACTGACTTTTATCCTGGCTCTTTCATGTATAGTGATAAAGAGTGGGATGAGTTTGTCGATCTCGGATATAATTGCAGCACAACAGGAAGGAGGAGCATTTATAGGCTCAGTATCAGGTGTTTTACTTTTTATTGTAATACTGTTTGTCATACAGGCAAAGCTGGCACTGGTTCCCTTCGATATGTCTGAGGCTGAAACTGAAATAGCCCACGGAGTATTTATTGAATATTCAGGCAGTGCCTATGCTATAATAAAAATGGCAAGGTACATAATGCTTTTTGCCCTGCCATCACTCATGGTGACACTCCTGATGGGAGGATTCAGGATCAGTGGCTTTGGCATTTTGTGGTCGGTACTTAAACTGGTGGCCGTACTGCTTCTCATTACCCTTATACGGAACACGAATCCGAGACTGAGGTTAGACCAGGCAATGAGGTTTTTCTTTATATGGATGAACCTGATAGCCGTGATTGCATTAGGTCTTTCGATTATTAAACTGTAAAAAGATAAAAAATTGAGTTTAGGAAGTTATTGTTTCAGAAAATCGTTGTGGGTATTCCATTTTGCTGGAGCCTCATGCAATAACTGCGATATAGAAATTCTTGACTGTCTCACTTCACGGTACGATATCGAGAGATTCGGAATGCAGCTTGTGGGGACTATACGGCATGCAGATGTATTGCTTGTTTCAGGCTCTATAAACCGGAAATGCCGCAACAGGCTTTTAAAGGTTTACGACCAGGCACCCAAACCGATCCTGGTGGTTGCTTTCGGAGCCTGTGGTTGTACAGGAGGTATTTTTGCCGAAGGAAACGTCTTTGCGGGACCGGTAGACACCATAATACCGGTGGATGCTTATATCCCGGGATGCCCGCCAAAACCTGAGGCAATACTGGCAGGAATAGTAAAACTGTTAAATAAATAAAGTGCTATGGCAGCTGTTAATTATGAGATATTTCCCGACATCCTCAAACTTAATTTCGATAGCGACATATTAGGATTGATGGTGCTGCAGAGAAAGAGACTGTTGGTGCAAATACGAAAGGAAGCTCTTCTCGAGATTGCTAATTATTTTCTGGATGAGCTTAAATACAGGTTTGTTATAGCTTCAGGAATGAACGCTGATCATGGGTACGACATTATTTACCATTTCAGTGATGACAGCACAGGTTATATGATAAACCTGATTGTGAGCATTGACGAAAAGAAACCTGAAATTGAGTCAATGGCAAATATGATTAGTGCAGCCAACTGGATAGAAAGGGAAATGCACGAGCTCCTGGGTGTTACGTTCATTAACCATCCAAACCTGACAAGTCTTATTTCGGGAGAAAACTGGGAGGAGACAGAGCATCCTTATGCCCGACCGCCACGCGATAACAACAAATCCTCAAAGAAATGAGTAAGAAAACGGTAATACCAATAGGTCCATATCACCCTCTCCAGGAGGAACCCGAACTTTTCAAGCTATACTGCGAAGGAGAAATCGTCAGGGATATTGAGTGGGAAACCGGTTACAATCACCGTGGAATTGAAAAGATCAACGAATCAAAAACTTTCGACCAGGTTTTCTTCGTGGTGGAGAGGATATGTGGTATATGCTCCACATCACATCCATTTGCATATGCAAATGCGATGGAGGAAGTAGGCAGGGTTGAGGTACCCGACAGAGCCAGTTATATAAGAACGATAATAGGGGAGCTTGAACGCATCCACAGTCACCTCTTGTGGCTTGGACTGGCCGGCCATTTCCTTGGCTATAATACCGTATTTATGTGGGCATGGAAGTACCGCGAAATGGTACTGGATATTTTTGAGAAAACAACGGGCAACCGTAATAACTATGCGATGTTCAGAATAGGGGGAGTAAGAAGGGATATTCCGAACATATATATAAGTGATATAAAAAAGATGCTTGATGCAATCAAACCCAAACTTAACCTTCTGCTCGGTGCCGTAATGGATGATCCTGTTATTCACGCCCGCACGAAAAAAGTTGGGATACTGACAAAAGAGGATATTATTGATTATGGTGCAGTTGGCCCTACGGCCAGGGCTTCCGGGATTGCAATTGATGTGAGGAAGGATGATCCGTACGCAGCATACCCACTGATTGACTGGAAGGTGATTACTTCAGATGGATGCGATGTTTTCGCAAAGACAGAGGTCAGGCTGCTGGAAATGCTGGAATCAGTATCAATAATAGACCAGTGCCTTGACAGGCTGAATCATACAAAGGAAGGTTCAATATATAATCCCGTGAAAGAGATACCTGCAGGATTTGGTTTCGGGCGTGCAGAAGCACCCCGTGGTGAGGTTTTTCACTTTGTGAAGACTGATGGTTCTAATTCACCCGTGAGACATAAGGTACGGGCACCAAGCTATGTAAATATTGCAACCTTCAAGAAATCGTGCATAGGACAGACTATATCCGATGCCACGATAATACTTGCGGCAGTGGATCCATGTTATTGCTGCACGGAAAGAATGGCTTTTGCTTATGACTACTACAGCGGCAAGCAGATTATGAATGGACTGGATCTGATAAAGATCTCGCAACAGAAAACCAAAGAGCTGAAAATGAAGATGTAAATTATAGGCTATGGACGAATTGTTATATATATTATGGATACCACTAGCAGCCGGGTTGTTGCTGATGGCTGTCCCGGAGTCTCTGAGAAAGCTTACAGGGATACTTGCTACACTGGTCAGCGCCCTGGCATTTGCCTTTTCCATAGTGCTGTATACAGGCAAAGGCCTGAGCGGGCACCTTACTCTGGCACTCATCCCCGGCCTGGCAAAACCTTTCCCGGCTCTTGACCAGGTACTGAGTCATTTAGGTACCCTGAACATCGATGAAATATCAAGGCTGCTGATAATGCTGATTACTTTCTTCAGCTTAATGATCACTGTATATTCTTTGAGGTATACAAACCCCGGTCATAAGATTAAAAGGTATTATTCATACATACTTCTTACCATGGCTTTCTCGGCCCTGGCAGTCATTTCGAATCACCTGCTTTTCTTTATATTCTGCTGGGGAATACTTTGCATAACACTGTACAGGATTATTAAAGGTTCAGATGAGGAAGGTGCCGCAGCAGCAAAGAAAACAATGATAATTGTAGGGGCGTCCGACACTATAATGCTGCTGGGTATAGCCATCGTATACAAGATGAGTGGATCGTTTACAATCAGTGGCGCGGGCATTGACACAACACCTGCTCTGGGTGCAGTTGCTTTCTTCTGCCTGTTAACAGGCACCTTTACCAAGGCAGGTGCAGTGCCGTTCCATACCTGGGTGCCCGACTTTGCAAAGAAAGCACCTGCTTCATCCACAGCCCTGCTGCCTGCCTCGATCGACAAGCTGCTGGGAATATATTTCATGTTCAGGATCTGCACCGGGCTCTTCACTCTTGCTGAATGGATCACTTTAGTACTGGTGATAATGGGGGTACTTACAATTATAATTGGTGTGATGATGGCACTGGCTCAGCATAATATGAAACAACTGCTGGGTTATCATGCTGTTTCTCAGGTTGGATACATGGTGCTCGGACTGGGGTTGGGTACGCCCCTGGGCATCGCGGGAGGATTGTTTCATATGGTTAATAATGCATTGTATAAATCAGGGCTTTTCCTTGTTGCCGGTAATGTTGAACACAGGCTCGGAACAGACAAGATAGAGAACCTCGGAGTCTCTCCAAGATATATGCCGGTTACTTTTCTTGCTGCCCTTGTCTTTGCTCTCTCGATCTCGGGAGTGCCGCCATTGAACGGCTTTGCCTCAAAGTGGGTCATTTACCAGGGAATAATTGATTTTGGTTCAGGAGAGGGAATAGCAAATAACCTCTGGGTGATATGGCTCGGGCTTGCTGTCCTTGGTTCTGCCCTGACAATGGCAAGCTTCATAAAACTGCTGACAGGAGTGTTTTTTAGAAGAGAAAGGAAACCGGCTAAAGGTAACTATGAAGCTGGGGTGGCAATGATAGCCCCTGTTTCAATCCTGGCTATTGTATGTATCCTGACCGGTGTTTTAGCTACTGCCTTTATTATGCCAAAGGTTATTATACCACTTACTTCGGGTTTTGAATACCATGGTGACTGGCAGGCGGGCCTGGTAGCTATAATGGTACTTGTTTCAATAGTTGTGGGTGTACTGATTTACCTTGCAGGAAATATTAAAAAATTCCGTACCAGCGACAGTTTCATAGGTGGCGAGCCTGAACCTGAAGTGGCCGGTATAAGTGTACTTGATTTCTATAAAACCATAACCCAGGCGCCCTTCTTTGCTCCTCTCTACCGCGCAGCTGCCAGGAAATGGTTTGATGTATATGATGTAGGTAAGAGCATTGTGCTGTATTTCAATAAGATCTTCAGCGTAGCACATACAGGGATTCTTCCCTTCTACATCTCATGGCTGATTTCGGGTCTTGTTCTGCTGCTTATAATAATGCTCATTTAAGTATTTAATGATATGGAGACAACACTTATAGTAATACTGATACTGATGATTGCAGGTGCGATTCATGCGTTACATGCCAGGGACTTACTCTCGGCTATTGTATCGTATGCGGTTGTGGGATACAGTCTCGTTATCGGATTCCTGGTCCTTAAAGCACCTGACCTGGCTATTGTGCAAATAGTGGTGGAAACGATAGCCCTTATCATTATGGTGTCAGTTCTGATAATAAGCACCAGGGAGGATCTTGCCAAAAGAGACACTGTAATTATAAAGGGGCAATCGTACATAAATGTAAGAAACCTTGCATACATATTTTTTGCATTGGTTGCCGGCTTTTTCCTGGTATATTTCTTTAACATGGTAAGTTCGGGGCTTGAACCGCTGGGAGTGCACGAAACCCGTATGGCAACTGAATATATAAAGAACGGTGTTGAGGGCACTGGAAGCGTTAACCTTGTAACCGGGGTTCTGTTGGATTACCGGGGATTTGATACTCTCGGGGAGGCTACCATTCTCTTTACGGCCGTGATGGGCATACTTGCGATATTGAGATTAAAAACACACAAAATGTAATGGCTATGAAAGGCATGACAATAATAGTAAAGAATGTAACGGCACTCCTTTCAGGGTTGGTTTTCCTCTATGGATGCTATATAGTGCTGCATGGTCACCTAACACCGGGCGGGGGCTTTGCAGGTGGCATAATCATAGCCGGTTCATTTATACTCCTGGTTATAGCAAACGGCATCCAGTACTTCAGACTCAACAAGGAGAAGGAGGAATCGTCCCTCTTCGAAGGTGCCGGTATTTTCTGCTTCCTGTTACTGGCTGCCGGCGGTCTGCTGCTGGCCGTTCCGGTATTTTTTAAGAACCTGCTACCGGGAGGCACTCCGGGAGAGCTATTCAGTGCGGGCATTATACCCATCTACAATATCTTTATAGGCATTGAAGTGGCGGCAGCATTGCTATCAATATTTCTAGCATTTGTAATATTTAAAACGGAGGATTGAGATGATTACTTACCTGCTTTGTTTCATACTCTTTCTTGTAGGACTCTACGGAGTGCTGACACGGAAGAATCTGATAAAAATAATTATAGGGCTGTCGGTCATGGAATACAGCCTGTATCTCTTCCTGACATTGATCGGATATATCGAAGGGGGAGCAGCACCGATAATAGATCCTTCAAAACCCGCAGGTCTGGTAGTCGATCCCCTTCCTCAGGCTTTCGTGCTTACGGCAATCGTCATAGGACTGGCAACAACGGCACTATTGCTGGCAATAGCCATCAGGCTTTACAAGAAGTATAATACATTCGATATTGATAAGATAAACACCTTAAAGGGTTAAGCGATGGATTCACTGATACCTCTCTTTGTAATCATACCTCTGGGAATTGCTTTCCTGATTCCCCTGACCTGGCGCCTGATACCGGGTATCTGCCGTTTCCTGCCCTCAACAGGAATGCTGGCTATGGTGATTATAGCTTTCTTCCTGTTATTTTATGTGGGTGAGGGAGCAGTAACATATAAGGTAGGAGGGTGGGAGCCTGTGGATAACATCCCTATCGGTATCCATCTGGTAGCCGACGGGCTGAGCCTGATGATGCTTATAATAGTCAATATTATAGGAATGATGGCAGGACTCTTCTCAATACCTTACATCAATAAATATACCGGCGAGAATTATTATTACTCCTTATTCTCATTAATGGTAGCCGGCATGAATGGTGTGGTTATGACAGGAGATCTGTTCAACCTCTTTGTATTCCTCGAAGTGTCAGTGATTGCCTCATATGCCCTTGTTGCTTTTGGCAGTTCGAAGGATGAGCTCGAAGCCTCATTTAAATATCAGGTTCTTGGTGGCATAGCATCACTTCTGATACTGTTTTCACTGGCAATGACATACTGGTATACTGGAACACTTAATATTGCTGATGTGGCACAAGTTATCAGATCCGGATCAGAAGGGCCGACAGTATTGTTCATTCAATTATTTATGGTGGCGGGTTTCGGGCTGAAAGCTGCCATGATACCTTTTCATGCCTGGTTACCCGATGCTCACTCTTCAGCTCCCTCACCAATCTCGGCCATGCTTTCAGGTGTGCTGATAAAAGCGATTGGTGTATATGCTATACTCAGGCTCTTCTTTACCATGTTTAACATAACCATTGAAATAAGCTATGTAATTACTGCCATAGGTGTTCTGTCGATGGTGGTCGGGGTACTGCTGGCTATAGGCCAGTGGGATATGAAGAGGCTGCTGGCCTATCACAGTATAAGCCAGATGGGTTATGTTATGACTGCAGCCGGAATAGCAATGATTATTATAGCAAAGGGAGGAGAAAGACAGGTGGCTGCACTTGCACTTGCAGGCGGACTGTTCCATATGTTCAACCATGCTGCCTTCAAGGGCTTGCTCTTTCTTAATGCCGGTGCTGTGGAATATTCAACCGGCACCAGGAACCTTAAAGAACTTGGGGGAATGGCTGACCTGATGCCGGTAACTTCCATTACATCAATGGGAGCATCATTGTCAATCAGTGGAATACCACCATTCAACGGTTTCTTCAGTAAATTAATAATTATTATTGCTGCAGTCCAGGGAAGGTTTTATTTCATTGCCCTCCTGGCTGTTATTGTAAGCATTATAACACTGGCTTCTTTCATGAAAGTGCAGAGGTACGTGTTCCTTGACAGGGCCAGGACACCAAGGATGGAAGATGCAAGGGAGGTGCCGTTCCTTATGTGTTTGCCAATGATTATCATGGCAATTCTTTGCCTGGCAATGAGCCTTATGTTAATACCCGGGATAAGGGATACTTTCCTGTTGAATGCCGTAAACACTCTATTATCTGTAATATACTGACCCATGAGAGCAATAAATGTGCTGATATATTTCCTGATCTGTTTTGCTACCTGGCTGTTGCTCACTCACAACCTGGGATGGCAAAACCTGGTTGCAGGAGCTGTTATTTCATTGTTAACAACATTGGTGTTTTCAAGGTATTTTAATTTTGATGTTACTAAAATGATTAATCCTGTCCGCTGGTTCTGGATGATTATTTATATCATCTACTTCATCTGGCAGTGTGTAAAAGCCAACTTTGATGTTGCTTACAGGGTTTTGCATCCTGCCATGCCAATAAAACCAGGGATTGTAAGGGTTAACCTTACCCTGCGGGGATCACTGGCCAGGACTATCCTGGCCAATTCAATCACAATGACACCGGGAACAATAGCGGTTGATATAATAGATGACATTATGTATGTGCACTGGATCTATGTCCGTTATATGGACCATGACAGATATGCATACAGGATATCAGGCAAGTTTGAACGTATATTAAAAAAGATATTTGAATAATGGAATGGATTGATTTTAGTTTCTGGTTCCTTATTGCCCTTACTGCCTTATGTTTGTTAAGGGTGATCCTGGGGCCAACCGTTGCCGACAGGGTTGTGGCTATCGACATAATGGGAATCATTGTTGTCGGTATATGCGTGGTACTGGCCATCAGGACGGGAAGGTCATTTCTGATCGACATCGGGATTGCCTGGATAATACTTAGTTTCATTGGTACTTTAACCATGGCAAAATACCTGGAAAGGAGGAAGTTAAATGAATGAATTAATAAGCAATATACTGATAGGCATTGGACTGTCGTTCAGCTTTTTCGGATGCCTGGGGCTTATAAGGCTGCCTGACATCTACAACAGGTTGCAGTCAGCAACAAAATGTGTAACACTGGGTGCATGCTGTATTCTGCTGAGCCTTGTTATCAGGTATGGATTCAACGATATAGGCATCAAGGCCCTGATGGCTATACCTATCCTCTTTTTTACATCGACATCCGGGGCACATGCACTGCTTAAAGGTTCACATATTTCTGGCTTTAAAATGTGGGAAAAAAGTGTGACTGACCACTATAGTGATGATACTCTGGGAAAAGAAGAAGAAACCACAGAAAAATAATAAAGGAGATGAAATATCCAAAATTGCGTGAGTTAAGGGAAGCCGTAATATCTTTGTTTACACCAGCATATACCACCTCCTTCCCTGCAAAGGAACATACTCCGGAAGAGAAATTCAGGGGGAAGCCGGTGGTTAATGAAGATATGTGTGTCGGTTGTATGACCTGTGCCAACGTCTGTCCTCCTTGTGCTATTACGGTTGAAGATGATGCAGAGTCGGGCATACGAACCATAACCAGGGATTACGGCAGATGTATTTTCTGTGGCCAGTGTGAGGCTTTTTGTCTCACCGGTGAGGGAGTTAAGCTCTCGAACAAAATTTATGATATGACTGTGTTTGACCGCAGTAATGTAGTTGAGACACAGACGCGCGAACTGCTGGTCTGCTCCCATTGCGGTGATGTGATAACAACAAAGGAACATGTTCAATACCTTTTTAATAAACTGGGTACTAAAGGATATTCATCCACACTGGCTCTGAATGTTTTCAACCAGGCCTTCATACCGGATCCCGAATCTGCAGAAGTGGGCATACAGGACGAACTGAAGAGAAAGGATATGTTTAACGTGATATGCCCTAATTGCCAGAGGAGTATACAGGTTAAAATGCTTCAATAAGTGAAGGATAAACTTACGGAAATACTATGCCGCAACAGTTCAGAGATAATGTTTGCTGGCGTTGGTAATGTGCTGAGAAGTGATGATGGCGCAGGAGTGTATATAGTATCCTCTATTAAAGCCAGAGGTAAGTTTTCAACCCTTCTCGTGGAGGCCAGCATTGAAAATTATATAAGTAAAATAAACTCTCTGGCTCCACAAATTCTTATTATTGCCGATTGTATAGATTTCAATCGAGAACCTGGCTATGCCGGACTGGTCCCGATAGACCAGATTCATGAATTTGATATTTCGAGCCATAATATTTCCCTGCGAAGGGTGGCTGAGCATCTTAAAATGGAAGTTTATGTAATAGGTGTCCAGCCTGCTGACCTCAGGGTGGGAGAACATTTGACACCACCGGTGAAGAAAGCTTCAGATGAGATAATTAATATGGTAAATGAGATAATCGGATCGATTAGAGAGGAATGAGGACATAATATGCTATGAAAACCTTTGTGATTGAAATAGAAGGGTTGGTTCAGGGGGTCGGGTTCAGACCCTTTGTTTATAAGCTGGCATCCTCAATGGGACTTGAAGGGACAGTCGAGAATCTGAATACCGGAGTAAGAGTGATGGTAAACTCAAGTAATGAATCACTGGAAAAATTCATTGAAAAAATCTGGTCTGACCCCCCTTTACAGTCACAGGTTGAATCTGTGGTGGTGAATGAAGTTAGCCCTGTTTATTTCAGTGGGTTTTCAATTATTACCAGTAGCAACCTGTCCGAGGAGGTCACGCGTATAAGCCCTGACATAGCAGTTTGTGACAACTGCCTGGCTGATATGGAAAAGCAGGAACACAGGATAGGTTACCCGCTGATCAACTGTACAAACTGTGGCCCGAGGTTTTCCATAATAAAGGGACTGCCTTATGACAGACCATTGACAACCATGTCCCGGTTCAAGATGTGCAAACAGTGCAGTATAGAGTATAATAATCCAAATGACAGGCGCTTTCATGCTCAGCCTGTTGCTTGCAATAATTGCGGACCGGTTTACAGCATGTTGATTGATGAATCAGAAATAAAGGGTGCCAATGATATCATTGAGCGAACGGCTGAGATTATCGATGGTGGTGGCATAGTGGCATTGAAAGGAACAGGAGGTTACCACCTGGTCTGTGACGCATTGAACGAAGATGCGGTGGCCTCGTTAAGGAAGGCCAAGGAAAGGGAAGGGAAACCATTTGCAGTTATGTGTCGTGATATTGATTGCGTAAAGGAAATTACCCGACCGGGGGAAGAAGAGATTGAAACACTCAAATCGTGGCATAAGCCGGTTCTCATAATCCAAGGCAAGGATATTGTTGCCCCATCAGTTTCAAACGGACTGAGAACAGTTGGTGTGATATTGCCGTATATGCCATTCCATTATCTGCTCTTCAGTAAACTGAACACCGGAGTGATAGTGTTTACCAGTGCCAATCTCGCCGAAGAACCTGTAATAACCGATGATGAAGAAGCAAAGGATAAACTGGGGTCATTTGCAGATGCTGTAGTGAAGTATAATCGTGAAATATATAACAGGACGGACGATTCCGTTGGCAGGTACATTGCTGGTGAGGTAAGAATAATAAGACGCTCAAGAGGCTATGCCCCAACACCGGTGAAAATTAGGTTTAATGCCGAAGGGGTATTTGGAGCAGGAGCTGAGCTGACAAACTGTTTTGGTATGGGTAAAGGCCAGAATCTTATCCTGAGCCAGCATATCGGAGATCTTAAAAATGCAGCCACATCAGAATTCTTCGCGACTGCATACAGCAGGTTTGCCGGAATGTTCAGGTTCCAGCCTGAAATAGTGGCAAGGGATCTGCACCCCGATTACCTGTCATCGGTATTTGCGGAAAAACTCGCCATGGAATCGTGTGTACCCGTTCACATGGTCCAGCACCACCATGCACACATAACCTCATGTATGGCTGAAAACGGTATAAGCAGTAAGGTGATAGGAGTGGCGATGGACGGGGTTGGCCTGGGAAGTGACGGCAAAATATGGGGTGGTGAATTCCTGATAGCAGATTTATGTGACTTTTCAAGGATTATGCACTTTGATTATGTGCCTGTGGCAGGTGGAGATTATGCTTCAAAGGAACCATGGAGGTCAGGTTTGTCGTGGCTGATAAAATACCTGGGTGAAGATGCTATCAGTGATGATATGCCAATAATAAAAAACACCGGCCATGAAAAATTTAAACTGTATACTGAACTGGTGGAGAAAGAAATAAATACTTCATATTATTCAAGTGCCGGCAGGTTGTTTGATGCGGTTGCTGCGATCACCGGCCTGTGTCATACTGCAAAATTTCATTCGGAAGCACCTATGAGGCTGGAGGCAGCTATATGTAAGGGGATAAATACACATTATGGCTACGATATCAGTAGGGGAATAATATCTTTCGGTAAGACAATAGGGGAGATTGTACATGACTTAAAGGCGGGCATAAGCCCGGGAGAAATATCTGCCAGGTTTCACAATACAGTGGCCAGGGCTGTTGTGGATGGTATAATGCGCGTTTCAGATATATCTGGTATTAAAGATATAGTGCTTTCCGGTGGAACCTTTCAGAACAGGTATCTTACCGAGAAGATTATCAGTGAATTGTTGTCAGGGAAATTTTATGTATATTATCATCATAATATACCGGTAAACGACGGTGGCCTGGCACTTGGGCAGGTGGCTGTTGCGGCAGCCCGCAGGGACACCGGAATGATTTAAGGAGAGACATGCACGAACTTACGGTAGCGGAAAATATCATTAACATCGTTGCAACGGAGGCCGGGAAGGCAGGAAGTGACAGGGTCAACGAGGTTTGCCTGGAGATAGGTCTGCTAGCAGGGATCGAATATGCAGCATTGGATTTTGCACTTGAGGCACTTATTCCCGGCACGGTAATGGAATCTGCTGCCATAATAATTGAAAAGCCAGGAGGATCAGGTAAATGCAATAACTGTGGTTATGAGTTTTCCTTTGAAGACTTCATGGGATCATGCCCTGACTGCGGGTCAGCAGACCTGGCAATAGTAAGAGGAAATGAGTTAAGAGTGAAATCAATAACAATCTGAAATAAAGATATCTATGTGTGACATATGCGGATGCGGAGAGTCTAACGAACATTCTCATGATCATAATCACAACCACCATCATGACCATGATCATTCTCATGATGAAAAGGTAACAATCCCTCTGGGGAGAGATATATTGGAAATAAATAACCGTCTGGCCGAGAGGACCAGGGGATATTTTGAGGCAAGGGATATTTATGCCCTAAACATTATGAGTTCGCCCGGTTCAGGTAAGACAACATTTCTGGAAAGAACACTTACAGATCTCAAGGGAAAAAAAAGTTTTTATGTCATTGAAGGTGACCAGCAAACCAGCAGGGATGCTGACAGGATAAGCACCACGGGAGTGCCTGTTATACAGGTTAATACCGGTAATGCCTGCCACCTTGATGCCGGGATGGTTAACAGGGCCGTAAAAGGCTTAAATCCGGATAACGGTTCAGTACTGCTGATTGAAAACGTCGGTAACCTTATCTGCCCTTCAATGTTTGATCTTGGCGAGATGTCAAGGATTGTGATGATGAGTGTGACCGAAGGGGAAGATAAACCACTGAAGTACCCGGGCATGTTCAGGACCTCAAATCTCTGCATTATCAATAAAACTGACCTCCTGCCATATGTCAATTTTAAAGTGGAAACGGCTGTGGAAAACGGGCTTAAGGTCAACGGCCGGTTAAAATTCATTGAAGTGTCAGCCCTTACCGGGGCAGGTATGGAGGAGTGGTATAAATGGCTGCTAGCAAATGCGGGGTAGCTGCTCACCGGTTATCATCTCAACAATGCGGGTTGACCCTACCAGTGTTTTCATTTTGACAATCGGTTCACCGCCTGTAACCGTACCTATAATCGCTGCCTGCCTGCCATAAGGGTGACGGCGAATGGCACTGACAACCTTGTGGGCATATTTCCGGGGCAGGAAAACGAGCAGTTTGCCTTCGTTTGCCAGGTAAAGAGGATCGAACCCCATAATCTCGCAGGTACCTTTAACCAGCGGGTCCAGTGGCAGATCGGCTTCATTGATAATGATCTCTTTTCCCGATGTATGGCTTATCTCGTTCAGGGCGCTGGCAACACCTCCCCTTGTAGGGTCGCGCAAAATATGAATCTCATCTGTAACTGAAAAAATCAATTCAGCAATCTCGTTCATCGGAGCACAGTCACTCCTGATAGGGGAGTCAAAACTTAATCCCTCGCGCGTTGAGAGTATTGCAATGCCATGGTCTGCTATGGTTCCCGTAATTATAATTATATCACCTTCGGCACAGCGGTGAGGTGAAATAAGCCTGCCTTCGGGAATTGAACCCACACCGGCTGTGTTGATGAATATTTTGTCGGCTTTGCCTTTCTCCACAACTTTTGTATCGCCGGTAACTATTTTGATTCCTGCACTTTGTGCAGCCTTTGCTACAGAAGAGATAACTGATACAAGTTCAGTGATGAGTAATCCTTCTTCGATGATAAGTGAAAGTGAGAGGTATAAAGGTCTGGCACCACAGCAGACAAGGTCATTTATTGTCCCGTTCACAGCAAGATGGCCAATGTCACCGCCTGGGAAAAATATGGGAGTAACGACAAATGAATCAGTTGTGAATGCCAGCCTGCCCGATATGTCAAGAAAGGCGCCGTCATGGGCTGAATCGATGTATGTCTCGCCAAGTACACTTATGATGATATCATGAATAAGCCTGTCTGACAGTCTGCCCCCACTGCCATGGGCAAGTACAATCTTATCATATTCATTATATGGTTTGGGGCAGGAAATTTCCATTGTCAGTGTTGTAATTTATAATGGTAATATGCCGCACAGGCACCTTCAGATGAAACCATGGGTGCACCCAGAGGATGCTCGGGTGTGCATGAGATGCCGAAAGCCGGACAATCGGACGGGCGTGAAGTGCCTCGCAACACTTCCCCGGCAATGCATATCTCCGGCTCTTTTGCAACAATATTATCCAGAGTGAAATATTTCTCGGCATCATAGGCCGAATATTTTTCTCTTATGGACAGCCCGCTGTCAGGTATCAGCCCTATACCCCTCCACTGCCTGTCGCATATCTCAAAAGCCTCATACATGGTTTTGAGAGCATGCGGGTTGCCTTCCCTGTTCACGGATCTTGCATAACAGTTTTCTACCTCATTCCTGCCCGATTCAAGCATCTGTACCGTGGTGAGTATACCCCTGAGGATATCTACCGGTTCAAAGCCCGTAACTGCAATGGGCAGATGGAATTCACCGGCCAGATCAATATAATCGGAATAACCGGTTATTGTGCATACATGTCCGGGTGCCAGTAGCCCGTCAATAAATGTATCTTCTGATGAGAGTATGGCACTTATTGCCGGGGGAACCAGGACATGTGAGGAGAGCAGGTAAAAGTTTGTAAGTTCCAAACGGGCAGCCTGGATCAGGGCCAGGGCATTTGCGGGAGCAGTGGTTTCAAAACCAATGGCAAAGAAAAC
>Ga0272441_10006718_pt1 | contig 19090 bp, 13 predicted proteins | sample SSMProp6N_FD_193582 | JGI IMG/M metagenome (GOLD analysis project Ga0272441, IMG submission 193582) | Marine sediment archaeal communities from Little Sippewissett salt marsh, Falmouth, MA, United States - SSM-Prop-6N | ecosystem: Environmental > Aquatic > Marine > Wetlands > Sediment ... | reverse complement strand
GCTGTAGGTAACAGGGACGGCTACATAGGTTTAGGCTCTGGTAAAGCTAACCAGGTGCGAAACGCCATAGAGAAAGCTGCTGCCGCCGCCAGATTAAACATTGTTCCAGTTAAGCGTGGATGCGGAAGCTGGGAGTGCGGTTGCGGAAAGCCTCACTCGGTGCCCTTTCAGGTTGAGGGTAAATGCGGCGGCGTGCGCGTAGTTATTGTTCCTGGACCGCGAGGTTTAGGGCTTGTGGCGAGTGAAGTTGCAAAGGTGATTTTGGGCTTGGCTGGCGTGAAGGACCTTTGGATTCGAAGCCGTGGTTCCACGAGGACTGTGCCGTCTTATGCTTACGCGATTTTTGACGGGTTAAAGAAGACTTATGGTCTTGTTACTCAGGCGGATTGGGTGAGGTAAATTGACTGAAAAAGCTGCTGAGCGGAAATGTTTTGCTGTAGTGAAAGTCCGAGGAACAATCAGGGCTCAACGTGAAGCCAGAGAAACCCTTGAGCTCCTCCGTTTAGCCAGAACCAATCATGCCGTGCTTATTGATAACCGCCCGTCGTTCATGGGAATGCTGTACCGCGTGCAGAACTACGTCACGTGGGGAGAAATCTCTAAAGAAACTGTGGCGCTGATGTTGCAAAAGCGCGGAAGGCTCGCTGGCGGCAAGAAACTTACAGTTGAAGCCGCGGAGAAGCTTGGTTACAAGTCGATAGATGCTCTCGCCGAAGCAATAGCAAACTGCAAAGCAGAATACCAGAAGTTGCCGAACGTGCAGCCTGTTTTCAAGCTGCATCCTCCAAAGAAAGGCTTCAAAGGGAAAACTAAGAAAAGTTATGCTGCAGGCGGCGAGGCAGGCTACCGAGGCGAAGCCATAAACGACCTCATAAAACGCATGGCTTAGTCTTAAGGAGTCCCGTGCTAAAGGCACGCACGCCGCTTGGAAAGAAAGTGTCTAATTACTCAATGGCCTTTGCCGCTGTTGGGGAATAAATCTATATGCTTCCATTAAGCGTGATTTATAAATTACAACTTTTTATATTACTTTTTATTATTATCAAAAATCAAAAATGCCTAAAGTTAACTTTAGAATAAAACAGTCTGCAAAATCTTATATAGCGCGCGCGGACTGCAAGATAGCAGTCGCGCAATTATGCGTAACAATTATATACCACTTGACTGCAAGATAGCAGTCGCGCAATTATGCGCAACAATAAAATAAAGGAGAAAATGAAAAAATGAAATTAGCTAGAGGTAAGACTGTTGTTTCTGTTATTCTGATGTTAACTATTGCTGTTTCAATTATTGCTTTACCACTCGCCAATGCTCAGATTGTTGACACGTATACTACTTGGCTTTATGTTGGAACTAGTGCTGGACCCCGAGGTATAGGTCTCGGTGAGACCATACTGCTTGTGGCTTGGACTGCAGAAATGCCGCCAGACGTCGGTGAAGCAAACGGTGTGGTTTCTTCCCCAACGGGTAGACCCGGGTGGTCTGGTATGCAAATCAAACTCACAGATCCTGACGGTGAGACGACGACATTAGACATGCCCTACAGCGATCCAGTCGGAGCCAACTACATTGCGTACACTCCCACTAAAGTCGGAACATACGAAGTTCAAGCACTGTTCCCGTACACCGAAAAAGAACATATGGAGCCAGTTGGCGGCGGCTTTTTTGGCGGGACCGGCTATGCAGTAGGGGACATTGAAGCCTTTGGCGCGGCGGAAAGTCCGGTAGCTACGTTTGAGGTTTATGAGGAAGCTACACCCAAATGGCCGGAGTCGCCTTTGCCGAACGATTTCTGGACTCGTCCTATTAGTGATGCGGCCAGAGAATGGTATGTGCTTGCGGGTAACTGGCTGGCTGGTGCTGCGAACGTGTGGCCTCATGGCAGTGCAGGTGGAAACGTTGCTAACTATGCTTACGGTGCAGCGCCAGAGAGCGCTCACATACTGTGGTCAAAGCCGTTCTTCATAGGCGGACTCATGGACGAACGCTTCGGGTCAATAAACTATCACACTGAGCACTATCAAGGTGTTTCGTTTTCACCAAGCATAATTCTTGACGGTAAGATACACTGGTCGCCGCGTTATACTACACATGGCAATCAAGGCTGGCAAGTGATTGATTTGTATACTGGTGAAACGCTGTACACTGACTGGGATGGAACTGTGCCGAATAGGGGGTCGATTTATGAATATGAGTCGCCTAATCAGCACGGTGGCTTTGCGTATCTGTGGGACACTGGTGGTGGTGGAGGTTTCTTCTTTGGAACAAGTACTCCCGTTGAGGTGCCTGAGATTATTCAAGTAACTCGATCGTACCAGGAAAAGGCAGGTATGCTTCCTACTCGGACTGGTAGCGCTATAACAGTGAATAGAACGGAGACTCCGATCAGTCTTGGTACTGTTTGGAAGATGATTGACGCATACACATTGAATGACATTTGCTACATAGCTAACGTGTCTACTAGTGGTACGCAGGTTTACGGTAAGGATGGAAGTATTCTATACTATAACTTGGTGAACTATGGGGATTCTGCGTCTCCTAATTGGCATGTGACGGTGTGGAATTCTTCGTGTGGTACTATGGTTTCTAGTCAGACTGGTACTGGTGCTTGGCAGTGGAGGCCTGCGGGCGGTACTTTCGGTGGGGCAGACCCGTATCTAGGGGGCGTTGCTTACAACTATGTGCATGATGGTAGTCAGATGTACTGGTTTAACTTTTCGGTGCCGGATGTTTCTGGTGGTTCGATTCGGGCTATTCGTCAGGATGAATTCATGATTGTTGGGACTCAGGGGCAGAACGATAAGAACGGTGTTGAGCAGGGTTGGATGACGTGTATTAGTTTGGATCCTCAGAATCCTGGTTCACAGCTTTGGAAGACGACGTTTACGCCTCCGTATGTTGATTTGGACAAGAACATTACTGCTGCGGGGATGTTTACTGGTGGTTTCTCGTTGACGGGTGTGTATCCGGAAGACGGTATATTCACTTTCGGTGAGGTTAAGCAGTTGAAGACTTGGGTTTATGATTTGGAGACTGGCGCGGAGCTGTGGACGACAGGCGACGAAACTCCACAATACAACTTCTATGGTCAAAGCCAACTTGTCCATCAGGGCCTAGTTATTATCTACGGCAGATACGCTGGAACAATGCAAGCCTATAATGCTACGACTGGAGAGCTGGTGTGGACGTACAACGCTGAAGGCGTAGGTGAAGAATCGCCCTATGGCAATTATCCGATTCAGGTAGAAGCTATTGCCGGCGATAAGATTTACACGGCTAGTTGGGAGCACTCTTATACTCATCCGTTGATTCGTGGTCCTAACTTGCGTTGTATTAACGCTACTGACGGAACGGAAGTATGGAGCATCTTAGACTTTGGTCCTGGTGCAGCTGTCGCTGATGGTCGCTTGGTGAGTAGCAATAGCATGGATAACATGATTTATTGTTATGGTAAGGGTCCAAGTGGCACTACGGTTACGGCTTCGCCTAAGGTTTCAGTGCATGGAACACAAGTGCTGGTTGAAGGTACAGTCACTGATCAGACGACTACTGGCAGGCGTACTACTAATGATATTGTTGACTGGACGTTGCAGGGTACTCCGGCAATATCCGACGAAGACATGAGCGCGTATATGGAATACCTGTTTATGCAGCAGGTGTATCCGGCTGACGCGAAGGGTGTTGAAGTGGTTTTGACGGTTGTGGATCCGAACAGCAACGTGTATGAGATTGGCAGGGCTACAAGTGACGTTGAAGGCAATTATGGCTTTGCGTTTGAACCGATGGTTCCTGGTACGTATCAGATTATTGCTGCGTTTGAAGGTTCAGCTTCGTATGGGCCTTCGTCTGCGACGACTTATTTGACTGTGGAAGAAGCTCCTGCTGCTACTGCTGTGCCTACGCCTACGCCGGCTCCGATGACTGACACGTACGTGTTGGGTCTAGGTGCAGGTGCCATTGTAGCCATCTTAGCCATCGGGATAGTTATTATCCTGATGCTCAGAAAACGCTAAACAACATCAACAACAGCAAGAAACACGCGTAAACGCGTAAAATCTATTTCCCTTTTTTTCTTTTTTGTTTGCAGGAGTGTGTTGGAGAACTGGGGCTGAGAAGGCTCTGGATTAAATGTTACACATCAATAAGAGTTTAAATTCTCTTAATTCTCCTTAACTTGAAGAACGCGTCTCAGCAAACCCAAATCCCGAAACGGTAATTATGTTAAAAAACCCAACTCAGAAAGTTTCTATATAAAGGGGGTATAGACTTTTCCAAGCACTAGAGAGCGCACTAGATTTTGCTGAAGATGACCTATAATTTGTTTGCCGCCATTCTGATGTTTTTCGCTTTTTCTGTGATTTGTTGTAGTGTTTCTTTTGGGATTCCTGTTTTTCTGGCAAGCGTTGACGTTTTCTCCTCGAACAGTTGCTTCATGAGAACTATCCCTGAGTTCACTAGTTTTGTTTTTGTTTCGCTTTTTAAGCCTCTGAGACAGCTCAGCGGGTACAAGGTTTCTTCTTCAATCATGCTTTGCAAACTAAGGTTGGCTGGTGAACTCCACCCGATTTGGAGGATGTTCCTACATTTGCCGTAGCGTCTCGCATGTTCTGAGTATCTGGTGTTCGTAACTATCATTGCCCTGTCAATTTTCAAGTCGCAACTGCCACATTGAAAGCCTTCCGCGACGTCCTCCAGAATGGCTCTGGCTATTCGGCTTTCATCCAAACCCGTTGGAGTGTGATAATTTACATGATGTTTTGCCTCAACAAAATATGTCACGCCACCTTTTCTCGCGATGGCATCAACTTCATGTTCCACACATTTTCCCGCCACAAGCCTGTTAGGAGACACCTCAAAACCGCTATGCGCCAGCAAAATCTGAACAAAAATTTCAAACTCTGGCTTCGAATCCATAAGGCTCAAGCCTCTTCTCAGATCAAGAAGATGCCTTATCGCGGGCTCGTAGCGCCGCAGCAACCTAAACGTCATCTGCAGAATCCTACTGGTAGGTATACCATCATACAACCGTTTCTCAACCCTTTCCACAACCTCACCCGCAATTTTCCTGCTCACACCCATCCTCAAACAAGTCCTAACAACTTTCTCCCTATCAAACAACTGCCGAGTGCCATCCGCCTTCGTTACAAAAACATCCAAAACTCACACCACCCAACCGTCACCAAAACTGATCATCAAATACCTATTAAATATGTTTTCCCGCAAAAAACCCTAAGAACCACCTAAAGAAGTAAAGTTCTCAACAAAAAACCTGAAATTCAACATGCATTCAGACCTTAAATAAGGGGGTATAGTCTTTTCCGAGCATAAAACAGCCCAATCAACCTATCAGGATCCTATTAGTATTTCTTGCAGAAAACGAGGGGGGTAGGCTCCGTATTGACGCAAAAACCGCCCAATAGCATGTTGAAAACTAGGCGAACATATTAGGATCCTAACAGTCAATCTAATGCCGAAACCTGAAAGATTACATAGTTTAGGCTTTAGGCTTTGTTTTCTCTACCACGCTGTTGAGACTAACCATTTCCGTGTGCGCTTTTCTGACCAAGTCAGCTATCGTTTCTTTTGTGGGTACTGCGGCGTTCAGTGAGAGCGCAAAGGCTTCCTTGTGGGCAATCTGTAGTAGCATGTCCATGTTTTCGGATGTTGGGTAAGCTATGCTTAAGGTTAAGGCGAAGGCTTCTTTGTTGCTCTGTTCGATGCTTTTGCGTGTTTCTTCAACGTCGACTTTGAGCATGTCTCCAGTTATAATCATGCCTTCGTCTAAAACTACTTTCATGGAGAGTCCAGCTTCAACCGCTTTGATTCCAAGCTTCGACAGGAGCGCTGCAAGCAGCTCTGGAATGGGTTCGCCTTTCCTAACTACTAAGGTGTCTTTGCTCACCCAGACGCTTCCGGATTCGATTCTGGTGGGTAAGCCAACGGCGTTCAACTGGCTTATTATTGGTCCAGGCGGTTGTCCTGTGCTGCCTTCTGGGATAACTACGTCCATGGCTGCAATGTCTCCTGATTTGGCGGTTGTTTTTACTTTGCCGCGTTCTAGGAGAAGCGCGAGTTTGAATGGGTTGATGTCTGTGAACATAAAGAGGTTTGCGCCTTCCAAGTAGTCTCCAAGCTTTTTAATGTCGTCTGTTTCCATCTTGTCGAGTGCAAACTTTGTTAGTGTGTTTTTTAGAACGCGCATGTAGACTTTGCCTGCTAGGGTTTTCTTCAGTTCTTGAAGTTGTGCTGCGCGAACTTTTTGTAGGCTGGCGATGCCTATGTACTTGTATGCTTTCAGTAACTCCTTTATTTCTTCAACTTCGCCGATTTTTTGTTCTAATACTTGTTGGGACGGCATTCTATGTCACTCTTTTGTTAAGGTTTAATTTTTACGGGTGTGCCCATCGAGGTTTTGATGAAGGCGTATTTGATGTTTTTTAAGCCTCTTTTGAGTTTTCCTTCTAACATTCTTAGGACAGCTTGGATGTTGTCGACTATTTGTTCTTCTTTCATGTCGGCTGTCCCGACTGCGCATTGAATGACTGGTTGGTTGCGCATTCTGACGACAATGGTTTTGCGGTGTTTCTTCACTAAGGTTGTTATGTCTGCGTTGGGTGGGACGGGTACAGGTAGCTTTCCGCGTGGACCTAGAACTGGACCAAAGTTTCTGCCGACAAGCGGCATTAATGGTGCTTCGGAAAGGAACACGTCGTAAGTATTCGCTAGTTTCCTTAGTTCCTTCTTTTTTCCAGCTAACGCTTCAAGGTCAGCTTTCTCCATAACCTTGTCAACTTTTGCCTTTCGGGCATTCATCGCTAATTCGCCAGTGGCGACAACTAAAATCTTGTTAGGTTTCCCTGTGACGTGAGGAAGCTCAATGACCTGTTGGATTTTTCCTTCTGGAGACTTCATGTCAATCTCTTTAATATCCAAGATTAACTCTATTGACTGGGTAAACTTTTTTTCTCCAGATTTCGCCTTTGCCTCTTTAACAGCATCTAACAACGTCTTCTTATCTAAGGGCATCTTGAAGCCTCGTGCTAATGAGGGATTGGAACCCAATTATAAAAATATTCGCTTATTACTCTTAGTTTTCACTGTTGAATGTTTGTCTAATTGACATGTATTTGTGTTGTACACATCTACAAGAGCGATTTGCGATACAGATATTTATTTTGGTTTCGCTGTTTGTATGATTGCGTGAACGTTGTTGAATAAAAAAGGATGCTTGAAGCTTGCCTTCACGAATTTGCTTATCAGCAATAGACAACCTGAGAAGGTTGCGAATAAGCTTTGGAAATGGTACAATTTTTCAGAAAAGAAAGGCGTTGCAAGCTTCCAACATCACTTGTTGTCCCGTGCAACCCGCTCATCTGGACTAAAGTTATATACCCGAAAAAAGTAAGGTGGAAAGAATATGAACTCCCGCTCAGGACTCACCAAGCTGAAAGCTATTCTTGTTATTGATGTTTTGATAGTGGCGGTAGCGGCTGGAGTTTACTTTTACCTTCAGGCCGAAGGCTTAATTGTTGTTGGACCTAAGGCAGCTGAGTTTATAGTAGAAGATCTTTCTATTAGTCCGCTTGAGGCTGAGGTGTTTGAGCCCGTTATGGTTGTAGTTAACGTAACTAACATAGGGGATGAACAAGGGGAGTACGTGGCGAACCTCACAGTTAACGGTGTTTTAGAGGAAAATCAGACAATTCTGCTTTTAGCTGGAGAATCCGCCATAGTGGAGTTCACGGTAATTGAAGAAGTTGAGGGAACCTACACTGTTGAAGTATGCGGTTTGTCCGGTTCAGTAACTTTCAGCACTCCACCCCCGACCGCAAGCAAAATAGCCTTGTCCAAGTTATCTGTCAACCCTTACGAAGTTTGGCCCGACGAAACAGTGACGACTACTGTTATTGCCGCCAATCAAGCGTCAGAGCCTGACATTCTTTCTGTGAGACTTATGGTTGATGATCTGCTGCTAGACCGCAAAACAATCGAGTTGGCTGCAAAAGAAAGCACGACTGTGGAGTTCACGTTTAACGCGACAACCGAAGGAAAACATACTGTTAAAGTGAACGCCTTATCTGGAACGTTCTCGGTCGTTCCCACAGGCTACCACACACTCGCAATTAGGTATTCTGGTGGTGGCTCTGATCTCTTGCCTTTTACTCTGAATGGGGAGAGCGTTAACATGCCGTATACTGCACTCTTACCTGTGGGCGAATACACAATTACGGTGCCAGGTCCTTTTACTACCGATACTGCTGTGTTCGAATTTTATCACTGGAGCAACGGTGATAGAAGTACAACAACAACGATAAACCTGCAAGACCGCTTGATTTTTGTTGCAACTTATAATCTAATCAGTGGGTACTCATGTTGTCCTTCTTTGTTTTATTGGAATGGAACTGATTATGTTTATGTGACTGAGGTTTCTAATGCTGGTTGGTTGGGGTATATTGATTATATTGATGAGGATGGGGAAATTGTGTTTGGCGGAGGTAACCCTTGGGACACTATTAAGCTGGATGCAAATCAGGTTACAACGAGGAGCACTGAAGATGGCGACTATTACGATGTTATACTTTTGCAGAAGTGGGATGAAATCTTCTACCTCGACGCGGCTTACATGGTAGTGGTCGATCATCCGGTTGATGTGGCTGTTTATTCCACCATGGTGAATTATGTAAATCGGGCTTTTCCAAGTGAAATCTACACTGTAAGCAAGGCCGGTTTGGCTTCTCCGGTTTCAGCTGTAAACGAAAAAGGCGAAGATATTCTGCCTCAAATCGCTGAGCTGGATGGAGTTTTCACGTCTGGCAGTAATGGCTTTGCTAGGCCATCTTGGGACGACATTGATTCAAATCAGTTGACGCTGGATTTGGGCGATCTATCTGATGCAGAAGAGATTAAACTTGTAATCAACGGCATGGTTGATTGGGGTCCACCTGAACATTATTACACGTGGATAGATGGTTTCAAGGCGGCTTTCGCGGAGGGTCTTGTGCCTGCTGGTACGCAGATTTATCCTGCGCCCTACATGGAGGTTATGGATGGAAGCGGGAGTTGGGTGCGTGTGCCTGAGGATAGGCAGATGCCGACGCCCTCCGACTATGTTCCTAGAAGCTTTGCTGTGGACTTGACTGGGCTTTTCCCAGAGGGTGTGAACGAGTACAAAATCAGGATTAATAACTTCTTCAATGTAACGTTTGATTATATTGGAGTGGATACCTCTTCACAAGCGGCCATAATTATCCAGCAGATCAACGGTGACGCTACTTTTCATCAGGCGTTTGCTAGTCCCTCGTCTGCTTCAGGAGACTTCACAAAATACGGTGACGTAACCCAAGTGGTTCTTGAGGGTGATGATATGTATGTTATTGGGATGCAGGGTGATCAGGTTTCTCTTCAGTTTTCTGTGGATGGTCTTGAGTCTCTTGGGGATGGGTTGGAGAGGGATTATTTCTTTTTTGTGGCTTGCTGGTTTAAGGATCCGCCTGGGAATTGGGGTTACGGGTTTGATTTCACGGTGGATCCGTTGCCTTTCCGTAGTATGAGTGGCTTCCCGTACCCGTCTACAGAGAGTTATCCATCAGATGAAGCCCATTCGAGTTATCTTCGTGAATATAACACGCGAACATTGCCTATCTCTCGCGCGCAATGGGTTATAGACGATGTGCTACTAATCATAATGGGCACGGGATTAGTGATAGCTGGGATGCTTTCTACCCTAATATGGATAAAAGGGCGGGCGGCGAGAAAAGGCTACTCTGTTTACTCCCAATTAAGATAAGCAATTGCATCATCAAAACTACGCTCTATCATGAGTTATATTGCAGTTATAAGCGTTGTTTTCAGCAAGACAACAACCTCTCAGTGACTTAAAGTTTAGATTAGCCTATCAAAGATTAGTGGAGGGATACTTGTTCTGTCCAGTTTTTATGTGCTTTTGAACAGATAGAATTCCGAATAGCTTAAATGTTACTTTTAAGGATGATTGAGTATTAAAGTGGAAGGTACATGAACTCCCGTTCAGCAATGACTAAGCTGAAAGCTATTCTTGTTATTGATGTTTTGATAGTGGCGGCGGCGGCTGGAGTTTACTTTTACCTCCAAGCTCAAGGCCTAATCGTCGGTCCACTTAAACAAGCCGAGTTTATAGTCACGGATCTCACAATTAGCCAGCTTGAGGCTGAGATTTTTGAGCCCGTTCTAATAACCGTCAACGTAACCAACATAGGAGATGAAGCGGGAGACTACGTCGCAAACCTCACAATCAACAATGTACTGGTGGAAAACCAGACAATTCTGGTTCCTGGTCGAAATTCCACTTTAGCCGAGTTCACAGTACTTCAGGAAACTGAGGGAACCTACACTGTTGAAATAGGGGGCTTGTCGGGTTCAATAACTTTTAAGGTTCCATCGCCGACATCCAGCAAAATAGGTTTATCTAAGCTGGTTGTAAACCCTTACGAAGCTTGGTCTAACGAGACAATAACAGCTACTGTTACTGCCACCAACATCGGAGAAGAACCAGATAGCCTTTCAGTAAGATGCATGGTTGATAGTTCATTGTTAGAACGCAGAGTAATCGAATTGGCTGCAAAAGAAACAACAACCGTAGAATTCACGTTCAACGAAACAACCGAAGGAAGACACACCATTACAGTGAACGCCTTATCTGGAACGTTCTCGGTCGTTCCCGCAGGCTACCACACGCTCACAGTTGCTAGATCTGGCGGTGGCTCCACATCCTTAACTTTTGCCCTCGACGGAGTAACTCATGACACAACATACACCGAACTACTGCCAGTAGGAGAGTACACCCTTACCGCACCAAACATAGTCGACGTTGGAACTGGTGTATTAGAATTTTCATACTGGAGCACTGGGTCAACAAGCCGGTCGATAACTTTCACGTTAGATAAACGTCTAGTGATAGTTGCAACCTACACCTTAATTAGCGGGTATGCATCCTGTCCCTCGCTGTTTTACTGGAACGGAACCCACTACCTTTACGTCACTGAAATCTCAAACGCAGGCTGGCTAGGCTACATAGACTACATTGACGAAAACGGCGAAATCGTATTCGGCGGAGGCAACCCGTGGGATACAATCAAACTTGATGCAAGCCAATTAACGCCAAGAGACGGCTATTATGATTTGACGCTTTTGCAGAAATGGGACGAACTCTTCTACTTAGACACAGCTTACCTTCTGGTGGTTGACCACCCTGCAGATGTGGATGTTTACTCAACTATGGTCAATTATGTTAATCGAGCTTTTCCGGGTGAAATTTACACCGTAAGTAAAAACAACCTACTAACGCCGATTTCAGCTACGAATGAAAACGGCGAAGACGTCTTGTATCAAATCTCAAAACTTGACGGGATCTTTACACCCGGCAGTAACGGATTCGTCAGTCCATCATGGGACGATATCCAACTAAATCAGTTAACTCTGAATTTGGGTGATTTGTCTGGTGCAGAGGAAATTGAGCTTGTAATCACTGGTATGGTTGATTGGGGTCCACCTGAACCCTATTACGATTGGATAGACGGTTTCAAGGCGGCGTTTGCTGAGGGTCTTGTGCCGGCTGGTACTCAGATTTATCCTGCGCCTTACATGGAGGTTTTGGATGCTGGTGGGAGTTGGGTGCGTGTGCCTGAGGATAGGCAGATGCCGACGCCCTCCGACTATGTTCCTAGAAACTTCGCCGTAAACTTGACTGGGCTTTTCCCCGCCGGCGTTAGCGAGTACCATATTAGAATTACCAGCTTCTTCAACGTGACGTTCGACTACATCGGAATAGACACGTCGCTACAAGAAAACATAAAAGTTCAGAGGATCAACCCCTCCGCTACTCTTCACCAAGAGTTTGTTAACATCCCATTTCCCACAGGCAACTTCACGAGGTATGGTGACGTGACACAGCTGGTTCTTGAAGAAGACGACATGTTTGTGATCGGAAAGCAGGGTGACCAAGTTTCTCTCCAGTTTCCAACGGCCATTCTTTCGCCGCTTGAGGACGGTATGGAAAGGGACTTCTTTTTGTTTGCGGCTTGTTGGTTTAAGGATGCTCCTGGTAATTGGGGTTATGGTTTTGATTTTACGGTGGATCCGTTGCCTTTCCGAAACATGAGCGGCTTCCCATATCCTGATACTGAAAGCTATCCATACAACGATGCGCACTTACAGTATCTCCGAGAATACAATACCCGCGTAATAGAGGCTTCAAGCCCATCTCTGTCTTCCCTGACGATATGGGCGGCTGTGGTGATAATACTAATAGCTGTTGTTGACTTAGGCGTTCTGGCATACTTCAAGAAACGCGGGCGAAAGTGTTAATTGCACTTCGTTTCGATCAAGAACCGTTTTGCCTAATTCAGCTTGGGAACAATCGCCCGTGTCAAAACTGTTATTTATGTAAACTTTAAATGCTTCAGACTCTATTTTCATCTCTAAAAACCTTGAGATTTCAACCATGTCATTGGTGCTTGAAACTCCAAAACAGTATCTCGGTGCGTTTGCCAGCGGTTTCTTAAACTGTTTAACGTTCTACACCTCAATGTGTCTCCCACCTCTTGCTAAGGCGAAACAACCATGATCATGGAACTGATAGGTGAAATACTGAAGTTAACGGTTCTCGCTGGGTTAACGTTAGCAGGAATACTTGTTATCCTCATATGGAAGAAAGGTCTGGCAACAAAAGTAACTTACCTCCGCTTCCTTGTTCAAGTAGTATCCATGGTTGCGGTTTTCTACTTGTTCACCTACCCTGTATGGCAGCTTATTGTGTTAATCGTTATTCTGGTTCTGCCTCTTTTTTTGGGACGGTTCTTCTGCGGTTGGCTTTGCCCTTTTGCATTATACATGGATGCGATTACTCTAATCAGAAAAGCCGTCAAAGTGCGCTATCGAATTCTCCCCGATAAACTCAACAAGTTCCTGCATAACTTGAGATATGTGTTGTTTCTTGTCTTTTTGATCATACCTTTTGTGTTGGTTCTGTTGGATCCTCCATCATCGTTGGACTTAGCTACTCTTCTGGCTTTGCTTTTATCGGGACCTTTTGAGCCCTTGAGAATTCTGATTGGGCCTATAATACCTTTGATTGTCTCGTGGGAGGGGCCGCTGGCGATTAGCGGAGTTTATTTCAGTTATCCCTATGTTCAAGAAGTTATACTCTACTCTGAAGTGGTTTTCAGCGAGGTTTTTGTCAATATTATCGCGTTAGTCTTTGTGGCGTTAACGTTTGTTGGTTCATTCTTTGTGAGGCGCGTTTGGTGCAGGTTCTGTCCGACAGGTTCATCAATTGCTGTCGTGAACAGGTTTAAGGGTTTTAAGTGGGCTCCTCTGCTTCATATAGACAAGGACGAGGAGAAGTGCACTAAATGCGGAATTTGCAAGCGGGTTTGCCCAGTGCAGGTTACCGAAGTGTACGAGCAGAAAGGCGGCAAAATAACTACTTCTATGTGCACGTTGTGCACGAGGTGCGTTGAAATGTGTCCTTACGAAGACTGTTTGAAAGTGAAGCTGGGTGGAAAAACAGTTTTCAAGTCTCGAAACTGGTTGGAACCGTCAACAACTGAGTGAGGAAACAATGAAAAACAAAAGTGAAGAAAAAAAATACATGCCTGAAATCTCCCAGAAAGAAATCGACGAACTGAGAAAAGCTATCACCGCTACTTCCCAAAGGGTAGTTGCTGAAAACATTGAGAAAATGAAGAAGGCAGACCCGAACCGGCCTGAGGCGATGCAGTATTTTGATGAGATAGCTGACTTCGCCACGCGTGAAAAAGAAATTCGCGCAGCGAAACAGGAAGGCAAGAAAGTCATCGGTTACATGTGCCTGTTTGCCCCCACAGAATTAATCTTGGCTGCGGATGCTATTCCGGTTCGTGTGAATTCGGGTTGGTATGATGCTTCGAAGCTTGGAGACCGCGTTGTTCCGGTTGAAGTCTGCCCGGTGGTGCGGTCAACTATAGGCGCAAAAATGATTGCTTTATCTCCATACCTTGAATTAAGCGACGCTTTGATAAGCGTGTTAACCTGCGATGGAATGACAAAACTTGGTGAGATCTTGAGTGATTACACGCCTGTTTGGGCGATGTCTATCCCGCGGGTTAAGGATTCCGCGCAATCAATGCGTTTGTGGATTGAAGAAATTAAGTCTGTGAAAGGGCAAATTGAAGCGTTAACTGGTAACAAGATTAAAAGTAAGCAGTTGAAGTCTGCCATAGAGCTTACTCAGAAGGCGACAAAAGCTTTCCGCAGGCTGCAGGACTTAAGGAAAGGCTCTCCAGTCATTATGGGCAGAGATGCCATGTTGGTTAATCAGACGTACATGTGGGATAACATAGAACGTTGGACAGAGAAGACCGAGGCTTTGTGTGATGAGCTTGAGAAAAGAGTGAGCCAGAAAAACTGGGCTTGCCCGCCTGACACTCCGCGGGTTATGGTTACTGGCACGCCTATGATATGGCCTGACAACTGGAAGGTTCCCACTTTGGTTGAGGAGGCTAACCCTCAAGGCGTACTTGTCGCTGATGAGCTTTGTTCGGGTGAGCGGCTGTTGTATGATCCTGTGGGTGTGGATGAGTGGTCGATGAGTGACATGCTTAACGCTATAGCTGAAAGGTACTTGATGGCGTCCACGTGTCCCTGCTTCACTTCTGAAGACGGTAACGAAGACCGCATTAACTGGTTGCTGAACAAGATTAAAGAGTGGAACATCCAAGGAGTGATTTACTATGTGGTTCGCGGTTGCATGCTCTACGCGATGGAGTACACGCGGGTCAAAAAAGTCTTGGACCGCATGAGCGTTCCCGTCTACTACTTGGACACTGAGTACACGCGGGAAGACGTGGGTCAAATGAAAACTAGGGTTGAAGCGTTCTTGGAGATGCTTTCAGCGAGGATTGACATATAGAGGCGTAGTTTATGATAACCGCTGGACTAGACTTAGGCACTCAAAGCGTAAAGGCAGTTGTGTTGAAGGATGGCGAGGTAGTGGCTCGCGGTAAAGCTTTTTCTGGGTTTGACCCTGCGAAGGCTGCTGAGCAGGCTCTTGGTGAAGCGTTAAAAGACGCTAAGCTGTCAATGTCTGATGTGGGTCATGTTACGGCTACTGGTTCCGGTATGGATATGGCTCCTAATTCCAACAGCACGGTGAGCATGATGGGCGCGGACGCGAAAGCAGGGGTTCACCTGTTTCCTAACGCCCGAACAATTATTGATGTGGGCGCTGAGGAAGCGAGGGCAGTGAAGTGCGATGATAACGGGATTATGATGGATTTTGTTGTTAATGAGCGGTGCGCGGCTGGCGCTGGAGCGTTCATTGAAGCTATGGCGCGGGCTTTAGAGGTGAAGCTGGAGGATATGGGTCCGCTTTCGCTAAAGGCTGAACGTGCAAGCTCGATAAACGCCAGCTGCGTCATATTCGGTGAGTCTGATGTTGTGTCTCTGATTCACAGGCAAGAATCAAAACCTGAGATTGCTCGAGCCATATTTGACGCCATGGCTGACCGTGTCTCGTCGATGGTGCATAGGCTGGGAGTGAATCCTGATGTTGTGCTGCTGGGCGGTGTCGCAAAAGACGTCGGTTTCATCGCATCTTTGAAGAGGAAGCTGGGTGTTGACGTTTTAATACCTGACTTTCCAGAGTATGCTGGTGCTTTGGGTGCGGCTCTCGTCGCCGTCAAACGCGTTAAGAAGGTGTCAAAATGAGTGAAACCCCGAAGAAAGAAGATGTTGAGTATTGGCGTTGGCAGGAGTACCACAGGGTTTTTTCGGAGAAAAAGTGGAAAAACAAGGACATAATAACCGCTGGTGTTGACGTTGGCTCGGTTGGCTCTAAAGCAGTCGTAATGCTTGACGGTGAAGTTTACTCTTGGGGCGTGATGCGCACTGGGTCAAACAGTCCCGACAGCGCCAAGAAAGCTTTAAGCTGGGCGATGGAGGGCACTGGGCTTAGGGTTGAAGACCTCAAGTACATAGTTGGCACAGGATACGGGCGAGTGAACGTTCCCATGGCTAACAAGGCAATCACGGAAATCGCTTGCCACGCAAAAGGCGCAAACTACATTTGGGGTCCCAGCGTCAGAACCGTGCTGGACGTTGGCGGACAAGACATAAAGGCGATTCGTTGCGACGAAACCGGCAGGGTCACCTCGTTTTTGATGAATGACAAGTGTGCAGCTGGCACAGGCAGAGGCATGGAAGTTTTCGCTGACCTACTGCAAATCCCCATCGAGAAAATCGGTGAGGTCTCGTTGAAAGTTGAGGAGGAGCCTCCGCCGGTGAGTTGCACTTGCGTGGCTTTTGCGAAAACTGAGGCTATGGGGCTGCTACGGAAGGGGTGGTCTAAAGAAAAAGTGTTAGCTGCCTACACTCACGCGATGGCTATCCGAATGGGCAACCTTATCAAAAGAGTGGGACTCGAAAAGGAGTTTGTCATCACTGGCGGGCAATCGAAGAACATTGGCATCGTCTCAAGGATAGAAACGCAGCTTGGGGTTAAGTGTCTTCCAATGCCTGATTGGCAGGACAACGGATTAGACCCCATGATTGCTGGAGCGATAGGCGCGGCGCTTTTCGGTAAAGCGTTATATGAGAAAGACCAGAAAAGCTAAGAGTAGCTGAAAAGGGGTGACTTGTTATTATCACGCATTATGGTTATAGCGATGGGTCAGGCGAATACTACATTGTTGTTGACGCTGAAAAATGCAATGGCTGCGGCGAATGCGTGAAGAAATGTCCGCAATCCGCCCTTGAACTGGTGGCTATGTTTATTGATTTGGATGACAAGACGGTGGCGGCGGTGACGGAGAAGCAACGCAAAAACATCAAATACGCCTGTTCTCCATGTAAGCCTGAAAGCGGCAAAGCACCCTGCGTGTTGGCTTGTGCTGAAAAAGCTATTTGGTGTGTTTGGAACCCGCGCTGAAAACGCGCTTTTGTTTTTCATGTTAAATGCCTTCTGGAAAGATACAGCCTTATGCTACTCGTGGCTTTCTTGAGCGCTTTCTTCTAATTTCGAGAATGGCTACGATTATGACCCAACTATTTGCAACTTTATTAATACCTTTTTGGCTATTTGTATAGATGAAGTTTCCTCGGTTGGTAAACTTATGGCGAAAAAGCGTGTCAAAGTAGCATTGGTTAATCCGCCACCTCCTCTTGGAGCGTTTGTGCATTACCAAAGTCCGCTCATAGGTATAGCATACATTGCCGCTGTTCTTGAGAAACACGGCTGCGACGTTACAGTGCTGGACTGTCCTCCTCTCAACATAACCTACGAAGACTTAAAGCGAAAATTAGCTTCCTTCCAGCCAGACATCGTCGGCATCACCTCCGTAACCGTCACTTTTTCCTCAGCTGTGCAAGCCGCCCGTGCAATAAAAGAAACTTTTCCACGAGCTCTCATAGTCGTGGGAGGACCGCATGTCACGGTTTTGGACGAGCAAGTCCTCAATGAACATCCTGAAATTGACGTTGTAGTGAGGGGTGAGGGCGAACAAACCATGCTGGAACTCGCGGACACAGCGTCCACACATAATCTGAAAAACCTTCAACGGGTCGACGGCATAACCTTCAGAAAAAACGGGAACATAACCCGCACCAAGGACCGCGACTTCATTCAAAACCTAGATGAATTACCTCATCCAGCGTACAAACACTTCCCACTGAATAAGTACAAACTTTACGGAAAGCTTATTCTCCCCATCATAACTAGTAGAGGATGCGCCTTCAATTGTTCATTTTGTCTAGCACCACGAATGGCTGGAAAAGCGTTTCGACCTAGGAGCCCCAAAAACGTTGTCGACGAACTGGAGTGGTTAAGAGATGAACATAAACCTGATGCTTTCACTTTTCATGATGAGACGTTCACATTTGACAAAAAAAGAGTATTGGCGATTTGTGAGGAGATTAAAAATAGGAACATTAACGTTCCTTGGGATTGTTCAACGAGATCTGACCAAATATCTGTAGACGTTTTGGCTAAAATGAGAGACGCAAACTGCCAACTTGCTTCCTTCGGCGTTGAGTCAGGCAGCCAAAAAATACTAAATGCTATGAAAAAAGGGACAACAGTCGAACAAAACGAAAGAGCAATCAAATGGACAAAAGACGCTGGTATATCCGTTACCATATCCGTGATTATTGGATACCCAGGCGAAACGAAAGACACGCTACAACAAACTCTGGACTTCATTCGAAGAACGGAACCAGACGATGTCCACATGAGTTTGGCGACGCCGTATCCAGGCATAGAACTCTACGATATCGTGAAAGATATGGGATTAAAAATGTGCGATGACTGGAGTCGCTGCGATATGCAGATGCAGGTTTTCGAAAATCCGTCGCTAACTTTGAATTTCCGGGAGATGAGAAAGAAGTTCTACAACCATTTTTATTCCCCAGCATATATTCTGCGGCAATGGGCAAAACGGGACTTTTACAGCCAAATCATGGCTCGGGCAGCGCTGAATCAGTTTTTATGGAGAATCAAACTGCCACGGTGGATCTTCGGCGCCCGCTAACTTTCAATAAACTAGCACGGTAACAATAAGATCGCGAGGCGATTGCAACTCACGCAGATGGGGACGTGCGACCAATGGTAATTATCGCGTACTGTGAACTTACTACATATAACCCGTACAGTCTAAGTGTAGTTTTTTGTAAAGTGTATATTTTTCTACACTTAAAGTGTAAAAGAATAAAGTGTGAGATCTAATTTAAGAAATTGTAACATTTTGACAAGGAAAAAAGAAAAATGACAGCGCCGTGTTTAGCGTTTGCGTTTCTTGAAGTACACCAGTATGCCTGCGCCTATTATGGTTGCTGACGCTGTGGAAGCTGCGACCAACGCTGTTGGGAAGGGCGCGTCTATGGTGAAGGTGACGGTTTCTGATGTACCCGTGTTTTCCAGCTCGTCCCTCGCGTACACCGTCACGTTATGCAAGCCGTTTGACAAGCCGTCCATGGTGACGTTGCCTGCGATAGTTACGTTGTCTTGCCCGTCCAGACTGTAGCCCATCCACGCAGCGGGCTTATTCAACTTAAAATCTAAAGAAACACTACTCGCATTGTA
>Ga0272441_10006717_pt1 | contig 19090 bp, 5 predicted proteins | sample SSMProp6N_FD_193582 | JGI IMG/M metagenome (GOLD analysis project Ga0272441, IMG submission 193582) | Marine sediment archaeal communities from Little Sippewissett salt marsh, Falmouth, MA, United States - SSM-Prop-6N | ecosystem: Environmental > Aquatic > Marine > Wetlands > Sediment ... | reverse complement strand
GGGGTGACGCCTTCGGGCTTATAGGCGAGGCCGGGGTCCTTGGCCTGGACGAAGCCCTTGGGGGTGTTGAGGGCAAGGATGCCGGAGCCGGCTCCGTAGAGGAAGTCGGCGCGTCCGTCGCCGTTGACGTCGGCGACGGCCAGGTGGTATCCGCGCAGGTCGGCGGCGAGGCCGGCGAGGCCGAGGCCCAGGCGGTCGGAGATATCCTCGAAGTGCAGGTCGGTGGCCACGGTGGGGCTCTTGGTCGCGAAGTAGAAAGCGAACTCGCCGCTGCCCTGGCAGATCTTGAGCAGGAGCGCGTTCTTGCCGGCCTTGAGCTTCAGGGTGAGGAGCACCTGGTCGGGGGCGCAGCCTCGCGAGATGTTCTCGGCGTGGATGCGCTCGCCGTTGAGCCACACGGTCAGCGTGTCGTCGCTGCCGAGGGAGACGGGGAGCTCGGCCGGGCCGGCGACCTCGATCTCGCGGTAGACGTAGGCGACGACCTCCTGGCTGCACCGCGGGGAGAAGAGCTGGAGGCTGTTGATGGCGCCGTCGCGGAAGGCGCCGGGCTTCCAGACGGCCCTCTCGCCGAATCTGCCGTGGTACTGCTTGGCGAAGTCGATTTCCTTCTCGGGGGGATGGACGGCGTCGAAGCCGCGTCCGCCGCCGTTGTCGAAGGGGCCGATGACGTGCCAGGGGCCGAGCTTGGGGAACTGCGGGGGCACGGGGTCGTGGGCTCGGTTGCGCAGGAGGCGCAGGCCCTGGAAGCCGTCGGCGAGAAGGATGTCGGGGTGCTTATCGCCGTCGGCGTCCAGCCAGGCGGCGGCTCGGGTGTTGTGGTAGGCCAGGCGGGGGAGGGTGGAGGTCATGTCCTTGAACTGCTCGCCGGCGTTTGCGAACAGGCGCGGGCCTTCGGGGGTGGCCAGGAGGAGGTCGGGCTTGCCGTCGGCGTTGTAGTCCGCCCAGTCGGCGGCCCGGGCCCCGCCTCGGACGCCGAGGTGGATTTCGTTGAGGGCCTTGCCCTCGTTGTGGAGGACGGCGATGCGCGAGGTGCCGTAGAGACAGAAGTCGGGCTTGCCGTCGGCGTCGAGGTCGGTGGGTGCGATGCCCCGGGCTCCGGGGCTCACCTCGGCGAGGGGTGCGTAGTGGGTGAAGCCGTCCATGCCGGCGATGCGTCGGAACTCCTCGACGCCCCAGCCCACGAAGTCGCGCTTGGGGTTGTAGTCGAGGATCTTGAGGCTGGCGCGCATGCGCTGGACTCGTGCGGTGCCGAGCTGGAGGGCCTGCTTGTCGCCGTCGACCATGCAGGGGACGGCGACCTCGTGGCCGGCGAGCATGGCGGTGACGGCGGTGGCGAGCTTCTCGGGCTTCCCGGCGAAGCTTCGCAGGAGGTAGGGCTCGGCGTGGCTCATGGCCCACCAGTCGCCGTGGTAGCACTGGTACCAGTAGTTGTCGATGCAGACCTCGCCGGCGCCTCGGTTGTGGAAGAAGAGGGCGATGCGGCCGACCTCGGCCCAGGCCATCACGGTTTTCCACTCGCGGGGATGGAAGCCGCGCTGGCCGATGTTGTGCTTGATCTCCTGGCCGGGATGCGTGCCCTTGAGGTCGCGGACTTTGCTGTAGACGAGGAGGTTCTTCTCCTTGTCCACCTTCTCGAGGCGGATGAGCAGGATGTTGGTGGACTCGGCCATGAGCTTGCCGAGGGGATAGGCGGCCTCCACGTAGGCCCGCGCGGTGGGGGCGGGGAGCCCGAGGGCGAGAGCGAGGGTGCCAATCAGGAGAGCGGCCGGGGCTGAGGGGTGTCTCACGGTTGGTGTCTCCGCCTCACTTGAGCTTCGCCAGATGCTGGCGTGCGGTCTCGGCCCATGGGGTCTGCGGGTATTCGTCGACGACGCGCTGCCATGCGGCTCGGGCTTCGTCGCGCTGCTCGGCGGCCAGGTGGGCTCGGCCGGCCTCGCACCAGGCGGCGGCGCTCCACTCGGGGTAGTCGTAGGTGAAGGGCACGAGCAGGAGGGCGGCGAGGGCCTCCTTGGTGCGCTTCTGTTCGAGACGGCACACGCCGGCCTGGAACAGTGCTCGGGCGGCCACCTCGGCCACGGTGCGCTGGGTGATCTGGGCGTAGGTGTTCACCGCGCCGTCGTAGTTCTTCTGCTGCTGGTAGGACTGGGCGCTGCCGAAGAGGGCCTCGATAGCCCAGGGGCTCTGTGGGAAGCGCTGTGTGAGGGTGGAGAAGGCCTGGCGGCAGGCGTCCCACTGCTGGGCACCGGCGCAGGCGCGGCCGAGTGCGAGGAGGGCGCGGTCGGAGAGTCCCGGGAGGTTCTGGAGGGGCGCGTGGTCGCGGAAGGGGGTGAGCTGCTTGATGGCGTTGGGCCAGTCGCCCAGGCGGCAGTAGGCGGCGCCGGCCAGGTAGCGTGCCTCGTTGGCCAGGGGGCTGTCGGGCCGTGCGGCGACGGCCTGTGCGTGGGCGAGGGCGGGGTCGGCCTTGCCCTGGGCGAGGAGCACGGCGGCCAGGCGGAGGCGGACGGGCTCCACGAGGTCCTGCGGTGGGTCCGCGGCGAGCGCCTGGTTGAGCAGGGCCACGGCACGGCCCGCGTCGTCGCGTCGGCTGTGGAGCTCGGCGAGCTCGAGGCGTGCCTGGGTGGCCAGCCGGCCGGCGGGCGCGGCGGCGATGAGGCTCCCGTAGTGGTCGCGGGCGGCGCGCTCGGCCGGCCGCAGCGAGATGGCGGACAGGGCGACGACCGGGGCCTGAAGGGTCTGCGGCACGTTGCCGCCGGGGAGGTGGCGGGCGAGACGTGCGCGAGCGGCCGCGAGAGCCTTCCGCGCGAGCGCCTGGCGGGCCGCGTCCACCTCGGCGTCGCCGATCGTGCGGCAGCACCAGGCGAGTTCGTAGAGCATGCGCAGGTGGGGCTCGGAGCCCGAGGCGGCCATCGCCAGTTCGTCGGCGGCGTCCTGCAAGGCGCCCACGGCGCGGCGCAGGGCTGGGACGGCCTTCTCGAGGGCCTGGCGTGCGGCGGCCACCTCGTTGGGCTTCGCTCCCGACTTCGCGGCGGCCTCGCGCAGGGCCATGGCCTCGTCGCGGAAGCACTGGGCCACGCGCCAGGCGGCGTTGGCGCCCGTGGGCTGGCCGGGATACTTCTTGGCCAGGGCCTCGAACAGGGTGCGCGCCTCGGGGAGCTTGCCCGACTCCTTGACGGCCACGGCGTGCTCGTAGAGGAGGCGGGGCACCCACTGGCGGCGGGTGGGGTCGTTGGTCAGGGTGCCCTCGTGCTGCTGGCGGCACTGAGCGAGGATGGCCACGGCCTCGGCGGCCTTGCCGTTGCATCGCAGCAGCTCGGCGTGGCGGATGAGGGCGAGAGGCGCGATGGGGGCCTTCGAGAGGGGGTCGGCGCGGAAGCGGTTCAGCTCCACCATGGCCGCCTGCGCATCGCCGAGACTCTCGAGGCAGCGTGCCCGCTCGAAGATGGCAACCGGCGCGAGCGGGCTCTTGGCGAACTCCTGAAGGAGGCGCTCGTACGCGCCGCGAGCCCGGTTGAGGGCCTGCTCGCGGAGAGCCGCGCGCCCCGCCGCACCGGCCACGCGCTGGTGGCAGTAGCCGAGCTTGAGCAGCGCGTCGGCGGCCTCGGGGCTCTGGGTCTGGGCGTCGAGGAAGCGCTGGAGGAGCTTCACGGCCTCGCTCGTCTGCCTGTGGAGGCGTGCCGCGGCCAGGGCGTCGCCCGTCTCCTCCGGCAGGGTGCGGACCAGGCAGTCGGCCAGAACCCAGTCGACGCTCGCCAGCTCGCCCGTGCGGTCGGGCTCGGGGATGGCGCGCAGTGCGGCGATGGCGTCGCCGAACCGCCCCAGGCGGTAGCAGGCCGAGGCGAGGCCCTTGCGGGCGCGGTGGGCGTGAGCGAACTCGGGGTAGCGCTCGACCACGCGGCGGTAGCGATCGGCGGCCAGGCCGAACAGGCGCGCCAGCTCCTGCTCGCGGTTGGCCAGGTTGCGGTTCTCGGATGCGGCGAGCGCGTTGCGGTAGGCATTCTCGGCCGCCCGAAGCCACACGCCGGGCAGCAGGGTGCTCTTGGGGTAGGCGGCCTCGAACTTCTTGCACAGGGCATCCGACTCCTGGAGCTGCCCCGCCAGCGTATACGCGGCGACCTGGCGTGCGAGCGCCTCCTCCACGCTCTCGGGGCTCGCCTTCTCGCTGGCCACCGTCTGGAAGGCGCGCACGGCCTCGCGGTGCTGGCCCGCACGCATCATCGTGTCGCCCTGCTCGAGCAGGATGTCGGCGCGGCGCAGCTTGGCCGAGGGGTCGGTCTGTGCGATGCGGCTGGCGCGCTCGGCGGCCTGGCGGAACATGCCTGCCGCGGCGCCGAGCGCCTGGGCGTAGGCCTGAGGGTCGTTGGGGTCGGCGCGGCCCACTTCCGCCCGGGCCAGCCACCAGGTGGCCTGGTCGCCCAGCTCCCGGTGGTCGGCCAGCGGCTGGAGCGCGTGCACGGCGTCCGCGAAGTTGCGGAGCTGGAGCTGGCAGAAGCCCACGCGGAGCTGCGCCTCGGGCGCGATGCGCGACATCGGGTGTGCCTTCACCAGCTCCGAGAAGTGCTCCAGGGCGTCGGCGAATCGGCCCGTCTCCGCCTCGATCAAAGCGAGGTAGAACGACGAGCGGAGCACGTAGTCGGGAGGGGCCTGCCTGGTGACGGCTTCGAGGAATGCGCGGCGCTCGGGGCTGAGTGCCCGCGGGTTCCGGAGCGCCTGGTCGGCCACCTGGCGCTGCCGCTCGCGGCCGTCCACCACGGCCTTGTACTGGATGGCGGCCTCGGGACGCTCCCCCGCAAGGTGGTGGATGCGCGCGAGCAGGTAGCGGGCGTGGAGGCCGAAGTCCTGCTCGAACGGGGCGAGCTCGGTGAGCTGGCGCCCCGCGTGCAGATAGTCCTTCAGGCCGAACAGGGCGTAGCCGAGATGGAACTGCGCGAGGGGGCGGTAGCGGCTGCCGCGGGTCGTCGCGTCGGCCAGGAAGGCGCGGGCGAACTCGGCGGCCTCCTTGTGTTTCCCCACGCGGAGGAGCATCTCGCAGTGGTCGCAACGGGCGCGAGCCGCCCATTCCGTTGCCTCGGCTGTCGCCTTGGCCGCTGCTTTGGCAGCGGCCTCCGCAGGGGCAGCGGGCGCCGCGGGGGGCCTCTTCGCCTGCTCGGCGAACGCCGTGGCTGCGGCGGCGAAGTGGCCGGCCGCGCGCTCGAAGTGCTGGCGCGCCAGGTCCCGCTGGCGCTGGCGCCACTCGGGGCGCTCGCGGGCCTTGCCCAACTCCGCGTCGCCCAGGCCGCGCACGGCTACCCCCAGGTAGTAGAGCGCCGAGGCGCGCTCGGCGAAGTCCTGCTGCCCCACCACCTGCTCGAGCGCGCTCGCCGCCTCCTTGTAGTTCTTCTCCGGGCCGTCGAGCAGCGCCAGCGCCAGTCCGTAGCGGGCCGACGCCGCGTCCTTGTGGCTCCCGTGGTAGCGGAGAAACTCGCGGAAGCGCTCCGCGGCGAACGCGCGGTAGTTGCGCTCGTTGTACGCGCGGCGCGCGCTCTCGAGCATTCGCCGCGCCGCGGCCTCTCGGGGATCCTCCCCGCCTCGAACGCGTCCCAGCCCGACCCCTGGCAGCGCACCAGCAGCCAACACCAACACGCCCCACATGCCCACTCGGTGGAGTTGCCTCATCCCTGCCTCCATATCCGCAGGCTCGGTGTGTGGACTCGGCCAGGACACCCTCAGATTTTCGCGCGCGCCCTATTTAACCCCGTCCCGCTCGGCAATACAATAGGGCTATTCAATCTGGCCCGCAAGTCGCCCGAGGCAGCACATCCTGCCGAGCAGCACGATAGGAAAACGTTGAATGATCACCTCGCGACGCTTCGCCACTGCCTTCCTGCTCCTTGCCCCGATCGCGCTCGTCTGTCCGCCGCGCGCCGAGGCTGTGATTCGGGTCGACTTCCCCGTCTCGAAAATCTACGCCGCCTCGAAGGCCGTGCTCGTGGGCACGGTGGCCAGCGTGCGCGCCGAGACCCGCGTGGCCGAGGTCCGCGTGGATCAGGTGGTCAAGGGCAAGGGCACTGGCCCGCTCCTGCGCATCCAGGTGGTCAAGCCGGCGCCCCTGTTCGCACGGGTGGCCGCCGACCAGCGGGTGGTTCTCTTCGTTGGCGAGGCGAGAGGCAAGCCCGTCGCCGTCGTCCATCTGGCGGACGCCTGGCTGGTTGCCAACGGCATTCCCGGAGCCAAGACGCCCGCGTGGCGCATCGGGCAGCGCTACGACGCCGCCCGCAGCTTCCCCGGCCGCACGCCTGCCCTCATCCGCCTCATCGCCAGCCTTCAGGCAGGCAAGCCCGGCATCCAGGACGAAACCTACCCCGAGGCGTTCCGCCCCAAGCTCCGCGCCCTGGGCAGCCTGGGCGTCGCGCAGCCCAGCTTCCTCGTTCACGTGCCCCTCGGCCCCAAGGGCGAACCGGGCCTCGCCGTCGGCACGCCGAAGGGACTGCGCCTCTTCCGCGTCGGCGCCGACACCTGCACCGACGCGACGGCCCCCATGGGCCTCGCCGGCGCCTCCGCCGCCCACTGCGCTGCTGGCGATGCCGATGGCGACGGCGACGCCGACCTGCTCCTCGGCGCCACCCTGTGGCTCGCCGACGCGGGGGGCTTCAAGAAGGCCCCTGTCGCCCTCGAGCTTCCGCCCGAGGCCGACTGGCTGGCCGCCGCACTGGCCGATGCCACGGGCGACGGCCGCCCCGACGCCGTGGTTGTCCTCCGCACCGGCAAGGCCATCGTGTGTGCCAACCCCGGCAAGCCCGACGGCCCTTGGCCCGCGTCGCCGACGACCCTCTGGCAGGGCGGCTCGGCGCCCCAGGCGGCGCTGCTCTCGCCCGACTGGGCCGACGACGGGGGGCTCCACGCCCTCGTCGTCCGCCCCGACGGCATGGCCTCCTACGCCATCGGGCCGCCCGGCGCGCCGAGCGCCGACTTCCAGCGCCTGACCGGCGGCCCGCTCGCCACGTGCCGGAGTCTCGCCGGCAAGCCGCTCGATCTGCGCCTCGCCGTGGGCTTCGACTGCGACGGCAACGGCAAGGCCGATCTGCTGGCGCTCACCCAAGCCGGCGGCCTGGCGCTGATGAACCGCGGCTTCGCCGCCTTCCTGCCGAGCGGCAAGGTACACGCCGCGCTGCTCGCCGCCGCGACCGCCGCCGGCAGCCTCAAGCTGGCGCCGGGCACCCTCGCCGCCCCGGGACGGCGCCGCCCGCGAACCTCCCAGGACCTCTTCCTCCTCACCCCCGACGGCCGCCTCTTCACCACCGCAGCGGCGCCGTAAACGCCCGGCCCCACCGCGGCCCCTGGCCACACCCCAAGAGGGGAACTCGGGTTGGGCACACCTCACTGGATCGAGCGGCTCGGCGGTCGATCCGATGAGGGCTGTTTCAGAATGGGCGACGCCGTGGGAGGGCGAGGCTCCTGCCGAGCCGCACGTGCGACCCCGTCGGCTCGGCAGGAGCCTCGCCCTCCCTTGCCAACCCCAAGGCGCCATTCTGAAACAGTCTCTGGGCCATTTCCTTCCCTCGTGGACACCCACATCCTCACAGAGCCGCAGAAGGAAGCAAACCCAGGATGCCTGGCTTTGCTCCCTGGTGTGCCCAACCCGAGTTTCCCTCTGCCCAGCCCGCGCGCATGACTCGCACAGAGACTCTACTGCCCCCGCAACGCCTCGATCGCCGCGTCGAGCTTGCCGCGCAGCACGGCCCAGTCCGCCGCGCCGAAGAGCGCGTCGTGGTCGCGCTGGCCGAGCTTGAAGGCGGCGAGGCGCTCGGCGATGAGCTTCTCGCCCGCCCGCGCCGCCGGCGTGCCCGCCTTCTCCTTCGCCAGACGGGCGAGGGTGAGCATGCGGCGGTAGTCGTCCAACCCCTCGCGAAGCTGCTCGAAGTGCACCGCCGGCACCAGGCGCCCGTCGGGCGTCGCGTTGCACCACGCGTAGTCGTCCTCGCGGCAGTCCAGCGCGTAGTAGGGATCGCCCGCCGAGCAGTTCCAGTGCCACGACAGGCGGAACTTCAGGCCGAACTGCTTCGCCGCCTTGAAGAGGTAGACGCCGTAGGTCCAGCGGTTCCCGCCGTTGTAGAACGCCCAGTGGCCGCCCGCGTCGTGGATGAGCTTCACCGACGCCTCGTCGTGGCCGTTCCAGTTCGCCACGTGCAGGGCCTTCGAGAGCAGGTAGTGCGGGTTCTTCGTGTCGCTGCCCTGGAAGCTGCTGGCGGCGGTGAAGAACGGGGGGCCTTTGGGGAAGGCCTTCTGGTAGGCCGCGGCGTTGGCGGCCGAGCGCTTGAGGTTGTCGCCGATCGGCTCGTCGCCCAGGTTCCAGTAGACGGGCAGCCAGTTGTTCGCCTCCGCGTGCTCCTGGACGGCGGAGAAGACGGCCTTGACGAACGCGCTGTAGTCCGAGAAGCCCGCCTGCTTCATCTGCGCGGTGCTCTGGTAGTAGAGGTTGAGGCCGATGAAGGGGCAGTAGGTGACCACGGGCATCGAGAAGCCGGCCTCGCGGGCCATCTTCATCTGGGCGTCGCCGCGGGTGAAGTCGATGACGGGCTTGCCGTCCTTGAAGCCCCTGTAGGTGAGCACGGGCAGGCCGCTGAATGAGGTGAAGCCGTAGTCGCGGAGGCGCCGAAGGCTCTTTCGCGACATCCCGGCGTTGTATGCGGTTGCCGCGGGGTCGCCGCCGGGCCAGGGGATGCCGATGGTGTAGCTCCACGGGCCGGCCGGAACGTCCACGGCATCGAGCGTGCCGGTGCGGACGGTGAACTCGACGGGCACCGCCGTCGCCGAGCCCTTCTCGGGCTTCACGGTTACCGTGCCCTTGTAGACGCCGGGCTTCGCGTCGGCGGGCGTCCGCACGGTGAGCCAGAAGCGGCGGGCCACCCCCTTGGGCATGTCCACGGCGTTCGTGGGCATGATCAGACGCGGGCGGATCGTGTAGACCGTGCCCTCCATCGTCACCCGGCTGATGCGATAGGAGACGAACCCCACGTCCACCGCGCTCGCGGGGATGGTGCCGGCCGGACCGGCCAGGTCGCCCGCCGCCACCGTCACCTTCCCCAGGTCCTGGAGCGGGAGCACCGAGAGGGTCACGGGCTCATACTCCCCGGCAAACGCCGCCCCCGCAAGCGGCTTGCCGGTCTCGCCCTTGAGCGGGGTGTCGTTGTAGTACACGTCCGTCATGTAGTCGCGTTGGAACACCACGTAGCCGCGGGCGCGGTCGGCGGCGGTGGGCTCGAGCGGATCGCCCGTCGGCCGCCGCAGCACGCGCTTGAAGTAGTTCTCGAAGTGGAACCGCCGCTTGTCCCGCATGTACGCCATGAACCGCTCGCCCGCCGCCGCCTTGCTGAGCGGGTAGACGACCGCCGCCGACACCGAGCAGCCCCAGTTCTGGCCCTTGAACTCGATGCTGAGCTGCCCGTCCGTCACCTCCGCGTCGAACGCCTTCTCGCTGTAGTAGGCGCTCTGGTACTTGTCGAACGTGTTGTCGGCGGGGAGATCCTCGACGTTCCAGAAGCGGAAGTACTTCCTGCGGAACGCCTCGAAGTCCATCGTGTCCGTCGCCGCGGGCTTGCCCTCCACGATCACTGAGCGGGTGCGGTAGGCCTGGTACTCGCCCCAGAAGCCCGACGGATTGTCGATGTTCACGAACACGCGGTAGCGGCCGTTCGGCACGTCGATGGCGAGGCCGCCGTCCTCGATGCAGATGAAGTCCTGGTAGAGCGGCTCGGGCTGGAGCACGTCGAACGCGCGCCAGATGCGGGGGGTCTTGAGGCCGTAGCCGCGGCCCTTGCTGTAGAAGGTGGCGGGGGTGATCGCGGTGAAGCCCTCCATCACCGGGCTCGTGCCCGTGCCGAAGTCGAACGCCCACAGCCCGTCGAACACCACCTTCTGCGGCGTGTCGTCGCGCTCGAGGCGGATGTGGTCGATGTAGAGCGGGGCCTTGGGCTTCTCGCCGATGCTGAAGACGAGCCGCGTGATGCCATTGAGGATGAGCATCCGCCCCGGCCGCGACTTCTCGCCCACGTAGAGCTGCTTGACAGGGACCACCACCGTGCTCGACCCTGGCGGAATCACCGTCAGGTAGTTCACCCGCGTCCAGTAGCCCGTCGTCGCCGTGTCGCGCACCTCGATGTAGAGCTGCATCGGGTCGGGCGAATCGGTGTAGAGGTCGGCCTTCAGGAAGTCGTAGCCCGTCCAGTCCTGCGGCCGGTCCATCGAGGCATAGGATCGGTCGAGCCGCAGGGCCTTCTGGCCGTCCGTGGCGTGCTCGGCCACCAGCGTGCCGCTGCCGAAGGGGTTCTTCGCCTCCTCGAGCGAGGTGATCAGCTTCACGGGCGGGCCGGTGGCGACGCTCCTCTTCGCCTCCAGCGGCGTGCCGCACGCGTAGCAGGTCTTCCACGCGGGCATGTTGCGGTAGGCACACTCGGGGCAGCGGGCCACGCCCTCGCCCAGCTCGCCCGGCGGCTCGATCGGCGCCTCCTCCTCGCCCAGCACCGGCTCCGGTGTGAGCGCCACCTCGGCACCCACCTTCTCCAGCACCACGTCGTCGATCCAGAAATACCCAGGAGCCATCAGCCCGAACGACGGGCCGGCCTTCTTCTTCTCCGTCACCTCACCCACATACGTCAGCTTCGTCCAGCCAAACGTGCCGTTCTTCTTGAGCTGGATGTACTTGCCGTCGAACATGAACTCCGTGGTCATGTTCCAGGTGCCGAGGCCGATATCCAGGCCGCGGATGTAGGCGGTGGTGCGGTAGCGGCCTGGCTCGAGCTCGCGGAGCTGCACGGTGCGGATCTTGGGCGCCGCGCCGCCGTAGAGCAGGAACGAGTGCTTGCCCGTGCGGGCCACCTGGCCCACGCGGAACTCGCAGTCGCCCTCGTACTTCCACCCCTGCCACTTCGCGAAGACGTAGCCCCACCGGTCGCGTTCCTTGGTGATCTCGAACGACGGGTCCTCCACGAGATTCTCGCCCGCGAAGGCCCCCTCGCCCGCCACGCTCATCAGCAGGGCCGCCACGGCGATCCACGTGCTCGTGCGCATGATCGTCTCCACCCAAGAGGGCCTGTCGTCCCAGGTCGGTCGCGCTATCTTCCCATCGCCTGCGAGAGGGCGACGATGTGTTCGGCGCACTGCCTTCGCACCGCATCGAGCCGGGAGCTCGTCCACGGATTCCCCGGCTTCGGGTGCCAGTTCTCAGCATACGAGACGTACTCGGGCCCGCCGCGGGACTCGTAGTAGACGCGGAGGTCCAGCGAGAGCTCCGCCGCGAGTCCGTCGCGGAAGCGCTTCGCCTCGTCCACCACGGCTCCTGCCAGCTTGTTCTGCTCGGCCCGCTGCACCAGTGTATCGAGTGTATGGATGTAGCGGTAGTCGTCAATGCCCTCGCGGACCAGGAGCAGGTCGCGCACGGGGTTGGGCGCCCCCTCCGCCCTCGACTCCGAGAGCGCGCCGTAGCGGTTGCACCCCCCGATGTCCAGCAGTGCATAGTAGGGCAGATGGGGATAGGCGAGCCGGGCCGTGCCGTTGAAGTAGCTCAGGTTGTGGATGAAGGTCGAGTATCGCCCCATCGGCCGCAGCTTCCAGCACCAGAAGCCGAAGGTGAACCGGGCCATCTGCTCCTTGGCGTGCTTCACCCAGTCGACGAACCAGAACGTCGGGCCGCCCGCCGAGGCCCGCTCCAGGAGTTCCGGCTTGCCGCGCGTGCGCACGCCCGTCTGGAAGCCGTCCCAGCCCCACGTGTAGCCCGGGCCGGCGAACAGGTAGGCCGGCGTGTTGTGGCCGATGATCTCCATCCGCGGGAACTGCCGCAGTAGCTCCTGGACGAACGGCCCCGCCTGATCGCGGCCGGGGAGGCGGCCCCCGAAGAAGACCCGCGGCGCCTTCCCCGCCAGCCCGTCGGCGATCAGCCCTTCGGTGAACTCCCGGCTCTTCGCCAGAGCCGACCACGCGACCCTCCGGCCGCGGGCCATGGCCGGAGCCGCGTCGTAGGGGCACATGAGCACGGCTGCAAAACCGGCCGAGGCCGCCGCGTCGTAGCTGCCGGCCACGGCGTTGATCCCGTACTCCTTCAGGAGCGGATGCTCGCCCTCGGTCGCGAACAGCACGGGCGGCGTCGCCAGGGCGATCGGCATGACCTCCAGCTCGACGGGCAGGCGGGCACTGCGCCCCCTCCCGGCGGCCTCCACGGCCACCTCGCCCGCGTAGCGCCCCGCCGGAGCATCGGCCGGCACGTGCACGTCCACATACACCCGCCGCGCGGCCGCGGGGTGCAGGTCGAAGCTCGGCCGGCGCACGAGGTCGTGGGGGCCGTAGTTGTAGTTGTGGTTGTGGTGGCCGTAGTCCATGCACTTCTGGTGGTATCGGCTCAGCCGCACGTCGATCCGTTCGGCAGGGATGGACGCGCCGCCCGGCCCGCGCAGTCCCGACGCCCGCACGCGCACGTCCCGCACCTGCGCCAGGGGCAGGAGCCCGAGGGTGAGGCACTCGTACTCCCCGGGCGACGCGAACGCCGTGAGCCGCTCCACCGCCGCCTCGGCCGGGCTCGGCACCGTGTCGGGATACACCGCCTCGGCCATGCCCCGATGGAAGAGCACGAAGCCGCGGGCGAAATCCTCCTCCGTGAGCTTCAGGGCCGCGAGCTTCCCGGGGACGCGCTCGGGGTGCGAGGATTCCTCGTGGAAGCCGATGTAGCGGAGGCGCTCGGCCGCGTCGCCCTTCACCCAGCCGTGAGTCACGTCCCAGCTCTCGGCCATCAGGAAGTTCAGCCGCCCCAGCTCGGCGAGCGCCTCGTCCCGCTCCGCCTCGGGGAAGACGACGACCGCCCGCAGCGCGACCGACTCGGGCACCACGATGCTCAGGTGGCCTTGCGTCGCCTCCGCAACCACGACGCGCGTGGGCGGATAGTACGCCTGGCGGACCAGCTCCTCCCACACGCACGCCCCGGGCCGGTAGTCCCACGCCTCGCCGCCCAGGGCCATCCGGCGGACCTCCTGCGGGCTCTTCCCAGCCAGCAGCACGTGCCGCACGCCGTTGATCTCGGCCTCCATGCCCTCAGACCAGCGGAAGCCCCGCTCGGGCGTGGCCAGCACGAGGACGCCGTGGCGGCCGTTGGGCACGTCGATCCGGAACGCGGCGTCGGGCCGGCTACAGTAGCCCCACAACAGGCCGTTCTCGAAACTCCGGAAGGTGTGTGCCGCGGTGCGGCGCCTGGCCGCCGCCGCCGTCCATCCGAAGCCCCGTGCCGCGTCGTAGAGGTCATCGGCCCCCACCGCCGTGAAGCCCGGCCAGAGCACCGGCTCTCCGTGTGCGTCCGCCCGCGCCGCGAACTGGAGCATCCGCCCCTTCTCCACCAGGAGCGTCGGCACCTCCTGTTCCACGCGGAAGTTGTCCACGTAGAGCGTCACATCCCGCACCGGCCGCGTCACCGTCACGGCCACCTGCTCGTGGAGTGCGGAATGCGCTCCGCTCTGCCCCGAGGCATCCGCCGTGCGCACGGCGACCACGCTCCGCCCAGGCTCCACGACGAACGGCACGCCGCACACCCGCAGCCCCACGCTCTCCGCGAGCGGGTTGAACACGTCGAGCTTCAGGAACCGCCAGTGGCACCAGTAGGCTGCTACGCAGTGGCGGCCGCGATACCGCGAGCCCGCCGGATAGTACGAAGGGCCGGGCACCACCCCCACCAGCGCCGTCGCCCGCCCCGCTGCCACCTCGGCGGCCGGGGCGTCCACCCGCAGGCACTGCCTGCCCTCCGTCGCATGGTCGGCCACGAAGGCCACCTTCACCGGGCTGCGGTAGGGAACGCGCGCGCCCGCCCCCTCCAGCGGGTTGTAGCACAAAGTCCGAACGGCCATCCGGGCCGAGGCGAACCGCTCCGCCGCCGCCTCGTCGTAGAAATGCCAGCGGAACCACGCCTCCGCGTCCGGCTGGGCATACGCGATTCCCCGCGCGTCCTTGCCCGTCGGGTAGTCCTGTGGCGCGGTGCGGTAGGCCGCAACGAGCTTCTCGATCGGGGTCGGCTCATCCGTGGCCGCCGGCCCCAGCCGCGCGGCACACAGCACAACCCCCGCCAGCACAGCCAGCTTCCGGATGGCGGAACCGCGCATCCCCAGTCCCTCGAAGCCTCGGGCAGATGCCGTCCTGGAGCCGCCTGCCGTCAGTAGTCCGTCGCGAACCGCTCGGTGGTGCGCAGCCCGTCGGCTTCCACCGCCGTGCCCTTCGGCTCGTAGCTCACCACCGCGCGGAACACCTTGCCACCCTGGAGCGCGACCTTCACGGCCACCGCGTCCGCCGGCTTGCCGTCCGCCCGCCGCACGGGCACCCGCTCGAGCGACTGCCCCATGGCGGAGAAGAGCGCCACGTAGTCGGTCTCCGCGACCCCCTTCCGCCGGGCCATCAGCATGGGCACGCCGGTGGTCCGCTCTTTCTTCGACGCCGAGAAGGCGGCGTGGACGGCGAACGCCATCACCTCCGTGCCCGGCGCCCCGAGCATGAGCAGCCGCGTCGTGCCCTCGCGCCAGCTCCCGTCCGTCCTCGCCACGAAGTGCGACTTCGACTTGAGCCGCGCGCCGAAGTCCACGCCGCGGCTCGGCTCGCCCGGCTTGTCGGTGAACGAGCCGGGCTTCTCCGCCATCGGCAGCGAGACGGCCGCGGCCAGCTCGGGGTCCGTGAAGCCGCCCCCGCGGTAGCGCAGGCACCAGTCCACCGTCCGCGGCTTCGCGCTCCGCACGCGGTCGACCACGAGCACGTGCTCCTCGATCAGCGCGAAGGTGCGGGTGATCGTCGTCCCCGGGAAGTGAGCAGAGCTCTCGGCCTGGACGAACTGCACCGGCCCGCTCAGGTCGCGGGCCGTCACGGTGGCCGGCCGCGGGGCCTGGAGCCCCTCGTCGATGATGACGATGCTCTGGCCGAGCGAGCTGTGGGAGTAGTTGCCCCCGCCCGCGCGGTTGAGGAACGCCGCGGGGTGCTTGCCCTCGGCGCGGAAGCGGAGCGTGCAGCGGTCGGGGGCGTTGCGGTGGAGCTGCGCCCCCCAGTTCATCGCCACCTCGAGCCCCTTCCAGCGCAGGAGCGTGGTGCCCGAGGCCAGGTGGTAGCCGTCCGTGGGCGCACTCTCCGGCTTCTCCAGCTTCTTGCCCTGGAAGCGATGCTCGTCCACGTAGGCTGCGATGCCGTCGCGGTAGGGTTTCCCGATGGCCGCTGCCGCCCGGCTGTGGAGGATCTGGTGGAGCCGCGAGTCGTAGAGATCCACGCCCACCTGCCAGAGCAGCTCCGTCGCCCACAGGATCGGGCGGATCGTGGCGCTCTGGTAGTGCCCCTCGCCACACAGGCCGTCGTCGTCGAAGTTCCACCGAATCTGGTTGCGCACCCCGTGCTCGGACGAAGTGGCGAAGGCCACGAGCGGCCAGTTGCGCGCCGCCAGCCCCGCGTAGAGCACGGGGTAGTTCACCACATCCTGCTGGTTCGTCAGGCCGAAGTAGTGGTTCCGCATCTGGATGGCGGCGGGCAGGACCAGCCCGTCGATGATCCGCTTCCGAGCCCCAGGCTCCATGTCCGCCGCGAGCAGATCGAAGTCGTTGAACGCGCCGTGGCACTTGAACAGGTAGGGCGGGCGCATGCTCCCGAGCACCCACCCGAGGCGCAGCGTGTTCACATAGAAGAGCCCCGCCGAGATGGGCGCCACGGGCGCCGCCGCCCACTCCCGCTGCATCGCGGGGAACCGCTCCGCCGCACGCAGCAGGAACGCCGTGGCCCTCTCCAGATGCGCCCGCTCGCCCGTCGCATCGTAGAGGAACGCACACGATGCCAGCGGCTCCCAGAACACGACCCTCTGGTTGGCCAGCAGCGCGTCGAGCGACTCGGGCGCCAGGCTCGCGGCCGCAGCCACCGCTGCCTGGCGCTGCCGCTCGTCGAAGCCCGTCACGCTCGCCGGCAGATCCTTCCGACGCGGCAGGAGCGGGAACGCCAGCTTCTCCTCCGCGATGGGCACGGTGACGGTGAGATGGATGGGATCCGACGAGCGCAGGATGGTCACCTCGGAATCCCCGATGCCCTCCGCATGCGCCCGCGCCTCGAACCGCTCGCACGTCAGCGGAGCGGCACCCGCCGCCACCGCCGCCGGCAGGGCGATCCTCGCCTGCACCACCGCGCTCGCCTTCGGGCCGAGCTCCACCCGCGCCTGCGACAGGCTGCCCTTCGCCTCCCTGGCCCCGAACGGCACCAGCCGCACCACCGCAGCGACCGGCTTGTCCAGGCGGTTGCGCACGGTGAGCGGATAGGTGAATACGAGGTCCTGTCCCCGGCCCCACGTGTAGGGGGCTTTCGCCTGATCCCAATCGAGGTCCACCGCCTTGCTCGCGAAGCGGATTGGCCCGAGCCAGATGCTGCGGCCCGGCCCCTGAGCGGCGCGTTTCGTCTCCCCCACGTTGCCGGAGAAGAGCAAGCCCCGCAGACTCGCATCCGCGGCGGCCATGCCCTTGTAGGTACCCGCCTTCTTGACCTCCTCGGGGCGGCGCAGGTCGACCCAGATGGTGCGCCAGCCGAAGGCGCCGCGGGCCGCGTCGAGCACGTACCAGTGCGCCAGGTCGCCCGCCTCGGGGTAGTTCTCCAGCGAGAGGCGGAGGAAGGCCCGAGCGTCGGCCTTCACCTCCACCTTCAGCAGGTCGTAGTCCCTCGGCTCGATGCCGAGCCGCTTGAGGTCGATGCGCCCCGCGAAGCGCCCATCGCACCGCGCCACCTTCGCGCCCCCAGGCCCCTCGGGGGCCACCGCGACGGCGCCGTGCTCAATGGCCACCCCATCCAGCGACCCCATCGTGGCCACGACTCGCGATAGGGTAGCCGCCGCGCCCGCCGCGTTCGCCAGCGCCAGCGCCGCAGCGAGGATTCCCCACGCATCTCTCATAGGAACGCCCCCTGAGTCGTCGTGTCGCCTCCCAGAGCGACGCCGATTCTGGCGCTCTGCGGGAAGGAAGTCAACTGGCGAGGGGTCCCACGCTTCCAGCCGTCCGCGCTACTCTCCCGCAACCACGTCCACGCGATAGTCCCGACCCTCCCACGTCCCGCTGTCCGTCCACAAGAAGGTGAACTGCACGGGCGCCCGCTGAGCCGGGGCGACCGGGATGTCCACGAAGAAGATGCCCAGGCCCGTGGCGGTGCCCTCGGTGTCCGTCGTGGTGCTCCAGCAATCGCTCGTCCAGTGCAGGCGGAACGGCTCGGGCCCCTGGACGCGCAGCACGTGGCCTGCGGCCACCCGGCGCGCCTGGCGGACCCGCTTCCACACCTCGAGGTCGCTGCGGCCGCGGCCGCCCAGGTAGCGCTCCGCCACGTGCGGAAGCAGGTCGAACACCACGCCGTCGTGGGCCGAGCGCAGGAGCTTCACATACTCGCCATGCGCCCACATGAGGGGCATGGCCGAGCCTGTGAACCGCCCCTTGTAGAGCCGTGCCCGCGGGCGGTCCGCCTCGTCCCACACCTGCTCGGGCAGCATGCCGCCGCGCGAGGTGAAGCCCTCGATGGCGCGGATGTAGGGCACCACGTCCCTGCCCGCGGCCAGCTCGTAGTGGCCCCGCTCGCCCGTGAGCAGCGGCCACGCCCGCCCCTTGCCCCAGCCCAGGAACGGCCCGCCGTCCGCCGTCTCCCCATAGCCGTCGTGGCTGTAGCGCCGCCAGCACGGGCCGAACGGCGTGTCCACCTTCAGGGCCGCGTCCACCACCCGCAGGGAATCCTCGATGAGCGGATCGCCCGCCGGCCGGATCCCGTAGCGCACCAGCTCGAGGAACCCCGCGTCCACGATGTCGCGCGCGGGAAACTGCCAGGGAGCACCCGGCGGACGGTTCCGAATGGCGAGCACCCCGTGGTTCGGATCCTCGTCGGGCGACGCATCGTGGATGTCCGTCGGGTGGATGCGGATGTAGTGACGAGCAATGCCCGGCACCACCGCTCCCTGCGTCGTGACCGTCCACGCCTCCACGTGCGATTCCAGGAAGTCCGCGTAGTCCTCCAGGAACTGCGCCGACGCCTCCTCGCCGCGCGAGCGCGCGAAGTCGGCCGCACACACCAGCGCCGCAATGCTCGCGGCCAGGGTCGACGGGGAGTAGCCGCTGTTCTCCTCCCAGCGCTCCTGCTGCGTCATCGGCCCCTGGCGGACGAGATACGCCGCGGCCGCCCTGACCATCGGATACGGGTCGTAGCCGCCCACGGCATCCGCCTTCCACAGCCGCCACGCCAGCAGGATGGGGAACGCCACCTCGTCGAGCTGCACGCCGCTCCAGTAGGGCGAGCCGTCGAGCCAGAAGTTCTGCGGGAAGCCCCCGTCGCAAAGCTGCGAGCACGCCAGGTAGACCATCGCGCGGAACGCGCTGTGCAGGTTCCCACACGCGAGCAGTGCGCTGGCCGTGTGCACCAGGTCGCGCGTCCACACCAGGTGGTAGCCGCCGCGGTCGTCGTCGCCCTTCGCCTGGCCCCACGGGATGCTGGCCGAGGCGATGAACGCGCCGGCGTAGGTCTTGTCCTCGTGGGCCAGCAGGAGCGCGCGGCTCACGTGGTAGAGCCGGCCGCCGTCCGTCGCATGGTCGGCCAGCGGCGGCTCGTCGCGCACCACTCGCTGCCACTGCTCCACGAAACGCTCCCGGTGCCGCGCGAAGGGCACGGCAAGCGACTGCGTGAGCGTGGTCATCGCCGCGTGCAGGCCGTCGCCGAACGCCAGGCCCACCGTGAACTCGCGGCGGCCGTCCAGCCCCACCTCGCCCACCGCTGCCACGTTCCCGTCCTCGGCCCGCTCGAACGTCCAGTCGAGCTGGTAGTTGTCGTGCAGATCGCCCCACGCGTCGCTCACTCCCACGAACCCGCACGACGTGCGGGTGAACCCCGCGTCCGCACCCAGGGCCAGAAACGTGCGCCCCTTCCACGCCACCAGGATCCGCTGGCACACGTCGTCGTACCGTCGCGCCGAGTTCCCCGCACCCCCCGCCTCCAGGTGCGGAGCCAGCAACACGTAGACCCGCAGGCGATCCAGCACCTCCGCATCCCCCTCCAGCCCCACGTGCATCAGCACGCACGGCTGGTGCGGGTCCGCGATGATCTCCTTGACCAG
>Ga0272441_10006716_pt1 | contig 19091 bp, 17 predicted proteins | sample SSMProp6N_FD_193582 | JGI IMG/M metagenome (GOLD analysis project Ga0272441, IMG submission 193582) | Marine sediment archaeal communities from Little Sippewissett salt marsh, Falmouth, MA, United States - SSM-Prop-6N | ecosystem: Environmental > Aquatic > Marine > Wetlands > Sediment ... | reverse complement strand
GAAAGAGCCTTCTTCCTTGGGCACCTCAAAACGCACGAACATGCCATATTCAGTCGAAGCCTGATCCATGTTCACCAGTTCGGCCGCGTTGCTGTACTTGACCAGAAAGTCGCGGTCATAAAGCCCCTGCTTGATGATCTCATTGATCAGGGCCAGAAACAGCGCGCCGTCGGTGCCCGGCTTGATCGGAATCCATTCATCGGCGATCGCCGAATAGCCGGTGCGCACCGGGTTGATCGAGATGAATTTTCCGCCCTGGCGTTTGAATTTGGATAGCGCAATCTTGAGCGGATTGGAATGATGGTCCTCGGCAGTGCCGATCATCACGAACAAGCGCGAGCGATCGAGATCCGGCCCACCGAACTCCCAAAACGAGCCACCCAGCGTGTAGATCATGCCGGCGGCCATGTTGACCGAGCAGAATCCGCCGTGTGCAGAGTAGTTGGGTGTGCCAAACTGTTTCGCGAACAAGCCGGTCAGCGCCTGCATCTGGTCTCGGCCAGTAATCAAAGCGAAGCGTTTCGGGTCGGTCTCGCGGACATGCGCGAGACGTTGCTCCAGCAAGTCGAAAGCACGATCCCAGGAGATCTCCTCGAACGCGTTTTCACCGCGCTCGGCGCCTGGTTTGCGCAACAACGGCTTGGTCAAGCGCGCCGGTGAGTACTGCTTCATGATGCCAGATGCGCCCTTCGCACAAATCACGCCTCTGTTAAGAGGATGCTCGGGATTACCCTCGATATAGCGCACCTCGCCGTCTCTGAGCGTAACCCGTATGCCACAGCGGCAAGCGCACATGTAGCAGGTCGTATTCTTGACCTCGACCCGGCTGTTGACGTCTCTTGTATCAGAAACCGGATCGTGCAGCGGTGTCGACATCAGTCTCCCCTGTTCAGCAGATAAAACCGAGCGCCAATTTAACCCAGCTGGATGCTATCTAGCCAATAAGAAATACTGACTGCTATATAAATAAATTAATGAGTTCTAATATATCTTTGGGCTAGCCCGCATGTTGCACGAAGGATTTGGATTTTACGGGCAAGCTGGCAAAGCAGGTTGGACGATCACGTGCGGATTCATCAACAAAATGACAAAAGGACCGAGAAATGCGGCACCCTTCTACATGCTGGTTTTATTCATAGCCTGCTTGGCCGCGTTCAGCAATTCAACCAGACCATCCTGAATCTCCTCCAGTTGCTCAACGGTCCCACTCCTGGTCGCCTCGCGAAAGCTGATCATCGCTTTCTCGATTTCAAGTTTCAGCTGCTTGTCGACGACAACCAGCGATGGCTCCGCCATCTCGAAGCCATCCAGATAAGCCGACAGAGCTGCCTTGTGTGCGGCTTTTCGATCACCATTGCGCGCATGCTCTACACTCGCTGCGAGCATCGCAATGCTTTGGTCCAGCGCCGCTTGGTCGCTGATCTCCAGTACCTGTGGATTGCTGCGCAAGTACGCCAGGACAGCGCTGCCCTGCTCGGGAAGTCTGCCGTCAATTTCTGCCCATTCCTCCGCCATTGCATACGAGGTACCGGTCAGATTCGGCAGTTCCAGGAACTGGTTGCGCAATACACCTTGCTCCCACAAGCCCTTTCCCTTGGCCCGTTGCTCGTCGGTCGCAGAATATCGGCCGACCAGCATTGCCAAAGCCCAGCGTTGGTCGTCACTCAGATGCGCAAAAGAGACCATCGGTGTCTCCGGAACACCGAGCGTGATCGTGTTGTAGAGGTCGTAAATGCTGCGGGTGTATTGCCGGGCGGTATCATGGAAATCGCCCGGTGATGGCTCCATGCCCTTTGCCAGTGGCCCATCGCCTCGTCCGGCAACCCCGTGACAGGACGCACAGTTGGACTCGTACCAGACCTCGACCATGCTCATGTCTGGAGCCTTGGCCGGTCCAACGACAATACCGTAATCCGATATCAGAGCCGCTTTGAGTGCTTGCGTCAGGCGGCTGATCTCCTCACCCTCGACGCGCTGGCTGACACCACGCTGAATGTCGTTGGCATTTGCGATCAAAATGCTCTTGCCCTCGTGTTCCGGCAGGGATCTCAGCAGAAGCGTAATCTCGCGTGAAAATTCCTCCATCTCGGCATATTCAACCTGATCGACGACCTTGCCGCTGTCGACGGTCGGGGGGTAATCGACGCCGACATAATCCAGCATCTGCAGCAGGCGTTGCGATGGATCGGGGTCAGCCGCCTGCGACAACGCCGGCAGCAAAATAAGCGTGCTGCAAAATAATAACAGCGCTCTGGCAGCGGTAAACTTAGACATTATATAAAACACAAATGAAAACGATTCGCATTATTGTATATGAATGCGCCGGTGTCAATTCCGCAGCGAACAGCAGTTAACCCGCATTTCTCACCAGGATCACGGGAGCAGGCGCAGGACAGAGCCCGCCTGTCTCACCAGATGGCCGAGCCCTCACTTGATCTTTGAATCCACAAAGCATTTTGCTCAGTCGGAAATACACAAGGTTATTCCGCTCCTTCGCAAAATCCTTTGTGACTAATCCGTCTGGAACGGATTTGGACCGCAAAGCGACCCCGAAGGGGTGAAATACAGGGATGTATTTCATCAATCCAAATCTCGGCGAGATCATCTCGCCCCCAGGCGAGACAGGCGAGCTGGTGTTCGCAAGCGCGGCTCTGGAGCGAAAAGCGTAGCCATAGCTACGGTTTGAGTGAAGAGCAAGCTTACGGACACGAAGACCAGCCTGAACCGTGATAGGCATGCCTGAAAAACACAGTGCATCTTCGATGATCCGAGGTTTCTCAGACCGTTCAATGCCTTGTCGTCACTATAAGCCGCGTGTTGAGAAATGCTGGCTTATTACCATGCAGTCGCCTCTCTTCACTCTGCGCCTCCGCGTCTCTGCGGTAAATTCAGCTGCTCAGGCGTCGCGTCATCCCGAAAATCAGCCGAGCAACTGCTTCAATGAGTCGAGATGCGAACGTCCTTTTTCCTGGGTTGATTTCTGTGCGGGCCCCTCGCCCCCGCCTATCCACTCCAGCTCATCTTTCGGAAGTTCGTCCAGAAATCGGCTGGGCTCACAGACCACGCGCTCGCCGTAACGCTTGCGTGTTCGCGCCATCGTCAGCGTCAGGCTGCGCCGTGCGCGGGTGATGCCAACGTACGCCAGGCGCCGCTCTTCCTCTATATTTTCTTCGTCGATACTGGTCTGATGCGGCAGCAGGCCCTCCTCAAATCCGACCAGGTAGACATGGTGGAACTCGAGTCCCTTCGCGGCGTGCAGCGTCATCAGTTGCACCGCATCGGCCTGCTGTTTATTATCATCGCGCTGCAGAATATCCATCAGCGTCAGTCTGGAGATGATGTCGGTGAGATTTTCCGCCTCATCCTCCTTGTGCAGCTTCTTCAGCCAGTCGAGCAGCTCGCTGACATTGTTCCAACGCCGTTCCGCGCTCTCGATATCCTTGCTCTGTTCAATCAGCCAGGACTCGTAGCCGGTATCATCCAGCAGCTGGCGGACGACACCGTCGACGGATTCCGACTCGGATAAATCGGACAGCCGCAGCAGCCAGTCGCTGAATTTCTGCAGCTGGCTGCCCGCTCGGGCGGAGACTCTGTCCTGCAAACCCAGCTCGGTCGATGCCGTTAGCATGCTGATCTTTCTTTCGGCCGCATAGGCGCCAAGTTTCTCCAGTGTCGCCGGGCCGATATTTCGCCGCGGCGTATTGATGACCCGCAAGAACGCCGCATCGTCGTCAGGATTCGCCAGCAGGCGCAGGTAGGCGATCATATCGCGGATTTCGCTGCGCTCGAAAAACGAAAGACCACCGCTGACCACGTAGGGAATATTCATCTGGCGCAGATACCCTTCGAACAAACGCGCCTGATAATTCCCGCGGTACAGAATCGCGTAATCGCCATAACGGCTCTGGTGCTGCAGCTTGTGGGCGTGCAGTTGGACCACAACCTGCTCAGCCTCATCCTCGGCGGAGTTGCACTGGATCACCCGGATCGGATCGCCATAACCCAGATCACTCCACAGACGTTTTTCGAACACGTGTGGATTCTGGCTGATCAGCTCATTGGCCACTTTCAGGATGCGGCTGCAGGAACGGTAATTCTGTTCCAGCTTGATCACTTCAAGATCCCTGAAATCCGTCGTCAGCTGAGCCAGATTTTCAGGGCGGGCGCCACGCCAGGCATAAACAGACTGGTCATCATCACCGACAGCAGTCAGACATCGCCGCCTGGCTGCCAGCATCTTTACCAGCTGATATTGCATCGAGTTGGTATCCTGATACTCATCGACCAGCAGATAATGGATACGGTCTTGCCAGGCGCTCAAGACACTGTCGTGGTGACTGAAAAGCTGCACAACGCGCAGTATCAGATCGTCCAGATCAAATGCGTTGTAGGCGTGCAACTGGCGCTGATAGCTGCCATAAACGCTGGCGATGCGCCGTTGCAAGTCATCTTCAGCCAGACCCAGCGCCTGCTCCGGTGAGATCCCGTCATTCTTCCAGCTGGAAATCTGCCAGTGAAACCGCTCGGCCTTTTCGGCACCACGATCACCGTGCGTTCGAAGCAGCTCCTGCAGCACGGCCACACTGTCATCACCGGCAAATACCGAAAAACCGGGCTTGTAATCCAGGCGCTTGCATTCGCGTTGCAGGATACCCAGCCCAAGGCGATGGAACGTCGACACACGCAGACCGCGCGCACTCTTGCCACCGAGCAACTTCTTGACCCGCTGTTTCATTTCGGCGGCCGCTTTGTTGGTGAAGGTGACGGCCGCAACCCGGTTGGCCGCGATGCCGCACGGGCCGATCAGATGGACGATCTTCTCGGTGATCACACGCGTCTTGCCACTGCCAGCACCGGCGAGCACCAGCATGGGTCCATCGATCTTGGCGACCGCGCTGGCTTGTTGCGGATTGAGTTTGGGGGACTGGGAACTGCTCAAAGGTTCATCCTGAAGCGAGTGCGCCATTGTACCCTGAAATCTCGGATTGTCAGTATTGCGATTGGGAGATTGTGGTTCGCCGCATCAACGGCACCCACATTTGATTTGAATTGTTTTCACCGCAGAGACGCGGAGACGCAGAGGAAAAATGAATGATTGTTGGTGCGCCTCAGGCACTAATCGCAGCACCGTTCCGCAGATGGTGCGCATGGCGCACCCTACCGCGCCAAGCTACCGTCTCGCAAGCACAAGCACGTAGGGTGCGCCATGCGCACCAACATTCTGTACCATCGTCTGCGTCTCCGCGTGTCTGCGGTTCACCCATTGTGGCCATTGGCCGGGACTGAATGGTGTGCGAGCACAGCCTATGAAAACACCTTTTCCCTGGCATAACGCCAGGCCTGTTCGCCAAAGGCAGTTTTGATCACGAGGGGTAACGCGATTGAGCCTTCCCGCAGCAGCGCGTCATGAAACGTTTTCTGATCAAAGCCGCTCCGGCTCTGCTGATATTCCCTCACGGCCTTGATCAGTTCGTAGCCAGTCGCATAACACAGCGGTATGGTCGGTTCCGTGGTGTACCAGGCCAGTTCGGCATCGGCCTGTTGCCGCTCAAAGCCAAGCTTGTCCACCATCAGCTCCGCTGCATCGCCAAGACTCATTCCCCGGGTCTGAATACTGACATCGATGATCACGCGCAACGCACGCCACAAGCGGTCGCGCAGCATGATGAAGCGATGCGCGTCCTCGTTCAGAAATCCATGCTCGTGCATCAAGTCTTCACAATACAGCGCCCAACCCTCGTACATGGACGCAGACGCGTGTATCAGGCGCGTGATGTTATCAGCATGCTGGCTGTTAGCGGTCACGAACTGCAGATGGTGGCCCGGGTACGACTCGTGCACGCTGGTCAGATCGATGCTGTACCGATTATGCTCCGCCAGCAGGTTTTCCTGGTCCGGCGTCGTGACGTAGTAAAGACCCCGTTGCTCCGCATCGACAGGGCCAGGTGGTTCGTAGGCGGCAAACGGAATCAGCGGCCTCAGAAACGCTGGTGTCTCCTGAATGTGCAGGCTTTCGTGAGCGGGCAATGTCACCAGATCATGTTCACTTAGCCAAAGGCGAGCCGCACGCATACGCTTGCGATAGGCATCGAGCAATTGTGCCGGTTGCGGGTGTTGCCTTTTGATCCGGTCGAGCAAGCTATCGATGCCGGCTCCAGGCTCCATCCTCGCAGCCTGTGCCTTCAACTCCGCCTCGGTTGCGTCAAACAGCCTCTGACCGAACGCGAGCAGCGTTTTTGCACCAACATCGAGACCATGTCTTTCGCGCAATAAGCGATTGAAACGGTCTTCGCCGACCGCAAAATCGCCAGCTGCTCGGTGCGCGATCTCACGCTGCAGAAACCGTGCAAAATCCTCTAACGCATGCGCAGCATCGTCGAGTAGAGGCTGCAAGCTCGCTGGGCTGGTCAACTTACCGGCAAGCAGCGGATGTCTGCCAAGGCTTCGAACAAAGCCTGCGCCGATTTCGGACTGCTGGACCGCTGATTGCAGCCATATCGGCACGACCCGTGCAGGCTGCTGCGATAAGAAACCACGCGCTCCGCGAAGATACTGAGGAATGGTCTGCAGGCGTTGTGTGATCGCTGTTTCCAGCTCGGGTATCGGGTGGATCAGTAACTGATTGACCGCTTGCACCGGTACGTAAGGCAGCGGGTTACGATAGCGCCAGTCGAGTTCCTGCAAGTCGTGGCATTCCACGCTGACGGCCGCCTTCATCAACTCGTAATCGGTCACGCGATCGGGACTCAGCCCATCCTGATCGAGCTCATCCAGCGCCGAATGCATTTTTTGAAGCAACGAGGTCAGAGCGCCAATGTCATCGTCACCGTAGGCCCTGAGCAGGCCGGCGAAACCCTGCTGACCGATGCTGACCGCTTCCTCTGGATGGAACCGGAACCAGGCATGGTAAAACTGATGCTGCAAATCATCAAAATTCTGGTTCAACGCATCGGGCACTTGGTTCAATCCGCCAGATCGATAATCTCAAAATCATGCGTCAATTCGACGGATGCCGACAGCATGATCGACACCGAACAATACTTTTCCGCTGTCATTTTCACCGCCCGCTCGACTTTTTTTCGGTCGAGGTCGCGTCCGGTGACGATGTAATGAATGTGTATGCGCGTAAAAACTTTCGGCACCTTTTCGGCACGCTCCGCTTCGACCTGAACCTGGCAGTCAGTAACCGCCTGACGCTGCCGCTGCAAGATCAGCACGATATCGAATGAGGTGCATCCGCCAAGTCCGAGCAGCACCATCTCCATCGGCCTGACGCCCATGTTGCGCCCCCCTACATCCGGCGCACCATCCATCACTACAGAATGTCCACTGCCGGATTCACCGACGAATGACATATGATCGAGCCATTTCACTGTTGCTTTCATGTTTAACCCTTGATGACCACCCTGTTGCTTTTGCGGTTTCTTGTTGTCCTGTATGATGAGGCCGTTGCCGGCATAGTAACAAATCATGAGTATTATCCGTGAAATACCCAAACTGAACCCAACGCTCGAGCATTTTCTCGAACACACGCGTCACAAAACCTATGACGCCCGGTCCATGATCATACACGAAGGCGATGTTTCAAAATGCCTGTACTATATCATCGAGGGTTCGGTCAGCGTACTGGCAGAAAACGAGAGCGGCGACGAAATCATACTTGCGCATTTGAACGAAGGCGATTTTTTCGGTGAAGCCGGTCTGTTCGAGTTCGACCACAACGAACCCGGCAAGCGCACAGCCTGCGTCATTGCGCGCAGCAAGTGCATCATCGCGGAGATCGGCTATGACCAGTTTCGCGGCATAGTCAACCAGGACCCGGCGATCATGTTTCTGCTGACCAGCCAGATTTTCAGCCGTCTGCACAAGACCAGCCAGAAAGTCCGCGATCTGGTCTTTCTCGACGTTAAGGGCCGTATCGCCCACTGCCTGCTGGAACTCAGCAAGGAGCCCGACGCGATGACCCATCCAGACGGTATGCAGATCAAAACCACCCGTCAGGATATCGCCAAAATGGTCGGCTGTTCGCGCGAAATGGCTGGGCGCGTGCTGAAAGAACTCGAAGACGAAAACCTGATCAGCGCGCACGGTAAGACCATCGTCGTGTTTGGTGCTCGCGGGTGAGTTTCACCGCAAAGGCGCAAAGGACGCAGAGGAGAGTTTGATCTCTGGTGCGCACGGCGCACCCTACCGATAAAGCCCGACAGAACCGCGACACGCGGAGCCGATCAGAGCACAGGTAGGAGCGGCTTCAGCCGCGAATCGACTCCGCAGATGAGTTCCACCGCAAAGGCGCAAAGGACGCAGAGAAAAGCTTGATGCCTGGGGCCGCGCGGCGCAGATCGTGTTCACCGCAGAGACGCGGAGACGCAGAGGAGAATTTTATCTCTGGTGCGCACGGCGCACCCTACCGATGAGGCCCCGAAAAATCGCGAGCACAGCAACAGCGAACATCTTCGCGGCCTTTGCGTCTCTGCGCGTTTGCGTTAAATCATTCTGTGGCAAACAATTCAGCGAGCTTCTCGCCAGGATCGTCGGCCTTCATGAAGGCCTCACCGACCAAAAAGGCATGCACGTCGTGCGCGCGCATCAGCTTCACATCCTCCGGTGTATGAATGCCACTTTCAGTCACCACGATGCGATCATTCGGTATGCTGTCGAGCAGTTCGATCGTTGTCGAGAGGCGAGTCTCGAAGGTTCGCAGATTACGATTGTTGATACCGATCAATCGCGCCCCGGTCGCTAACGCACGCGTAAGCTCGGCATGGTCGTGCACTTCCATCAGCACATCCATCCCCAGCGCGTGTGCCTGATCCAGCAACTGTTGCAGCGTTTCATCGTCCAGCGCGGCGACGATCAATAGCACACAGTCCGCATTGATCGCTCGAGCTTCAAGGATCTGGTAAGGGTCGACAAGGAAATCCTTTCGAATCACCGGCAAGCTACAGGCCTGCCTGGCCTGTTGCAGGTAGTCTTCGGCGCCCTGAAAAAAATCCCTGTCCGTCAGCACGGACAAGCAGGCTGCACCGTGCTGCTGGTAACTCCGTGCGATTGCCGCGGGATCAAAATACTCGCGCAGGACACCTTTGCTCGGTGACGCCCGCTTGATTTCGGCGATCACCGCAGACCGGTGATTGGCGATACGCTGTTCGATCGCAGCGATGAATCCGCGAACCGGATCGGCTGCCTGCGCGCGCGCCGTGATCCGGTCGAGATCGACGCGCGCACGGCGTTCGCTTATTTCCTCTGCCTTGCGTTGCAGGATCGTGTTCAGAATGTCCGGCAGGTTTTCTGACATCGATTTCATGGTCAGGCGTTGGTCGCTGCGACCAGTTGCTCGAGCTTTTCAGCAGCCTCGCCGCTGGCGATGACCTCCTGGGCACGACCGACGCCTTCCGCGAAACTGCCCGCAAGACCCGCGGCGTAGATCGCCGCACCGGCATTAAGGCAAACGATGTCTTTAGCCGGCCCTTCCTGATTCGCCAGAACAGCGTGGATGATGCGCAAACTGTCGGTCGCATCTTGCGCACGGATCGCTTTCAGTTCCGCCCGTTTCATGCCGAAATCCTCTGGCTTAACAGTGTAAGCCGTGACTTTACCGTCCCTCAGCTCGGCGACTTGCGTCGGCGCAGCGATGCTGACCTCATCGAGACCGTCGTCCGCATGGACGACCAGGACGTGGTCGCTGCCAAGCTGTTTCAGCACCTGTGCCAGAGGCTCGACCCAGTCTTCGCTGAACACGCCCAGGACCTGGTTCGGTGCGCCTGCCGGATTGGTTAACGGCCCGAGCACGTTGAAGATCGTGCGCACGCCCATTTCACGCCGTGGCCCAATCGCATGCTTCATTGCACTGTGATGCAGCGGGGCAAACATGAAACCGACACCTACTTCATTCACACAGGCAGCAACCTGTTTCGGCGACAGCTCCAAATTCACGCCCGCGGCCTCGAGCACGTCAGCACTTCCAGACTGACTCGATACCGAGCGGTTGCCGTGCTTCGCGACCCTGCCACCGGCAGCCGCAACCACAAAGGCACTGGCTGTGGAGATGTTGAACGTTCCTGAGGCATCGCCACCGGTGCCGCAGGTGTCGACCAGATGCTGCTTGTCGACTTCGACTCGGGTCGACAGGTCTCTCATCACGCCAGCAGCCGCTGCGACTTCCTCCACCGTTTCACCTTTCATTCGCAGGCCGATCAGAAATCCACCCACCTGCGCCGGCGTCGCTTCGCCGGTCATGATCAAACGCATTACTGAAGCCATTTCAGCGGCGGACAGGTTCTTGTGTTCGGTTACCGCCTTGATTGCGGATTGCATATCCATAGTCGTCTCATCTGCTCAGGTTTTCAGGAAGTTTTTCAAAAGGTCGTGACCGTGCTCGGTCAGAATCGACTCCGGATGAAACTGGACACCCTCCACGGCCAGCTGTTTGTGCCTGACACCCATGATTTCATCCACCTCGCCGCCCTCGGTTTCGGTCCAGGCCGTGATCTCGAGACAGTCGGGCAGCGTGTGCTTGTCGATCACCAGCGAATGATAACGGGTTGCCGTGTAGGGATTCGGCAGCCCGCTGAACACATGCGTTCCCCTGTGGTGTACCAGTGATGTCTTGCCGTGCATGATCTGACACGCATGCACGATGTCACCGCCATAAACCTGGCCGATGCTCTGATGTCCGAGGCAAACGCCAAGAATCGGGACATCGCCGGCAAAGGCACGAATCACATCCATCGAGATGCCAGCCTCATTGGGCGTACACGGTCCCGGTGAAATCACAATGTGCTCCGGCCGCATCGCCTTCAATCCGTCCACGGTGATTTCATCGTTGCGAAACACCTTGACATCCTCGCCCAGCTCACCCAGATACTGCACCAGGTTGTAGGTAAAGGAATCATAATTGTCGATCATGATCAGCATCTTGGATTCAACGCAAAGACGCAGAGACGCAGAGGTCGCAAAGTCTCATAAATTATTAACGATTCGTTTAACACCGTCTTTTACCACAGCCTCATTAAAGTTGATCAACAAACCAAGTTTTTTGTTACTCAGTTTCATATAGGAAAGCAGCTGCGCTTTGTGCACAGGCAGCAGCGCTTCAACGACTTTTAGCTCGACGACCACTTTCCCAGCCACAAGCATGTCGATCCTGTAATCGATGTCGAAACTCAGCCCCTTGTATTCGCCCTTCAAGCCCAGTTCAGTATCTACGTCAATCGCCCTCAATTGCAGTTCTCTCACCATGCATTGCTGGTAGACAGATTCGAGCAACCCTGGGCCAAGATACCTGTGTACCTCTAGTGCGGCACCAATGACTTGACTTGAAATTTCATTTTCATCCACTATCGCACTCCTTTGCGCTCTCTGCGTCTCCGCGTCTTTGCGTTAAATTTCAAGCATCATAATATACCGGCATATGGTGCTGCCAGGGGTTCGCCGACGAACAGGCCCTGGCCTGGCCAGGCGACGCTTTTCCAGTAGGCTTCGATCAGCGTCTCGCCGCGCGTATAGCGATCGATCACGATACCCGGATGGGGAAATTTCTGCACAAACGCGCACGGCTCCACGACGGTACCGTAGCTCGCGGTCGCCCCGGCTTCGAGCCAGCGCAGGATACTCATTTGCTGGCCGCCGAACAATACACCACCCGCAGAAGTCAAATGATCGGCGATCGCACCATTCACGAAGTGGTTGCTGTCGATCGCTTCCACCTCTTTCAGGCCCGTCACATAGAACAACACATCCTCTCTGTCAGTGAGCGCGTCGGTGTGTTCGATTCGAATGTTGACACGTTTACCGAGTTTTTCTTTAACCAGTGGATAAAACTGTGCTCGTACGTTTCTTGCCTTGTTGCTGGTGCTGACCAGGTATACGGTACCTTTTGGAAGCGTCGCATCCGCTGCGACGCCCCGATCGATCATGTCACGCACCTGATCGAGCGATTCTCCAGCGAGCAGCATCGTCGGTCGTATACCGAGATCGGCATACGGCTTGCGGCTGGACGCATTAAAATAAGCGCTCTGGCGCGTACTGTTGCAGCCTTTTGCGCAATAAGCTTCATCGAAACCAAACGCGAACGCGCTGGTGATCGACATACAGGCAACTTTGAATGGCCGACTCCACGCCAAGGCATAAAACTGAATATGCTGAGGCGTGTCGCGTTTGACCTGCTGATAGACCCGCTCGAACGCCTTGCGGCTGATGCTATTCTTCTGTGCGGGGAGGCTCACCGTGATCACGTTCTGATCCGGTATACCCCGCTTGACTTGGTAGTAGTCCGCGATGCGCTTGCTGATCGGGTCGGCTTCATTGACAACAATGGCCAGTTGCTGTGATGCCTGCAACGCGAGAGCCGGCGTGAAAACGCCCAGCAGCAATACGGCCGCAGCCAGCCTGATCAAGAGCACCGACCTAGCCCACATCCAGGCCGGCCTCGGCCAAGGCCACCGCTCTGAAGATGGCCCTGGCCTTGTTCATCGTTTCCAGCCATTCGTTGTCCGGCACGGAGTCGTAGACGATACCGGCGCCCGCCTGGATAGACAACTGATCGTCTTTGATCACCGCGGTACGGATCGCGATCGCCGTATCCATGTTGCCGTTCCACGACAGATATCCGACCGCGCCCGAGTAGATGCCGCGCTTTACCGGCTCCAGTTCGTTGATGATTTCCATCGCGCGAATCTTCGGCGCGCCACTGACGGTTCCAGCTGGAAACGTAGCGCGCAGCACATCCATCGCACCCATCCCGTCCTTGAGCTGACCAATCACATTGGAGACGATATGCATCACGTGCGAATAGCGCTCCACAATCATCTTCTCGGTTAGCTCGACACTGCCGGTTTTGCTGACACGACCAACATCGTTGCGGCCCAGATCGATCAGCATCAAATGCTCCGCCAGCTCTTTCGGATCAGCCAGCAGCTCGCGTTCCAGCGCGGCATCAGCGGCCTCGTCCTTGCCACGCGGGCGCGTGCCGGCAATCGGACGCACCGTTACCCGATTATCTTCCAGATGCACCAGAATTTCTGGCGAGGAGCCGACGACATAATGGTCACCCAGATCAAGGTAATACATATACGGCGACGGGTTCAGACTGCGTAGTGCCCGGTACAGCTCCACGGGCCTGGCATGGTAAGGGACAGTCAGACGCTGCGACAGCACCACCTGCATGATGTCACCGTCGATGATGTATTGCCTGGCTTTGTCGACCGCCGTTTTGAAACCCTGCTCGGTGAAGCCGGAAACGAAATCGGCCTCGTCTATCGCTCTGGCTTCGTGAACGGGCGTATCTGGCACCGGCTGGCGCAGGCCGGCGATGATTTCCTGCAGACGTTGCTGCCCCTCTGCCAGCGCATCATGCTGATGCGGATCCACGTGCACCACCACATACAACTTGCCGGAAAGGTTATCGAATACAATGACCTCATCCGAGACCATCAACAGAATATCCGGGGTGCGCAATGGGTCCGGCTTGTCGTCATGATCGAGCCGCGCCTCGATATAAGCAATGGTCTCATAACCGAAATAGCCGACCAAACCACCGGTGAATCTTGGCAGATTGTCGTGTTCGTACACGCGATAAGCCTGCTGAAACTCGACGATCCAGTTCAGTGGGTCTTCGACCTGCTCCTCACTGACGACCTTTCCTTCGACTTCTGTAACGACCGAGCGCTTGTTGATCTTGATCACGGTTCGGCAAGGCAGCCCGATAATCGAGTAACGTCCCCATTTTTCTCCGCCGTGGACCGACTCGAACAGATAAGAATAAGGCGCGTTCGCGAGCTTGAGATAGGTGCTGAGGGGAGTGTCCAGATCCGCGAGTACTTCGCGTACCAGTGGTACACGATTGCAGTCGGTGTGTTTTAGCTTCTCTATGAGTGCGTCTTGATCGGCTAGTGATGACATAACATTTTCCAGTACAAAAGTTTACGGGCGCAAAACATCACAGCTCACCATCGCCAGCTGCGGTTACGTGCTCGTGCCTTCTGCCTGGAAAACGTACTCATGTGGGAATCTTAAATGACAATCGCCAAAGTTACCAGGCGACGATATCCTGGATCTCGACCATGGAGTCGATGACGGCGTCCGGATTATAATCGCGGATATCCTCGCCATGATTGTAGCCATAGGACATACATACGATACGGAAACCGGCGGCGCGCGCGGCCTTGACGTCGCTCATCGAATCACCCAGCATCAACGAGGATCGCGGCTCTGTCCGCAGCTGCTTCGCCGCCTCCAGCAATGGCATTGGATCGGGCTTCTTGCGTTCAACCGTGTCTCCGCAGATGACGATCTCGAAGTAATCGCGGACACCAAGGTCGCCCAGCAGCGGCAGCGTGAACTGGCTGGCCTTGTTGGTCACACAACCCATGCGCACTCCGGTATTGCGAAGGAAGTCGAGCGCTTCGTCGACGCCCGGGTACAGACAGCTGCGTTTCGACGTGTTTTCCCGATAGAGCGCTTCGAATACCGGCAATGCTTCGGCGAACAATGCCTCGTCCGGCTCGCCTTCGAGCCGATCGAGCAAAGCGCGTTTGACCAGGCGCTCGACGCCGTTTCCGACCCATCGGCGCACGCTTTGTTCGCCGCGTGCTGGCATACCCAGCTCGCTCATCATCGCGTCGACACAGTAGGCCAGGTCAGGCACGCTATCGACCAGGGTCCCGTCGACATCGATCAGAACCATTTCAGGTCTCGGCAATACCAGCGGATCCATCATTCTCATAAATCACTCAACCAAAGATGCGGGGAGAGCCCATGCTTTGACAGCACTATTCGCCGCCCGGGAATCAATGCGCGGCGGGTCTCCAGATAAACTTCTCGATGTCGCCTGTCCCCTGCAACTGGCCTCTCAGGCCACCTGAGCGAGCTGATCGCGCATCTTGCCAACGACGGTGTCGTAAATATTGGGATCACCTTCGGATCCGGCACCGAAAATTGCAGAACCGGCAACGAAGGTGTCAGCACCAGCCTCGGCAATCTCACGAATATTGTCCACCTTGACCCCGCCGTCAATTTCCAGGCGGATATCGCGACCGGATTCATCGATGATCTTGCGCGCCTCACGCAGTTTATCCAGCGTGGCGGGAATAAACGACTGGCCGCCAAAACCAGGGTTGACCGACATCAACAGCACCATGTCAACTTTGTCGAGTACATAGTCCAGATAGCTGAGCGGGGTTGCCGGATTGAACACCAGACCGCTCTTGCAGCCGCTGTCTCTGACCAATTGCAGGCTTCGATCGATGTGCTCTGACGCTTCCGGGTGGAAGGTAATATAGGTGGCGCCCGCCTTGGCAAAGTCCGGAATGATGCGATCAACAGGCTTGACCATCAAATGCACATCGATCGGTGCGCTAACGCCGTGCTTGCGCAACGCGTCGCAGACCAGCGGACCGATGGTCAGGTTGGGCACATAGTGATTGTCCATCACGTCAAAGTGAACGATATCCGCCCCTGCTTTGAGCACGTTGTCAACTTCTTCACCAAGTCGCGCGAAATCGGCCGACAGGATGGACGGTGCAATCTTGAAATCTGCCATGATGCTTCCTCTTGGGCTCAGAACTTGAAAAGGGCGCTCACTTTACAACATTGTGACCGAGTAGTCTCTAACCACGTTCTGAGACGGATGGTTCGTTCAACGCAAAGGCGCAAAGACGCAAAGGCCGCAGATTATTTGTTGTTGGCTTGCAGCCGGCGCACTCGAGACCTGCAAGCATTGACACACATGCTGACCGGCCTCCTGCTTAAAAAAATTAGCGCGAAACCCCTACATCCTTTGCGTCCTTTGCGCCTTCGCGCCTTTGCGTTGAAACGAAGAATGCCAATTTGTGCAGAATGATAGTGAGAAATCGTCTGCGAATCGGTAAGATGCGCGCGAATCAGAACCGGAGTCGATTATGTCTGTTAACATTGCATTGCACCTTCTGGCCGCTTTGATCTGGGTGGGTGGCATGTTCTTTGCCTACGTGGCCTTGCGTCCAGCAGCCGCCGGCACCCTCGAACCACCCCTGCGCCTGCAACTGTGGCTGCATGTGTTCAAGCTATTTTTCATCTGGGTTTGGCTCAGCATAATTACATTGCTGGCGACGGGTTACTGGATGCTATTCAAGTACTTCGGCGGCTTTGCGAACGCCGGCCTGCACATACACATCATGAACGGTGCAGGCCTGATCATGGTGTTGATTTATTTACATGTTTTCTTCGCACCCTACCGCAGGCTCCGACACGCCGTCATCACCCAGGATTACGCTGAGGGTGGCAGACAGCTCGCTCAGATCAGAAAACTGATCGCGCTGAACCTTTTTATCGGACTATTAGTCGTAGTTATTGCCAGTGGTGGCCGCTACGTCTAGCGTTTGAATTGATAGATTATTGGACTATCATTTACATAAGTTAATAACGGCCATATCCAGGCATTTCGCCAGCGCCAGCAGCTGGCCCGGCTATTATTCGGAGAAAAAGTATCATGAATCGCCTCATCCTTGCTGCCCTATCCGCTTTACTTATGGCTTCATCTGCGTCGGCAGGCGATATAGCAGCCGGCAAAAAGAAATCGCTCGCTTGCGCCGGATGCCACGGTGCCGACGGCATCAGTGTCGTGCCCACCTATCCCAACTTGGCCGGTCAAAAAGAAGAGTACCTCATTCTGACTTTGAAAGGATTCCGCGACGGCACGCGCAAGAACGCGGTCATGAACCCTATGGCCAAGCCGTTGACTGATGAGGATATCAAGAATCTCGCCGCATTTTATTCAAGCCTGAAGTAGTCGAACGGGCGGCATTGTCGGCTAAAAACCCCGTCGGTGCGCACGCTGCCGGGTTTTTTTTGTACTCACTGCTTGCTGTTGCGACTGCGGCGATCGCATCGCCACTGAGCGCGGCGGCCAGCCCGTTCTCTACCCGAGACCAGAATCCTTTCAGTTTGGTGTATGGCCAGCCCCTACCCTCAGCGGCCCGGCTGCCCCGCCCTTCGGACCCCGGATTTTCGATCTCGCTGGACATTGCCAATACGTTGAATGCGGAAACGACCGCGACCGAGGCGTTGTATGCCGACTTCGAATCCTACAATCTGACCCTTGGCGGGATCGAAGCGCTGAATCAGCACTGGGCCGTGAAACTGGATGTACCTTTTATCTACCGCAGCGGTGGTTATTTTGACCGGACTATCGACGAGTGGCACCAGATCTTTGGATTACCGCGTGCTTACAGGCCGCTGGTTGCGGACAATGAGTTTCAGATCTTTTATGCGAGAAATGAAGCCACCGCTATCTATCTCGATAGCTCGACAGCAGGGATCGCTGACAGCCAACTGAGCATTGCGCGAGCGTTGTATCAGGACGCCAACAACGCTGTCAGTGCGTGGGGTGCTGTCGACATCCCCCTGGGCGACAGCAACGAGCTTACCGGTAATGATGATCTCGATTTCTCGCTCTGGCTGGCCGGCTCAACCAGGCTGCTTGAATTTATCACGCTCGATTCCAACATCGGCGCAGTTTTACCGGGCGACAGCGTGATCGCGGGTCTGGCTACCGAGGACCTGGTAGGCTTTGGCCATATTGGTATGCACCTCACACTGAATCCAACAATCGCATTGAAGCTCCAGCTGTCGGGTCACTCAGGCTACTACCAGGACACGTCACTGGAGTTTCTCGGCAGTGCAACGATCATCGTTTTTGGCGGCTCAATCAACCTCGGTCGCTGTTCGGCGCTCGATATCGGCTTTACCGAGGATATCGACGTCGGGGCGTCACCCGACGCGAGCCTGCTGATCAGCTGGAAGTCACGCGTCGGCTGCTAGGTGAGAAACGCGGGCTCGAGGACATGGTGAGCGCTTTGGCCTGTTGCAGCACCTGGATCCCGGCATCTTGTCGATGCGCGTGTGTGCTCAGATACCGTTTCCAGGCTTTCGAGCCATTCACATTCTTATACAGTCCGTGCAGATGCCGGCTGATGCTGTGCAGGCGCTCGCCCGCCGCAAGCTGCCCTTTCGCATAATCGGTCAGCGCATCGACGATTTCATCCCGAGTCGGTTGCTCCCTGGCGTCGTGGTAAAAGACACCATCGACCTGGGCCAGCAGGAAGGGGTTGTGGTAAGCCTCCCTGCCGAGCATCACACCGTCGACACGGGCTAGATGGGTACTGATCTGATCGAGCGTTTTGATACCGCCGTTGATCACGATATTCAGGTGAGGATGCTGCTGCTTGAGCTGGTAGACGTAATCATACTTCAGCGGCGGTATCTCTCGATTCTGCTTCGGACTCAGGCCCTGCAGCCAGGCCTTGCGTGCGTGCACGATGAAGGTTCTGCAGCCGGACTCTGCGACGATTTCGATGAAATGATTGAAAGCCGCGTAATCATCCATTTGGTCGATACCGATCCGACATTTCACGGTCACCGGTATACGCACCGCGCCACACATCGCCCGCACCGCCTCTGCGACCCGTTCGGGCTGCGCCATCAGACACGCACCGATATGGCGGTTTTGGACGCGGTCGCTCGGGCAGCCGACGTTCAGGTTCACTTCGGAGAAACCGGCATCCTCGGCGATACGGCTGCACGCGGCCAACTCCTGCGGATCGCTGCCCCCGAGCTGAATCGCCAGTGGCAGTTCTCGCGGATCGTAACGCAATAATTTATCGCGATCGCCATGCAGCACCGCACCCGTCGTCACCATCTCGGTATACAACAGCACATTGCGGGAGATCAGCCGGAGGAAATAGCGCGCATGACGGTCGGTATAACCCATCATCGGCGCAATGCATACGGTGCGATTCAACATCCGGCAATTTTAGCGGATCAGAGCCGCGCACACACGCTATGCAAGAAGGCAGACGCAGCATGCGGGTTAACCCGCATTTCTCACCAGGCCGCGTAGGACCCTGATAAGACATTGGTCTCTTTGGAGGAAACCCGGATGTTCAAAATGCAGTGTGTTTTTCAAGCATGCCTATCACGGGTCAGGCTAGTCTTCGTGCCCGTAAGCTTTCTCTTCACTCAAACCGTAGCTATGGCTACGCTTTTCGCTCCAGAGCGGCGCTTACGAACACGAATCCGGCGCCTGCTCCCGTGATCCTGGTGAGAAATGCGGG
>Ga0272441_10006715_pt1 | contig 19091 bp, 15 predicted proteins | sample SSMProp6N_FD_193582 | JGI IMG/M metagenome (GOLD analysis project Ga0272441, IMG submission 193582) | Marine sediment archaeal communities from Little Sippewissett salt marsh, Falmouth, MA, United States - SSM-Prop-6N | ecosystem: Environmental > Aquatic > Marine > Wetlands > Sediment ... | reverse complement strand
GACCGGATCGGTTATCCTGATGATGCCATCAAATGGGCGAAAAAGATGGCGCACGTCGAAAAGGCCAAGGTGGTGATCTATCATCGGCCGATCGATTATAAACCAAATGTGTATGGAAGGGCATCGAATCCTATTGAGGTGGGGGCGCTGGTCAATGTGGAGCTGCCGGGCTGGCTGAAGGCGGAAGGTCCACAGTTCCTGTATCTCTGGCAGCCGGAATTGGATTAGCCACAAAGCACAAAACAAAACTACCTAAGAACTACGCTGTCATATAACCAATTTAATCGCTAATCGTCTTAATAATCATTGGGAATTGAAAGGAATATATCATGCAGTTCTGGTTATCTATGATAGTAGGCAGTGTTGTTGATGAGGGGGTTCCTCAATATGATTTCATAAAAGCGGTAGTGCTTCTGGTGATAGGCTTTTTAATTTTTAAATATCGGGATGATATAGGTGATTACACCGGATTTTGGGTACACGGGATGTATGTTGATAAACCTACGCCGGGATGTTTATTTATACCTGTGGGCCTTATATTGATGGGGGCTGGTATAGTAGGAATAATCATATCTATAATGGAAATGACGGGCAGTTGACAGATTTTGATTTGGGATAATTAACAGGGAATTATCGATTGGTAGATTGAAAATGTTTGTTGGGCGAGGGTGGGCCAGGTGAGGTCATGAACGGCGGTGGGGGCGTTTTGGGTTAGGGTTTGACGAAGAGTGGGATTTTCGATAAGGCGGGTGATTTGGGCGGTTAAATCAGAGCGGTCCGGAGAAAGTAAAATACCAGAATGATCAGGGGTGATGATATCGGGGATGCCACCCACGGGGGCGGCGATAACAGGTAGGCCGGCGGCCAGGGCCTCAACGATGGTAAGGGGCATGCCTTCGAGTAAGGAGGCGTTAAGGTAGATGTCGGCGGCGGTGTAATATTCGGACATTCGATCATAAGGGATCGGGCCGGTTGTGCAAAGCCAGGGGGCAGGAGAGAAGCCGCTACCGGGAATTGCTAAAAGTCGAAGGTGAGGATATTGCCGGTAGAGCTGATTTAGAGAACCGGTAATGGTTTGGGTGCCTTTGAGGCGGTCTTCGCCGCGGCCAACGAAAAGTAATACTAAATCGTCGGAGGATAGGCCCAGTCGGCTACGGACATCAGCGCGGGTTTGAGGGGAGAGTTGGACTGGAGTGTAACCATTGGGGATGATGGTGATTTTAGGGCTGGGGGCGAAGTGGCACTGGAGGGCGCGATTTTTTACGGATTGGCTGACGGCGATAACATGATCGGCCAAGTGAGATAAAAGTCCTTCCATAAACGTACCCCAATAACAGCGCCAATTGAGCCAGGTGCGGCAGGCAAAGAGATATTCCAGGGAGACACCGTGGAGGGTGTGGATGTGACGGGGCAGGGAATTACGATTTAAGAAGAAGGACCAAAGCCGGGAAGGAAAGGCGGCGGCGTGGGTATGGAGGATGTGATATTTTTCGGGATGGAAACTGCTTAGACTCTTGATGTCTGCTGAACAGTGGGTGGAGAATATATCAACCTGCAAACCAATTTCACGCAGGGCATGGGATAGTTGGAGGATGTGGGCTTCAACCCCGCCGGGGGCGCTAAGGTCGAGGGTAACACAGATGGCTACCTTCATCGCGGCTGCTCCAGCCAGTGATTTTGGCCGGGACCGCGGTCACGCAGGGCGTTACGCCAGCCGGCAAAGTAGCCACGGAACATGCTTAGGATATGGCGGAAGTGGCCCTGGAGCCAACTATAGCGGCCGATGTCAAACAGAAAGCCGAGAGCCCGCAAGGGCCAAAGGGGCAGATGGCGGCGGATGAAAATAATATGGTTATGGGCGATCCAATATAATTTTTTGCCAAGGTTAGGACCGTGGCCGCCGGAACCGTCGATATGGTGATGAAAGGTTAGCTCGGGCAGGAACCATAGTTCATAACCCTTCTGACGCAGGCGGGCGTGTACATCAGATTCCTCGCGGAAGGAATGGCCGCCGTTAAGGCCGTAGATGCCATCATAGCCGCCGATGTCCCGCAGTAAGGCGGCGGGGGCGAGAAAGATTTGATTGCCCCAATCTATCTGTCCTTCAGTAAAAGTGTGAGGCGCCAGTTCACCACTGTACCAGGTGGGGCGGGTCATGGGAAAATATCTTTCAGTACAGGATTCGTTTTTGTGGAAAAGGGCGATCTGCCGGGCAAAGACAGCGGCGACGTTTTGCTTATGCTCTAAGACGTCCAAAGCGCTGCTGATAAAATTTGATTGCACGAGCTCGATGTCATCATCGAGCATGAGGATGACAGAGCCGGAGGCTTTTTGAATGCCTTCGTTACGGGACTTTTGGGCACCTGCGGATTGTTCGTGTCTGATCAAGGTCAGATTCGAAGCGTTAAATTGGTAAGGGGGAGTTGAGCCGTCGTCGATAATCAATATCTCCAGTTTGTCAGCGGGGTGGTCCTGGCGGCGGAGGTTATCGATAAGAGCGGCCACCATTTGGGGCCGATTTTTACTGGGTATGATAGCGGTTACCAGGGGTAGTGAGATCATGTTTTGGTGCTACCTTGAATTTAGTAAGTGCTTATAGCCTTACAATTAGGGCAATAACAGTTTATACGAATTTTTCATCGGAAAGGATGAGGTTTGGGCATGAGGAATAATCCTTGTAGAAATGTCGCTGGAGAGGAAGGAATTGCTACGTCCTGGACGATAACATAATAACAAAGGCTGGATAATGGGAGATGACTGTGTCCGATAATAAAATTGTATAAGTCGCTATTTGGTTTTAAGGTATATATAAGCAGTGTTTTGTCTTTTGATAGAGATTGGAAGGAAAGAAAAAGCGTGAAAATATTGATTACAGGCGGGGCGGGCTTTATCGGTTCTCATCTGGCTGAGAAACTGCTGGAATTGGGAAATGAAGTGGTAGTTATCGACGATCTGAGCACGGGAAGCCGGGTAAACATCGCCCGGATCGAAGCTGATCCGAAGTTTCGGTTTGTCTATGACAATGTGCGTAACTCGGAGACGATGCATATTCTGGCTCAGCAGTGCGAGGTGATCGTGCATTTGGCAGCGGCGGTGGGGGTGAAACTGATTGTAGATGAGCCGGTGCGCACCATCGAGACCAACATCCACGGGACCGAGGTGGTGCTGGAGGTGGCGAACAAGTTTCATAAAAAGGTTCTGCTGGCCTCAAGCAGCGAGGTCTATGGCAAGAGTGAGGCGGTGCCCTTCCGGGAAGATGACGACACGGTGCTGGGCAGTACGAAATATTCGCGCTGGTCATATGCGTGCAGCAAGGCGATCGATGAATTTTTGGGGCTGGCCTACCAGCAGCAGTATTCTCTGCCGGTGATTATAATGAGATTTTTCAATACGGTGGGGCCGCGCCAGACGGGCCAATACGGAATGGTAATCCCGCGGTTCGTGGAATGGGCGCTGCGGGATGAACCGCTGATAATTTACGGAACGGGAAGGCAGTCCCGTTGTTTTTGTTATGTAAAGGACCTGGTGGAAGCGATAATCGGTCTGATGAGTTGTGACGAGGCGCAGGGAAGGGTATATAACATAGGCTCCACGGAAGAAATAACCATCAATGGATTGGCAGATAAGATTATTGAATTGACCGGAAGTAAAAGTGAGAAACAGTTTGTCAGCTATGAAGAGGCTTACGGTCTGCCTTTCGATGATATGGAAAGGCGGGTGCCTTGTCTGGATCGAATTAAGGGCTTAATCGGATTCCAACCCCGAACGAGTCTGGAACAAACCCTGACATTTATTATTGAGGAAAAGAAACGTAATTAATAATGGAGCCGTCCAGGGATTATACTATCTATAAAGAATATCCCCTCAACGGTAGGGTTAAATTGGCCTATAACTGGATTCCGGATAAGGCAGAGGTGTTATTAGACGGCGGGTGTTCGTGGGGATATGGGACTCGATTTTTTAGGCAGAAATGTGAGCACACCTATGGAATCGATACCAACGAAGATTTCATAAAAGTCGCGGCGCTGAGGTATCCGCAGATACAGTTTCAAATGAGCGGTCTGGAGAAAATGCCCTTTCAGGACGATTATTTCGATGTTGTTGTCCTTAATGATGTGATCGAGCATGTGGCAGATGAAAAGGAGTCTCTAGAGGAGGTGTGCCGAGTACTGAAAGAGGGGGGTAGTCTCATTCTGACCACACCACATAAAGGATTGTTTGGTTTTCTGGATCCGGGTAATTATGGCATACTGCTTCGCAACCACCTGCCGTGGTTATTTAAGATCATTAATCGTGCGGTCAGAGGAGGAAAAACTTCTTCTGATAGCAGAAAACCTCCTGATCTGCACCGTCATTATGTCCTCGAGGAACTAAGAAATATTTTGGATAGTACATCATTTAAGGATAACTACGAGATTACCGAAGTTTTCAGGTCGGGATTGTTTCTGGGATTGTTAGCCGCCAATCTCCATTTTATTTTTTGTAAGATTTTTGGCGGCAAGTTTACAGACCTATTATTGACTCTTCTTTCCTATCCGGCACAGCTTGACTATTGGATACCCTATGGAAGATGTTCAAGCGATATAGCCTTGAAGATTATTAAAAAGGGCAAGAACTGAGGTCGGAACTAAGATGTTGACTTTTTCGAAACAACATAACGGCCCCCAAGACGAATAGTATGAAGGCGGCCGGTTCGGGTATAGGGGGGGGAAATGAAGATGCATTGGGATTGTCAAGGCTATCTCCGGGGCCGGGATCAAGATAGATCTGACCTCCAAGCTGTCCGTTGTTGTCGGTATAGTATGTTTCGCCGATAGTACCGCTCAGGGCATCAAGATCGGTTATTATACCTTCATTTTCCGGGAAGGTCGTCAAGTTGTCATTTCCAGTCAGCAATGTGCCGGTTAGATGATTCAGTTCGGAGATGCCTCCGGACAAAGAGCTTATTCCGCTTATGGTATCCATGTTGGTAATATTGATCAAAGGCTGGCTGTTAGGTCCTCTCAGAGAGGTAAGGTTAGTCATAACGTTGTCATTACCGAGAACACTGTTTGTGGCGTCCAGGTCTGTGTTGGAATTAGTTGCTGATTGGCCCAGATTACTGAGGCCGAAGGAGCTACTTTCATTTTCAGCCGGTGAGCTCAAAGAACCGCCGCCCGCGAATCCAGAATGAACATCGGATGGACCGGCATAGGCATGTCCGAGTTTGGAGGCCGAATTATTTAGTTCGGATGTCGAGAATGAATGGGCCGGTAGGGAATCCCGGCTGCTTAGTTCCGGATAGTTTGGAGTAAGTTCAGGGGGGAAATTGTCCAGAAAAAAGGCGGTGAACATCCATGCTATAGTAAATATAGTTTGTGATATCAATTTCTAAGTCCAAACAGCAGTTGGTGAAACGGCGCAAAGACAAACCGCCTCGTACTAAATAAAACGGCCCCGGATTATTAAAATATAAAATTCAGGGGTACCAAAGTCAAACCGGCTGCGTTATTTACGCGATTTACGACAATTTCGATTGTGATAGGCGCCAGACGGTTCTATTTGGATAGAATATAGGGGTTATCCGGTTTGCCGAAATAAGCATTGTTTATGGAGGGAGAGTCTGATACGATCACACAAAACATATTTTAAGGATACAAAGTTTTCTGACTAGAAATACAGGGTGATATATGCCACAGAATTTTATTAAAAGGATCATGCGTCTGCTGACGCATGAAGATTATACCCCGGCGCAGCCTAAAGCCTTGGCGGGGATTTTGCCTGTGCCTGAGGGAGAGTATGAAATATTCCGCCAGGAGCTGGAGCAGTTGGCACAAGAGGGCCGGATTGTTATCGGGAAAAATGATCTGGTTTCTTTGCCGGAGATGGCCGGAGAGGTTACCGGGGTCTTTCAGGCGGCCCGGGGAGGATACGGATTTGTCAGACCTGACAATCCCACCGCCCAGGGGGATCTTTATATACCAGCAGGAGAATCTTTAAACGCCATAAGCGGTGATAAGGTGGTGGCCGAGGTCTCGCGGAGGCAAAGACGGGGGGAGACGGTTCGTCTGACGGGACGGGTGAGTAAGGTTATCAGCCGGGGCAGGACACAGTTTGTCGGCACGTTGCTGCGCGAAGGGAAAGGCTGGTTTGTAAAGCCGGATGGTAAGGCACCGACGGATATCATAACCATAAGCGATCCGGGGGCCAAGGATGCCAGACAAGGTGATAAGGTGTTGGTAGAAATCCTTAAATTTTCTTCGCGAGACTATTACGCTGAGGGGGTGATTCTGGAACGGCTGGGTAAAAGCGGAACTGATGAGACAGAACTGAAAGGGATTTTACGACGGTACAAACTGGAGGATAAATTTACTCGTAAGGTTTTGCAGGAGACTCGTCGGGTGGTCGGTGGTTTTAATGCCGAGAAGGAGCTAAGCCTCGGGGGCAGGGAAGATATTCGCAGTCAAACTATTATAACCATCGATCCGGCTGATGCGCGTGACTTCGATGACGCAATCAGTCTCAAACGTTTACAAAAGGGAGATTGGCAGTTATGAGTGCATATTGCGGACGTGAGTCATTTCGTTAAAAAGGGGAAATTGCTGGATGAAGAGGCTCACAAACGGGCCACCAGTGTGTATTTGCCCCGGCATGTGATACCGATGCTGCCGGAACTGTTGAGCAATGGGATCTGTTCACTCCAGGAAGGACAGGATCGGTTGGTAAAAAGCGTTTATATCAAACTAGATAGTAAGGGAAAGGTATTAGGAACCCGCTTTGCCAACAGTTTGATGTGCTCCAAGCAGCGTTTGACATATGAACAGGTAGATGAAATTCTGGAAGGACAAGGCAGCAGTCTTGAGAAACGGGTAGTGGGACTGATTAAGAAGATGGAAGAGCTGGCTCGTATATTACAAAAGCGTCGCCAAAAACAGGGGATGCTGAGCCTGGAGCTACCCAAAGCAGAATTGGTATTTGATGATAAAGGACGGGTTGTCGATGCCCGGCCGGAGAGTACTACTTTTTCCCATACCATAATCGAGATGTTTATGCTGGAAGCGAACGAGGCGGTGGCACGATTATTGGATAGTGTGCAGGTGGAGTTTTTACGGCGGATACATCCGGAACCAAATGCTTTGACGGCCGGTAACATGGCCCGCGTGATAAAACTATGCGGGTATGTGATTCCCAGAGATATCGACCGGATAGGTTTACAAAAGCTGCTGGATTCAGTACGAGGCAAACCGGAATCTTTCCTGATTAACCTGGCGGTGCTGAAAAGTTTGCAAAAGGCCGAGTATAGTCCCTCTCCTATCGGCCATTATGCTCTGGCCAGTCCGTTTTACTGTCATTTCACCAGTCCTATCCGGCGCTATCCGGATTTGACGGTGCATAGGCTCCTTGAGGCCTGGCTGGAAGGGAGTTTGCGAAAAAATACGGCTGGGCGGTTTCCCGGATATAACGAATTGGAAACCCTGGGTGCCCATTGCAGCGAAAGAGAACGCAATGCCGAGGCGGCGGAAATGGACCTGCATGACCGAAAAATATTGCAGATGCTAAAGCAGAAAGTGGGAGAGGATACGTTGGCGGTGGTGACTTCGATTACCAATTTCGGTGTATTTGTGCAGTTGGAGAAATTTTTAATCGAGGGCAGGATTTCGGCCGAAGATGTGCTGCGTTATGCTCCTTCCAAATCGAAAAAAGGGCGCAGGGCCAAGAATGCCGCCAGGAGTTCAAGAAAGGGCGATCGAAAAAAATTCCAGGAAAACTGTCCCTACAAACTGGGCCAGGAGATCCGTGTGCGCATCTCCGGGGTGAATATGGCCGCCGGAACCCTCGATCTGGTGCCGGCAAAGGGGAGATGAATTCAGGAAGCATCATCTGATTTAAGAGAACAATCCTATGTATGACCTGTTTAGGATTAGATGTATTTGTTATGATAAGTTTTTGATCGGATAATACTCAGAGATTTTTTTTGGAGGACTCAGTTATGTGTAAGCACTGTAATCGTCGGGAGTTTCTGGGAACAAGTGTAATAGGCGGAATGGCGGTGGCCACGGGTCACTTGGCAGCCGCAGGTGTTGGGTTGGTCAACACAAGCCCATCTGATACCAAGGTACGTATTTGCGTGATAATTGCCGGTAAGCCGGCGGAAAAAAGTTGGGCCCTTTCCGAGGCGGATCTCGAACCGATTATTAAGCGGTTGACCCAGGCGCAGAAAAACCTGGGCAATGTAGAGTTCGTCATCGGCCGGGCGAGCAATGCTGTTGAGACTGAACAGTTGCTAGCCAAGGCAGGGACGGATGCTCCGGTGCTGGCGGTATGCGCCGACATTTTCGGCCTGAGCAACTTTAATCGGGATGACGCGGTAATGCCCACTGTTTTCAAACAGAACAGAGCAGCAGCGGTATTTCATCTGCCGATTATCGGCGGGCACGACTGGTGTTTGGTAAAACCCTGGCGCGAGGAGGGACACCGAATCACTCTGTTCAACAGCAGCGATTACAACGAGTTGGAGCGAGCTGCATCGTTGCTTAGGGTAATTCCGCTGTTGAGACGAAGCCGGGTACTTGTCTCAGAGCCCCTGAAGGGGACGCCGGAATCACGAACACCTGCAAAAGTGAAAGAGCAGTTGGGAGTGGAAATGGTGTCTATTGCCGATGGGCGTTACGATGAGGTCATGGCCAAAGTTGATGAGCAGGCAGTCAAGGCTGAGGCAAAGAGGTGGCTGGACGAGGCAAAGGCTCTGGTCGAACCGAATCAGGAGGATGTACTGAAGGCCGCGCGGGCCAGTCTGACCCTGGATCAACTCATTGCGGAAAACAAAATTGATGGTTTGTGTGTGGGCACGTGCATGGGCTGGCTGTCACGAGGTTTTCCTTGTCTGGGATTTTCAAGGCTGAATGACCGTGGTATTCCAGCCGCTTGTGACGGCGATATGGACTGCCTGCTGACTATGCTGATCTTTCAGCATGCGCTGAACCGAGCTGGTTTTCTGGGCAATGCCGGGGGGGTGGACACGGCCCGGAATGCCTTCCATCTGTCTCACTGTTCGGCCCCACTGAGGATGGAGGGACCCGAAAGCAAGAAAGCCCCCTATCTGCTTCGGCGACACGCCGAGGTCCGGGGTGGGGCGGTACCCGAAGTCCATTATCGCATAGGTCAAAAAGTTACCTTCACCAAATTGATCCATCTGGATACCCTGCTGATGTTCACCGGTACAATTATTGAGGTTCCCCGGGTTCCTAAAGGTGAAGAACGAGGCTGCCGGACGGAGCTGGTGGCAGAGGTGGACGACGCGGACAGACTGATGGCTAATTGGGGTGGCGATGCCCTCGGTACCAGCGCCAAGGACTACTATGCTTCTCTGCATCGGGTGGCCTACTATGGTGATCATACCCAGACTATCCGGCATCTGGCCCACCTGATGGGACTGAAGGTGGTACAGGAAGGCTGATTTTATGATCCCGACTGGATTATATTTAGAGCGGTCCGATAATTTGTGCTTGATGTTTTTTATATAAGTGTTATTTTATCAATAAGTTGCTGTAGTAAGCAGCCTGTGAGAAAAGGTTTGGAGGGATATATGGTAATAAAATGAAAGGATGCATTTTACCTAATTAAAGAGGGGTGTTGGGATGGTTGTCCATGATGGAACGATATTAAAGCAGACAGCCGTAACCGTCCGATAAATAAGAAGATGGAATCGCTATGTCCCTGTAAATACATGGAAAATCTTCGGTGTTAGAGGCCGTTGGGTAAATGAAGCACAAAATTGCTGTAATTGTCTTAATTGCAATCAGTTACGGCTGTGAAGGCCGGAAGGATTCGTCTCCTCTTACTTTGGGGCGGGGTGCCGGATTAGCATATACTGAGGGGATGACCATAAGTCAGTTGTGTGAACTGGTGGGCTATGATAGTGTGCTCCTACAGGGTCATTCACTGGTAGGGGGGCTACCCGGTACAGGTTCGGGCGATTGTCCGCCTTTTGTCAGAGAATATCTGGAACAACACCTGCAAAAAATCAAAGGCAAAGGGTATTTAAGCCACGAATATGAGATTATGCCGGTGGAGCAAATCATAAATAGCAATACAACCTCCGTAGTGCGTGTGAAAGGGATAGTTCCGGCGGGGGTGACAAAGGGAGCCAGATTTGATGTGGATGTTTTTATACCCTGGTCCACGCAAACCACCTCCCTGCAAGGTGGTATCCTTTTTCCAACGGAGTTGCAACAAGTTGTTCCCGGTCTGACTGGTCGGCCTTTGACCGGACGGGTAAGCGCTCTGGCGGCGGGAGAATTGTTTATCAATCCGTTTTCGCTCTCATCAGAAAAAGATCAAAGAGTGGATCCCCGGCGAGCCGTGGTGCTGGGAGGTGGGATGACCAGGATAGATCGCAGTATCCAACTTGCTCTGAAAGAACCAGATTCCCGTATGGCTCAGAATATACAACGGCGAATAAATTCTCGCTTTCAAACTAAGGACGGAGAAAAAATAGCCGACGCAGCAAATAGACGTGTTATCGAGATAAAGATTCCGTATGACTATCGCGACCGCTATCAAGAGTTCGTTCAGATTTTGATGGGCTTGTATCTGCAGGACAGCGGAGCCTTTCAAGAATTGAAGATCAAGGAATTAAACGAAAAAGCCAGCCGAGAAGATGCTGATTTTGAAGCTATTGCCCTGGAGTGGAAGGGTATCGGGCGACCTTGTTTGAGATATTTGAGCGGCTATTATAGTCAGATCAAAGGTAAAAGAGCCTTTTATGCGGCGCAGACCGCTCTGGATCTTGGTGAGCGAAGGGCGATCGACGCCCTTATACTAATGGCCAAAGATGACCAACATCCATGCCAGTTAAAGGCCGTAAGAACACTGGGCCGGGCGGCGAATGACGTTAAGGCTGGTGCTTGTTTGACGGCATTGCTGGATAACAAAAATCCGTTAGTGCGTTTGAGGGCATATGAAAGTCTGCAGGGGATAAAGTGCCACCGTATTGAGAGCAACAATATTGCAGGTAAATTTAAGCTGGATATAATTGACTCTCGTAGTGACGGGTTGGTTTGTATTTGGACTATCAGTGAGCCGCGCGTGGTTATTTTTGGCCGAAATCTGATTTGCCGAAGAAACTTATTTTTCGAGACGGAGGACAAATCCATTACTATTAACTGCGGTCCCCAGGATGATCGTCTCACCATAAGCCGCCAAAAAATCGGTGGGAGTGATTTTGTGCAGATAAATAGCCCACGGATGTTGCCGGAATTTATAATTAACATGGCGCTGCCTACGGAAAAGGTTAAAAAGAATCTACCCTCCGGTGCCGACCTGACATTTAGTCAGATTGTCGGTATATTATATAATCTTTGTCAACAACGGGTGATACCCGCCCGTTTTATTTTGCTAAGAACCTTAGAGGAATTGATTTCATAATGTCAGGGAGGACAAGCCAATAGTATGAAATTCAGAAAAATAATTATGAAAGGTTTCAAAAGCTTCGCGGACAAAACAGAATTTGATTTCCGCGACGGCGTGACGGTTGTAGTCGGCCCCAACGGTTGCGGCAAAAGCAATATTGTAGATGCGGTTCGTTGGGTACTGGGCGAGCAAAGCGCCAAGAGCCTGCGGGGCGGACAGATGCTTGACGTTATATTCAACGGTTCGCAGACGCGCAAGAGCATGGGACTATCTGAAGTGACGTTGGTATTTGCCAATACCATGGGATTGCTCAATACAGACATGGAGGAAGTGGCGGTAACGAGGCGACTATACCGCAGTGGAGAAAGTGAATACCTTCTCAATAATAAGTCCTGCCGACTCAAGGATATTCGCGAGATGTTCATGGGCACGGGGGTTGGAGCGGACGCCTATTCAATTATCGAACAGGGTAAGGTAGAAGTTCTGCTGCAATCTTCAAAAACTGATCGGCGGGCAATATTCGAAGAAGCGGCCGGTATAAGTAAATACAAGGCCCGTAAAAAAGAAGCACTGCGCAAGCTGGAAAGAACTGAGCAGAATGTGCTGCGCATTCAGGACATAATTGGAGAGTTGGAGAAACGCCTTCGTTCGATAAAATACCAGGCCGGTAAGGCGCGGAGCTATCAGACTTACAGCGCCCGGTTGAAAGAACTACGTATGAATCAGTTTCTCTCCGAATATTACCAATTACAAAACAAAGATCAGGAATCCCGCAGCAAGCGCAGCAGTGTGCAGGAGGAGCTGATGGGGGTGACGGCCGATTTTGATAAGACTCAGAGTCGGTTAAGCGTGCTGGATCACGACATAGATCAGTGTGAGAGCGAAATCCGGCAGATCGAGAATCAACTCCTGCAATATACCAGTCAAATCGGCACGGAAGAAGATCATATTGAAATGGGACATCGGCGCTGTCGGGAGCTGCGTGAATTCCTGGATCGGAATCAGCGACAACTCCATACGTTCCGTGAACAGGTCCAAACGTTACAGCAGGAACTTGCCTCTGATCAGGAGCAGATGCAAGAAACCCAGCTGCAGATCGAGCAGCAGCAGGAACTGCTAAAGCAAAAGCAGGAGGATCATCAACAGTTGTTCCTGAAACTGAATGAATACCGGGCACAACTGGATGACGAAAAAAGTGGGCTGATCGATATCGTACGACGGACGGCGCAACTGCATAATGAAATCAAATCTCTCGACCTGCGTCGGGACAATCTCTCGGGACAGAAAATCCGTTTGCACGATCGCTCGGGGCGGATCAAGGCGGAAATGGAAGAACTGCTCACCCGCCGGGCCCAACTGGATGAAAAGATTAACCAGATAAAAGAATTGCTACAGGAATCACAAACACAGTTGGAGGCTAAGCGCGAACATCTCAACGAGTTGAATGAGGAGAAAGTTATTTGCGGAGAGAACCTCTCAACCGCGAAGGAGTATCGCAGTGGTCTGCTTTCGCGCCGGCAACTCCTGGCGGACCTGGAAGCCCGGCTGGAAGGAGTGGACAAGGGAGTAAGGCGAATCCTGCAAGATCGACAGCAAGACCCGCAAAAGTATTACTACGTCAAAGGGATGGTGGCTGAGTTGATCAGAGCGGAAGTGAAATATGCTTCGCTGATAGAGGCGGCGCTGGCCGAACGGGCCCAGCATCTAGTGACAACCAGCAGTCAGGCGGTTATGGAAGACGCCCAGAATCTGGGGGAACTGCCCGGACGGGTAAAATTTATATGTCTGGATCGGCTGGGACCATTTAAGAACGGTTTTGATTTTTCTCCCTATCCGGAAGTGCAGGGCAGAATAATTGATATGGTCAGTTTCAGTCCTGATTGCGAACAATTGGCGTGGCATCTATTGGGAAAAACGATTCTGGTAGATACCATAGATTCGGCATTACGGTTGGCAGAGATTGCACCGAGCGGCTATCGCTGGGTAAGTCTGGAAGGGGAAGTGTTGGAAGCGAATGGTACGCTGCATTTAGGGCCTCACAGTGGGGCGGTAGGACTGATCTCGCGTAAAAGTGAACTTAGGGAACTGGACGGCAGAGTAGCCGAGGCCCAAGAGCGGATTATGGAACTGCAGAATCAGTCTCAACAGTTGGCCGGCCAGATACAACATCTGGAAAAAACTCTGCAGGAATTAAGAACCGCGATCTATGAGACCAATACTGAAGGGATCGAAACCCGCAGCCAAAAACAACAGGCGGATGAAAATATCAATCGCTTAAAACAGGAACAGCCCCTGATTGCCTCGGAGGTTGAAACTCTCGAGGAGCAAATTCAGGAAGCCCTTAATTTGCAAAAGTTCAGCCAGCAGAACCTTACTGATCTGGAATCCATTAACCAACAACGCCAGGAGCAAATTGATAAGCTGGTCGAAACTATTCAACAGCTACAAGGCGAGGATCAAGAAGTCCTAAATGATATAACGGATCTAAAGGTTTCTTTGGGGCAGAGACAGCAGAAGAGTGTAGCGCTGCAAGAGCGGGTCGCACAGGTTCAATCGCAGTTGCAGCAGTCTAGACATAACGTCGGCAGTCTGCAATCTGATCTGCGCCAGGCTCAGGATAACTTTCAAACCAGCGAACGTTCTATTCTTACGGCGGAGACAAAAATTTCCGAGCTGTTCCAGAAACGTCAGCAGCAACAGGAAGTCAGTAAAGAACGGCACGACCGTCTGGATGAACTGCATGCGGAAAAGGCAGAGCTGGCCGAACGGTCTCACTTGCAACAGCAGCAACGCGAACAACTGCAGGAGAAACTGCACGAAGTACAAATGCAGATGAATGAGAACCAGGTGCGCTGTGAGAATCTGGTGCAACGGGCCCTGGATGAACTACAGGTGGCGCTGGAAGAACAATTCGGCAGTTACGAGCACCAGGAGATGGACTGGGAACAGGTGGCAGCGGAGATCGATGATTTAAGAAATAAGATTCATCGTCTGGGCAATATAAATCTGGATGCCATTGCCGAACAGGAACAGCTCGAAGAACGCCTGGATAATCTCAATACCCAATATCAAGACCTGAACACGGCGAAGCGGCAACTGGAAGAGCTAATCGAAAAGATCAACAAGGAAAGCACTCAGATTTTCCTGACTAATTTTGAGACCATCCGTTTGCACTTCTCAGAGCTTTTCCGTAAACTCTTCGGCGGCGGCCGGGCCGAGATTATTTTGGAAGACCCCGATGATGTTCTTGAATGCGGGATCGAAATCATCGCCCGCCCGCCGGGTAAACAATTGCAGCATTTGTCTCTGCTGAGCGGTGGGGAAAAGACCATGACGGCGGTTGCCCTGCTGATGGCGATTTTTAAGAGTAATCCCAGCCCCTTCTGCCTTTTGGACGAGGTTGACGCCGCTCTGGATGAAGCGAATATTGAGCGTTTTACCCTGTTGATTCAGGAATTTCTCCAGGAATCCCAGTTTATAATCATCACGCACTCCCGCCGTACCATGAGCATAGCAGATGTTATCTATGGCATCACCATGCAGGAACAGGGTGTCAGCAAGAAGGTCTCGGTCCGCTTCTCCCAGGAGGAAGAAGCTCCCGAAGAACCAGCTGTTGCCTGATTGGCAATCGGTGGTAATTATTTGGAGTATGTTTGTTGAATAAGCTATGAAACCGAATCAGAAATTACTGGATGAATTAGTGAAAAGAATCGTTGCTGCGGTGCATCCACTTCGCATTATCTTATTTGGTTCGGCTGCCCGGGGTGATATGGCCCCCCACAGTGATTTGGATGTCCTAATTGTTATGCCTGACGGGGTACATCGGCGCAAAACCGCACAATATCTCTACCAACAAATGTTAGGTTTTGGTTTTGCCAAAGATCTTGTCGTTGCCACTCAGAGTGATCTTGTGAACTATGACAATAATCCTGGATTAATTTACAAACAGGCGTTGTCTGAAGGGATAGAACTTTATCATGCCCCCCAATAAATCCATTCCCGGATCGCCTCAAGACTGGTTGGATCGTGCCAAAGGTAATTTAGCTTTGGCGAAAACGAAAAAACCAGCAGAAGCCTTTTGGGAGGATCTTTGCTTCGATGCTCAGCAAGCAGCTGAAAAAGCCTTAAAAGCTGTACTCCTTTATCATGGTATTGAATTCGCTTATGTACATGATCTTGAAGTATTGTTGACTACGTTAGATGAAAATGGCGTTGATACACCGGAGGCTGTGAGGGAATCTGCACTGCTGACAGAATATGCTGTGGATGCCCGTTATCCCGGTGGTAAAGAACCGGTCACGGAACAGGAATATCACACTGCCGTTCACATTGCAGAGGAGGTCGTTTTGTGGGCAGATTCAATAATCAATGCTACAAAATAGTATAAAAATTATTGGAAAAGCCTGTCATCTGTTCATATAATCAATTAACGTGAGTGACGGATGGTGTTAATTGCGCCGGAGGGAATCAATGATAATGAATTTCAACTTTTTTACTGGAGGACCAAACATGAAAATTTCGACTAAGCACAGTTGGGCCGGCTCGGTGATCACGATCGCACTTCTGATGGTTATGGTGGGATCTATGAGCTCCTGTACCAGCGTTGGCAAAGAAAATCGCCGCCGTCTTATGCAGCTCCAAATCGGCCAGACCCGAGAGCAGGTAGTAAATATTATGGGTATGCCCCACATGAACGAGGGCTACAAAACGGAAAGAGGGGTATCCCGGGGAGTTCTCTATTATGGTACAGGTTCACTGTCGCCTGAATCCGAATTAATTCCGCTGATTTTTGAGAATGGAAAACTCATCGGCTGGGGGCAAGATTTCTACCAGAAAGAAAAGCCATAAAAAACGAGTCCCGCAGTAGCGGGACCCGTTAAATGGTCATAAACAGAGAAAACAAGTACTCTGGTGCTCATGGTTTATACGATGCCCTGTGCGAGCATGGCCCGGGCAACCTTCATGAACCCGGCGATATTGGCGCCATTGATCAGGTTGCCGGGTGTGCCGTATTCTTCAGCAGCTTGCTTTGAAGAATTGTAGATATTGACCATAATCCGATGCAGATATTGGTCGGTTTCTTCGAAGTTCCAGCTCAACCTCTGCGAATTCTGGGACATCTCCAGGCCTGAAGTAGCTACTCCGCCGGCGTTGGCGGCCTTGCCAGGTCCGAAGGAAACTTTGTTCTCCACAAATGCCTGGGCTGCATCGGGTGTGCAGGGCATATTAGCAGCTTCGGCAACGGCTATACAGCCGTTCTTAATCAGGGCCTGAGCGGCTTTGCCGTCTAATTCATTTTGAGTGGCACAGGGGAAGGCGACATCGCATTTGAGGTTCCAGATATCGAAGCAGCCTTCGGTATATTTGGCTGATTTATGAATATTCACATATTCCTTAATGCGCTTGCGTTCTACTTCCTTAAGCTGCTTGATGGTATCAAGATTCACGCCATCTTTGTCGTAAATAAAGCCGTTGGAATCGGACATGGCTACGACTTTGGCGCCTAACTGGGTGGCTTTTTCGTGAGTGTAGATGGCGGCATTGCCGGACCCGGAAACCAGCACGATTTTGCCGTCCATGCTAGTGCCGCGATCCTTGAGCATCTCTTCGCAGAAATAAACACAGCCGTAACCGGTTGCTTCGGTGCGTACAAGGGAACCGCCGTAATCCAGGCCCTTACCGGTCAAAACTCCGGTAAACAATCGGGTCAATTTTTTGTATTGGCCGAACAAATAGCCAATCTCGCGACCGCCTACGCCGATATCGCCGGCCGGTACATCGGTATCGGCGCCGATGTGACGAAACAGCTCGCTCATAAAGCTTTGGCAAAAACGCATGACCTCATTGTCGGACTTACCCTTAGGATCGAAGTCGCAGCCGCCTTTGCCACCGCCCATCATAAGACCGGTCAAAGAATTCTTGAATACCTGTTCGAAACCCAGAAATTTGATAATGCCGATGTTTACAGATGGATGAAAGCGCAGGCCGCCCTTATAGGGACCGATAGCAGAATTGAATTCGATACGGAAGGCACGATTGACATGCACCTTGCCATTGTCATCTACCCAGGGAACACGGAAGACAATCTGTCTTTCCGGTTCCACAATTCGCTCCAACAAGGCGGCATCTCGGAATTCGGGGTGCTTCTTAAAAACAGGTCGGAGTGACTCTAATACTTCAACAGCGGCCTGTTGAAATTCTGTTTCACCAGGATTACGCTTTTTTACGACTTCCAATACATTTTCTACATAATCACTCATTTTTTATTCCTTATTTAAAAAATAACACTTAACTCCAGTTACTAAGACAAAATATAAACGGCAATACATTTCCGTATATGATAATATAAGATAAATGAATTTCAAGAATATTTTCTTGGAATATGCAATTTAGTTTCTAATTAATTAGGATGTATCTTTAGGGAAATTGCATAAGTGTATATAAATAAAGAAGTAACGATATTGTACTTTTTGCTTCGTGTAAATATCATATTTAGACTGTTTTATGCGGGCGGCGGCACAAATGCCGTATATTTAAATCTTGTTGCCAAAAATAGCTTATTTGTTAATATTATTGGTTTAGATGATATATTAGTTCGATTATAATCATAATTCCCTATGACACAGAGAGATACGAATAATCTGGATCACCAGAGGAAACTGGTAGCTATTTTGCGTGTCTTGGCCCAAGAGGCTAGGCCACTGGGGAGTACCGAGCTTAGTCGTAAACTCGATGAATTGGGAATAGATTTGGGTGAGCGGATGATTCGTAATTATCTGCTTCAAAGTGATCGGGTGGGCTTGACTAAGAATTTGGGACGCAGGGGCAGAATGATTACCGAAAAGGGGAGGAAAGAATTAGAAGTAGCGGTAATCATTGATAAGGTGGGTTTTGTAAATTCACGGATTGATGAGTTGGCCTATCGCATGGATTTTGACGACGAAAGCATGACGGGAACGGTTATATTGAATATTTCTACGATCAAGACTTTCCATATAAAACAGACGCTGGACGAGTTTGCGCGGGTAATGAACGTGCGTCTGGGAATGGGGCGTTTTTTTCAGTTGGGTTATCCTGGACAAACTATACAGAACAACAAAATACCTAAACAACACCTGGCGGTGGGTACGATCTGCAGTGTTACGCTAAATGGGATCTTATTGAAACATGGTATCGGTATGACCAGCCGATTTGGGGGATTGCTGGAAATGAAAGAAAATGCCCCCGTAAGGTTCAGTCAAATTATAAATTACGATGGAACGACGATTGATCCGATAGAGATTTTTATAAAAGGCAAGATGACCAGCGTACAAAAAGTTGTCCAGACTGGAACAGGAAGTATCGGGGCGAGTTTTCGGGAGATACCGGCTGCTTCCCTGGACGACGCTATAAATATCATTGAAAAACTCCAGAGAATTGGATTGGGGGGGGTACTTATGGTCGGTAAACCTAATCGGCCGCTGCTGGATATACCGGTGGGAATGGGTCGAGTAGGGCTAATTGTGGCAGCAGGGCTAAATCCGGTAGCTGCGCTGGAGGAAAATGGTCTGGTAACAACGAGCCGGGCATTGAGCAGTTTGTGTGATTTCAGCCAATTGCAACCGATTGAATCAATTTCCACCGAAAGGGTGTAAATAGCAGACTGCCTTTTGGGTAAGGACATTGGCGTTTATTTTTACGGTGGGCTTGCGGTTCTGGGG
>Ga0272441_10006714_pt1 | contig 19092 bp, 14 predicted proteins | sample SSMProp6N_FD_193582 | JGI IMG/M metagenome (GOLD analysis project Ga0272441, IMG submission 193582) | Marine sediment archaeal communities from Little Sippewissett salt marsh, Falmouth, MA, United States - SSM-Prop-6N | ecosystem: Environmental > Aquatic > Marine > Wetlands > Sediment ... | reverse complement strand
TGGGCTTACGTCGCCGACGCCATCGAGGCCAACCTTCCGCAGGTCGCTCAGGAGCAGAGCGGCGTCGCTGACATGCTGGTGTTGCCCAACGGCAAGGTCCTGGTTCTGGAACGCGAGGTGGACCTGGTCGGCTTGGCGCTTCAGTTCCGCAATCGCATTTACGAGGCCGATTTCTCCGGCGCGACCGACACGTCCGCGATCGCCGGGCTGGACGGCGCGGCCTACACGCCGGTCGCCAAGACGCTGCTGTGGGAGAAGTACTTCCCCAACGATGACTTCGAGGGCCTGACCCTCGGGCCGAAACTCGACGACGGCAGTTTCAGCGTCCTGCTGATCTCCGACGACGGGTCGGTCAATCCCTTCTTCCCCGACCAGAGCCTGTACGCCCTGAAGATTTCCGGCGACGTGCCCGAGCCAGCGGCCTTGGCCCTGTTGGCGGCCGGCGCGACGGCGCTCATCCGGCGTCGGCGACGCGCGACGCCCTGACGTCGTCCCCTTCGGTGGGCGATTCACCGGCGCCTGGGCAGGAGGAATCTCTCGTCGTCGTCGCTGAAGACGACAGGGGTCTTGGGCAGACGTTTCAGGTCGAAGTGTTCGGCCAGTTCGCCGAAGGTCGCTTCGCCCCGCTCGCCCAGCAGGCCGGACCAGAACCCCAGCAGGCCCAGGACGCGCTGCGGCGGCGCGCCGGCGGCGCGGTATCGGGCCAGTCGCGTGTCCCCGTGACGTTTGGCTAGGCGCCGCCCGTCGGGCCCGACGAGAAGCGGCAGGTGCCAATAGGCCGGCTCGGGCGCGATGCCCAGCAGGCGTCGCAAGTGCATCTGCCGCGCGGCCGATTCCAGCAGGTCGTCGCCGCGGACGATCGCGTCCACGCCGGCGTCGGCGTCGTCGATGACGACGGCCAACTGGTATGCCGCCAGGCCGTCGTTCTTAAAGACCACGAAGTCGCCACACGTCCGGGCGAGGTTGAACGTGGCCGGGGCGGCGAAGCGGTCGCGGACGACGATAGGCTCGTCGCCGACGCGGACGCGCCACGCGGCGGGCCGGCCTGTCGCGGCGGCGGCTTCATCGGCCGACGCGAACCGTCCACGGCAGGTGCCGGGATAGGCCCCGGCGGCGTCCTCGCGGTGGGGGGCGCTGCCGGCGCGTTCGATGTCCCGCCGGGTGCAGGTGCAGGGGTAGGCGGCTCCGGCTTCGATCAGGCGCCGCAGGGCGTCGGCGTAGGCGGCCGCGCGAGCGGACTGATAGACGGCCGGGCGCTCCCACGTCAGCCCCAGCCAGGCCAGGTCCTCCAGCGCCTCATCTGCCGCGCCGGCCTTGACCCGCGGGCCGTCGAGATCCTCCACGCGCATCAGGACCCGCCAGCCTTCCTGCCGCGCCAGCAGGGCGTTGATCAGGAACGTCCGCGCGTTGCCCAGGTGCAGCGCGCCCGTCGGCGACGGGGCCAGACGCGTGACGTGCTCGCTCATGGGCTGAGATTATGCCCCAGGCACACCGGGCAAGTCCAGACAGGGCAGCGCGCCGCGGCCGGCACGGGGGGCGGTTGATTTGCTCTCGCCGTCGGGGCGATAATGCCCCCGCGCGGTGCCCAGTAATCGAATAAGGAGCAGTCATGTTCGGCGAGGTGTTGATGGATGAGCGGTTCGAGTCCCTCCGGCCCGGGGCGATCAAGGAGGCGGTCAATGGAGCCTTTCGCGAGATGCACGCCCAGCCGGCGAGTGCCGACGACAACCTCGGCGGGTGGAACTGCCGGGCCGGCGGGTGGGGGCTCAAGGCCGACGCGTTCGAGATGGTCGAAACGCCCGACGCCCGCGTGATCGAGGGCACCGCCACCGCCAACTGCGCCGACAACGCCATGCTCGCCAAGGGCGACGTTGACTGGCGGGACGTGCGGGTCGAATCCCGCATGATGCTCCTGCCGGCCGGCGCCGGATGGGGCGGGCCGGCGGGGGTCATCTTCCGCTTCCTGGACAGCCAGCGGTACGCCGCGGCCGTCGTGGACGCCGATGGGCTGGCCAAGATCATCCTCCGCGTGGGCGGCGGGTGGGACGTCCTGGCCGCGGCGCCCGTGGAGGTGACGCTGAACGAATGGTTCGACGTTCGCGTGGAGGTTCGGGGCACGCGTGCGGCGGCGCGGATAGGTCGGGCCGAACTCGCGGCGGACCTGTCGGCCTACCCGTCCGGGTGCGTTGGGTTTCTCGCCGCTCGCCCGGCGCGGTTCGGCCCGATCCGCGTCACGGCCTTGGGGGCTGAGGCCGAGAGACTGGCCGACCTGAAGCGCCGCCGGGCCAAGCGCCTGACCGGCAAGCGAAAGGCTTTCCCTCGCCCGGTCGTCTGGAGGCAGTACGACACGCGCGGCTTCGGCACTGGCCGGCGGATCCGCCTGGGCGACCTGACTGGCGACGGGCGCACCGACTTCCTCCTGATACGCTTGGCCGGCAAGCACAAGCACGGCGTCGGCAGCCTCACCGCGATGTCTGCCGACGGGGACGTCCTCTGGCGGTCGGGCCAGGCCGACCCGCCCGCCAATGAGACCTCCGGCGACGGAGCCGTGCAGATCCACGACGTGGACGGCGACGGACACAACGAAGTCATCGTGGCTTGGGAAGGGCAGTTCCAGGTCCTTGACGGACAGACGGGGCAACTCAAGGCCGCGGCGCCCCTGCCGGCGATGAAGCCCATCAGCGACGACTTCAAGGGCAGCGTCAATCACTGGGGCGGCGGCTACAACGATGACGGACCCACCGTCGTGCCGTCGTCGATCTGCTTCGCCGATCTGGCCGGGCGGGGCGCGCCCCGCGACGTCCTGCTGGCCGACAACTACCACACCCTCGTCGCCTTGACGTCGGAGTTTGATGAGTTGTGGCGGACCGTCTGCTCGCACGGGCACTTCCCGGCAGCGTACGACTTCGACGGCGACGGACGCGACAGCGTCCTGGCCGGCTACCAGCACCTGGGGCCCGACGGGGAACTGATCGGGCGGGTCTGCCTGACCGACCACCAGGACGCTATCTACGCCGGGCCGCTGGATGCCGACGGGCCCGCCAAGGTTGTCATGGCCGGCGGGGAGGATGGGCTGTTGATGCTCACCCCCGAATACGACATCCGCCAGCGGATCATGGGGCACGTCCAGCGCCTCGCGGTAGGGCCCTTCCGCGCCGACACGCCAGGGCTGTGCATCGCGACGGTCCTGTTCCACGGCAGCCCCGGGATCGTCAGCCTGTTCGATTCGACCGGCAAGCGCCTCTGGACCCGCGACGGGCCCGTCGTCGGCGCGACCCTTCAGCCGGTGAACTGGGACGGCAGCGGGACGGAGTTGATGCTGCTGTCGGGTATTCGCCCGTCCCAGGGCGCAGCCGGCGGGCTGATCGACGGCGACGGTGATCTCGTCGTGCCCCTGCCCGACGACGGCGGGCCGGGGTTCGCCGCCTTCGCCTGCGACCTCGACGGCGACGGACTGGACGAACTGATGCTGTGGGACTACGAGCGGATCTGGATCTACCACGCCGACGCCGATCCGCCGGCCGGCCGGACCTACCGCCCGGTCCGCCCGCCCCTTTGGAATTCGTCCAACTTCCAGTCCTACTGGTCGCGCCCGCGGTGGCAGTAGCCATGGCCCGATCCGCTCAACCCGTCTGGCCCGGCGTCGCCATCGTCACCGGCGCGTCCAGCGGGATCGGCATGGAAACCGCCTTGGCCCTGGCCCGGCGGGGCGGGACGGTGGTCCTGGCCGCCCGGCGGGCCGAGAGGCTGGAGGAGGTTGCGCGGCAGTGCCGCGAACTCGGGGGCGAGGCCCTGGCCGTCCCGACCGACGTCGCCGACGCGCGCCAGGTCGATCGCCTGGTCGAAAGGGCCCTCGATGCCTTCGGGCGCGTGGACGTGATGGTCAGCAACGCCGGGTTTGGCGTCTTCGGGCGCGTCCACGAGACGTCCGAGGCCGACATGCGTGACATCTTCGACGTGAATTTCTTCGGCGTCTTCCACGGGTGCCGGGCGGTCGCGCCGATCATGATCCGCCAGCGCCGCGGACACATCTTCAACGTCTCGTCCGTGATCGGCAAGCGCGGCGCGCCGTTCCACGGGGCGTACTGCGCCACGAAGTTCGCCGTCTGCGGGCTGACGGACTCGCTTCGGGTGGAACTGGCCCCATATGGGGTGCGCGTGACGAGCGTCTGTCCGGCGTTGACGGCCACGGAGTTTTCCGAACACGTCCGGCGCCCGACGGCGGTCGAGACGACGCTCGGGCGGATCGCCCGGCGGGCGCCGGCGTCCGTGGTGGCCCGGAGGATCACCTCGTCCGTCGGCAAGAGCGTCCCGGAGATCGTCTTCACCACCGGCGGGCGGTTCCTGACGGTCCTGGCGGCGGCCTGGCCCCGCGCGGCCGACGCCATGATGAAGGTCTATCACGACGAACTCGTCAAAGCCCTGCGGCGGGGGTGAGTCGGCGCCGGTGGCGAGGGGCTACTTGACGCTCAGGTCCACGCAGCGCATCTGCTTCTGGTCCCGGCAGACGAGCCGGTCGCCGCTCAGGACGATCGGGCCCCAGATCGTCCTGCCGGACAGGACCGGTCCGCGCGCCAGTTCGACGTACTTTTCCGGCTTCGGGTCGATGATAACCAGGTCACCGGTCTTCCCGTCGATCATGTAGATCAGCCCCTCGGCCAGGAGCATCCCGCCCCAGTCGAACCACGGTTTCTGCCCGGTCCTCCACTTGACGTTGCCGCTCAGGTCGAAGCACATCAGCCCGTCGCGGACGGTCTTGGTGTTGCACTGGGCGTAGATGTGCCCCTTGTGGATCAGCGGGTTGTGGATCTGCGCGCCGTGGTCCGGGATCTTCTTAACGGTGGTGGCGGTGAACTTGCCGTCTCTCCTGGTGACCTTGAACAGGGCCGATCCGGCGTCGTACCCGCCGGTGACCAGGAACATCCCGTCGCCGAGGGCGATCGGAGTGGCGATGGGGATATTGCAGCGCCACCCGCCGTAGGTCCAAAGGAGTTCCCCGTCAGCGGCGCTCACGCCGGCGATGCGGTTGGCGCTGAGCATGACGACCTGCTCGACGCCGTCGACGGTCGTCAGGAAGGGCGAGGCGTACGCCATCCGCCCGATCGGCCGGGAGGTCCACTTCAGTTTCCCGGTGGTCTTCTCGTACGCCGCCACGCCGACCGTGCGACTTTGGGGCGCGACGATGACCAGGTCTTTGTGCAGCAGGGGCGACTGGGCCACGCCCCAGTGGGGGATCTTGGTTTCGTGGTCTTTCAGGAGGTGTTTGGTCCAGACGGCCTTGTGCGTGGCCAGGTCGATGCAGTGAAAGTCCCCGAATGACCCGACGGTGAAGACGTACTTGTCGTCCACGGCCGGTGTGGAGCGCGAGCCGTCGTAGTTCAATCGGCCGGGGGCGTCGTAGGCGTACGTCCACAGTTCCGTGCCCTTGGCCAGGTCGAAGCAGCGGAGAACGTCCTGCTTTCTATCGGGCCGGTCCAGCAGGTACACCTTGCCGTCGCGGATGGCCGGAGCGGCAAAGCCTGGGCCGACCTTGACGGTCCAGGCGATCTTCGGCCCGTTCGGGCCGAACGTGCGGGCACGCACGCCCTTGGCCGCGACGCCGTTGCGCGTCGGGCCCTGAAACTGAGGCCAGTCCGCCAGGGCGGCACAGGCCACCGCAACCAAGACAACCATCAAGATCGGGGCAGATCTAGGCATGCGGTTCTCTCCATATAGGGCAGTGGCCGCGCCCGCCGAAGGCGTTCGGGACGGCCTTCTCTTGTCACCATGTTCGCGTCTGGCGCCTGCTTCAGTCAAGACCCTTTGGGCCTTGCCTCCGTGATCGCCGGTGCCGAGCGGCTCACGTGCGAACCTGGAACAGGCGCGACGCCCGGGGGCGCAGGGGCGCGACGAGTTGCCCGTCGGCCAGCGCGACCGGCTCGCCGGTCCAGAAATCGACGATCTGCTCCTGTCCGCTCAGGCCCAGGAGATCCAGGGCGTAGCCGATGGTCGTCGGCTCGTCGGTCCAGTTGAAGAAGGCGATTTCCTTCCGCACCCCTGTCAGGTGGGTCCGGCTGTCGGGAGGATAGTCCACGACCAGCGCCTCCGGCAGCGGCTCGCCGGTGAACGCCCGCCGGTCCGGGCAGCGGACCTTGTAGCCGCGGTCGGTCGCGTCGGTGATCCGCCGCAGCCATCCGACCTGCTCGGCCGACAGTTCCGTCAGGTCGCCGCCCAGGCCCATCATGCCCTGCGTGATGTGGCAGAACGCCAGACGCGAGAGGTTCTCGTCGTCGGACATGTCCTGACGGACGCCGGCCGAATCCACGTCCATCAGCAGGGTCGCCCGGCCGGGCACCGCCAGCAGCGGCAGGGGGGCGCCCCCGACGCCGACGTGCCGCGCCCACTCGCCGTGGCCGATGTCGCCGCCGCAGCGGTGGTTGTCGGCCCAGCGCCCCATGAACGGGTTGCCGTACGGCGCGCCGCCGCAGACCTGGAACAGCCCCTCGGGCGGGATGAACTTCGCGATCGTCTCACAGAACCAGTTCCACCACCGCACGCCCTGGCCGCCGCGGAAGCGGAGGTCCTTGCTGTCGAACGGGTAGGTGCAGAAGTCCAGTTTCATCCCCGCGAATCCCCACGCCACGAAGATGGTATCTAAGACGTGTTCGATGAACTCGCGCACGGCCGGCACCGAGAAGTCCAGCGCGGCCTTGCGCGCCGGGCCGGTGTCCATCGACCAGTCGTTGCCGTTCTCGTCCAGGCACAACCAGTCGGGGTGCTCGGCGACCAGCGGATTGCGCCGCCCCATGGCCGGGCTCCACCACAGCGACGGCACCAGCCCGTAAGAGCGGATCATCTCCGACACCGCCGCCATCCCGTTGGGGAACTTCACGGGGTCCACGTTGGCGTTGGGGTCGGGGTAGAACATGCCGCAATCGTACGTGGGGTGGTTGTCCGGCAACTGATACCCGTCGTCGATCAGGAAGTGCCTGACGTTCGGCAGGTTCTCGGCGATGAACGCACACTGGGTGCGAAGGATCTGCTCGGAGATGTCGTGGAAGAACGTGTAGTTCCAGGTGCAGTACACGGCCTGGGACAGCAGCGTGGAGTTCTTGCCGCGGAAATCGTACCGGCGGTTCAGTTCGGCGAGGTAGTCGTCCCAGAGGTCCTGGAGGTCGCCAGCCGGCTTGATCTGATAGAACAGCCCGCCGAGGCGCCGCTCCTGGCCGGGTTCGAGCGTGACCGGCTGGGATCGCCCGTCGCGGGCGATGGCGGCGTAGTCGGCGAAGATCGAGTGCGTCCAGCGCGGGTCGTACTGGGCGCGGAGGCGCCACATCTGGGTGAAGACGTCTTGTTGTGTGGCCGCTTCCAGCAGGACGGCAGGCCGTTTGGCCCCAGGCAGGTCGGGATCAGGCCGTGCGGCCGGCAGAATCGCCAGGGCCGGGAAGGGGTGACCCTCCGAATCGCCGATCAGACGCGTCTGGGCGGGCAGCGGGCAGACCAGGGGCCCGACGCGATACCCGCTGCGATAGGCGCTTTCACGAAGATTGCTGACGTGCACCACCCGTAACGCCCCCGGCGCGGCGCCGGCGACGACCACCCCGCTGCGATCTCCGGCCGGTTCCGTCCGTACCTCGCCGACCGTCACTGGCGCGCCGCCGCGGTGGCAAAAGACCCGTTCGATCGTCAGGGCCGTCGGTGCCGACGACAGGCGGAACGTCACCCGTTCGGAGACGCCGCCGGGGTACGTCAGCGCCACCTCACAGCCGCCATCGCCCGCGGCGATGTCGGCGACAGCGGGGCGGACGTCCTTCCCGCCGATCCTGGCTGAAAAGGCCAGGCCCTTCCAGCCGGTCGCTTCATCCGCGGAGACATACGAGAAACTCCCATTGGCCTCGACGCGGAGGACATGTTCGTCGGTCTTCTGCTCGAATGCTGGCATCGATTGTCCTTTCCCGAATAGCGCTCCGGGCCTCCGGCGCGCCCGCCGGCGACCGGGGTAGCCGTGGCAAGCAAAGCACCATACAGGAAAACCCGAAGCGACCAACCCCAAATCCCGCCGAAAACAGTCTCGCGGGGCTTGGACCGGACGGCTCCGACGCGTTCGGTCTTGTACGGCGCAAAACGAGCCCCTTGCCCGGCGCTGGGGGCAACGCCGAGCAAGGGGTCATTACGGCTTGTTCCGGTATGGCGGCGGCTAGACGATGCCCTGGGCCAGCATCGCGCGGGCGACTTTGAGAAACCCGGCGATGTTGGCGCCGGCGGCGAGGTTGCCTTCGGCTCCATAGGCCTCGGCTGCCTCGACGCACTGGTCGTAGGCGCTGTTCATGATCTGCTTCAGGCGGGCGTCCACTTCCTCGAACGGCCAGTTCAGTCGCATCGAGTTCTGGCTCATCTCCAAGGCGCTGGTGGCGACGCCGCCGGCATTGGCCGCCTTGGCCGGTCCGAAGGACACCCCGGCGTCCAGGAACGCTTCGATAGCCTCCGGCGTCGACGGCATGTTCGCGCCCTCGCCCACGGCGATGCAGCCGTTCTTGATGAGGGCAGCGGCGGCGGCGCCGTCGATTTCGTTCTGCGTCGCCGATGGCAGCGCCACGTCGCACTTGACCGACCAGATGCCCTGCCAGCCTTCGTGGTACTCGGCCGAGTCGTGCGCGTCGGCATACTCGCGGATCCGCCCGCGCTCGACCTCCTTGATCCGCCGGAGCGTATCCAGGCGAATGCCCTTGGAGTCGACCACGTAGCCGCTGCTGTCGGACATGGCGATGACGTTCGCTCCGAGTTGCTGGGCCTTCTGGGCGGCGTAGATGGCGACGTTGCCCGAGCCGGAGATCACCACGTTCAGGCCCTTCCAACTCTTGTGACGGGCTTCGAGCATGCGCGTGACAAAGTACACCAGCCCGTATCCAGTGGCCTCGGTGCGGGCCAACGAGCCACCGTACTCCGTTGCCTTGCCCGTCAGGATGCCGACGAAGGTATTGGTGATTTTCTTGTACTGCCCGTAGAGGAAACCGATTTCCCGTCCGCCCACGCCGATGTCACCAGCCGGCACGTCCACGTCCGGGCCGATGTGGCGGAACAACTCGCTCATGAAACTCTGGCAGAACCGCATCACCTCGGCGTCGGACTTGCCCTTCGGGTCGAAGTCGCTGCCGCCCTTGCCTCCGCCGATCGGGGTGGTCGTCAGGGCGTTCTTGAAAACCTGCTCAAAGCCCAGGAACTTGATGATCCCCAGGTACACCGACGGATGAAACCGCAGCCCGCCCTTGTACGGGCCGATGGCATTGCTGAACTGAACGCGGAAGCCGCGGTTGACCTGGACGACGCCCTTGTCGTCCACCCACGGCACGCGGAACATGATCTGGCGATCGGGCTCGACGAGGCGCTCGAGGATCTTGGCCTTGGCGAACTCGGGATGCTTGTCGATGACCGGCGCGACCGAGTCGATGACCTCTTGTGCGGCCTGATGGAATTCCGTCTCGCCCGGGTTGCGCGCCACGACGGTTTCCATAAGGCCTTCCACGAATTGCTTCGACATTGCGTTGCTCTCCTTCGGATCGGCCCGCCCGGACCCCTCGGATCAGACCAAGCACCCACTGTGCGTAAGCCGCCACGCCCACACGAGCGTGCATTTCAGAGTACCCTTAACGCGGCGTGCAGAAGCATAAGAAGTGATAATACTGAATGCATGGGGTGTAATGGAAGCGCTGGACGGAATGGCTTTGGCGGCAGGCGGGTCAATGCCCCCGGCGGGCCAGGGCGGCGCGGGCCTTGCCGGCGCCCGCGGCCAGCAAGATCCACGCCAGCACGATCGCCGAGCCGTGCAGGATCACTGGCGGCAGGACATGCTCGCCGGCGTCGCCGACCGCCATGGGCCAGCGCCCGCCAAAGAACGCGTGGTAGATTCCGTTGAGTGTCAATCCCATGACCACGGCAGTCACCGCGACGGACGCCAGATACGCCGCCAGCGATCGGCCGCCCAATTGGGCCTTGACCATCAGCATGGTGGTGACGTTGGTGGCGGGGCCGGCCAGCAGGAATACCATAGCGGCGCCGGGGCTGAGGCCCTTGGCGATCAGGACCGCGGCGATCGGCGTGCTGGCGGAAGCGCAGACGTAGAACGGCAGGCCCACCAGGAGCATCAGCACCACGGCGAGGGTTTCGTTGCCGACGTAACGCCCGAAGAAGTCGTCCGGCAGGACCGCGGCGATCAGCCCGGACAGGATGAATCCGATAGCCAGCGGCCAGAAGGTGTCGGAGACGACGTCGGCAAAGCCGAATCGTAATGCCTGTCTGATCCCTCCGCGCGCGCCGCCGGCTGGGGTGCGCCCCTCTTCGTCGGTATGGGCACAATGTTCGCAGATCTCACCGGGATCGGCATGCTCGTGGGCGGCAGCGATCCGGTCCGGGTTGACCGCGTCCACCGCCATCCCGCCGACCAACGCCGAAATCAGCGAGGCGATCGGGCGGAACAACGTCATGATCGGGTCCAGCAGGGCGTAGGTGATGGCGATGCTGTCCACGCCGGTCTGCGGGGTCGAGATCAGAAAACTGGTGGTGGCGCCCTTACCGGCGCCCTGCTTGCGGAGAGCCGTGGCGACGGGGATGACGCTGCAACTGCACAGCGGCAGCGGCAGCCCGAGCAGCGAGGCACGGACAACGCCGCGCCAACCCCGTCGCCCGAGCCAGCGGCGGGCCCGCCCGGTGGGCAGCAGGACGTGCGCCACGCCCGCCAGCGCGAACCCGATCAGCAGGAATGGCGCCGCCATGGCGAACACGCCGTAGGTGGCTGTGATGAACTGGCCTATTGGACTCACGTCACCATTATAGGCACGAAGGGGCAACAACTTCGGCGCCCGGACGTCGAGGAGTCCCTCCCCGTCCCTGGGATGTGGAGCCCTCTTCGTCCGGGCGCCCATCCGTGATGGCTGCGGCAGCGCGTCGGCGCCGTCCGGCGCGCTAGGGCAGTTGTTCGGTCAACAGTCTCAGCAGGGCCCGAGCGGGCATGCTCTTGGGTCCGGCGGGTGTGATCCATCGGCAGTCGGCGTTGCCGGCCAGGGCCTTCTCGACCCGCTGGACGGCGAGAACGACCGACGAATGGTTCTTGCCCATGAACCGCCCGATCTCGGGGAAACTCATGGGCGTGTGCCGCCGCGCGAAGTGCATAGCGATGCTTCGGGCCAGGCTGACAGTGTGGGTGCGGCGGGTGGAGTGCAGATCGGCGGGCGTGACGCCGAAGAACGCCGCGACGGCCGTTTCGATGTCGCCCATCGTCAGGGCGCTGTCGGTCTGGGCCAGATGCTCGGCCAAGGCGTCCCGCGCCAGCGCCAAGGTGATCGGCTCCCTCGACAGGCCGGCCAGGGCCGTGAGTTTGACCAGGGCGCCCTCCAGTTCGCGGACGGACCCGCGAATGTGCTGGGCGATGTAATCCAGGACGGTTGTGGGCACGTTGGCCTTCAGGCGCTCCGAGACGCGCTGAAGGATCTTCATTCGGGTGGCGGGGTCGGGCGGGTCGATCCGGACCACCATGCCGGCGAGGAATCGGCTGACGAGTTGCTCAGTCAAGTGCCCAATCATCCGCGGTGCGGCGTCGGACGCCATCACGACCTGATTGCCGGCCGATTCGATGGTGTTGAAGGTGTGCAGGAATTCCTCCTGCGTGGCCTTCTTGGCGGCCAGGAAGTGAACGTCGTCGATGACCAGGACGTCCAGACGGCGGTAGGTGGCGCGGAAACCATCGAGTTTCTTTCGCCGGAGGGTCTCGACAAACTCGTTCGTAAACTGCTCTGCAGTAAGATACTTACAAGTGACCGGTCCGCCGGCGTCGCGGCGACCGGCGACGGCGTTGCAGATGCCCTGGAGCAAGTGGGTCTTTCCGACACCGCAGGTGCCGTGGATGAATAGGGGGTTGAAGGCGGTTTTCTCGGCCTTGGCGACGGCGGCGGCGGCGGAAAAAGCCAATTCGTTGGGCGGCCCGACGACGAAATCCTCCAGTTTGTGCCGCAGGCGAACGCGTGGCGTTGGCTCGCGCCGGCCTCGTCCCGCCGTGCCCCGTGCCACCAGCCGGGCCTGTGCGTCTAGTTGCCCCTTCCGCAAGCGCCCGCTCAATTCCGGATCCACGTTGACAAGAACGTCGAGCCGGCGATGCGTCACCTCCCGCGCCGCTGTGCGTAGCGCCTCGGCAAAGTGACTCTCAATCCACCCGGCGACGAAGGGGTTCGCCGCGCCGACCTTCACGTGCCCGTCTTCGAAGCAGACGCGCGTTCCATGCTTGAACCACGCGTTAAACTTCTGGGGCCCCAGACGCGTCTGAACCGCCGAAAGGAACGTCCCGACCAAGTCGTTTTGCGCGCACATTTCCCCTACGGTCCTTTGTGTTTGATCCTTCAAAACATTGGGAACGGCTTGCTCAAAAGCCCCTCACGTCCAACGTCCGACGTGAGTCACCCTCGACCCGCGGTGCACTCCGTTTCTCGGAAGCGCTCTCGTCGGATGGCGAACCTATCGCGCTTCGGAGGATTGGTCAAGCGCTTGGATGGGCGGATTCTTGTGCACAGGCTGACAAGGTTCGTCGTGTGGGAAACTTGTCTCGGAAAGTTTTTTTTCGTCCACGAGTTATGCACAAACCGTCCACCAAACACCCGTTTGTGGCCCGCGGCGTCAGGTCGGCGGAGCCTCCGCACCCGCTGATCGGAGATAAATGTCCCGCCGTTCGGTTTCGCGGAAGCCCTCTTGCGCGTACAGCGCCGCAGCCGGAGCGTTGGCGGCGTCCACGGCCAGCGTCATCGCCCGCCGCCCGCGCCGGCGTGCATCGGCCATGGCGTGACGGAGCATCGCGCGCGCGACGCCTTGCCGTCGAAACGGCGGACAGACGCCGACGTATACCACCTCGGCCGCGTCCGACGGGCGCAGGCCGTCGTTGACCAAGATGCACCCGACGGCCTGACCGTCGCGCCGGGGCAACCACCAACTGGCCGGGCGGAACGTCCCGGACGCCTTGTGGCTGGCGATGACGTCGGCCATGTCTCGAAGCCCCCGGAGTCCGGGGCAGTCCAGCGAGCCGGCGTACGTGACGGTGATGACGTGCCCGAGGGCCGTCTCGTCGCCGTGGTCGCCCAGCGCCGACCAGGCCAGATGCGAATCGTCGTCCGTCACGGGCAGGCTATCCAGGTCGCGCTGCATGTGGCTCAGCCGAGCCAGGGGCCGGAATCCTCCCCCGAGAAGCGCATCCGCGGCGTCAGCCGCCTCCGGCGCCACTGAGGCCTGAACGAAGGCGACGCCGCCGGCCAGCGTCGCGTCGGACAGTTTACGAACGAGGCGCGAGACGACAGACTCGGATGCCCTGCCGCCCGCCGACGAGTGATAGATTATGGCGACGCGCCCGGGGTTGCGGACGGTCATGGCGGCGGCCTGCGGCCCGTGAGTCGAACGAGCCCACCACAAGGCGCAGCGGCCGGCGGCGTCGCCTCGCATTAGCGCCGCCAGTTCCGAAGCGCGCTGTTCGACCCAGGGGCCCGCCGCGGCCGCCAGCAGGTCCAGGGCGCGCCGGCGATCGCGCCGCTTAACTGGCTCGATCCGCACCATGGTTTGCATGGTACCCGCTTCCGGGGCTGGTGCAATCGCCTGAGGCGGGGGCGAATTTTGCGGTGTCGAGTCCGTTGACACGCCCCCGCCTGTGCCGTAAGGTTAAGCGAAGGTAGCGCTGTGCGAAGGTCGCCCGGTTATCGGACCGGTGCGGGATGAACCGGGCCCGCATCGCGGGCGGCGCCGGGCGGCGCCCATGAGGAGTCGCGCCCATGAGGAAGGTTGCCATTATCCTGGCCGTTGGATGGGCCTTGGCCGCCGCGGGGCCGCCACAAGGCCAGTCGGCGCCGAAGCCGAGGATTGTGCCCATCCGATGGGAGCTCGACTTCGAGCACCAGACGCCCCAACCCATCACGGTCGTCCTGAGAGGTGAGAACAGGCCCCGGACGTACTGGTACCTTCTGTACACCGTGACCAACAGCACCCAGGCCGATCAAATCTTCGTGCCCAGTTTCGTGCTGTACACCGATAGCGGGCAGGTTCTCCATGCCGGCGACAAGATCTCCACGGGCGTCTTCGCCGCCATCCAGAAGCGCCACAACAACCCGCACCTGCGGAACGTCGCCGCGATCACCGGACGAATCCTCCAGGGCCAGGACAATGCCCGGGATGGCGTGGCAATCTGGCGGGACTTCGACCCGCGCGCCCGGGCGTTCGACGTGTTCGCGGGCGGGCTCAGCGGCGAGCAGGTCAAGATCAAACTGCCCACGCCCGTCCAAACGACCGCCAAGGACGATCAGGGCAAGACCGTCACGGTTACCCAGTCCGAGGCCATCTTGTCCAAGACGCTGCAACTAAAGTACGCGATTCCGGGCGAGGCGCCGGCCCGGGCGCGGACCGGGGCGAAACTGCTCAAGAAAGAGTGGATCATGCGCTGAGGGGCGCAAGAGACCTTAAGGATCACCTTGACGAACGCCGATCAGTCCAGTACAATCCTTGGACTAGGCTTGGATACGACTCCGGATTAGATTTTCGGGCTTAAAGACATGGCACACAAAAAGGGACAAGGCTCCTCGCGAAACGGCCGGGACTCCAATGCCCAGCACCGCGGCGTTAAGCGCTTCGGCGGGCAGGCGGTTTCGGCGGGGACAATTATCGTTCGTCAGTGCGGCACGCCGTTCCGCGCCGGCGTCAATGTCGGCATGGGTCGGGACAACACGCTGTTCGCGCTGCAGGGCGGGCAGGTGCGGTTCCGGGGCCGGTTTGTGGACGTGGTCTGACGCCGACGGGCGGCGGGGCGCGTCGCGATAGGATGGTCGAATAGGCTTCGAGGGCGCCCGGTTCGATGTTCGGGCCGGCGCCGCGGGCCTCGCCATCCTTTTTTCTTGCTCGGACCTGCCGTGTTCATCGACGAGGCGGACATCACGGTCGTCGGCGGCGCCGGTGGCAACGGGTGTGTTTCCTTCCGCCGTGAGAAGTACGTCCCCCGCGGCGGACCCGACGGGGGCGACGGGGGCGATGGGGGCAGCGTGTACTGCCACGCCGACGAATCCGTCAACACCCTCTACCACCTCGCCGGGCGGCATCACTGGCGTGCCGGGCGCGGCGGGCACGGGATGGGGCGCAAGCGCCACGGCCGAAACGGCAAAGACCTCGTCGTGCCGGTGCCGCCGGGGACCCTCATCCACGACGCCGACCGCGACGTGGTCCTGAAAGACCTCGTCCAACCGGGCGGGCGCGTCTGCGTCGCCGCCGGGGGCCGCGGTGGGATCGGGAACGTCCATTTCGCCACGTCCACCCACCAGACGCCACGCGAGGCCACCCCGGGCGAATCCGGGCAGATCCGCCGCCTGCACCTGGAACTGAAACTCATCGCAGACGTAGGACTCGTCGGCCGCCCCAACGCCGGTAAGAGCACGCTCCTGCGGCGGCTGTCGGCCGCTCGCCCGAAGGTCGCCGCGTACCCGTTCACCACCCTCGAGCCGGTCCTGGGCATCGTCGAACTGTCCGGCGGGCGTCGGCTGGTCATGGCCGACATCCCGGGGCTCATCGAGGGCGCCCACCGCGGGGCGGGCCTCGGCGATGCTTTTCTGCGGCACATCGAGCGGACCCGCGTCCTGCTGCACATGGTGGACCTTTGCCCCCCGGACGGCGACCCCGCCGAGCACTGCCGGCAGATCAATGGCGAACTCCGCGAATACTCGCCGGACCTGGCCGGCAAGCCCCAGATCGTCGGCGGGAGCAAATTGGACCTGACCGGCAGCCGGCAGGGGCTGGAACGCCTGGCCGAGGACACCGGCGTCGAGGTCGTCGGTTTTTCCGCCGCCACCGGCGAGGGGCTGGAAGCGCTGACCGAACGCCTCTGGCGGGTCCTGCACCCGTAAAGCGCCCCGGCCCGGGCGGCGGACGCGAGGGGTTTTTCCTTTGCCGCGTCCCGTGGAATTTGTGTAGTTGCATAGGTTCGCTCCGGAAGACAGGAACAGATCATGGCCCAAGCGAATGCGACTCTGGCGTGCGACGTGGGCAACTCGCGAATCGCCGTCGGTTGCGTGATGGATGAACAGGCCGACCCCGTCCGCCGCCTCGACGCCGAGGCGCTGGGCGATCTGCCGGAAGTACTGGCCGAACTCTGGGCCCAGATGCCCGACCCGAAGCGGGTCGTGGCATCGTCGGTTTGCCCTGACCATCTGGCGGCGCTGCAGTCGGCCGCTGACGGGCGCCTGGGACAGAAGGTGCTCATCGTCGGGCAAGACCTGCCGTTTCCGATAGACACCGACCTGCCCGATCCCCAGCGGATCGGGGCCGATCGCCTGTGCTCGGCGGCGATGGCCTACCGGCGCCTGCAATCGGCCTGCGTGGTGGCCGATTTCGGCACGGCCATCACCATCGACTGCGTCAGCGATGACGGGGTCTTTCTCGGCGGGGCGATCCTGCCGGGACTGACCCTGTCCGCAGAGGCCCTGGCTCGCGGCGCCGCCGCGCTGCCGAAGGTCGCCCTGGCACGCCCGGAGGGCGCCTTCGGCAAGGACACGCGCCAAGCCATACTCGTCGGGCTCGTCCACGGCGCCCGGGGGGCGCTGCGCGAGTTTACCGAGGCCTACGCGACCGAACTGGGCCAGTGGCCCCCGCTGATCTGCACCGGCGGCGACGCCGAACTGGTCGCCGGCGGGTACGACATTGTCCACGCCATCGTGCCCGACCTGTGCCTGATGGGCATCGCCCTGGCGGGCATGCAGGAGACGCTTCGGCCGTGACGGGCCAGCGGACCACCGCGTCGCTGGTGACGCCCCCGGCTCGTGGGGGCATCGCGGTGGTCATGTTGGCCGGGGCCGAGACCGAGGGCATTGTCGCCGAAGTCTTCCGCCCGCGGGGGGCGCCGCCCGGGTCGGGGCGAATGGCCCTGGGCTGGATCGTCCGGGGCGAGGAAGTGCTGGATGAGGCCGTCGTCGCCTGGGCAGGCCAGGCGGCCGAGATCAACATTCACGCCGGCCCGCACGTCGGTCGGAAGGTCCTCCAGCGTCTGGCCGAGTGCGGCGCGACCGTCTTGGCGGACGCACCCGTGGACCTGACGTTAGCCCGGGCGCACCCGTCGTATCGCAATCCCTCGATCGCTCGCGAGATGTTGGCGGCGCTGCGACAAGCCGGCACGCCGCTGGCGGCGTCGGCCGTGACGATGCAGTGGGCCGGGGGCCTCTCGGCCCTAGCCTCCAGCGACGCGCCGGACCCGCCGGCACTCCGTTCGGCAGCGGATGGCCTGACCCTCATGCGCCGCCTGCTGGTCCCCGCTGAGGTCGTCATCGCCGGGCCGCCCAACGTCGGCAAAAGCGCCCTGGCCAACGCCCTGATCGGGCGGGACGTCTCGATCGTCTCCGACACGCCCGGCACCACCCGCGACTGGGTCCGCCACCTGACCGACGCCGACGGGGTGCCGTTCTGGCTGACGGACACGGCCGGGCTGTGGGCAGACGCCGAGGGCATCGACGCCGAAGCCGTCCGGCGGGCATGGGGGTGCGTCGAATCGTCCGACGTGGTGATCTGTCTCACGGCCGGGGACCCCGGCGAGCACGCCGGACTCATTGAGCATCTCCACCGTCTGAGCAACGTGATCCGCGTGGGCGGCAAGGCCGACGCGATCCGACCGGACGCGGAGGCGAAGGTGACGGTCTCGGCGACGGCGATGACCGGCATCGACGCGCTGAAGGGGGCGATTCGTGAGCGCCTGGGCTTTTCGGGTTTCGATCCGGGCGAGGCCATGGCGTTCACCGACCGACAGGCCGACGGCCTCCGGGCGGCCGCCGATGCCCTGGATCGCAACGACGCGCCTGCTGCCCGGGCGGCACTGGACGACTTGCTGGCGGGGGACATCTGACCCGGCCGCCTCAGGCGTATTCGAGTCGCCACTGCACCGGGCCGCGGACGTCGGCGACGAGGGTCAGCCGGCCCTTGGCGAAGCGCCGCCTCGCTCTGACAGGCCCGGCGACGCGCTTGGGGGCCGTCGGCCAGAGGACCTCCCATGTCGCGCGGGTCTTCGAGGCGGCCTCGGCTCGGATCGTCAGCACCTTGGCGGCGGCGTCCCACATGGTCCCGCCGAACGCCACCGACGCCGGCGCGATCACCTTCGGGGCGTCGGCGACCAGGGCCGCGGCGATGACCTGACCCGAAAGTTCCTTCACGCGTTTGAGGGCCTTCCGGCTGGGCCAGTCCAGCACGAGCATCCGGCAGAACAGGTGCGGGTCGAGCATGTAGAAATGGTACGCCCCGGCGTTGCGCTCGATGCTGGCCTTGGGCTGGCGAGCGAAGTACACGTCGGCCGGGCGCGTGTCCCACCCGGGGACCTCGCGGTCAAGGACCTCGGCCTCGTAGTGCTGGAGGCGGTCCGTCGGGCCGTAGTCGCGCAGGAACAGCATGTGCTCGGGATTCAGCGGGCTGAGGGTGTAGGGGTTCTTGGCGCCGCTGCCGAAGGCCGCCGGGCCGTCGTCGCGCTCGTGGACGCCGCCGAAACCCAGGACCATCTCGCCGCCGCCCCGGCCCCAGGTGGCCATCGGCACGCCGCCGGCGGCATAGAGGTCCGGCAGCACGTGCTCTGCGGCCCAGAAGACCATGTAGCGCGACGCGATGTACCGTGCCAGGTCGCGCTGGCGCGGCGTGCCGAACCGCTCGGCCAGGCGCGCGAACCCGATCATCCCCTGTGCGCCGTGACGGGCGCAGTCGATGTTCAGCAACTCGCCGCGCATGTCCGTCCATGGGACCATCGTGGCCCAGTCCTGGAAGATCTCGAAGTAGGCCGCGATGTCGCGGACGAGTTTCCACCGCCGGCGGACCCAGGCGTCCGGCAGGGCGCCGAAGTGCACGCCCGCCCACAGCCCGGTGAGGTTCATGCCGCTGTACCAGTCGATGTCGTAGGAGACGTCTCCGCACCAGTCGAAGATCTTCGGGTCCCGGCAGAAGGTTCGCCCGGTGGAGGGCTCGCGGTAGTAGCGGTACGAGCCCGGCCGGAACAGGCGGTCGAAGTTGCGGACGATGGCGGCGTGGGCGGCGGGGCGCTGCTCGTCCGGGAGGGACCATCCGGCCCAGGCCAGGACGCGGAGG
>Ga0272441_10006712_pt1 | contig 19099 bp, 19 predicted proteins | sample SSMProp6N_FD_193582 | JGI IMG/M metagenome (GOLD analysis project Ga0272441, IMG submission 193582) | Marine sediment archaeal communities from Little Sippewissett salt marsh, Falmouth, MA, United States - SSM-Prop-6N | ecosystem: Environmental > Aquatic > Marine > Wetlands > Sediment ... | reverse complement strand
GAAAGGAAAATAATTGAAAGATTCGAAATCTGAAAAACGATTCAGTTGCCTGTTACGCAATTTTTTGGCTATACCCCCCTTTATATAGAAAATTTAAATAGTTCTGAACCGCGCTGGCACGGATAGACCCCCCTCCCCCTTTTCTGCAATGAATTTCTATTAGGATCCAAATATGTCCGCCTCTTTTCAACATGCTAATGGTTAAGAAAAGCGCCAATACGGACCCTACCCCCTATAGGTTTCTGCAATGAACCACTAATAGGATACTAATAGGATCCAAATATGCACGGTTTGTCAAGAAATGTTGACTAACGCTGAATCCTGTTTAGTCAAGAAACCTTGACAAAAACGCTTTTATCACATGGGTGCGGTTTACATGTTAGGGACAAGTATGGGTAAAAGTGCTGTTGTAATGCTTGTTCTCGTCTTCCTAACAACAACGTGCATAGCAGTCACGCCTGCATTATCCTCTGATGACATAGTTGAAAACTCTTGGGCGGCGAAAGCTCCAATGAGCCAAGCAAGAAGCAGCTTAGGTGTTGCTGTGGTGAACGGCAAAATATACGCCATAGGAGGCACCACAAAGAGCTGGGTACCGTTTTCTAACCCCGGCGGAGCTGTCGGCACAAACGAAGAGTATGACCCCACCACAAACACATGGACGCATAAGATGTCAATGTTCACTCCCAGAGAAGGCTTCGCCATAGGAAGCTATGAGGGCAAAATCTACTGCATAGGAGGGTACACCACCAACGGAAGCATCACAGGAGTTAACGAGGTTTACGACCCTGCCACAAACTGGTGGGAAACCAGAACGCCCATGCCCACGCCTAGGGCTTACTTGCAAGCTAACGTCGTGGACGGGAAGATGTACCTCATAGGCGGATTCATACCTACTGATAATCCTGATTTTGGCTATGACATCTCAAATGTTATTGAGGTTTATGATCCAGCAACAGACACGTGGACGCAGAAGGCTCCTTCAACATACGGTTCATGTGGTTACGCTACTGCCGCTCTTGATGGTAAAATATACGTTTTATCTGGCTCTTTCGATAACTTGAGGACAAAAATGAACCAAATTTATGATACTCAAAGTGACACGTGGACTGTTGGCAGTTCTGCGCCTTCTTATTTCATGTCTGGCGCGGCTGTTGCCACGACGGGCGTGATGGCGCCTAAGCGGATCTATGTTTTTGACGCACCCTGTCCAGATCGGGCGTCTCACCCGGATGTTCCATTGTATTCGACGCAGGTTTATGATCCTGAGACGGATAGCTGGGTGGCTGGCGCTGATTTGCCCACAGGCCAAGTTGACGCGGCCGTCGCCATTATAGATGACGTGATATATGTTATTGGAGGTTACAGGGCAACTTACCGTGATGTATACGACTGGGTTTATGGCCCACAAATCGCAAAGTACGCCACGAACGATCAGTACACGCCTTTCGGGTACGGCACTACTCCCCCAGTCATCGAGGTAGTTTCGCCGGTGAAACAGACGTATAATGCGAGTAGTGTTTCCTTAGATTTTATGGTGAATAAGCCCGCTGTGTGGATGGGCTACAGCCTTGACGGGCAAGACAACGTAACCATAAACGGCAACACCACTCTGGACGGTTTGGCAAACGGTTTACACAATGTAACAGTGTACGCGAGGGACGAGTTAGAAAACACTGGCACCTCAGAAACAATCACTTTCACCGTAGACGCGCCCTTCCCGACTGCATTGGTCGCAGCTTCCACAGCGTCGATAGCGATAATTGGCGTAGGTGTGCTGGTGTACTTCAAGAAACGCAAAAATCAAACGCGAAAATGAGAAAACATAAAATAAACTTCATTTTTGTAGCTTTCATGATCCTACAAATTGCTTAGCTATCAGAAGATTGAAAACCAAATAATTCGACAGAAGAATTTGTATGTTCCTTAAGCCGTATAAAAAGAAAAAAGGGTTGATTTTTGCCTTTACATTTAGGATGGTGTTACAGCTTGCGCTGTAGCTTGTGGTTGTTGCGGTTTCATTGAGAAGAAAGCTATTGCTAGAATTAACATTGCGACCCATATAAGAATGAATCCTACAGCAATGATTGTTAATACTGCACCTATCAGCAACAGTAACCCTGTGGTTCCGAATAAGCCTACACCTGTTTTCGCCGAAAGCGAATTCAGCGATTTCCTCATGAATATAGCTACGATTATGGCGGTGAAAAAGAGAACCAATAGCACCAAGAGAATTGCCGCAAGGAAAGGCATAATAGCCGTTGGATCTATCGCGCTCGCGTCTGGGGTTAAGCCTGGAAGTGTTGCCCAGTCACCGTTCCACGTTGGATAAATTGCGTAGATGAAATCTGACAGCATAGTGAAAACCGCGAAAACAACCGCTAACCCAGCAACCACCACTCCGACTACGCCTGCGATGCTGCCGTACAAGAAGTTGTTGAATATGCCTGCTTCATTGTAGTAGTCAGCCAAGCCCTTCAAACTAACTAGCACTAATATTAAGCCGACGAGCGAGAGTAGAATCCCGAAGGCTTGCACAAACGGCATTATGAAGCCTATGAACATCAGTATTGCGCCGACGCCACCCAAATTTTTGCTTGTTTCGAAGTTCAAGCGTTTTTTCCTCCCTGATTCCACTCGAACTTTTAAGGATAAAAGCTTTTTCCACGTGAATTTAACCGCAGATTCACTGGGCGCCAACAAGGGTGCTGGTCTGCTTAATCTCCGTCATTTGCCGTATGTCCGTGACAATCTTGTCCAGCTGACCTAGACTTTTGGCTTCGATGCGGACAACTACGTCGTATAGACCGTAGGTAACAAGTACTTCTGTAACTTCGTTCATTCTCTTGATTTTCTGAGCCGCGTTGTGTTCCATACCCCGCTTCACAGTAGCTACCACATAGGCTTTAACAATCTCAACCATGCCCTTGACCTCAGTTAACTACTCTGAAAGAGGATGCTTAAAGCATTTTTTAAAAATGCGCAAGAGGGGGATAAAACAGGGAAACTATTTCAGGTCTTCGCCGCCAATTTGGTCCTTTAGTATGGAGTAGTAGCTTTGAAGGTACTCTCTGCCGCTTTCCGTTATGTTGTACACTTTTCGGGCTCTTCCCCCTTTGGTTTGCATTTGACTTGTGAGGAAACCTTTCCGTTCCAAGCGGTTGAGCATGGGGTAGAGGGCGCCATGTCTGAGTTTTACTTGGAAGTTCGCTTCTACTTTCTTTTTGATCTTGTATCCCCATAAGGGTTGGGTTTGAACCATCCGCAACAGGTGGATATCTAGCAAGTTTTTGATTATGCGTTGAACAAGTTCTTTTCGGTGGGTTTCAGCCATGATTTTTCCCTTTTTGTTGAGGTTCTGTCATGATTTGTCTTGTTTGGGCTTATTTAATTTATGTTGGAATACGGACCCCAGTATTACTCAGATATGCTTTAATATGCTTGCCTTGCATATGAACGTTTATATTGCAGTTTATTCAATATAGAGACATACGATATGTCTCATAATGGACATATTGTATACTAGTAGAACAGAAAGACTGTTCGACATAAATACAGAAGGAAAAAAAATGGCGAACCCCCAAAAAGAGGTCCAAGTCAAAATAATGAAGGGCTTACTAGACCTCATAGTGCTTCAATTTTTAAGTGCACAACCAATGCACGGCTACCAAATAATCACAAAAATACGCAAAAGCTTCGGCGTCTACTTCGGACCAAGCACCATATACCCACTACTATCCACACTAGAAAAGAAAGGCTACGTAAACAGCCAATGGAACATGAACAACGAAAGACCAAGAAAAGTCTACAAACTAACAAACGAAGGACAAAGCCTGCTGAACTTCACCGAAAACTCACTGAACTTCATATGCAAAAAAATAAGCACACCAAGCAACAACATAACAGTCGAACCATCCAACCGAGCAGCACTAAACCCACTGGTAAAAAAAATCGGAACCCGCAACCAACTCATTTAACTCTACGCCCCCTAATTTCACGTAACCACAAACAAGCTACAGGCCGACACGTGAGAATACAAACTACAATCTTCTAAATCCTAACCCACTGTACAGCATACCCAACTCAAAGCAGCAACAAAAACGGTAAATATATCTCCCCAACTCCATACTTCTAGCTAACGCATCTTGCAAGGTGAAGGGTTGAACAAAGATTCCAGCAGTCCAAGCGGCAAACTACACCAGAAAGTTCTCGAGTTTTGCAGGCATGTAGCTGGCTCAGCTCAAATCACCGCCATAAGTTTACTAGGCAACTACTCCACAGGAACCTCAAGCGTAAAAGCAACATTAGAAGCCGTAACGGTAATCCGCGACTTTCAGCCTAGACTAATGAGCTATGTCAGAATCCTTGATGGAAGAAGCATAATTTTCTTTGCCGTTGACCAATGGGTTTTCGAAAGAGACGTTGACCGAAGCTTCCTAGGCGAAGCCTTAGCAGGCACCTTAATTTTTCCTCACACAGCCCTACACGGCAAAGAGTATTTGCATAAACAAGAAATATTGTTGAAGAAACGCCTAATCCTTGAACTGCTGGAAAACCTAGTCCTCAACTTTCCAGAACTCTCTCACCAGCTCCACATAAAACCAAAATATTTCATGTACGAGGTTATGTTGAACCGCGTGAGAATTTTTCCTCCGCTGACTTACGGCATATCAAACTTCATGAACGGCGTTGCCCCAAAAAAGGAAGTTGAAAAGGTCTTCCGCGGCTACATGGAAGCCTTAAAGCAGCTGGAACAAGAGAAAAAAATCATTCTTTCAGAGAACTACGTCATGATCCCTAAAAAATTTGTGGCTGAAAGCAAAAACCCGAAAGTTCGCTTAACAAACATTTCAAAGAACGCACCGAGAACCCTATTCACCTCGGTGCTCGCGGCGTTCCCGCAACTCCTGAACTTTTTTTCGCAGAACACTGAAGCCCTTCTAAAATTTCAAAAATTCACGGTGAAAAGAGAAACGGATTTGACACGCCACTTTGTGGACCCTCAGAAATACGTTTTTGTTCCCACATCAGAAGGCCTAGTTTCTCTGGCGGACCGGCTTGACATCGAAGCCTTTGCCCGAAAGATGCTTTTGAACGACGAGAAAGCCAAAATCGAGTTTGAACCAGTCGGCGGGGTTCTAAATGACGTGTACTTGATTAAAGCCTATCCTGAAGGCGTGGAAAAAAAGGTTCTTGTCAAGCGGTTTAAGGATTGGGCTAGTTTTAAGTGGTTTCCATTATCCTTGTGGTCGTTTGGAGCTCGAAACTTCGCTGTCTTAGGGCGGTCCAGACTTGAAAAGGAATGCGCGATAAGCGAGTTTTTGCGTTGCGAAGGAATTAATGTTCCGAATATTTTACATGTAAGCCACAGCGAACGCTTAGTTTTCATGGAGTACATAGAAGGTGAAAACCTCAGCAGCGCCATCAAACGTATCGCCAAAGCAACCGGCAGAAAGAAAGCTGAAAAGGACCTTGCAAAAATAGAGAAAGTAGGCGAGGTATTCGCGCAGGTACATGCTCTTAACGTTACGTTAGGCGACACGAAACCAGAGAACGTGATATTCGACCCAGACGATAACGTTTACTTATTAGATTTTGAGCAGGCTTCTCGCGAGGGCGACAAAGCATGGGACGTAGCAGTGTTCCTGTATTACGCAGGTCATTATCTTCAGCCTTTGTACAGCAACGGCAAAGCCGAATCCATTGCCAAGGCATTTGTAAGCGGTTACTTGAAGGGCGGCGGTGACGTTGTCACCATCAAAAAGGCAGGCAACTCTAAGTACACACGCATTTTCAGCGTTTTCACAATGCCATCCATAATGTTAGCTATGTCAAACGTTTGCAGAAAAACCGAAAAACAGAGGTAAAAAGGAATGGTCAAAAACAAAACTACATTAACCTTCTACGGCGGCGTAGACGAAATCGGCGGAAACAAAATCTTACTGCAAGACAGGGACACGCGGGTGTTTTTTGACTTCGGCATGTCCTTCGCCATGAAAAAACAGTTTTATTCGCCGCCGTTTCTCTCGCCTAAAAGCGAAAAAAGCTTGCAAGAACTGGGAATTCTCCCGAAGATCAGCGGGATCTACAAGTTTGACCCAAGCCCGCCTGAGGTTGACGCGGTTTTCCTGTCACACGGGCACTTGGATCATTCGGCTTACTTGTCGTTCATAAAACGTGAAATCCCTGTTTACTGCGGTGAAACAACCCAGATAATTTTGCAGGCGCTGAGCGATGTTCGCCGCGCAGACCTGGAGTTCAGGGTTTCCGATATTGAGTTTAAGGCGTTCCGCACGGGCAAGAAAATCACTGTTGACAACTTGGAGATTGAGCCGTTCCACGTTGACCATTCGGTTCCAGGCGCTTACGGTTTTGTCATCCACACTTCGAACGGCGCAGTTGTTTACACTGGAGATTTCCGGGACCACGGTGCCAAGCCTGAGATGACCCGCGATTTTGTTGAAAACGCTAGAAAAGCGGAGCCCACGGCGATAGTGACTGAAGCCACGAACATGACGGGCGCAGCGATTTCCTCTGAAGCTGAGGTTGAAAGCAAATTGAACAGTGTTGTTGCGGGTGCTGATGGCGTCGTGCTTGCCGAGTTTGCTTATTCGGATGTTGACCGTTTGAACTCGTTTTTTCACATAGCCAAGAAGAATCATCGGTGTTTGGCTGTTTCACTGAAGCAAGCTTACCTGTTGGATGCACTTCGAAAAGATAAGGGCTTAACCGTTCCATCGCTGGATGACGAGGGGATATTGATTTTTCGAAAGTCGAAGAAACGTTTTGACAAGTGGGAAAAACAGCTGTTCGAACGGTACGACAAGCAGAACAAGATTTTAGACGTGTTCGAAGTTTCGAAGCAACAGTGCAAAGTGGTTTTAGCCATGGCCTTCTACGATTTCGAGGAGCTTGTCCAGCTTCAGCCTGAAGCAGGCAGCTGTTACGTGCGGTCCACTGCGGAACCTTTCAACGAGGAGATGGAAATTGACTACGAAAGGCTGGTTAATTGGTTGAGCCATTACGGCTTGCCGCAGTACCACGTGCACGTATCGGGGCACATGATGCCATTGCAACTGAAAAAAGCGCTTAAAGAAATCAACCCGAAACGGATGTTTCCAGTCCACACTGAAAACGCAGGTTTGTTCGCTAAGTTCATGCGAGACTTGAAGAGCAAAGTTACACTCGTCGAAAAAAGCAAGGAATACAAGCTGTAGCTTTCGGTGCCTGCAGGGTTTTTGCGAGCGTTTATATCTGTTGTTCAGAGAAGAATATGTGTGTGAGCCGCATGGACAAAGTGTGGTATTACAAGGGTGTGCATGAAGTTAAGGTTGTAACTGAAACTGAAGGCTACTGGATTGTTGAAGCCCTTGAAGAGTTTGAAGACGACGTTGGCGGCGAGAAAGTCACGGTTAAGGTCGGAGAGCAACGCATTGTGCCGTCGGATGCTGTTCATAAGCGGAAATACTTTGCGCCTCCAATGAAAGAGCATGCTTACGAGTTGAAAATGGAGAAAAAACTGAAAAGGTTAATCGCTGAAGAGGAAAAGAAACACGGCGAAAAGGAATAGCCGCCTCTGCTGGTGTTGCTGTTGAAATTTTGAGTGTTAATCTTAAGATTTGATTTGGTTTACCTTTTCATAAAGCATAAGCTCTCAAAACGCCTTCAATAACAACGATTGCCAATGACCGCCATGCCGTCGTTCAGCCGCAGAATGCGCTTCGTCTTCCACAGTTTAGGCTTAAGCTGTTTAGGCGGCGCCATATTCCTTCAAATCTTGGTTTTCGCGGACATCCTTCAGCACGGATACTTCATGGCGGTAGAGCAGAACCCAGCCATACTCGCATTCGAAGTGGCACTCACAGGCTTCGCCGTAATCTACTTCATCTACATCTACCAACGCCTAATGCGCCAAGTCCAATAAACCACTAAACACCTTTTTAGACAGATATTTGGAGCCTAATAGGATCCTATTAGTGGTTCATTGCAGAAACCTATAGGGGGTCTATCCCGCGACGTTTCTTTTTGGGTCATATGGTTTAAACAAAGAAGAGACTACCCGAAGCACAACAGTTCCGCATAAGAAATTCAAAGCTTAAATGACACAAGGCGCACTTCATTTCAGAAGGCGAAAATCTGTGTCAAGCCAAAAAATAAGTGAAGGCGATTATGTGCTTCTCTGTTTGGATACGCGGAGAACTTACATGTTGAAGGTGGAAGCGGGTAAAACCTTTCACACTCACAAAGGCTACGTGAAACTGGACGAGCTGATAGGCAAAGAGTTCGGCGTTGCATTTCAAAGTAGCTTGGGCATCGTGTTTACGGCGTTGAAGCCTACTCTGGAAGATTACATTATGAAGTCGTCTCGCAAGACGCAGATAACTTACCCGAAGGACATAGCATTAATCGTCATGTTCAGCGGCATCGGTCCAGGCAGCCGCGTCGTGGAATCAGGCACGGGAACAGGAGCTTTAACAACGGCTCTTGCACATTACGTTAAGCCAAACGGCAAAGTTTACACTTACGAGTACCGCGAGGAATTCCAGAAAAACGCAGAGAAAAACCTGAAACGAACAAACCTGCTCGAATTTGTGGAACTGAAAAGCGGAGACGTCACCGCGGGCATTGAAGAACGAGACGTGGACGCAGTCATACTGGACTTGGCTGTTCCATGGCTGGTTGTGGCGCACGCTTACGAAGCCCTGAAACCTTCGGGAACAATAGTTTCCTTCAGCCCAACCATAGACCAAGTTGTCAAAACAGTCGAAGCCCTCCGAGAAAACAACTTCGTTTTCATCGAAACAGTAGAGTGCATGATGCGAGCTATGCAAGTTGAAAGAGGCAAAACAAGACCGCACACAATGATGACAGGACACACAGGCTACATAACCCACGCCCGCAAAGCCGTGAAACCCCAACAGGAAACAACAGAAAACCTTGCCTGAGAAAAAGCTCGGCGCGTGTTACTCAGTTTTTGCTGTGACTTGAGGATTGCTCAGCGTCCAGAAAGCTTGTTTTAGCTGTTCGCCGCGTGTCCAACCGTAGTAAAGACCCATAACGCCACCGAAGCAGGGGATGAACACGTTGTTTATGAACTTGAAGACGAATGGATTTCTTATTCTGTTTTCAAGGAAGGTGGGCTTCCAGATTTTGATGTTGTATTCCCAGCAGCGGATGAAGAAGTCCCATCGTGCTCTTGACAGCGAATCAAGCTCTGCGCCCTTGTTATTCATAAGCACGCAGTTTTCAAGCGGCACAAAGAAGAGAGGCACGTAAAATGCGTTGTAATCCTTCAACTTATCCATGAGCTCAAGCGTAGCCAAAACATCTTCTTCTTTCTCGTCGGGAAGCCCCACAATCAACGTCGCCAGAGGGTACCAGTCGTTGTCGTTAAGTATCCCAAACGCGTTGGTTACTATTTCTTGCCACTGCGCGGGCTTGTAGGGCAACATTTTGCCGCCCATGTACTTCTTCATCAGCCGAGCGCTGCCTGTTTCGATGCCTGTCTCAGCGGTGATTATGCCCTTTTTGCCAAAAGAGTACCAGCTGCGCTGGATTAGAATTTCAGCTAACTCTTTAATCATCTGAGGATTATTAACTATCGGCGCCAGAGACATATGTGAAACTTGAATGCTTTTGACGCCAGGGTGATCTGCCACGCTTTTAACCAGTTTCACCACGGCTTCTTTGTTAGGAACGAAAGTTTTGTTTTTCGAACCGTAAAGAAACAGGTCTTCCGTAATCAAGGTTATGTGGTCGCTGCCTTCACCCGTGGTCATCGCAACCTCCTGCATAATCCGCTCCAACGGCACATCAACCTTGTTCTGCATCGTGGGCGTGCAGAACTGGCAGTTCCGACCGCAGCCCTTCGAGATTTCAACCGCGCCGTGAATGGCGGCATGCTTAGACAAAGGCATAGTCCCGTAATCCCACTTAGCCAACGACTCATCAGCATGCACTAAACGTGGGAGCGGTTCACCGTTAACTGCTTTCTTGAAAGCGTCAATTATGGCGTCGGGTCTTCCGCCGATGATTACGCAGTCCACGCCGTACTTGTCAGTCATGTGTTTGCGTTCCAGTTGCCAAGAACCAAACCCGCCTACAACAATTTTGGGTTTGAACTTTTTGATGCTGGGGTGCTTCACGAGCCTTTGGAACTCAAGGGCGTTCATGGGTTCTCCGCCGCCGATAACTGAAGAGTATGTTTTGCTCACGTAGCCCATGCCTGTTGGGTCCATGGAGGAGATTCCGACTACTTTCGTGTCTGACCCAACGAAAGCGGCTAAGTCGTCAGGGTAAACTACTGCAACTTCGGACGCGGTGAAACCGTTCTCTAAAAGCATGGCTTCAACCTTTCTTAAGCCGTAAGGCGCATACTTGGCTCTACCATTAACATAGCGTTCAACTGGAGGATACAGTGCTTTTCTGGCGAACCCCAGCGGAATGGGCCCTAAGCCGAAGCCCGCAGAAAAAGCCATGAACGGATTGTTAAAAAAATCGCTCATCTCTGTGGCTGAAGCCGTGAGCACTATTTTGGCGCCTGACCCCGTCGTCATCTATCTCCTTTATCTCAAACGCAAATGGAGAAAAAGAATGTTCCACTACACTATTAAAAATTACTGTTAGTTATACGTCTAATCTCTCAGAGCACTTATACCTCAAGCTACACTGAGGGCAACAATTTCACTAAATCATGGCGTATTGGCGCCTTAGATGCTCGTTTTTTCTTTATCTGTTTTCTGAAAAATCATTTGCAGTATTTAGCCCAGATGACTCCAAAAACCACTATGATAACGAGCAAAAACCACTAGTAGATATTAAACCCTAATTTTTATTGAGAAAGCCGAAAAAAAATTGCTGTTAAGGGGGAGGCTACCAAATTACTTTACGAGCATAAGTAATCGTGTATCGCTTTGGCAGCTTTCCTTCCTTCGCCTAATGCCTGAATAACTGTTGCGCCACCACTTATGGCATCACCACCAGCGTAGACACCTTCAATATTCCTTAATTCTTCATCAACTTCAATTATTCCCCGTGATGTGGTCTTTAATTCTGGTACTGTTCTTAGAAACAGCCTATTAGGTTTTGTACCGATAGCTTCTACAACTGTGTCTAACTCCAGAATGAACTCACTTCCCTTGATCTTCTCGGGTCTTGGTCTCCCGCTTTTATCTGGTTCTCCAAGCTTCATTTTAACAAGTTCAATTCCCGTGACCCAGCCGTTTTCTCCGAGTATCTTCGTCGGGGCAACCAATTCCATGAACTGAATTCCCTCTTCCAAAGCGTGACGCAACTCTTCCTCTCTTGCTGGCGAATGCTCTTTAGTTCGCCTATAAATAATGTACACTTCAGCTCCATTTCTTAATGCACTCCTAGCAGAGTCCATTGCAACATTTCCGGAGCCGATTACGCCCACCCGTTTTCCAACGAAAAGAAGTGTATCATATTCTGGAAATTTGTACGCTTTCATCAAATTTGTTCTAATCAAGAATTCATTAGCTGAATACACTCCGTTGAGTTCTTCACCTTCTATGCCCACAAAGAAAGGGGCTCCTGCGCCGGTACCAATATAAATTGCGTTATATTCATCCCGTAATTCGTCGAATGAAACGTTCTGGCCTACAATATGGTTAAGCCGTATATCCACTCCAATTTCTTTCAAATAGGAAAGCTCCTCATCCACAACTTTTTTGGGCAACCGGAACTCAGGAATTCCATACTGGAGTACTCCACCAGCCTTGTGAAGTGCCTCGAACAGGGTTACATTATAACCGTATTTTCTTAAATCAACTGCGCAGCTAATACCGCTTGGACCTGAACCAATTATAGCAACTTTTTGATCTTTCTGTTTGATTGTAAACTCTTCTCTGACTCCGTTTTTTCTAGCCCAGTCTCCAAGAAATGCTTCTAATTTGCCTATGTTTATAGGATCCCCTACTTTTCCGACGGTGCATGCCCCCTCACACTGGTTTTCTTGTGGACAAACACGACCAGCGATTGATGGAATAGGATTATCCTGTTTAATTTTCAAGAAAGCTTCTTTGAAGTTCCCTTCAGCTAGTTCTTTTATGAATGCGTTCACATTTACATTAACTGGGCAATTTTTTGTGCATGGAGAATCCTTGCATTGAAGGCAACGCTTTGCCTCATTAATCGCCTGTTCTTCACTGTAACCTAAAGGAACTTCATCGAACGTTTTACTTCTCTCTTCGACAGAAAGCTCGGGCATACTAATCCGAGTTTTTATTATTTTTGTCATCTTCTTCACCTCGTTTTATTGTAGGTTTCTAGGGCAATTTCTTCCTGTTTTTTGAACATTTTAACCCGATTTAGGAGATCCTTGTAGTTTACCTTGTGAGCGTCAAACATCGGACCGTCAATGCATGCTAACTTCATTTCTCCGTCAATAAATACGCGACAGGAGCCACACATTCCAGTAGCGTCGACCATAATTGAACGCAACGTAACCATTGTGGGCACATTATATGCTTTAGTAAGGTCTGCCAGCAGTTTATACTCGCCAGTTCGCCCACCAGCAAAAACCATGTCAAGCTTGCCTTCTTTCATCATTTTTTCTAGAATGTCCCGATAATGACCTTTTATCCCGTAGGAGCCATCTTCAACAGTTATATAGTATTCATCGCTTACTTCTTTCAGTTCTTCTTCCAGGTACATCATCTCTTTTGATGGGAATGTCTGCATCGAAATCACGTGATTTCCATCTACTTCCCTTAGCGCCTTGCATAAAGCATAATTTTCTGCATGTCCACAAACTAAGTCCGAACAAACTGCAACATTGCCATACTTTTTAATCTCGACTGCAGTTCCCATAGGACCAATTAGATTCTCGAAGTGATCTCCTACTTTGTAGGTGTAAAGTTCAACACTGGTTTTTCCCAGTTTCCTTATGAACATGGTAACGTTGCCATTTTCGGCCTTTTGTACAGACATGGGTATTCGTTCTCCTTTTGCATGGGTCATAAGAACCACAAATTGCCCAGGCTGTATTTTTTTGGCTACCATGGGGGCTTTTACTTCCATTAGATAATCTTTTGAGTTAAGGTCTTCCTTACGGATAATTTCATGTTCCATGTTTTACCCTTTCCCTAAACAGTTTTAATGTAGAGTTTAATGTGCACATGCACAATAAAAAAGATTCTATTGTTAGCGCGCTAAAATCATGCTTGGAAAAGATAAAATATTAAGGCTTTACCTTTGTAAAAATATGTGAGGCCTGTAATTGGAGAGCGAAGAAGACAAGGAATTGGAAAGAATTAGGAGAGCAAAGTTGCAGAAAATGATGAAGAAAAGCAAAATCTGTGAAAAAGAAGAAACAGTATTAAATAAGCCTATTGAGGTGACTGACGCAACTTTTGAGGAAATAGTTCAGAATCATCCACTTGTGGTGATTGATTGCTGGGCGGCGTGGTGTGGTCCCTGCAGGATGGTTACTCCGATTATAGAAGAACTCGCACGGGAGTACGCTGGAAAAGTAGTATATGGGAAACTGGATGTGGATAAGAATCGGGCAGTTACCACGCAATATCAAATAATGAGCATACCGACGCTGCTAGTGTTTAGCCATGGAAAACTTTTAGATAAAATAACGGGCGCGTTGCCTAAGCATGTTCTAGAGGCGCAGATAACACGTTACCTCTGATTCACACGCAGAAAAGAGGTTAGAATAAAATGGACCAAGAATTGATTAAGTCTTTTCTGAACACGGAAAATGTTTTTGCGGTTGTGGGTGCCAGCAGAGACCCTGAGAAGTATGGGCATCAGGTTTACAGGGATCTGCTTAACGCTGGATACAGGGTTTATTGCGTGAACCCAAATGCAGATGAAGTTTTAGGGAATAAATGCTACCCAAGCCTTGAAGTCTTGCCAGTAAAACCTGATGTGGTCGATGTTGTGGTTCCGCCCAAAATAACAGAGCAGTTGGTCAAGACTTGTAAGAAGCTTGGAATCGCAAAGGTGTGGATGCAACCTGGCTCAGAATCTGGGGCAGCCATTAGATTCTGTGAAGAAAACAGTATAGATGTGGTTCACGGAGTTTGCGTTATGGTTGAAAGGAGAAATATACAAAAATAGCCTAAATGTAGAGCGTGCGTTTGACACTTTTGTGGAGAGATATACTAAATAGTATAAAAGCGCAGAATTTCTATTGGACTTGGAAAAAGACTTGAGAGGTGAGAATATGCCAAAAGGAGTGCCTAAGAAGGATGGTTCTGGAAGAGGAAGAGGGCAACCTGGAAAAGGCTGCGGTGGGAATCCGCGAAAGAGAAAAGGAGCAAACAGGTAAAGTTGTTTCATGATTACGCGCACTTTGTTGGCTCGTGCGCTTATCTCTAGTTAGATTAAAAATTGATCCCAACCCAAAAACCGAGCAGGGAGTACAATAAAAAAATAAATTTCAATCTTACTTTTTTAACTCGTAGATTTTTTTTCTGCATCTAACACTTGAATATTTTACTGCAACTTTCTTGTGTCTTTCTTTTTATGCAACAGCCTTCTTAGCAATTTCAACGGCTTCTTCCTTGTTTCTGCCAAAAAATGCGCCCATAGTTTCAACTTCTGCTTTCATCTTTGGCTTTGAAATGCGGACAAGCTTGCCCTTTAGGGTCCACATTAGTAAAATGAAAAAATCTGCAAGTTCCATTATCAAAGTTGGCGCAATCTTCATGCTTATTTTTAATAAAATCCATTTTTGGAAGGGCACGCCGCAACCGTCCGAGGGCATTCCGCAGCCAACACACTCTCGACACCTTACTGGTATTTTTAGCTGGCGGTCTGAGCTTAAGTTTTTCTCAAATACCGCATGACAACAAAACGAACCAAGATACCTCACCTCGGCCATGTTTATACGAACTGATAAAAAGAAAGAGGCAGGTTGGGTCTAAGCCTTAAAGTTGTTCGCGGTCCATTGAGGTATGTTTTGGTCGCATCATGGTCTTTCACCGTTTTGACCACGCTGCTCATAGCCTCGATGCAACAATGCATGTCCAGCTCATCAAGGCACAGTCTTAGTCGCGCATCGATTTTCAGCTGTTTTAATCGACACGCTCAATGCCTCAATGCATCGCAATTAAAGCGTGCTCCCCAACCTGCAAACATGATATTATGGACACGGTTTATTAAATATTGTGACTCTTATGTAACAAATAATACCATTTGTGTTGTTTTTGGAACATTTACGTAACACGCTCTAAGACAACTTGGCTTCAAAAAACAGGCTAAGCAGATTGGTCTGCTATTTGCTCTTCCAATATTTCGTCGATTAAACCCACTTCAACTTTGTCTTCATTTGTGGTTGACCTTTCAGCTAAGTCAAGCTCTTTTGCTTTCCATTCAGTTGCTAATTTACTGTATGCCTGCTTTTCCCCTACAACATAAAGAGCCCAACCCAATAGGATAAGAGGAGCAACAACAGGAAAAAGCAATATCCTTAGACCACGTATTCTCAAAGCATCCAACCAACACATCCTTAACCCTCTCAATAAAAGAAATTTATGAATTACAGATACTGAAATTCCTGCTAAGGTAGTTCTATTGGCACGTTCTCTGAAGTCTCGGATAAAAAAAGGGAAAAGGTTACGAGGGATAATAAAAATGACACTCTTCCAAGATAAGCTACTTCACCTCGGCCTCTTTTTCATGCTTTTTCTTAATAATTTATAGCCTAAACCTATAATATGCTGTTATGGATAACGCGCTGTCTTTCAAGGATAGAGAAAAATGGAGAAAGTGGCTTGAAAAGAATTATGATAAAGAAAGTCATGTTTGGTTAGCACTTTACAAGAAAGGATCTGGAAAAAAAGGAATAGCCTTGGAAGAATCTGTGGAAGAAGCCATATGCTTTGGCTGGATAGACGGCAAACTGAAAAGATTAGATGCCGAGAGATTCATGTTGCGATTTTCTCCTCGAAGGGCAAATAGTGTATGGTCAAAGATAAACAAAGAAAGAGCCGAGAGGCTTATGAAATCAGGAAGAATGACAGCGGCTGGGTTGGTCAAAATAGAGGAAGCTAAAAAGAGTGGCTTTTGGGATAATGCCTATACAAACAAAACCAAAGAGGCTATTCCTTTAGATTTGAAAGAGGCTCTTATGAAGGACAAGAAAGCGTGGGGCAACTTTCAGAACTTTGCTAATAGCTATAGGAACATGTATATTGGTTGGGTCAACAATGCTAAGACGACTGAAACTCGTGTGAAAAGAATCCAAAAAATTGTACAACAGTCCCTGCATAACAAGAAGTTGATTTTTCTTTGATGTAACCGCTGCGTTATTGACGTAATTCGACTTATGTTAGGGTATAACAGTGTGAGAGCCAATAAATATGCTCTAGACGTACGTCTGGACAAAAATAGAAGCATACTAAAAAAATGCTATAAAATGAGGGCGCTGTTGAGAGTGGAGATATAGCCACTTGCACCGAGGCTGCCTCACCTCGGCCACTTTCTGCAAGTGTTATGGAAAAGTATTCACTACCTTTGCGATTGCGATGGAAATAACTTTCTTAATGGAAAAAAATGGCTTTTAGCTTTTCAATGAAGCTACCAAATTACTTTACGCGCTAATTAAAAAAAGAGTAGAAATTAACCCGAAATTACTAATTCAGAAATCAAGAAATTTGGAAATCTATCTGCATTAAGGAAAAGACAGGTAAGTCAAGCAACCCATGAGTAACTAAATGACAGCATTATTAAAATGGAGCTATTTGATTTTCATTAATAGCGCGCTATAGTCCCCAGCTTTGTGTAGCGGTTTGGTGGAGCGTGCTTTTCTTGTGTTTTTTTGTTTTCTTGGCGGTGCCCTTGAACCTATTTATTTTGACGACTGTTCCTTCGATGGAGACCCAGTGAGTGTTGTTGAACTTTCGGCTGTAAACAAACTTGGTCACTACCCGCTGCAATTCCCGCGCAGACAGATTTTCTGAATTCACGGTCAGCTTATTCTTAACTGGGATAACGGAAACTTTCAACTTTGACTGCAGAAAGCTGAGTAGGTGTTCTTTTTCATTCTGCAAATCACCTAGGTCTAATTGGAGTTCTATTTGGTGTCTGTTTTTGTGTCCAAACAGCAAAGGTGCGCCCCCTGTAAGGGTATGCTGTTCTGATATTAAAAAAAGTGGGTATGGGAATTAAATTTTAGCGCGCGCACCCTCGAAACAATACAAATAATAACTGTTGAACCCAGTTAGAAGAAGTATGAAAAAATCGCTAATAGTGCTCTGTGTTGTTATCGTGATATGCAGTCTATTGACGGCTTTGCTACTGCTAAAGCTGCCCTCGTCGCCTTCTGACGCGCCCGCGCTACCCACGCCCACAAGCACTGCGCAACCAACAAATCAGGCGTTACAACAAGCAATAAACCAGAGCATTATCTACCTGAAGCAGACCCAGCATCCCATCGGTTTGTTAATGCTTAACGTAATTTACCGACAGTTCGCCATAGCAGAATTCAAAGATTCATTGCAGCGCTACGACCAACTGTGGGCTTCTAGCACTGACCCTCTAATCCGAGTATGGCGGCGCATCGCCGACTATAACACTTCTATCGTTCAGCCAGACGATTTCAATTCAGTGACAGACCAACTCGACCGCCTCACGATTCCTGCACTCTACTCCGACCGAAGCAGCCTGCCCGATGATTACCTGACACGGCTCACAAACGCTATGGAAAACGGCTTTATTTTCGCGTCACAATCCACTGGTGGAAGCCTAAATAGCGGAGCCTACTTGCTGACACATGTGTTGCTGGCGACCATCTGGCTGCAAAACAACAACTGCAGTCTCCAACTACCAGAAGACTTCACAACTAACCTATATGAAATGAACGCCGCATTAATCGGCGACGGCTCACAAGTCAACGACATACAACTCGAAGCCGCCGCCTTCCTATACCAAGCAGGGCAAGGCAACCTGGTTGACCCCGCCTTTGTGCAAAACGTCATCGCAGCTCAGTTTACCGACGGCGGCTGGTTTGTTGATCAAGATGAACCCTACAAAACAGATTGGCACCCTTCAGTACTAGCACTCATGTTCCTGCTCTATATACAAAACCCCGCCACCTCATACCCGACAATGCTCGCACCAGCACCAAGCTAATGACAATCATGGCTGTTCAAGCGTCTTCTTCATGTTCTCGAGCATGTAGTCATGCTCCTATGCTTGTTCCTTTGTTGATGGTAATTACAGTTGTTGCGTCTCGATGCCTAAATTTAGGAAAGCTTAAAATCACATATATACAAAGAGGAATAACGAGATAGAAACGCATTGAAGAAATCGCTTGTAGTAGTCTTCTGCGTAATCATATTATCCAGTCTTTTGGCTGTACCGCTGTTGCTAAAGCCGCCATCGGCTGCATCTCAGAGCGAGCAGCAAGCAACCCCGCAAAGCACACCTCAGCCAACTCCGAATACTACTCCAGAGTCGATTTCTCAAAGCATACCCAAAAATACGCCAGAAACAACGGAATCAACACCGACAAGCGGTCTACAACCGACAAATCAACCGACTAATGATAAGTTAGAAGTAGCGGTAAACAACGCCATTAACTACATAGCGCAAACACAGGAACCATATGCTCTGCTAATGCTTAACGTTCTCTATCGTCGCTTCGGAATACCAGAATTCAACGATTCACTACAACGCTACGACCAAATACTAACTTCCTACCCACACCCCCTACTGCAAGTGTACCGTCGCATCGCCGACCATAACAACACTTTAGACGAAACAGATTTCAACGCAGTGGTAGATGTCATGGACACGATAACGGTCCCAGCCCTGTACTCCGACCAACGGAGTCTACCAGACAACTATCCATCCGTACTAATCAATGCAAAGAACAGCGGAGACTACATGATGACGCACGCACTACTGGCAACCATTTGGCTACAAGAAAACAACTGCAACATATCACTGCCCGACAACTTCATAGAAACCCTATACCACGACACCGCTGCACTAACCGACCGCGGCCCACCAATCACTGATCTTGCGCTCGAAGCCGCCGCCTTCCTATACCAAGCAGGGCAAGGCAACCTGGTTGACCCCGCCTTTGTGCAAAACGTCATCGCAGCTCAGTTTACCGACG
>Ga0272441_10006711_pt1 | contig 19101 bp, 13 predicted proteins | sample SSMProp6N_FD_193582 | JGI IMG/M metagenome (GOLD analysis project Ga0272441, IMG submission 193582) | Marine sediment archaeal communities from Little Sippewissett salt marsh, Falmouth, MA, United States - SSM-Prop-6N | ecosystem: Environmental > Aquatic > Marine > Wetlands > Sediment ... | reverse complement strand
GGTGGGGAGATCCGATGTTGGGCGTTCCTCTTCGTCAGCAGAACCCGAGGTTCCCCATGGAGAAGTGGGCTCCGAAGGGGATTGCAGATCTTGAAGCGAACGAGGTAATCAAGCTATTTCCTCGAGTGGATCTTGAACGTGAGCCAATCAAGCCACAATCTCACATATTTGACGAGAACAACTTTGACGCTGCGGATAATCGTAGGTTCTTCTTCTCGATTCGTGGTGCAAAGACTGGCGTGATTCCGAGGAAGTAATGGCAGATATTACACGATATGATGCCGCCGAGATTGGTCGTCTCTTCAACAGAGATGATCGGTCTTTCATGGAGAAGTATGGTCAGGCGGCTGGACCATTCTTTAGAATCGAGATCTCAGATCAGGCCGAGCGAGTTCTTTTTTCAGCCGAGTCGAATGTGTCTGATGGCAATTATGATTTGGATGGATTGATCATTTCTTCTGTTGAATGGGATGAGACTGATTGTCAAGCAAGCTCGTTGACTATGGAGATCCAGAACCCGGATCTTCGACTTCAAGACAGTCGATTGTTTGCCGAGGGTAACACTGTTGATTTGTGGATGGGATACGATGGGCTGAATCCTGATTATATGGGGCGCGGGATCATTGTTGAGATTGAGACTACATTTCCTCGTCAGGGTATGCCTACGCTTCAGGTAACTTGTTACGATATTGCTCATTTCATGATGGAAGAGGGCAAGGCTGAGATTGTTCCTGAAGGTACTGCGTGGTTTGAGCGACATACGCAGACTACAAACCAGAATCAGAACAGGCGTACTCGTACTGGTAGCACTCATATTGCTGATACAGAGGATGAGCGTCGGCGGCGTTCTGGTCAGCGTTCTCAGGGGCAACCTGTTACTCCTGGCGTGTCTATTGAGTCTGTTGGGTTTGGAGTTGGTAATCTTGATTTAGGTCAGACTCCGTCGCGTAATGTTGTTCTTGACGCTGAGAATCAGTCACAGTCGCAACAGTCTCAATCCCGTACAACGACATGGCGACAAGCCAGACTTCCTCGTAGGAGTCGAAGGTCTGGTAGGGTTTGGCGTGAACAGACTGACAACGAGATAGTTGAAACGATCTTTGCTTCATATGGCATTATCGCCTATACGGTTGCTATCAATCAGAGAGTTTCTGGTAGGAATGTTGAGCGTGAACGCGAAGAAACTTTGGTTCAAGGCGATTGGCTTGCTGATACAGAACGTGAGCAACAGGCGCGACGTCGTTCTGCTAGACTAGCTGGAGCAACCCCGGCTGTTCCAGATACGACTGTTGCAGGTGTTGGGTTTGGTCTTGGTGTTGCGAACCTTGATCTTGAGCAGCGCGAGTTAAGGTTTAGAGGTGTCACGCGAACGGTTAGTGTTACCGAGCGCGTTGGCGGTCGTCGGATTGTTCAGAAGTCTGGTACGTCAGATTGGGAATTTATCAAGAAGCTTGGAAAGGCTCGCGGATATATCACGTTTGTCTTCTTTGATATTCGATCGAGAAGGTGGATTGGGTACTGGGGTCCTCCGCAGAATGTTCCACAAAATGCCACGTATACGTTTGAGTATAACGCTGGTGACGATACATCACTTGGCGAAGTGAAGCCTCGCCTGTCAATGCGGAATCAGAAAACAGAGATTGATCTTTCGTTCGTTGACCCAAGGTCTGGTCGTGAGCAAAGACTTCGGGTGGCTATGGATTCTGTCAATCCATACTCACCTGAGTTTCGTGGTCCTGACGGTGCTGGTACGATAGAGGAGCCACTGGGTAATGGCCCGGAGGTGGTATTGACTATTCATGGTCAGCGCACTGCGGTTGTTGCAAATAGACCGTTTACAGACATGGAGGACGCGCGTCGTTGGTTGATGGGATTCTGGTATAGGCATGCCACAGATTTTTGCCAAATTGAGGGTGATACTCTTATTGGTTTGCCTGAAATGAGGGCACGACAGAAGCATACAATTAATGGGATTGGTCGGATTAGTGGGGCATTCTTTATTACCAAAGCTACTCATAGAATGAGCACCAAGGCATTTTATAGTGCTAAGTTCTCTGGGTATCGATTGGTGGATTTCATGTTTGCACCGCCTACCGGTGAAAGTGAATTGCTTACGGTTGACTCGAACGAGCTTGGAGAGTCGAATCCAGATCCCGAGTCGATTGTTATTGTTCCGGTTGTGAATGAATAACGGTTAGACAAATGCCAGTGAAAGAATATCACATAGGAACAGTGACAGATAATGAAGACCCCGAAATGAACGGGCGTCTTAAGATAGAGTGTCCGACTATTGTCACCGGAGATAGCATTGATTGGGTGGAGCCTGTCTTTCATTTTGTTGATTCAAGTCAGCAAGCTGGTGCAGTCTTTATTCCGAATATTGGATCGCAGGTCGAGGTTGAGATCGAATCAGAAGAAGACTCTGAAGTTCAAGGGCTAGAGCCTAAGTGGCGGTGTACTATTTATCCTGATGGTACGATGCCAGAGGAATTCAGGGTTGATGGAGAGTATCCAAATATTCGCGGTTGGAAAACTGCTGCTGGACATTTGATGCTCTTCAATGACACTGAGGATAAGTTTGAGTTCAAGTATGTTCATCCGACAGGTTCTGAGATTCTTGTGAATAATGACGGAAGAATTGAATTGAAACCTGTTGCTGGGCAGGCAGTGTTTATTGGGGAGGACGCGGATCAATCAATGGTACTTGGTGATGCGCTCGAGGCAATTCTTAGTACCATGACAAGTGTATTTGATGCACACGTTCATGACGGACCTATACCGACTACGTCGTTTCCGACGATAACGGGCATACTGTCTTCGTTGCATAAGGTGAAGTAGATGGCTAAGGGAATCAGGCTTCCGGTAGCAACGAATCCTCGTGGTGGTGCTGAGCTTGCCGAGTCGTCCGAGTTGTTGCGGCAGATCATTATGCTCGGTGTTAAACCAGCTTCTAATCTTCATCCCTGGAATCAGGAGCTGACCCCTCGAGCGGACATCATTTTTGATATCAACGATGGGGTTCTTGGTTCAGAGTTTGAGGGAGCCATCTATGATTTGTTCGATGATCTTGAGCGTCTAGGTTTGGCGGCTATCTCGAAAGGGCGTGGTGGAATTTTCGTTGAAACGCAGAATCGGGATAAAGGTGAGTTGGAAGTAATTGTGAGGTACACTGACCTTGAGGAGATGAAGTCTCGTGAGATTCGTTTCCCTACGGGAGGTAAGTGATGGCGCTTGAGATCCTGCGCGTTCCTAGCTTTGAATACTCTGGTTTCTATTTCCCGCAGATCGCTGCGAGACTTCGTCGGTGGGCTCGGATCAATGCGCCTGAGATTACGAACGAGGATTTGAGAGAGGTCTTTGTTCAGCTCGAGCGCGCGTTTGCTTTGATGGCACACTATAACAATGTTCTCATTGATATGGTAGCCAACGATATGTTCCTTGAGACTGCTCGACTTCCAGAGTCGATTCGTCTTCTCCTTGAGCTGATCAACTACCGACTGTTGCCTGCTTCTCCAGCTCAAGTGGACTTGCTAGGTAAGCTTGCTCGGACGTATACGACGACAACTCAGTTGCTTCAAACCAACAGGAAGTTTGCGACTCGTCGTACACCTGATGAGCCCGAGATTGTTTTTGAGAACACAGAAGCTCTCAATACTACAGCTCGTACCGATCAGATTACTGATGCGTATACGCTCATTGGGCTTAGGAATGAGGTCATCATTCTTTCGTCTCTTGAGCCAGATGTTATTAGAAGCGATGGCAACTTTGTGACCGCAGATCTTGGTCGTTATATTCGAGTTGTGAATTCGGTTGCTGGTAATGAGACGGATGATTTGCGTATCACAGAACTGCTCGAGCCAAGCGGCGCTGGTATTTATGATAAGGTTCGCGTTGAGAATGCGTCTTTTGTTTCAGAGTCGACGATTTCATTAGTTTGTACGATCAGTGACGTTTCGGTCAATCATGCAGCAGATTTGAATTCGGGTACGCCTGTTGCGCTGTTCTCGACGCCTTCTGTCAATGATAAGTTTTTCTTTGGGCACGCCGATGTCATGTTTGATCGCTTCGATGTGGAGCTTGATACAGTTGCACTTGGTTTGACAGCGGTTTGGGAGTTCTACGATCCGAGCGAGACGACGTTCCAACCTGATTCAGTTGTTATTGATCCTGCTGAGAATGTTGGTACAACGAAGTTTGTTCTTACTGGATTGCTTGGAGTCGAGAATAGATATGGGGCGCTTGTTCGTATCGTTCATGTTCCAAGCGGTAATGAGGCAAAACAGTTTTCAATCCAGTTTGGTGGAGAGAATGTTGTTTATGTGACTGGGTATTTTGATCAAGATGTTCCGTCTACGAATATTGGTGATTACCTCATTTTCTTGGATTGGCGTCCGATTGATACTATTGAGGATACGACCAAGACAACTGGTGTGACTTGGGCACAGGATGGCCGGATTGTGTTCAATGTTCCACAGACCCGTGATGATAATTGGCAGAAGTATAGCCTTTTTGATTCTAGTGCAGGACAGGTCAAGGAAGGTTACTTTCTACGGTACAGGATCACCGATGCGTCGGGCGGTCCTACCGGGCCGACTCCTGAGTTGATTGAGATTGACAAGGGAAATCAGTATGTTCTACAGCGATTGATCCAGGGTAAAACGGTTGAAGATGATCCACTTGGATCTTCTTCAGGTGAAGCCGATCAGAAGTTTACTCTGACACGCAGCCCATATATTGCAAACTCCATTCAGGTGTTTGTAGATGAGGGTGGAGGTGATATCGAGTGGGCGGAAGTCACGACTTTCTTGACTTCACTCTCAAGTGATCGCCATTTCGTTGTCAATGTGCAGACTGATGGGACTGCCATTGTTGTGTTTGGTAGTGGTACGAATGGTCGTATTCCTCCAATTGGCACCAACAACATTCGTGCGTTGTATCGAATCGGCGGCGGCGAGGATGGCAACATTGGCGCGAATACACTGACTGTCAATCGTGATGGTGCCGGTGTGTTTCGTGAGGTGACTAATCCGCGAGCTGGCGAGTTCTGGGTTGAGGCTGATTGGAATTCGCAGGAGTCGTTGGAGCGTGTCAAGCAAGATGGACCGCTGACGCTTCGCACGATGCTCAGAGCTGTTACAGCTAGAGACGCTGAGATTCTTGCGCGCGCTTTCAAGACAGAAGATGGTGTCAAGCCAGTCGAGCGCGCTCGCGCGTATGAAGAGGCGTTTGGGCCTAAGACGATTGAGCTTGTTGTGGCTGGTCGTGGCGGTGCTGCACTTAGCTCAGTGAATCGTGGACTCCTCGAGGATTTCTTTAATGGTAGTGATGAATTTGGTGGTATCCTCGTTGTTAACCATGAGCTTACGGTAACTAATTATGTCCCACGTTTGATAGGATATACTATGACAGTGACTGCCAATGCGGTGGTGACTGAGGCTCTTGTTCTTCAGGCGCTGCAAGGTCTTATTTCACCGTCGTCAGTTGAAGATGATCGGGTTACTTATGTTTGGGGCTTCGGTCAGGAAGTTCCTCTTGCTAGAGTTATTTCTGAGATATTCAAAATTAGCCCTGGGAATGTATTTAACGTTGAGATATCAACTCCATCTTCTGATGTTGTGCTATCTCAACGTGAGTTGCCGTTACTTGACGTTGTAAACACGAATATTGTAATTGTCGCTCCGTCGTTCTAGTGTCTAACGGTTAGACAGGTAGAGGTGTAGAGATGGCTACCAATTGGCCGACTTCTGTTGACTCCCAGGTTGTGCGCGTTGATTTGGTCGATCTTGCCATTGCGGCAGATTTCAATAATCAGGATGACCAGATCCGTGCTATGCAACAGTGGCTTGGTACAACTGGCAGCTTGCTTGGTGCTGATGCAGCTGGTCATGGAGCTGGCGGGATTGTTAGTTCTGTTGCAGATGCTGGCAACGCATTTGATGTTGCTGTGCGTGCAAACTTTTCGACTGGTACGCTGTTTCGTGTTGGTGATAATTACGATGCTGCGTTTGATGCAAAGTTTGTTATTGAGGCTGATGGGACGCTGACTATTGGCGATACCGATTCTACGGTATATGCTGCGTTGGTTACTGCCGATGGTGACATTCCAAATAAAGAATATGTCGACGATGCCATCAGCACAGCGGTAGGCGTCGAGAACCTGTGGGATCGTAGTGGTACGGTGCTGTCTCCCGCGACAGCAGGCGACACCATTGAGGTTGGCGCAGGGAGCGCTGGCGCTCCAGGTCTTGCAGTTGGTTCGGCGACGACTGGATGGTATCAGTCTGGCGGTGATCTTGTTGGCTCTGTCGGCGGTTCTCAGCGTGGCCGTTTTACCTCAGCTGGAGAATTCAGAGGACTTGGTACAGTAGACTCTGTGTTTATCCGGTTGGGGGCGGACGGGTCAGCAGCGGCGCCGACATATGCGTCCTATGAGGGTCAGGACTCAGGATTCTGGCACAACAACGGAGCGACGGATCTAACAGATTTCATCGGCGTCTCCCTGAACGGGACAGAGGTGGCTAGGTTCACAGGCGCAGGAATCAGGAGTCAAAGCTTCAATATTATCCTCGCGCTGCTTGATCGCCAGGAGGACACTGACTACACCGTCTGGGATGGTGGCAGCGGGTACACCACCAGTGACGTGATCACGCTCTCCAATGGCGCCGAGGTTACGGCGCTCACCGTTGATGGGAGTGGCATTGTCACGACCTTCCGTGTGGACGCGAATTCGATCACGTCTACGGCTGTCGCAGGCCAGCCCCTCACAGGGACCGGTGGGACAGGGACTGGATTTTCGCTAACACCTGAGTCTGGCAATCTGGTTGACATCGCCCTCATGCCCGAAGGGTCAAATGACGGCTCTTCCTCTACGATCCAGCCCGGGATTACCGTGGCCGGATACACCCAAAACGGCTTCTATGTGGAGGTGCCATCGGGCGTTCCAGCCATAACACAGGGGGGCTATGACATCCTGAAGGCGGCCACGAATGGGATCATTTGTAGCGCGAATGTGAAGAGCAGCATCGCAGTGGAGTCTTTCTTTATGCGTCAGGCGTTGGGTGACGTCTCAGCGCCAACGTACACCTACACCGGGCACACGACCGACGGGCACTACCACGACGGGACGAATGTCTGCACGGGCATAGGTGGAGCAAAGATTCTTGAGGTCAGTTCACAGGGGATTGGCGTCTTTGATGGCACCGAGAGCCTTCCGTCTGTATCTTGTTTGACCGACAACACCTCTGGATTTTATTTCCCCGATGCAGCTGAGGTGGCGCTGACCCTCGGCGGCAACCAGACGCTTTGGATGACCGCCGGTGGTGTGACTTTCTACAGAACCGGTGGTCAGCTTACAAACGTGCTTTCGCGTCTCGACGACCACGGGTCCAATAGAACAGTCGGCCAGTTCAACTTCACGGGACGGGCCGACGGCGGTGGCACGGTCACTTACGCCCAGATGTTCGGTCGCTGTGAGACCGCGAGCACAGGGGCTAGCGATGGTGAGGGGTCTATCAAGTTCAACGTGCTTGATGGCGATGTTCTCAACCAGGTGTTCAGCCTCGAGAGCGACTTGTTCCAGCTCACCTTGAGTGAATATTCCTCGCTTACTGTGACGCCAAACAACCTAGTGAAGGTTGGAACAACGACACCTCCCGGCATTCAGCTTTACTACAATGTCCAGCCTGGAGACGGCGTGGACATCGGCGACTATGAATTCGCCAGCCAGAACAACACGGACACGACAAAGCACACATACGCATCCCTTCGTGGGCATGTCGTCAATGACGATACAGAGGGAACACTCGGCGAGGGTCGCATTGATGCCTACGTGATGGAGCCAGGTAGCCCACCAGCACTGGCAAAGGTTGCCGAGTTCTCTGTAGACGGTGTCGGTCTCGATAAGATTTACTTCCTTGATGATACCGATGTCGGCATCGCTTACTCGACAGCTGGCGGGCCGAATATGTCTTTCATCGTTGGTGGCGGCCAAACATGCAGGATATCTGGTTCCTACCTGAGAGGGAACACCACAAACGCCTTTTCTCTGTTCGAGGGAGCAGGTAGCGTTTCAGCTCCGAATTATGGATACGTTGGGTCAGAAACGACCGGAATGTATCTTGACGGATCGGACAATGCTTTCGCGGTTGGTGGATTGAAAGTTTCTGAGTTCTCGGCTCAGGGGTTGGGCCTTGCTGATACTGGAACGGGCTCTCCTAATCTCTATCCTGTCGGAACGACAACGACTGGCATCAGGCTTCCTTCAGGTGGCGCGGACGTAAGGTTCGTATTTGCCGGCGTTGACGAGGTGGCCGTTTCGACGGCACAGCTTGTTAGCTTGAACGTTGGCGCGTTCAAGCTCGGTGTTGATCCTGGTTCTGTCGGGTCTCCAACGTACAGCTACCGTGGAACTACAGATTCCGGCATGTACCTCGACGGATCTGACAATGCTTTCGCGGTTGGTGGATCGAAAGTTTCCGAGTTCTCAGCCCAGGGTGCCGGTGTCGTTAGTGCGCCGGCAGTGCCTATCAACGCCCAAACAGCGGCGAACTACACTGGTACTGGGGACGATGGTTCATTCACTTCTGGTGGTTCGTATAACGAGGATGATGAGATCACGCTGTCTGATGGAACTGTTGTCACTGTTGTTACAATCACGTCAGGAAATGGTGATGCGATCACAGCGTTTACCGTTGACTCCTCTGGTGCGACACCTGGATCATATCCTGGGTTGACGCTCACGCAGTCTAGCGTGAGCCCTGCTGGTGGCAGCGGCTTCACGTTGACACTCGGTTGGAACAACTTGGCTGATATCCCTAATGTCTACTCCTTTGACGACGACGACACAGGCTTGGCGTGGGATATCGCTGATCATATTTCTCTTTATGCTGGGAAAGTCAGGGCTGGTGAGGTTTCGTCGGCTGGTCTTGGCTTTTACGCAGGCGAAGAAGCCAACCCAGGTCTTTACGACTACTCAGATACTGACACAGGGTTTTCGTCGGATGGTGATGGAACGTGGATCTTCTCGAGTGGAAGTGCTAAAGCTGTCGGGCTGTCTGATACCGGTGTTGATATCTACAGGGAGAGCTTCACGGCGCTGCTCAACATCTACAGAACTGACAATCATGGAACATTGGCTGATCTTGGTTACATTCAGTTCTACGGTAGAGACGGAACGGACACCTCTGATGTGGTGTATGCAGATTTGCGCGCCAGGGCCGAGGGTAGTGTAACGACAGGCTCGTATGACGGGTCTTTGAAGGCGTACATCAAGAGTGATGGTGTTACTGAAAAGCGGTTTGCTATTGAAGGTCCTGGTGTAGCGACCACTTTTGGTCATTCGATATCAGGGTCTGGAAGCGCTGTGACGGCAGATACGCCATCAACAGACTTTGCTCGATTGACTACTTCTATGAATCTCAACGACCGGATGGTTGGCGGTTGGGTAGCCATCGTCGGGTCTGCTCAAGATTTCAACAATGGCATATTCCCGATCACGGATGTCAATACCAGCAGCGGTTATGTTGATCATAAGAACCCACGAGCTGTTACCACATCTTCAGAGTCCTTGACGTGTTACGTGTTCGAGCCGACACGCTTGGAGCTTGATAACCCGGATACGGCTCTGGCAGCAGGATACGGCGTCGGCGTGTTCGACATGTACGGTCTCAATGGGTCGGATAACAGGACTCTGTTCAGCAGAATGTCCGTCTGGCAACTCCAGGCAACCGATACTGACGAGATCGCATCGGTGCAATTCGCAGCGATGCAAAAGGGCGTGCTCTCAAATTGGCTGGCGCTCAACTCAGAGAATACTGATGAGATCATCTTCACAACAGATGACGATCCGACGATCATTATTCGTAGGGGTGATTTCTCAGATAAGCAAGCTGCTGCTGGTGCGGACTTCGCAACGGTAGAGTTTGAGGCTCGTAACGCGAGCGATGAATTTGTCCAATTTGCTGGTTTTCGAGTAACAGCAGAAACTCTCACGGCTTCCTCTGAAGAGGGTAGTCTTGATGCGTACATAACTGTTGCTGGGGCGCAACAGCAGGCTCTTGACATCTCAAAGACAGCGATTGTTGGATACCCAGGTTTCGTCGATGATGGTCAGACCGTTTCATCGTCAAGCAACTCAGTATCTGTCGATTGCTCTGATGGCCTTGTCGTGTACCACAACCCAAGCGAGAACACGACAATCCAGGCTCCGACGAATGGCATCGATTGCATGATCTTGACATTCATTATCAATGGGAGTTCCTATACGGTCGCATTTGCCGGCGATTACAAGCTCTCAGCAACGTTTACTGCACCAGTGGCAACCAGAGCTGCTGTCATCAGGTTCATCTATTCATCTGCGCTCTCAGCGTGGCTTGAGATCTCGAGGTCTGATGACCTTGTGACAATTGCATAGGAGATGACTATTATGGTGGTATCTTTGACGTGCGTAACCAAGGAGAAGTAAATGGCTTACTCGGATCAGTTGACAGCGCTCGCCGACGAGACTCTTGTCGCCACAATCAAGCAGGCGATCAAGAAGAACGCCACCGCCATCGTGGGCGAGGCCGGAACAGGGACCATCATTCAGAAGCGACACGATCTCGGCGTTGTTGTTCTTCGGAACAACATGCAGATCATCAACGCCATGGTCGACACGACCGTGGCCTCTCTGGATGGAGCGACGGCGCTGCCATCACCGACCGATGGCGAGATCGACACAGCCATCGCGGCTGTCTGGAACGACCATGCCGGCGTGATGGATGAGGACAGCTGATCGCGACTGTGTTAGGGTCAGCTGGAACAGGAGGAAATCCGTGTATAAAGAAGACACCATAGTGGCTTCTGCGCGGAACACCGTCATTGGTGCCCATACGCAGAGTTCATAATGGGTGGTAGTTGTGTAACGGTTACACAACTTATTCGATAAGAGGTTTCGGTATGACTAAGAAAAGGATGAGGCGCGCTGTGAGTGACAACGTCAATGAGGATGTGAAGGACTTGATTGAGATTCCTAAGTTGGATCTAGATCAGGTGTTGCCTATCTACGATAAGCTTATGGTAGCAAATTCGCAGCTCGTTTCGATGGAAAGAGATTTTGAGCGGCGTAAGCAATTGCTTTTGTCGCAAATTGCAGAGGACGAAAGGACGTTTGTTACACTGGTTCAGGCACTCGCGCAAAGGCTCGATGTCCCATCTCAAGGTTGGACATTTGATAGGACATCCACCGCATTTAAGAATATAACTGCACAACCAAAGTAGTTAGTATTTAGAGTTTGCCCGTAAAACGATTAGCCTAGATTGGGGATATCATGCCGACTGCGAATTACGGTACATTTCTATATGGCGAGTTGTTTTACGGGCAGACTTCTAAGTTTACAATTACAACGGTTGTTCATACGTATTTGAACCTTAGAGTTAATTTCAATGAAGCTGCTATTGACAATGCAGAGCTTAGGGACATTAGCAACTACAATATAATTGTTACGTCTCCGTCGATTGATTATGATTTTGAGGTTCTTGCGGTTACACCTGAAGCTGTAACGAATCCTACCTATGTTGATTTGATGGTTACCGATTGTACTCATGGGGGTGATTATCAATTAGTAATTACGCCTGATAAGATTCAAAATGTCAGCACTGCGTATATGGAGTCTGGCTATAACACAAAGTTGTTTACTGGGGTTTCTGAGTTACCTGATGTTTTGACAGCACATGCTGTGTCTTCTACGTCGGTTAGAGTTACGTTTTCTAAGACGATGGCAGTTAATGATGAATATCTAGATCCATCAAATTATTCTTTTACTGGTGGGTTGGTAGTTAAGTCAGTTGAAGCTGAGAGTGAATCGGTTGTGTTGCTTACTACAACTGAACAAGAAATTGGTCAGATTTATGACCTTACGGTGACTTGATATGGCGATTACAGATTTTTGGGGTAACCCACTTGATAACTCTACTGCTACCCTTATAGGGTTTCGTGGGGAGTTTGATGAGTTTCCACATGATTTGTATTCATTTTTGATTTCAACGATTCGTGATCTTGATCAGGCTGATATTGCACTTTTGTACCGTTGGATGATTCCAATGCAGGAGCATTGGGAGTCGCAGTATAGTAGCATTCTTGCTCTGACAAATTTGTATTCGCCTGAGAATTGCTCAACTTCATTGTTGGATTTTCTTCGTAAGAATATTGGAATTATGGATGATATCTCATATCTATGGGGTGTTCTTAGTGAGAATGAGAAGCGTCGATTGATCAAGTTCTTTGTTCGGTTTATTCAACTTCGGGCTACTGGGTTTGGTATCCTTGAGATGATCGAGACTATGGCGGGGTTGCCTGCTGATATTCTCGGTTATTTCTACTTCCGATTTCTTATTGGCGGGGATTCGGATGTGGACATCGAGGGTGCTCTTGGTATGGAGGAAGATAATTCCGATTGGTGGTTGGTGACCGAGGATACTATGCCAGTTGGTATTGTTCCGTCATCTCTTTATTTGTTTCCTAGTAGTACACCTGATGTGAGATATTACAGAATTGGAATTGATGATCTTCGTGATGCAGTTGTAGATCTTCCGATACCAAACAGGGTAATTGTTCGATGTTTGTTGACGAATGTTTCTACGTTTGCAACTACATATGAGTCAGGTGGCAAGTGGTTTATTAGATTACCTGATGGATTTTATTTTGATCAAACTGATGGTGATCAATCTGTATCTAAATTTGATTTTAGGATAGCGTTTGAGCCAGATCAGTACGTTTATGACATTTTAGTAGTTGATGATGGCACGTTGAATCGTGACATGATCATTGCGCTCGCTCGTTTTTCTCGTCCTATGTCAGAGCGGATTTATATCCGTTATTACAAGGCAATTGATAAGTTCGATAGTCTCAATCGGTGGACTGAGCAAGGTTCTGGTACTGTAACGTTGGATTCTGACGCCGGCACAGTTACGTTGTCGGATGTTTCTAATGATTCAATTATTGAATTGTCTGAGCCGTCTGATGTGTTGACGTGGCAGGATTACTACGTTGTTGTCAAGGCATTGGTTGATACTGCTGATAAGTATCTTGAGATTCGATTTATGTATCAGGACGCTAATAATTATTTGTACTACAGGGTGACTCCTGCTGATCCTCCGACTTGGCCTCCTGGAGAGTGGAAGCTTGGGCAGGTTGTTGCTGGTACTCCGACTGTGTTAGATAGCGACGATCTTGATCAGTTTGATATTGATGTGAATTATGTTTGGAGACTTGATTGTTTCACAAGTGAGCGTCCAGGTGGTGACGTGCAAGTTGTTCGTTTGTATCAAGATGAAAATATCTTGGTAGAGCATGTCATTGATCCACTTCCATGGTCGAGTGTGTTTGGTACAATACAGCTCGTAAGTGAGGGCGGAGGTGGCGCGGTGGTTACCACCTTTAGGGTTCGCGATATCCCTGGTGAGAGTGATTACGTCGGTGTCTAACCGTTAGACAACGAGGAGAATAAAATGGCGACTGGCGACGAAAAGGTCAATCTCGAGCTGAAGCGATTTCTGTCTGCTAATCGGTTGGATGCTAACTTTCTTGAGTATCTTCGTAAGGTTTCCAGGGATAACCTGAAGGAGCTTTTGCCTAATGAAGGATTGTTCACATATCCAGTATCGATCACCATTAATGGGACAAGTGGTACTCCAAGTGATTTTGATCTGTCGGTATCTCCTGCTGGAGATATTGAAGGGACTGATGGACTCGGAAATATCATTGTACTTGCTCTTGCTGATCAGACAGGCATCGATTTCGAGCATGCTGCTGGTGAGACGTATTGGATTGGTCTCAAGTATATTGAGATTCCAACTGGGCTTTACATCAATACCCGTACTGGGTTGCCAGAGTACGACAAGATCGAGGAAGCTATCGGTGAATTGTATGAGCCGACTTCCGTTACTGATAACGGTACTAATATTACGTTCAATGTGAATGACATCTTTGAGTCTGGCGTTGATCATACTGGCCGCACTGTTCGTGTTTGGTTGAAGAATCCTCTTACGAGTGATCCTGAGGTTGCGTTTGAGGATGTTCAGGTCGTTTACTCGGCAACGGATAACGAGATTACTACAACAGGACTTCTTGGACAGACGACGCCCGTCTCAGTTGTCGCAAGTGATTATTATGTAGCGGCACTTGGACCAACGGTTCGGAAGTCTGCTAGTAATCCGTTCAATCTTAGCGGTCCTGAGTACATCATCATTGGTAGCATCCTAGATGCTACTGCGATCGACCAGACACTCCAGCGCGATTTCTCGGGTGGTGGCGGTCATACACTTCAGAAGGCGTATGACGGTGTTGGTGCAGGTGCTGGTAAGGACATCACCGCTGATAACGAGGCGGTAAGAATCCTTCAGACAAACACCACAATTGCTGAGAAAGATATTCTTCAGGCTGGTCTGAGAATCGTCAAGGATGGCGATATCAGTGGACCTAGTACCTTTCCGTATTCTGCCAAGGATCTTGAGTGCGGTCTTGATGTGTCGACGCGAATTATTGCGTATAACTCTGGACATATGACTCGTGTCAATTTGCAGGATCTTGGTGGTGACAAAATTCTAGGCGAGGAGCCGGTTGAGGTCACCGTCGGTGGGAATATTCTCGCCTTTACCCGTGGCGGAAACCTTGATTTGCAAATGTCAGGGCGTGATGGAGAGCTTCAGCCATTTTATGATATTGTTGAGATTAAAAATTCAGATAACGGGAATGATGGCGTTTATGTTATCTCATCTATAGCAAGCGGTACTACGCTTGGTCTAGCTACGCTCGATCTCAGTACCGCAGCCTCGCTTGTTGCTGAGACTGGCACCGGTATGACCGCCAAGATCTATCGTATTGCTGTCAAAGTGGGAATGGGTGGTCAGATTGGGTTGCAGATTTACGGGCTTGGTGATTGGATGCAGGATGGGTCGTCAACTCATGTTGCACTTGATCTTCTTGTACCTGCCAACATGGACCCGACAGGTGTTATCATTTCGGCGGTTACTAATCCTGGCGGTTCGTACATATTTAAAGTTGATCGTAATGGTGATGTTCTTGCTGATGGTCGTGTAGTTGCTAATGGGTCTGGAAATGCAATAGAGACTACTGATGTTGCTGGAGACATCAAGTCTGCTCGCGATGTTATTGCTGATAATGACGTGACAGCAGATCAGGATATTACCGCGACGAATGGCAAGGTTGAGTCCGGACTATCTGGTGGTGTAGCGATTGAGGCTACATCTGGAACAGGTGATATTCAAGCTGGTCAAGATGTCATCGCGGGTCGGCATGTCGAAGCAGATCAAGATGTTGTTGCTGATGCCGATGCAAACTTTACCGGCGAATTCAAATACGGCGCTACGAGGACTTGGTATAAGCAGTATAACGCTCATGATTTTGAAATCACAAATCCCACCTCTCCATGGACTAAAGAGCCAAATGATACTCTCGAGTCTGGTGGTACTGGTACAGGCGTTGTTACGTTACCATTCACTATTCCAAACGGTGCTAGTTTTGTGAGGGCAAGGGTCAAGATTGATGAGAATGGTACTAATCCTGTAACTATTAAGGTACGAGTCAAGGATTGTGAGTTTGATGCGCCGTCGACTAGTCCAAGTGGCAGCGGTGTTGGTACGCCCCTTGGTAGCGATGCATCAAGTTCTGGGGCTGATGGCTATCAGGTCGTGGCATGTCCGACTGCGGACCAAAATGAGCTTCAGACTAACCAAAAGGTTTTTTATCTAAGGATTGCTGGCGACAACGCTCACACCGTTATCATTTTCGGCGTGCAGATTGAGTATACTTATGATCAGGTTCACCCCTAGTAGACGACCTGAATCTCATACTCATTACCTACCGGTTTCCACTTCTCGATATTATCAAGCGCTCTAACAACCTCTTCATCTGGGGCGCTGTCAGGGTCTGTGCCCCATGGGATGGTGGCTGTGAAGAATTCCTGACGGTCAAGGTATTCTGACACTGAGTTGACCAATCGGACTCCACCATCATCACCATCTGGCATGAGAATCACGAACTCGAACCGCTCGAGGAATCCCATTTGGCTTTCGTGGATCTTGTTGGTCTGTACTGCCATGCAGTTGTGGAAGCCGAGGCGTTCGACCTTGAGCTTGTCAGTCCACCCCTCGACGACAATAGCTGGACCGTCTTTGATGTTGGCGTACTGACTGCCGAACAATCCTGGTAGACCGTGCTTTAGTGATGTGATTCGCTGGCCTGTTTTAGTGTTTCGTCCTACCCAAGTACGTAGTGTCCGACCAAGAGTCACAGGTACGATAATCCTGCCCTTGTAACGACCTATATCGCAATAACCGATACCATGGCTGGTAATCTGCCACCATGGGATACCCCTACCCAATAGGTAGTTTATATAGCGCTCCGGCCAATCCTCACGGGTTTCTGGTGATTTGAATTTTGGTGGTAATGCTGGCTTGAGTCTAGGTGAGTTGTCTAACCGTTGGACAACTTCGCCCGTATGGAGACGGTGCTCTGCCCACAGTAGTGATTCAAAGAAGGATAGGTTGAGGTGCTGTCTGACTAGCTCAACGACGTCCCCCGAGGTTTCGCAGCCAAAGCAATTCCATATGCCGTGCTTAGGATGACCTAGGCTTGCTTCAATGTGCGCCGATGCGTCCTTATCTTTGTGAGTAGGGATAGTGCATGGGAACCATAGGTCTCCATGTTTCCTTTCCTCGTAGGGCAGGCCAAGATCTATGAGGATACGCCGAACGTCTGCACGTTCGGTTACGCGGTCACAGCGACGTCGGATCTTTTTCTTGTCAAACGCCGTCTTCATCGAAGTCGTCCTCAACAGTGATCTGGCGTTCTTTGCCACCAGACACCCGGCAGTATTCGCCGGCCCAGTCGAACACGATCTTGAATGGCCATACACCGTGGCGCTGCTTCAATACGTAGACCTCGAGTTCGTCGTCGGTGATACGTGGATTGTATACGCCTTCACGGTGCAGGCCAAAGACGAAGTCTGGGGCTTCGATGTAGATGCCGGCGCCTTTGACTAGTCCTCGAGTTGGTATCTTACTGTGGCGCTTCTCGGCTTCTTTGAGGTTGATCTGGTGGAGCAGGACGATATGAACGTTGTAGTCTTTGGCGATTTGCTGGATTCTGTTTACAGCCCAGGTGATTGCATGAGGCTTGGTATCTGCGAGAGTCTTCTCAAACAGATCCCAGTAGATGATGTCACGCCCCCATTTGGCGACTTGAGCCTCGAAGTAGTCGATGACCGCGTCGTTGACTTCCCATGGTGAACGCTTTTTCAGAATCTCTTTTGGTGGACGTTTCAGGAACGAGAGCATAGCTCGCTCATCGTAGAGGTTGTCGATGAACTCGCTCATTGCTTCGCGTTGAGCGTGGGTCCTTCTACCTGGGAATTTGATGATATTGAGCAGTGGTATCCCGAGAGCACAGGATGAGATAGTATCGGTTGCTGAGAAGTGGTCGCCCTCCCATGCCAGGTAACCGACCTTCCACCGCTTGGACTGTCGCATTGCCATGTTGAGTGCTAGCGACGTTTTGCCGGTGGATGGCAGGGCGGCTAAGACCGAGATGAGCCCAGGGCCGAATGGGTTGGTCAGCTTCTTATCGAGCGCTAGATATCCCGAGGTTCTGATGTGGTGGCCACTCTCTCGAGCGTGCAGCTTAGCTTCATAGCGAGCTGCCATTCCTGGGCCATGGATGAACGCAGACCCCTCGTCGATTTCAGATATGTAGCCCTGGATCTCTTTCAGGATCTCAGCAGCCTCTTCGGGTGAAGATCTTGGGTCTCTAAGCACAACCTCCAGCTCGTTGATGTCGTGACCGAGTATCAGGTTGCGGGAGCGATCCCACTTGGCTCGCTCGATGTGGTACTCAATGTTCTCAGGACTCTCCATCTCGACGAGCTTGTCGAGATATTCGCTACCGCCCCAGTCTCCGTATGAGGGTAGGAATGACTTGAGCGTACCCGGAGTGTAGTCTAATCCTTTCTCTGTTAGCTCTACTAGTGCGCTGAAGATAATGCGGTGGTTCGGCGCATAGAACATTGCTGGGTCGAGTCGCTTGACCAGCTCTACTCGCAATGTGGGGTCGCGGAGCATGGAGCCAAGGACTATCTGTTCGTGGAGTGGAGAGAACTTGACTATCTGTTTTGCCATCGCTTGTAGTAGATCTTTCTGTTCGCCCAGAAGTGTCGCTTACCTCCGAATAGTGACTGTATTGTCGGGCGACTATTCGGGAAGTCTTGTCCTTCTTTCAGACGTTTCCACCATAGCGGCATGATACGACGAACGAATGCGAGGATCTTACTGAAGTCCCCGTCTGTCAACTCTTGAGCCATGTTGTCGACGAGGATGATCGCTGATTGTGTTGACGTGCCTGCGTAGTCAGGATCTTCTTCGCCGTAGAATTTCTTGTACAGGTGAAAGTATGTTCCGAGAACTACTTTGGCTGTTGCATCGGTGTGGATGTTCTTGTGCTCTTCAACCTCTTTGATATACCGCTCGCTTGGCTTTGGCATACGTCGCCTGGCTTTACGGGTTGGGGCTCGAGCAAACTTGATAGGACCAAGCAATGCATCTTCTGCGAGCGCTGATACTTCCACTCGCTTCTTTGTGATACGCACCATGTCAGAGGGGTCGAACTTTCCTCGAGCCAAGTCTCTAAGCATGGTGTCTGGGATCGAGTCCTTTATTTCTTGGAGCGTGAACGTGAAGGTTGCCTCTGTGGTCCGATGTTCAGCTCCTCCATCCACACCTTCTTTTGAGATTCGCTGGTCTTCAGTAGTTCTTCGTGTACTGCGTGCTTGATCTGCTCCATCACTTCCTTTGGGTCTGCGGACTCTGCGACGTCGACGCTCAGGCCCATGCTCAGCTCGATGCTGCTGTATGAGTTGTGACCCAGATTTATCCTTACGGCGTGACCGTAAGTTATTTCTTTGAGTTTCCCCTTCAAGCCAGCTAGGGGTGTTTTGGGTTTCCTTGGAATCCGTTTTGCCACGTCGTCTCCTCATGATACTGGTAGGAATCCTTCGTCGTCCCAGATGAACACACTTGGATAACGGTTAGACAGCGAGCGAGCTACGCCAG
>Ga0272441_10006710_pt1 | contig 19103 bp, 21 predicted proteins | sample SSMProp6N_FD_193582 | JGI IMG/M metagenome (GOLD analysis project Ga0272441, IMG submission 193582) | Marine sediment archaeal communities from Little Sippewissett salt marsh, Falmouth, MA, United States - SSM-Prop-6N | ecosystem: Environmental > Aquatic > Marine > Wetlands > Sediment ... | reverse complement strand
TCAGCAGCGACAGCGCCCTCATCCTCGGCGGGAGCGGCCCCTTAAGGATCACCATGATTCTCTTACCCGTGATCGGCTTCCAGGTCATCGGCTTCTCCCTGTTCCAGGCCCTGGGAGATGCCGCGAAAACTCTGCTGCTCTGCCTTTCCCGGCAGTTCCTGATTCTGGTGCCCCTGCTGCTGGTCCTGCCCCGCTTCTGGGGAGTCGACGGCCTCTGGTACGCCTATCCCCTGGCGGACGGGCTCGCCGCCCTGCTCTCCCTGCTCTTGATGCAGAAGACCTGGAACAGCAGCAGGTCCGCGGGCTTGACGACGGCAGCGGAATCGGCGTAAAGGAGGTATAGTATGCTGACCGCGAAAAGAATCTCCGGCCTGCCCTGGAAGGCTTTGCTCGAGCCGGCGCGGGTCCTGGTGCAGACGGTGTTCCTCACCCTCCTGCTGGCGGACGTGATCGACCGGTCGCCCCTGCTTCTGGCCGGGGCCGCAGCCGCCATGCTCGTCCTGGGACCGCTTTTCTGCGGCTGGCTGTGTCCGCTGGGTTTTATCCAGGACTTAACGGGCCGGCTCGGCCGGGTGCTGAAGCGAACCCTGCGGCAGCGCAGCCTCCCGGCCCTGCCTGCCTGGACGGGAAAAGTGCGCTATGCCGTGCTGGCCGCCATCGCGGCCTGCGCGGCCCTCAGGCTCGCCGGCGTGCCGGGCGGAGGGGGAAACAGCGCTTTGGCGGGCACCCCCGCGGCCGCACCTGTATTTTTCATCGGGATCGCAATTCTCAGTTTGTGCTGGCCCCGCTTCTACTGCCGCGTTCTCTGTCCGGCCGGAGCGGTGATGAGCGTTTTCAACCTGACCAAGCGTGTGCACATCAAGCGCAATCCTCAGATATGCAAAAATTGCGGCCTCTGCGCCGCCCGCTGTCCCATGGAAATCAAGCTGAGCAGGCTCCCCGACAACGGAACCCTGGCCTGTATCAACTGCGGCCGTTGCCTGTCCGCCTGCCCCGTGCCCGGGGCACTGGTGCTGACAGCCGGCAAAGCCGAAAAGGAGACTGTTTCATGATCGGAGAAGAAAAGGCCCTGAAGCTGATCGAGCAGGTGCTCTGGATGACGGATGAATACGCCGACCTGGCCGGCCGGCCGAAAAGCTACGGCACGCCCCACCGCTTCCACCGGCTGGATATCCACCTGATCCACTCCATCGGCAAAAACCACGGCATCAACATCACGGAGCTCTCCCGGCTGCACCGCATCTCAAAGAGTGCCGTGTCCCAGGCCGTGCGCAAGCTCGAAAAGCGGGGCCTGGTCCGGCGCTACCAGCTGCCCGAAAACAGGAAGGAGATGCTCTTCGACCTCACAGAGGAGGGTCAAAAGGCCTTCACGGCCCACGAGCGCTTTCATCAGACCTTCGAGGTGCCCTACCTGAAGGAGCTGGCCGCCTTCAGTACGGCTGAGGCCGCGGCGGTGGAAAAGCTGCTCGACCTGCTGCGGCGGCGGGCCGAGGCCGTGCGCGCCCTGGGATAACGGCGGCGGCCGGCGGATATCCTACCCCCTTCCGAAGTTTCATGATATTCTGGCGGCAAGATGTTGAGTGAAGAACAGAAGGAAGAACAATTCTGGAGCAGGTTTTCCGACACCTACGACAAAGACGGCGAGTATGTTGTCGGCAGGCCGGTGCTGGAGGCCATCGCCGCCAGGCTCTCCAGGGAGCCCCCTTGCGGGCAGGCCCTGGAGTTCGGCTGCGGCACCGGCTTTTTCTCTCAGGCCATCGCCCAAACCGCCGGGCACCTTGAGGCAACGGACCTCTCGGAGTCCATGCTGAAAACCGCGCGGCGGCGGCTGGGGAATCTTGCTAATGTCACTTTGCGCAAAGCCGACTGCAGCGCCAATACTTTACCCGCCGAGAGCTTCGACAAGGTGTTTCTGGTCAACCTGGTCCATGTGCTGGACGACCCCTTCCCCTGCCTGCGGGAATGCCGCCGCGTCCTCCGCCCCGGGGGAACCCTGGTGGCCGTGGATCTCACTTTCTATGACGTGAGTAACTTTCGCAAGCTGCAGCTGGTTTTCCGCTACCTGCGCACCTGGGGCCTGCCGCCGCGGCGGGGACAGGGGCAGATGTCACCGGACGACCTCGCGGCCCTGGTCGGCAGGGCGGGCTTTGAGGTCAGGGATGTTGAGCTTATCCGGGAGGGGGCGAACGCTCTCTACCTGCGGGGTGTGAAGAGCGAATGACCGGCGGCTGGCAAGCCAGGCTGCAGGCGGATCCCACCGCCTGGCTGCTGGAAAAAAACCATCCCTCGGTTAGCCGCCTGGCCCTGGAAGCGATCAAGAGCTTTTACGGCCCGGCACCATAATGAACGTGATCATCATTTCCATTGTGGTTTTCGCCCTGGCCGTGCTCATGACCATGACCGGCCGGGGCGGCGGGAATTTCTACGTCCTGGTCCTGGTCATCGCCGGGCAGGCCATGCACCAGGCCGCCGCCAGCGGGCAGTTCATTCTGATGCTCACCGCCTTCGCCGGCATGCTGATCTTTCACAAGCACAAGATGGTGGACTGGAAGCTGGCCCTGGTCATCGATCCCCCCACGGATATCATGGCCCTGGCGGGTGGCTATTTCTCCAGTTATGTAAGCGGAACCTCCCTGAAGCTCGTGCTGGCCGGCCTCCTGGTCCTGGCCGGCTTCCTGATGCTGATCAAGGTGAAGGACAAACCCCTGTCCGCGGAAAAGAAGTTCGGCACCTGGCGCCGCAGCTTCGGCGGGGAGGAATACGCGGTCAACCTCTGGCTGGCGATCCCCATCACCGCGGCCGTAGGCCTGGCGGCCGGGGCCGTGGGAATCTCCGGCGGCTCCTTCAAGGTTCCGCTGATGGTCCTGCTCTGCGGCGTGCCCATGCGCATCGCCGTGGGCACCTCGTCGGCCATGGTGGCATTGACGGCGCTCATGGGCTTCGCCGGACACGCCACGGCCGGCCATTTCGAGCCCGCCTGGGCCCTGCCGGTCGCCGCGGCGGCGGTGCTGGGGGGCATCACCGGCGGCAAATTCGCCCTCAAAACCAGGCCGGCGCGCTTGAAGCTGATCTTCGCCATTACCACCCTGGCGGCGGCATTGTTCATGGCCGTCAACGCCCTGCTCGCCGGGGGCTAGCCGGCCCCTGAGGCTGGGGCCCGGCGGCCATACCCGGCAACCTGCCCCGCACCTCGATCCGGTAAACCTGCCGGAGCTTAATGAGAAAAATTCCTAAAAACTTTGAAAAATTAATACATTTTGATGGGTAATTTGATTACTATTATAGAAGTGAGTATATACTCACCTGCTATATACATAAGGAGGATTCAAATGGAACAGAGCCAGGAACAGAAAATCACCGCCATGCCCCGCATCGGCGATAAGGCCCCGGAGTTCAAGGCGGTGACCACCCAGGGGGAGATCAATTTCCCCAAGGACTACGCGGGGCAGTGGGTCATTCTCTTCAGCCACCCGGCTGACTTCACACCCGTCTGCACCTCCGAGTTCATCACCTTCGCCTGCCTGGAGGAAAAATTAGCGGAGGCCAACTGCAAGCTGGTGGGGCTTTCGATAGACGGCCTCTACAGCCACATCGCCTGGCTGCGGACGATCAAGGAAAAGATCAGCTACAAGGGCATGAAAAACGTCGAGGTGAACTTCCCCCTGATCGAGGATATCACCATGGAGGTGGCCAAGAAATACGGCATGATCCAGCCGGGTGAGGACAGCACCAAGGCGGTGCGGGCCGTGTTCTACATCGATCCCAAGGGGATCGTCCGGGCGATCATTTACTATCCCCTGAGTCTGGGACGCAACTTCGACGAGATCTACCGGGCCCTGATCGCCATGCAGGCCGCCGACGCTTTCAATATCGCCACCCCCGCCGACTGGCGTCCCGGTGACGACGTCATCATCGGGCCCGCCGGCTCCTGCGGCACGGCCAAAAACAGGATGGAAGGCAAGGAAGACATGGTCTGCCAGGACTGGTTCTTCTGCAGCCGAAAGATGGACAAGGACAAGGTTCTGAAAGCGGTTCTGAAGAAATAGCCCGGAAACGAAGGACCGGGGCGCATTAACGCTGCGGCGCAGCCGTCGCGAAGGCCTGAAGGAGGTATTATATGAAAACCCTGCGTATCGCCGGAGCGGCGATCCTCGTTCTGATTGTGCTGGCGGGCTGCGCGCCGGGGATCAATGAGCTGGCCGACTCGGCCAACGAGGAGGGAGTCGTGGCCGGCTTCTGGCGGGGCCTCTGGAACGGCGTCATCGCCCCGGTCACCTTCGTGATCTCGCTGTTCAATCCCAGAGTCGAGATGTACGAGGTGCACAACAACGGCGGCTGGTACAATTTCGGCTATCTTTTAGGTGTGATGATCATCTTCGGCGGCGGCGCCGGGGGCGCTAAATCCCGCCGTTCGCGCTGCTGAGCCGCTTTGCAGGCTCGGGAACACGGCGGTTTGTCCGCCCGGCTGTACGATTTCACCGTCGGCCCGCTGAACATCACCCTCAAGCGCAGGCGCCTGCAGCTAGCTCCCCCGCGCCGGGGTTTGCGGGTGCTGGACGTGGGCTGCGGCACCGGCACCGACCTGAAGCTCTACCAGCAGGCCGGCTGCGACGTCAGCGGCGTCGACCTGTCCGCGGCCATGTTGAAGGCGGCGCGGAAAAGCCTGGGCGTCGGGGCGGACCTGCGCCCGGGGGACGCGGCGAAGCTGCCCTTCCCCGATGAAACCTTCGACCTGATCCTCTCGACCTACACCCTGCACACCATCGCCCGCGCCCGCAGAGCGGCGGTGCTCCGGGAGCTGGCGCGGGTCCTGAAACCATGTGGAACGCTGCTGCTCACGGATTTTCACCCCCCACCCTACCGCTTCCCCGCCGGCTGGGCCACCCGGGGGATCATCCTTGTGCTGGAGGCCTGCGCCGGCCTGGAACACTGCGGCAGCGGCCTGAACTTTGTCCGCGCCGGCGGACTGCCGGGACTGAGTTTCCCCCGGGAGCTGAGCATCAGGGCGCTGCAGCCAGCCGGCGGCGGAGCCATCACCTTTTTGCTGCTCGAAAAAGGCGGGCTTGCCGGGGAAACCACCCTGCGCTCCGAACCAGCCCCCTGAAGCGGGGTCGAACCGCTGAAGATTACCCAGAAGCTAAAGCGGCTACAGCTATCTCCCCCTGGTTCGCAGCCGGGTACTCCCACATTTTTTGATGTCACTATTCATTAAAATGTGATAAGCTTGTAGAAGAAAGCGGCCTGAATCTCCTGCCGCCCGCACAAGTAAAAAGTAGCGAACCCAAAAGGGGCAACACCAAGGAGTCCGCCATGCGGAATACCCGCTGCGGGCGCTGCCTCTTCCTGCTGGCAGTGCTGCACTTTTTCCTCGCCCTACCCGTTGTTGCCCAACAGGAGGCAGAAACCTCTCCCCTGTCCCTGGGAATCGTTCCCGGGGTGAACCTGCCCCTGGGAGAGGACCGGGAGATCTTCGCTTTCGGGGGAGGCACGGATCTGCGGGCCCGCGTGCGGCTGCCTCTGGCGGCCGCCCTCGACCTCTCCGGGCTCCTCAGCGCGGGCTATGTCTACACCCCGGTCAAGGCGGATACCGCCGTCTCCACCATTTCCGCGGGCGCCGGCGCCGGCCTCGGCCGGCGGATATTTCCCCGCCTCAGCCTGGGGTTTTATCTCAAGGGCGGCTATTTCTACAGCCTGATCAACGACACCAGCGATTTGCCCGACTGGGAGGAACGCAGCGGCGGCGGCAATCTTTTCCTGGCCGGCGGCCTGGGCGCTGAATTCCGCCTGCTGCCCTCCCTGAGCCTGGGCTTGGACGCTGCTTACCGTGAAAACCTGGATTTCAGCCGCAGCCTGGTCCTGTCCCTGGGATGCTACTACCACCTCCCCGCCAGGATGAAGCAGCAGGGCCTGCCCTTCCCCGGCTTAGTGATCGACGGCAGCAGAATCGAGCCCGTGTTCCCGGTGTTCCACGTCTACTACGACGACCATTCTTTGGGAAGCGCGGTGCTGCGCAACACGGGCGCCAGGGCCATGGAAGATATCCGGGTGACCCTGTACGTGGAGCGCTACATGGCCGACCCCAAGCTCTGCGCCGCCCCGGAGCGGCTCGAACCGGGAGAAGAGGGAGGCATCGAGCTCTTTGCCCTGTTCAACGACGCGCTTTTGGAGATCACCGAGAGCACCAAGGTCTCCGCCCGCATCAGCGTGGAATGCCGCGCCGGGGACCGTCAGCACCGCAACACCTTCTCGGAGACCCTGACCGTCTACGACCGCAACGCCATGACCTGGGACGACGACCGCAAGGCGGCCGCCTTCGTGACCTTGAAGGACCCCACCGTGCTGAGCTTCGCCCGAGCGGTGTCCGCCGCCGTCAAACGGCGGGAAATCCCCGGTGTGAACGCGCACCTGCTAACAGGACTGGCTATGCACCAGGCTCTGGGCGTCGCTTCCTTGAGCTACGTCATCGATCCCACCACTCCCTACACCGCCTTTTCCCGGGACTCCCTGGCCGTGGACTACCTGCAGTTTCCCCGCCAGACGCTGGAATACGGCACCGGGGACTGTGACGACCTGACTATCCTCACCTGCGCCCTTTTGGAAGGGGTGGGCATTGAGAGCGCCTTTGTAACCGTGCCGGGACACATCTTCGCCGCCTTCTCCCTGAATCTGTCTCCCGCCGAGGCGAAGAAGCAGTTTCTGCGCCCCGAGGACCTGATCTTCCTGCAGGGCAAAACCTGGCTGCCCCTGGAGACCACAGAAATAGACGGAGGATTCCTTGCCGCCTGGGACGCGGGCGCACGGCAGTGGCGGGAGCACCAGGCACGCGGCCAGGCCCGGCTCTACCCCACCGCCGCGTCCTGGAAGCTCTATCCCCCGGTGGGCCTTCCCGGTGCGGCGGCGGACTCGGCTCTTCCCGACGAGGATGCACTGTCAGAAAGTATCCGGTCCGAGGCGGAGCGTCTGGTGCGGCGGGAGCTGGCTCCCCGGATCGCGCGCCTGCAGAGCCAACTCGACGCCTCCGGGAACAGCCCCCGGATCAGTAACCGCCTGGGGGTGCTCTACGCCCGCTACGGCCTGTTTGATGAGGCGGAGGAAGCCTTCCGGGCCGCACTGGCCGGCGGGGAGTACGGCCCCGCCCTGCTCAACCTGGGAAATATCTCTTTCCTGAAAGAGCGCTACCGCGAGGGGAAGGAATACCTGGAGCGGGCCGCAGCCCTGACACCCGAGAGCCCGAGGCTGCTGCTGGCTTTGGCCCGGGTACGGCACGCCCTGGAAGAATACGCCCTGGCGGAACAGACCTACACCCGCCTCGAAGCACTGGACCCGGAGCTGGCCGCGCAGTTCGCCTTCCTCGGAGGAGGAGCGTCGGGCAGCAGCCGGGCGGCAGAGGCGGCCCGGCTGCGGGAGGTGATACTGTGGGAAGAAGAATAGTCAGGCGCCGGCCGGCGCTTCTTGTGCTGGGAGCCTTTCTACTGCTCCTGGCCGGTTGCGGCGCCGCCGAGTTCCGCGCCGCCCTGGAGCGGCTGGTGGAGTACAGCGGCTGGCAGGATCAACAGATCCTGTTCGTCCGGGGCAGCACCAGCGACAAGACGATAAACGAGATCTACGTGATGGACGTGAACGGCAACAACCCGCGCAAGCTGACCCAGAATTCGGTGGAGGACAAGGACCCCTGCTGGTCCCCGGACCGCAGCCTGATCGTCTACGCCACCCTCAACACGACGGACTTCGAGCTGGCGGTGATGACCCCGGCGGGGGCCTTCGTGGGCTACCTGACCGAGGACGGGGGTGACAGCCACGACTTTCAGCCCGCCTGGTCTCCCGGGGGCGACCGGGTAGCCTACACACACTGGCAAAACCCCAATCAGGTGTACGTCAAAGACGCCAACCTCGGCGCAACGGAAAGCCGTATCACAGACCTCATCGCCAACGAGGCCTTTCCCGACTGGTCACCCGACGGCAGCGAGATCGTGTTCATGTCCCAGCGCGACGGCGGCGACTGGGACATCATGGTCCTGGAGGTGGCGGTTCCGGCGAACATACGGCAACTGACCGCCAACGGCAGCGACGACCGCAATCCCTCCTGGTCCCCCGACGGGCAGCGCATCACCTACCACTCCAACGAGGACGGAGACTACGAGATCTACACCGTAAACGCCGACGGCACGGGGGGAAAGCTGAACCTGACCGCCAACACGGTTTACAGCGACCAGTCCCCCGACTGGTCCCCGGACGGCAAGAAGATCGTGTTCCAGTCCAACCGGGACGGCAACTGGGAGATCTACAGCATGAATCCCGACGGCAGCGAGCAGACCCGCCTCACCTACAACGAAGCGGACGACATTTCCCCCTGCTGGTAGCCGATGAGCGGGCTGCCGGCGGCGCCCACCACGCGGCGGCCCAAAAATGGCTCTGTTCGCTCTCCCGGCCGTTCAGAATTAGCCCGCGCTGTCCGATGCTATCCATAAGGACTTCATCCAAGCCACATCCAAAGGAGAGCAAAAATGAACAACACAACCATCAGGACGGCCCGGGTGCTGCTACTGGCAGTCTTCCTGCTGGTCGGCGCAACTGCGGCCTTCGCCGCCAGCGGCGACACCCTGACCATCGGCGGGTCCGTCCCCCTGACCCTCGACCTGACGGTGACCCCGTCGGGCACCCAGGACAACATCACCCTGGTCGGCGCCGCCGCCGGCTCCACCGCGGACATCGCGGATATCGCCATCAACACCAACAGCTCAGCGGGCTGGGAGCTGTGGGTCTTTTCCGCCAACGCAGGCGCCCTGGGTACGGGCATGATCAACGCCGACGGCGACCAAATCGACTACACCATCGCCTACAGCGGTACCGGCGCCGCCGCCACTGCGGCGGTCACCGATTCGGGGCTGCTGGTCGGTGAGGAAGCCGCCCCCAACGCGGCGGAAGCTGGAACCCTGACCATCACCTACGACCAGTCCAACAGCTACGCGGCGGGCTACTACTCCGACCTGTTGACCATCACCCTGCGCGCCAAGTAGGGCCGCAGGCACGCGTGCGGCAATCGGCCTCCCGGCGTCCCGGCGGGATAAAGCCTCAAGCGCTCCCCGCCGGCGGCGCCTTTTTCTTTTCTTGCCAAATCCGCTCAAAGCGGGTAGTGTAGAACCCGACAGGGAGGGGAACACCATGACACGCCGCAGCCGGGGCCGGAGGATCATCACCGGCCTGTTGCTTTTCAGCTCGCTTATTGCGCTCCTGGGCTTCCGACTCGAACCTATTTCCCAGGACTTCGCGCCTTCCGGCCCTCAATCCAGCCGTACTTTCCGCATCGAAAACCCGGGAGATGAAATGATCGCCGTCCAGGTCTCGGTGGCCACCCGGGAGGTGGACCTGGACGGCGGGGAAATCAACCGGGACGCCTCCAATTATTTCATGGTCTATCCCTCACGGCTCATCGTCAAACCGCAAACCTTCAAGACCGTGCGAGTCAAATACACCGGGCCTCCCAACCCGCCCCGGGAGATCGCCTACCGGATCATCGCCGAACAGGTGCCCCTGAATCTGCCCGGCGAGGAGAAACTCCAGGGAGGCGGCATCCGCCTGGCTTTCAAATACATCGGTAATATCTATATCGTACCCCGGGGTGTGAAGGAGGAGGTAATTCTGGAGTCGGCGCGGGTGGAGGTTGCTGACAGCGGCGCCCGCGAGCTGGTGCTGGTCTTCTACAACCGCGGAAATCGTCACACCCTGCTGGGTGATCTCATCCTGCAGCTATCCCAGCAGCATCCCGTCTACCCGGTGATCGCGGCCCAGGCGGACCTGGAAGCGGATACGCTCAAGGGCGTGATTGGCGAAAACATCCTGGCCGGGCAGAGGCGCCGTTTCCGTTTGCCCGCTCCCGAGGGCTTCGGCGATGGCGAGATTAAAGCTGAGTTTTCCTTCCGGCCCCTCCATTAGACCGGCCACCGGCCGCCGCCCCGCTCTCCTGCGACGCCGCCTGCTGTCCATTCTGGTCTGCGTCGTCAGCCTCGTACCCGGGCCGACCCTGTCCGCCGAGACGGCGGGACAGATCAGCATGGCCGTATTCGGCGATCCGCCCGCGGAGCAATGGATTTCGGTACCCTTTCTTCTTGAGAGCGAATACCGGGGAGAGATCACCCTGTGCATCCGGGAGGAGCCGCCAGAGGTCTGGGTGGATCTCCGGCCCCTGCTGGAAGGGATCGCGGATACGGCCTGCGAGGAGCTGCTGGCGGACATTAAAACCCGTGCCCCTGAGGGCAAGCGGATAACCCTAACCGATCTTAAAAAAACCGGCCTGGGTGCGGAGTTCAACCGGGAGGAAGTCGACCTGCGGGTGAACGTGCCGCCGGAGTTGCGGCGGACCGCAGTCCTGTCTTTGCGAAGCAGCAGCAGCGTCACCGGAGGCGCATCACGCTACGCCGGGACGAAAGTCGCCCCCGCCCGCTTCAGCGGCTACCTGAACCTGCGGGGCAACGCGGAGATGCATACCCCGCAGACGGCCCTGCCCTACGGCTTCAACACCGAGGGCGCGCTCAACCTTTCCGGCTGGGTGCTGGAAGGCGACCTGGACTACAGCAGCGCCGCCAATGCCTGGGACCTTTCATACCTGCGGGTGGTCAAGGACTTCCCGCGCCGCGGCTACCGGCTGGAGCTGGGGGACCTGACCTGGCCCACCTCGGGGCTGGACGGCGTCCACTCCCTGAGCGGGATATATTTCTACAAGAACTACGGCTCCGCTTCCTCCCTGTCCTTTCATCCCCGGGGGGAGCGGGAGCTCTTCCTGAGCGAACCGGGAGAGGTGGAAATCTTCATCAACGGCCGGCTGGCCCGCAAACTGACCCTCGAACCCGGTCCCTACCTGATTCAGGATTTTCCCCTTTCAAGCGGCGTTAACAACGTGGTGGTGAAAATCCGCAAAGCCGACGGTACGGAAGAGGAAATACCTTTCCTCTTTCCCTATGACGGCAACCTCCTGGCCGCCGGGGAGCTTGGCCTGGGATTCGCAGCCGGCATTCCCGACCGCCAGCCCGAGCTGCCCGTGGCCGCAGTCTCAGAGCGTATCGGCCTCAGCGATACCTTCAGCCTGGGCGCCTCCCAGGCCGCGGCCCTGGCCACGGAACAGCTTCTCTTCGGTCTCGACGGTCTCTGGGCCTCCCTGATCGGCAATTTCAGCCTCGAGTTGGGCTACGGCTGCCTGCTGGCGCAGCGCAACGATCTCTCCGCGCTGCTGCGCTACCAGTACAACGACACCTTCAACAGCAGGCGGAGCTTCGGCTGCAGCAGCCAGTTCCGGCGCCAGAACTCCCATCCCGGGGCCGAAATCCCCATTGCCGACAACTTCAGCTGGAACATCTCGGCCTTCTACAGCCAGGCGCTGCCCGCCGGATTCAGCATCTCGCCCTCACTCTTCTACCAGTTGTCCTCGGATGAAGCGCAGACACGCTGGACCCTCAAGACGGCATTCCGAAAGAGCGTGGGCGCGGGCTCCTCCTTCAACCTCTATTTGTCCCTGAACATCCCCCGCAACGAAGATCCGGAATGGCAGGCGGTGCTCTCTTTCTCCTCCGCCCTGCAGGCGGTCAACCAGACGGTATTTATGCAGCAGGACCTGGCCTCCCAAAAGCTGCACCTGAACTGGAGCCGCTATCCCGGCCAGTCGGTGGGCGGGCTGTCTCTGTTTTCCAGTTTGCAGGTGCCCGGCGACCCGGAGGAGGAGACCATCGGCGCATTCAGCGCCGATTACCTGGGCTACCGCTTCAAGACCTCCCTGGCCCACCTTTTCAGCACACCTGTGAGCGATCTCGAAGCCGCGGAAAACACCACCCGGGGGAGCTTCGCAACGGCCCTTACTTTCGCGGGCGGCCGACTGTCCCTGACCCGGCCGGTGCGGGACAGCTTCGTGATGGTGGCTCCCTATGCCAACATCCGGGATGCTGAGATCATGGTGAATCCCTCGGGGAAACGCCCCGCCGCCCGCAGCGGGCTGCTTCCCGCGGTGCTCCCCGATCTGCAGGCCTACCGCCTAAAGCCTCTCCGCGTGGAAACCGCGGAGCTCCCGGCCGGCTATGACCTGGAGGAAAACAGTTTCGTGGTCACGCCGGGCTACAAGAGCGGAACCCTGATCAGGGTGGGTACGAATGCGGCGGTCTACGCCGGGGGAACTCTGTTCTCTCCCCGGGGCGAGCCGGTGTGCCTTGAGCTGGGTGAGCTTTACAACCTGGACGATCCCGCCGCAGCACCAGCAGAGTTCTTCACCGACGCCGAGGGCCTGTTCAAGGTCTACGAGCTTATACCGGGCCGCTACCGCCTGGTTCTCTGCAACTTCCCGGACCTGGCCGCCGTGTTCGAGGTCCCCCAAAAGAGCGCCGGGTATCTCCACCTGGGCCGGCTCACCCTGTCGGCCGGGGGTGTATAGATGAATAAATCCTTGTATTTGCTCGCGGCAGCAGCCTGCTTCCTGATTCTACCGACCGCCGTCCGCGGAGAAGACATCTTCCGCTTCTACGCCCCCCCGGGAAGCCTGGCCCTGAACACCAGCACCGCCTTCGGCAGTCAGGAGTACCTGCGCTTCACCATCGAGCACGAGGGGACGGCTGTCAGCGACTGGTTCGTCACCCTGAGCCGGGGTCAGGCCCCCTCCTTCGATCCCCGCATCATGAGCAAGGGAGCCGACCAGCTGATCTATCAGGTCACCGCGGAAGACCCGCCCTCAAGCAAGATCATCAAGGACACCAGCGTGGCCCTGAGCTCGGACAGCGTGATCACCTCGAGCGCCTTCAATGCCTTTGCGGCCACCCTGGAACAGCAGAGCTTCGACATGGTGGTGCATATTCCGGAGGACCAGTTCAGCGCGGCCGGGGAGTACCTGGACACGATGACTTTGTCGTTGTACACCGGCCAGCCCGGGCTGCCGGGGACCCACGTGCTGGCGGACAGCGCTATGGTTAGTTTTTGCGGACGGATGGCCCGTTTGCTGGACATTGCCTGCGAGCGGGAATCCGGCATCACGAACCTGGACCTGACCGCCGATCTTACTGACCACCTGATCGCCACCGTGACCGAGACCAGCAACGCCGATCCAGGCTACACGGTTACGATCACCTCCATGAACCTGGCTGCCGACAGCGCCGGCCACAGCGGGCCCTACTTACGGCACGAGAGCGGGAGCGACACCCTGGACTACGACCTGGCCTACGGCGGGCTGACGGTGGCCGGCTGGTCCGCAGGATCCACCCTGATCACGGACAGCGGCAGCATCACCCCGGCCGTCGGGACGTCCCGGGGAGTGACCATCACCTACAGCGGCGACGGCACCCTCAGCGCCGGCCGCTACCAGGACATCCTGACCTTCACCATTGCGGCGAAATAGCGGAAGGAGGCATATGCAGACATGTCAGAAATGGAAAACAACAACGACTACTCCATCAACCTGGATGTGAAATACGCCCCCTGGAGCTGATCGACCTGCCCGCACTCGTCGGCTCGATCAAGGAGGATTGGTTCAACCAGACCCTCTGCCGGGTCAATAATTGCGTGGTGCGCCTGGGGGTGTTCCGGCCCGGAGAGTTCCACTGGCACAGCCACGAGCGGGAGGACGAGTTCTTCTTCGTCCTGGAGGGAAGCTTCACCATCGAGACCGAAAAGTCATCCGTAACCCTAAGACGCGGCCAGGGCTACACCGTGCCCCGGGGCGTCCGGCATCGCACCCGCGCGGAAGCCGGCGCCGAGGAGGTAAGGTCCGGAGAAGGCTCCGGTAACGCCGGGCGCACGCTGATTTTGATGGTGGAAGCGGCCTCGGTCAGCCCGACCGGCGACTGAAAGAGCGCTCCAGCCGCTCGAGCGCCCCTCCCGAGCCAACACTGCGGCGAGGAAAGGAGCGGGCACGGACAAACAAAATTGCCGGCAGGGCGCAGGCGTAACAGCCCACTCCGATGAGCGCGGTTGTCCGGAAACCCAGGCTGACGCAGAGGAAAAGCCCCGCACCGATGGCGAAAGCGGAAGCCAGGGAATTGACGGCCACGAACAGCGGCACCCGCGCTTCACCATGGTACTGTTTGACGGTCCTCAAACCGAAGGGGAAGGAAATCCCCATGCAGAAGCCCAGGGGCGCAACCGTGGCCGAGAGGACGAAGTTCTCCAGCCACACCGGGGCGTCAAGCCGGTCCAGAAGCCCCCGGCCGAGGAAGATGTGATAAGCCGCGAGCAGGGCGACACCTGCGAAGCCCCAAACCACCCGGCGCTGCGGCGCTCCTTCGGAAAGATAGCTGCCCGCCCCCGTGAAGAAGAGCAGGCCGCCGAGTATAAAGATCAAAGAGTTGGTGGGGGAGCCGGTGTGGGACTGGTAGAACTTGAGCAGCGTGATCTCAACGATGAAATATCCCAGACCTATTAAAACGAAGTAGAGCAGACAAAACACTGTTTGCAGCGGGCCGGGGCGCGCCGGACCCGCAGACAACGGGTTCGCGCCTTTCCGGCTGAAAATGAGCACCGCCAGGACCACTGCACCTATCAGCATGCAGAGCACGCTCAGGTTCTTAAGCAGCCTCTTGATCTCCCTGCGCTCGGTATCAACGTCGAAGATGTAGGGGTTGTCGTCAGAGGTGGGGGCCAGGCGCATAGAGGCGCCCAGGAAATCCCCTCTGTTCCCGGCAGGCAGGATATGCAGGAAGCGGGAATACTCGCTTTCGTTTTCCTCCCTCCCCGCCTCCCCGCCCAGGTACTCGACCTGGGTGTGCATGCCTGCGGTGAAGTCCATGTCCGGCGACACCTCCTGCTCGAGCACATACTCCAGGTGATGCCGATTCGCGATCCAGCGCCGGAACCAGTCCCGGTCCCGGTCGGAAAGGGGGGTTTTCTTCACCACGATGAAGGTGTACCAGGTACCGCGATGCTTCGCTTTATCGGTATTCACATTGTAAATGAAGAAATGGCGCTCCGGCCGGCTCCAACCCCGCTCCTCCAGCACGGTCATGAAGTTATTCACCAGCCTGAAGATGGCACAGCGGGCGCGTTTGTTCACGTCGCGCTCCTCCAGCACCAGGAAGCCCTTGTCGCTGAGATGGTCGAGATAATCGTGCAACGCCTCCCGGGTATGGACAAAATCCGGCTCGCCGAAATAGGCGATGTTGTGCTCGGTGTAGGTGTTCATGAGGGTGATGATGTCGTAACGCGCGGATGTGTGCTTCAAATAGGCGCGGGCGTCGATGACCTTCACATCGATATCCTCGTAGGCCCGGCCGCTCGGCTCAAGAAGCTCACCGCGCATCAGCTTCACCACCCGGGGTTGATCTCAACGCCGTCGATCAACGCCGGGTTCCCCACCAGCAGCTTGACCGACTTTACGATCCCCTCGCCGGAGGTACCGATGATAAAGACCCGGGGCGGGGGATTGAAAAGAGTATGCCGCACTCCCTCCGCGTGATACATGAAGGGGATGCGGGGATCATTGCGGTAGACCGAGAGGGGCGTAGCGCTGATCCTATCATTGCTGTCGCCGTTGAAGCAGAGCCAATGCTCCACCCGGGTGACCGATCCGTCATAGGCACGCATCTCGACATCGGACTGGAAGGAAAAGACCGAGACCCGGGTCACCAGGCTGTCCAGGCTGGCCGCCAGGGCCAGCCCCCGCCTTTTGAAGCGGTAGCAGTCCTTGGTGCTCGTCCGTCCGCCGGCGGCGATGACCTTTTCCAGGGTCAGGAACGGCCGGCCCAGGTTGGCGGCCAGAACGCTTAAAGAGCCCAGGCATAGAAGGGCGAGCAGAATTCTACAGGCCCCGCCCCCGTTGTCCCGCCGGCCGGCAAGCAGGCCCACGCAGCCCATAAGGCCGAGGCAGAGCAGGAGGGCGTTTTCCGTTTTCAGCAAGGGGATGGCCAGCACCGAGAAGAAGACCCCGGCGGTGGCGCCGGCCAGGTCGAAGAAATAGACACGGTTGCTGCTCCCGCTCTGCAGAAAATAGGTGATGATGATGTTTCCCAGCAGGAAGGGAAGGATGAGCAGGGGAGACAGGCGCACGAATTCCGGCAGGCGGGTGATGTTGATAAAGGCCAGAACAATGGACAAAGCGAAGCAGAGGATGAGCAGGGGAAAGTTCAACTGCCTATCGGTTTTCAGGAAAAAGGCCGCCAGGGCGCCCAGGGCCAGGCCGAGCAGCGCGTAGCTGATCACCAGGGTGGATTCCAGGTGGCTGTGGGTGAACTGCAGCAGGTGGAAGAGGGAGGTCTCCAGGAAAAAAAACACGAAAGCCGTGAAGAAAACCTGCACAGCCTGCCTGCGCTGCGTCATGACGCCGCCCGGCGGATCCTCATGACCCGCACCTCCCCGCTGACGCCTTGGGGTAAAACGTCAGGCTGCTCTGTCCGGTCAGCTGCAAATCATGCTTGTCATAGTAAAGTATATGGCGGGCGCGGGGGAATGCAATACTTTTCGTAAGCCCGGCGAACCCGGGCTCAATAACCGCGAAGAAGGCTGAAGGCGATGATCATCAGGCCCAGGACGATGGGCAGCACGGTATAGGCGATGAGGTGGATCATGGATCCGGTTTTTTCGCCGTAGCGCTCCCGCATGGCAGTGAGCTTCTTCAGGGTGTTCGGATTTTGTCTGCGCCGGGCAAACAGGGTGGCAATACCAAGGACAACAGCAATGCCGCCGATCAGCAGTGAGAAAACGTCCATGGCATGAGTGTAGCAGAAGCCGGGGCGATTTTAAAAGCCCCGGGAAGCCACGCCGGTCCGGCGCCGGCGGATGCCCCTTCGCTTCGATCCTCTTCCTTACCGGCTGGCGCTTCCTCCTCGTCGGCCTCATCGAGCGGCACGTAACCCAGGAACTCAACCGCCTCCCGGCCCAGGGTCGTCAGGGCACCGAGCACCGCACCGTTTTCCGCCCGCAGGGTGGTCTCCTGGAAGCTGGCGTCGGCGGACAGTTTCTTGGCCTGGAATTCCTCGGTGATGGTCGTGGAAAAAGGCCTCGCAGGTGCAGAAAGCCTTGGCCTCGCTTCTCCCGAGCATGCGATACTTCTGGTAGATGTTGCTGGTCAGGTAGTAGACCAGTAGAATATCGGACTGCATGCGTACGGCGGTTTCGCGGATCGTCGGGATAGTCGGCTCCTTGGGGCTCAAGATTTCCGGCAGCACGGCCACTTCCAGGACCCGCTCGGAAACGTGGATGCCCTCGGCGAGCGTATCGATAAAGCCCTGCTGAGTTTTCAGGTACTCCTCGGACCGCCAGTAGTCAGTGCCGTAGTAACGCAAAGCCTGGCCCTCGTCCCGCTTCAGCTTGAGGACCGCCACCTTGATGCCTTCGGGAAGCGCGAATTTGCTCATCAGGATCCGCGCGATGGCCTCTTCGTCCAGCACGGCTTGGTCGGACTGGAAGAGCGAGCTTTCCAGGGTCGGCCGCTCACGGTACTCCTCGCTGGATACCACCGCCGACTCCGCCGAACCTCCGGCGAACAGGGGAACCCCCGGAACAAGGACCAGCATGGCGGCTGCCAGCACGATACTATTTTTCATCTTCCACCTCCTTGATGGATTTAGGTGCAGATGCGCGTCCACGCTGCGTTTCAATCCGGCCACACTAAAGCGGCCGGGCTCTATCAACTAGTGTAGGCGGGCGGCGACGAACTGCAAGGCTTTCGCCGGGGTACTCCGAGAGCCGTTCCCGTCGATACTGCCGCGAGCTGGCCGGGCGGATTTGTTTGTGTCCCCCTTCCGGAAGTATTACAGTTGAAGTAGATCAAAAAAAGGAGTACGAGCCATGAAAAAATTTTCTTTGCTTGCTCTGTTGATCGTGATCGCCCTGATAGGACTGTCAGGCTGCGAGGAGGACACCTCCGGGGCGATGGCCGGGACCTGGACATTAGACTCTACACAGACAACCGCCGGGGCAATAGTTCTGGGCGACGGCAACTTCACATTAAACTATTTATATTCGGCAAGCGATATGGGAATTACAGCAGAGATGTATACAGGCAGCGGAACAATTGGTGGGGAAGATTACTTGATACTAGCCGGTTATTCCCCAACCCTTCAAATGGCTACAATCAGCCTCTATCAGACCGGCGAAGACCCGAACAATGATTCCATCGACCTGGACGACATGTCCTACAGCGGCGGCGACACATTGAACGGGGATTATGCAGGCTGGGGGACAATATATACATCCGGAGCCAAGAACATCGGTTCGGGAATCTTCACCGCCTCCCGCTGACTAAACGCATCCGCACCGAATATTAACACGCAAAAGCCTCCCGCAGACGGTCCCTCAGGGATCGTCAGGGGAGGCCGCTTTGTTTCCGATCCAAACCGACAGCACGGGAATCCTCTTGATTCCAAAGGCTTTGAGGCAATCCTGGCAGGAAACAGGTAAATAGCATAGAATTGTTGCAGATACCCGGAGGAACCAGGCCGCCGATGCGCAAGGAAAAAAAGGGCATTTCCCTGAACGGATTCTCCGCCTGCTACGACCTGCTCACCCCGGCCGAGTGCAGCCGCCTGCGCCGCCGGCAGATCGAGCTGGCCGGCGTCCGCGAGGGCGAAGCGGTCCTGGATGTGGGCTGCGGCCCGGGCGCGTTGACCGTGCTGGCCGGTCTGGCCGCGGGCCGGAAGGGAAGCGCGGCCGGGATCGACCTGGCTCCCAGGATGATCGAGCGGGCCCGGCGCAAGGCAAAGCGTATCGGCCTGGAGATCGACTTCCGGGTCGCCTCGGTGGACGATATCCCCTGGCCCGACGGCAGCTTCGACCTGGTCATCAGCAGCATGATGTTCCATCACCTGCCCGTCAGGATCAAGGAAGCGGCTCTCTTGGAGATCCACCGCGTCCTCAAGCCGGAGGGACGGCTGTTTCTCTATGACTTCGCCGTTCCCAGTCCCCTCACGTTTCCTCTGATGTTACTGCTTTTGGTCTGGATCGCCCCCACCCGCTATCAGCTGCTGGGCAGGCTCCCCGCTCTGATCCGGCGCTGCGGCTTTGTGTATTCCGAATGGATACACAGGGGGATATTTTTCAACGGCACTCTCAATTATAAACAGCGGTGGCCGGCCCGCCCCACGGAGGAGCCTGACGCCGGGACACCGGAGATTGGGGGGGAACAACCATGCGGATAGAGCTCG
>Ga0272441_10006708_pt1 | contig 19105 bp, 18 predicted proteins | sample SSMProp6N_FD_193582 | JGI IMG/M metagenome (GOLD analysis project Ga0272441, IMG submission 193582) | Marine sediment archaeal communities from Little Sippewissett salt marsh, Falmouth, MA, United States - SSM-Prop-6N | ecosystem: Environmental > Aquatic > Marine > Wetlands > Sediment ... | reverse complement strand
GTGTATGGCGTAGCAGTTGGCACTCCGGTCGCCCTTCGGGCTCCCTCCGTTCCAACTGCTCTAATACACGGCGATGATTCTACCTTAGAAACAACAGTTTTCTGTCTTGACAATGGGTAGGGGTATAGGGATATTAAAGACTTCTTCGAAAATTACAACTTACAGTCAGATTTGATAAATAAAAATTGGGTGTCATTTATAAAATTACTTTTAAAAGTTCTCGAAGAATGTCCCGTTGATTTTAGCAATAGCTCAAAAACAATAAAAAAACTGAATTTAGTAAAAGATAATAAAGGGAATCCTTGTTATAGATTCACTCTAGTAAACAACCGCCAGATCCCAAAAATAAAATTAAAATTCAAGTAGAATAAAATAAGCTAAGTTAAACTTCTTAATAAAACATCAAATCGACAATCTAAGCCGGGGCCGTAGCGAAATATGGTTGTATTTAGGATTGCGGGTTAGAATGGAAATTATTGCTTTACCATATTTGTTCTTGGGTGTGAGATGGGCCTTAATTATAATGGAATAGTGGAGCTATTTATGAAAGTGCAAAAGCTATGGGCAAGAAAAACTTCTACCGTGATGATGTAGAAATCTTAATGCGATGTTGGTGGTTAGTACTTAAAACATCTAAGACCGCTAAGAGTTTGTTTTCCCTTACTGCTGCCAGTAACTGGTTCAATGATGAACGAATTATTGAAGAAGATAGAGGAAGATTTTTTGAGCTTATGGCCTACTCTATTTCTATTGTCATGGATAAATTGGAGGATGATATTAAAGAATCACACGGTTGGAAAGATAGCGAATATGATTTGCATCTTAAATATAGCCTTTCCTTTAGCCCTGCATTCGAGGAAGTCTTTGGTGTCCCAGAAGACAAGAATTTCTTTTCAGCTTTGATACAATCATATTGGAATCCTAATTACGATAACGACTACGAAGAGTTTTGGGATATACCTGAAATTGAAGTTACAAAAGAAGATATGAATAAAACATTTGGCGAATTATGGAGAGACACAGAGATTAGTGAGGAAGATTACAACCTTCACAAATACTGCACTTTTCGTATGAGCAAAATCATAAGAATAACCGACCAAGAGAAGTTCCTCGATTATATAAAACCATATTCCAATATTGGATTGCCATATTATGATGATGCATTCTTTGGGCTCAGTAAAACGAAAATTGCAAGAGAAATTGGGAAGGCATATCATAAGCGATAGAAACAAGCTGTTAACCTCACAACGTAAGGAATGAATATGGAAATCTTAACGATACTTATAGGAGCTTTGATAGGATACATCATAGGTACTTTCAAGGCTTTTAGAGAGTCAAAACAAAAAGCATATCAGGAGATATTACCACCAATTCTAAAATTTGCTTTCCACTCAAATCAAACGAATGAAGGAGAATATTGTTAAGCTTTATGTAAATTGTGGTTGTTTGCGAGCAAAAAAGTTGCCAAGAAAATGGACCATACAATATGGATAGCTCATGACCAGAAACGGGGAGATAAGACAAAAGCTTTACAGGAAGTAATAGTTGAAATGAGGAAGGATATACAGCTATTTTCATGGCAGAGAATTAAGCCGGATGATGTTAGGCACCTATTTACACGAATGAGAATGAATAAGGAGTAGATGAGGAAGACATAAGAGCAAAAATTTCAGTATAGGATTTTAAACATAACATCCCCCACTCTATTCACCGCATTAATCATACAATCATCGAACACGCTATTTGATACAAATCCGCCAAAGTACATCGGCAAAAATCAATTGCAGGAAATATCGGTTTATGGATTATATTTTTTGCCGATAACAATGCTCTCAATATTAACCAGAGCCTCCCCTTTGCTCTCCGTAGGAAATCCCAAGGATAGCTTAACAAGAAAAATACATACAATATCAGGTCAATAGTCCTTTTGATTAATCAAAAGGACTATTAGCTTTTTATTGAATTAAGGCTTCGTGTTTTCTATTTTAACCATTAATTGCTCAATTGGATTAAAGACGAATTCAATGCCCTTCGCTGGAAGATTGCCCAATAGAGGTGAAAAACATGTTTATCGTTCATCGGTGATTCGGCTCTTATCGAACATCGTCGTACTTAAGACGTAACGAGCAGCGCAACCGCAACCGGTTTACATCAAATGCCGGGCTGGTTTATCGCTTAAAGCTTGCCTTCGTCAACATTAAGCCGGCTTTAAGCTCCTCGGGGGTCAGTGCCGTAATCTGCCCATTGAGCAGCAATACGTTACTTTTGCCGTTATGGACAAAATTAGGTTCGTAAAGCAGTATGTTCTGTCCCGGCATATCCGGCCTCTGGCCTGGCATATAAATATATTTCTGCCCGTTGGGATCAGGGCACTGGAACAACTGCGTACTGCCGCACTCCCGCTCCAGAGCTCCCTGCGATTCGGGGAATTCACCGTTGCTAAGAGCATATACCTGCAGGCATTGATGGATTGCCCGTATATTCAACTGGCACTTGACATCGACCGCCTTTAACTGGGTGTTCACCATCGCATCGGAATATTGCTCGCCCATGTCACCCGCGGTCTTGAAGACCCACATTACACCCATGGCGATAAGCCCGAAGAAAATCAACGCCACGATAATGTTGATAATCGTTCCGCCTGAATGTTTTTTCCCTGTCATTGCCGCAACTCCCTTTATATTATATATAAATTCACTTATCCCGCCTGTTTCGTTATTATAACGAAGGCATTCTCAGTACGTTCAAAAAGAATCCGATCAAAGGTTCTATTACCAGACTAAATCCTCCGAAATATGCCAAACCGAGAACAATAAATATCCCGAAGTGTGAAAACTGGTGATATACCATTATAGCCTTCTGAGATTTCAGACCGGCGTAAATTATTCTTGAGCCGTCAAGAGGCGGTATTGGAAGAAGATTGAATATAGCTAAAGCAATATTCAGAAAAACACCAAGCCATAAATATGTTTCGACAAGGGGTATCGCCTTTACCGGCAGAATATGATAAGCAACCGCCAGTACAATCGCCAGCAATATATTCGAAATCGGTCCGGCTATCGAAACCAGGAGCATTTGTGTCCTGCTAAGAACGGCAAAATTGACCGGGACAGGTTTTGCCCAGCCGACATGTAAGAAGAGCGGGACGATAATTGTGCCGATCGGGTCGATGTGTGCTATCGGATTGAGCGTGAGCCTTCCCATATTTTTAGCCGTATCGTCGCCGAATTTGTACGCCGTCCATGCGTGGGCGTATTCATGAATCGTCAAAGAAGGCAATACTACCGCTAAAAGAATAATCATAAATACCGGGTCGAAACCGAACATCACATACCTTTTTCTATAAACTTCATTATTCCGGCAGAAATTTCAGCGAATATGCAAACCGCCCTGCCGTTAAGTCCAGACTACAGGATTATAATACGCATGTCAAGCCGGGATGTTCTCCGCTGCGATCCGGGTACACGATATGCTTCATCCCTCCGTTTTTTCTGTATCGTCCTTGATGGGGTTAAACAAAAAAGCCACCGGTGCGTTAACACCGATGGCCTGGAATTAAACTCCTTCAATCGTCATTTTTTCTTCTTGCTTGTTTTCTTTGCTGCTTTCTTCTTTGTTACTTTCTTCTTAGCTGCTTTCTTCTTTGCCATTTTAGACCTCCATGTAATGAAACAGTAAATCGACTAAGAAGCGGATACGCATCCGTTCGTTTGCTTAGCTTACCTTTTTAATATCACCAACATCGTCATCGTCTTCATCCGAATCGCTCGGGAAAGTATATTTATTCAAAGCTTTTCCGCTATTGCGGCCTTTTTTTTCCTGAATATTAGCGCAGGCAACACAGTACCTGGCCCATGGGATGGCTTCCAGCCGCGGCTTCGGGATCGGCTCGCCGTCGCCCTGGCATACCCCGTACGTGCCGTCTTCGATCCTGTCGAGAGCCTGATCAATTTCGGTAATCAATTTTCTTTCGCTGTCCATCAGCCCTAAAGTAAATTCCTGTTCGTAGCTATCCGTTCCGGCATCAGCCATGTGTATCGGCATATTCGATAAATCACTCCTGTCCTCGCGCAGAGCATCCATTTCCATATAAGATACGTTACCCAGAAGCTCGTTGCGTTTTTCCAATAATAAACGCCTGAACATCTCAATGTCGCTTTTCGATAATTTGCTGTTATTCTTTTTTCCCTGGCTCATACAAACTCCGGAAATTACTACATAAATTTAATCTACATACGTCCTGAATAAAAAAAAGTTTCATTCATCAGAAGAAATCATCGCCCGAGGAACACAGACAAACTCCTGACAAAAGCCCGCCTGAGCGGCTTGATACTCGTCTGGATTTCATCCGAATCCATCCCTATCATGGCAAACGATAAAAATCCGAATACGAATCCCGCCACCGCGCACGCCAGCCGCCTGATCTTTTGCGGAGCAATCCTCGGAGACAGATACATCGCGAGCTGCTCTTCGAGTTCCTCCAAATAACGCAGATACGGCTCTTCGAGCTCTTCAGTGGCCTCGGATTCGAGCTTCAACAGTAACTTACCCTGGAAAAGCAAAATGAATTCCTCTTTGGATTCTACGTAAAATTCATAATGGGTATCCAGCAAATGCTCCAGCATCTCATCGAGAGTTTCAGGCGCATCCTCATAAGAGCGAATTTTGTCGATCAGATGCTCGATAGCCTCTTCGACCAGCGTTACGACCATTTGCTCTTTGTCGTCGAAATGCTGGTATAAAGTTCCCTTGCCGAGATCGGCTTTTTCCGTGATTTCCTCCACCGTTGCAGCATCGACGACCTTGTTGCTGAAAACATCCAGAGCCGCCCTTTTCAATTTACGCCGGGTTCTTTTCGCCCTTTTTTGCGTTCTCGTCTTAGCTGTTTTAGAGCATTTTGTTTTCATAAAACTGACCATATAGTCATATTCGACCAAAAGGTCAATAATGTTTTTGACTTTTTGTAAATAAATGATATATTTTTTGCCGTTGTTCACACTGCTGTATAAGTGGAGAAATCATTTTGGGTGAATTAACCGGCAAGATGAGAAAGAAAGAAACTGAATATAAAACGCTTGAATTAAAGCCATATACATACCTCGGCAAGTATCGATTGAGAAAATATATCGATACGGGAGGCTCATGCGAGGTCTGGCAGGCAATAGACACTGTCGAAGGTATAACGGTAGCTTTAAAAATTCCCTTAATCGGTATCAACGGACAGCGTAACAACGAGCCTCTGCTCCGGGAACTCAGAGCCGTTTCCAAATTGCGGCATCCAAATATCCTCTCTATTAAAAACGCCGACATTATCAACGGTCATGCCGTATTGGCTACAGAGCTGTCGACCCGCACTCTTGCCGACTGTTCCAGGCCGATGTCGGTGGCACGAATTACTTCGATAATTCTCCAGGTCCTTCAGGGACTGGCCTATGCCCACGAGCAGCGAATCGTACATTGTGACGTTACGCCTTCGAACATATTCCTCTTTGCCGACAAGCGGGCGGCAATCGGTGATTTCGGAATATCTCTCAAGATCAAAGGCAGGGTAAAAACTGTAGATGATTTCGGAACTCCGGGGTACGTCGCCCCGGAACAGGCGTATGGCTATCCGACCTATCGAAGCGATTGTTTCGCCGTAGGGCTGATTCTCTACGAATATATTACCGGCGTTCTGCCGCGATGGCCCTTCAACTGGCCGTACAAAGGGCACGAACGACTCCGCGAAAGAACAGGTACCGCTTTTGTAAAATTTATGAAAAAAGCCCTGTTGGTCGATCCTCAGAACCAATTCGCAAACGCGGGAAAAATGCTCGCCGCACTGACCGAATCGCTGCCCAAAAACCTGCAAAAACTTATTACCCGGCAAAACGCGAAAAAACAGGCCGACTGGAAAAAAGTCAGACGGGAATCTTTTATAAAAAAATACAAAAGGATTTTTCCCGTATTGTTCAGATGTATCGAATGTGACGAACCAATCGCGGAAAGAATGCAGGCCTGTCCGTGGTGCGGCAGCGAGAAAAATCGCTATGATACACGAAGCCGGTTCAGCCATATCTGCCACCGATGTCATAAAGGCGTTCTTCCGGAATGGAGATACTGCCCGTGGTGTTACGGCCCGGGTTTTACCCCGCAGGAGCACGAGAAGTCAATCAAAGTAAGCTACCACGGCCGATGTAAAAAATGCAACGGGAAGCTAATGAGATTTATGCGTTACTGCCCATGGTGTCATCATAAAGTCAAACGGCTGTGGGACGTCAGGCCATTTCCCGAGACTTGCGGCAGATGCGGCTGGCCCGTCGATTCGGATTTCTGGAATTACTGCCCCTGGTGCAAACAAAACCTTATTACTTCCTGATACTTTTTAATTTTTCATTTCCATCGAAACCTCATACCGGCATAAATCCTGTTTATAGAACATGTGCGGCCCGAGGAATGACCGACCCGGCGAATCGATTCGGCGACAATTTATTGAATATCCGTCCGATATCTGCCGAATATATAAATTAATGGCTTAGTAGCATGCAACAGCACGGAATTAGTTTCAGGGAAAAACTATGTTGGACAATCTTATAGGTTCGGAAAGACCTCTCCGATGGGTACTGCAATTCTGGCCTGTCCCCGTTCTTTCTTTTTTTTCCGCCCTCATCGCCACGCTGCTTTGCAAGAACATCGCACTGAAGCTCGGCATCGTCGATAAACCCGACAATCTTGTCAAGACCCACAAGGATTCTGTCGCCTATCTCGGCGGAGTGGGTATCTTTGTCGGGCTGACTGTCGGAATTCTTACCGGAATATATTGCCTTGGGCCCGGCCAGATTGCGGCCCTCGGCGACCAGGAACATTTCCGCTTATCGTTGAGGTGGCTCATCGGAATTCTCGCAGGCAGTGCAATCGCATGTTTTGTCGGATTGACCGACGATATATTTGACTTGAAACCGCGATATAAATTTTTAGGACAGATTCTCGCCGGATGTACTTTGCTAATGGCCGGTATCAGGCCGAACCTGTATCGGATTGCCGGGCCGCTGCATTTGCCGATGACCGATGGCCTTGAGATGGTTCTCGGCGTTTTTATTGTTTTTTTCTTCGTACTCGGGGCGACAAATTCACTTAATTTACTCGACGGCCTGGATGGGCTTTGTGCCGGAGTCACGGCAATAATCACAATCGCCCTGCTGCTTTTATCCATCCATCTGGCGACATGGGGATACAGCCTGACCGGCGATCCCGTTCGGATTGTAATCTGTCTGGGGCTCGTCGGGGGAGTGTGCGGCTTTTTGCCGTTCAACCGGCATCCTGCGAAAATCTTCATGGGTGACGCCGGAAGTATGCTCCTCGGTTTTACTGCGGCGGCGCTTATGCTCCTGTTCGCGGAGCGCGTCCCCCGATGGTGGTTAGCGTCGATAGTCGTGTTCGGCCTGCCGATTCTCGATACGTCGGTGGCGCTGGTTCGCAGATTAATCAACCACAGACCGCTGTTCGTCTCGGATCGCGGACATATTTACGACCAGATGATTGACAGGGGAATTCCTTTGAAAAAGACCGTGGCGATTTGCTACCTGTTGGCCGGTCTTTATGCCGTCATAGGCCTTGTGATGAGCCAGATAAGGACATGGTACGCCGCAGGTGTGTATGTCGTGGTCTTTGCAGTATCCGGCGTGGTTGTGTGGCGAAAAGGTTATCTGAAGATGGAAGGCCTCCGAGGAGCAATCCGTAAAAAGAATTGATCCTTGTTATCCCGTTTTTGTAGTCAGGTCGCCTTCAATATACCGATGGATAATTCCGGATATCAGCGTTTGGTAAGGAATCCCCATTTCGATTGCTTTTTTCTGGATTCCCCTGAAATCATGGTCGTAGAGACGGATGGTGATTCGTTTATCTTTTTTGAATGTGCTATTAGCCGCAGCCTTTATCGATTCGATCTCTTTTTTCGACGGTTTTTTCAACTTCAGTTGCCCGTTCTCGTAGGCATCCAATATCGATTTTTCTTCCTTGTCGTATCTCATGACAATTTTTCCTTTTTGTAATCTTTTGTTGCTTTCCGGCTTGGAATCACCGTTTTTAAGAAAATATATTCTTTCTCGACAATATATGGGACAATATAAATGTAATCATCGACAATAACAAAATACAACCGTTGTCCCGGATAAATCTTTTGGTCGGGATGTTCGCCGACCTTCCAGATATCCCCCTGGGATAAATGAAAGACTACTCTCTCAAAAGAGATGTTCCGTTCTCTTTTAAGCCATTCATTCTTGTCGGGATTCCATTCGTATTTCATTTTTGTTATTGTACATTAAATGTATGTACATGTCAAGGTCCGATTGTATTTTTTTCGAGGAAATAATAAATGTTTAAACAACTAAAACCCAAAGTTTAATCCCTTTTACTTTCTCACCCGTCCGGTTTAAGGCTGGTGATCTATCTGTTTGTTTGATTCATCCTGGGTAACCAGAATAGTATTATCAAAGAGATTGAAAAACCGAACAACTCACCCACCGTCGATGCCCAATCTATGGGGATATTGTAAGAAATCCCGTCTATAAGCATACCAAGACCAATGGCGGCGGATGAACCCACGATTACAGTGATTACACGCGATAATGGAATCTTGCCTGGTGGACAACCGCATATCGAGCCAGTCAATGTAACAATAATCAATGCTATTGCGATTGTACTACAGAACCATGGCACTGTGTAGTTGCCAAGAGAGCTCCAAAGATTAAGATGATTGATTACTGCTGCAGCAATGAGAAGCAGAAAAGCACAAGATATAGATACAATGGAATCGCGATTATTCATATTTTCCTCGTATAAAACATAACATCTTATATTTTCTTTATTATCCCATATCAAGATATCATGTTAAGGATATAAAAAGTTCTCTTTTCTCGGAAAATTCCTATCTCGGCTCTAATTCTTCCCATTTTTTCACAAGGATTCCAGAATCTCACGTTCAGAAATCACCATATTACTGCTCAATTGTTGTACAGGCAAATGAAATTAATCGCTGGATTACCAGAAAAAAATGAATCAGTGCCCTACTTAAAACTCGTAAGGCTGGTGCAGAAGATATAGTCGGCTATGCCTGTGTAAAGCCGATTATAAATTCGACTGTTCTTCGGGCGGTTTTTTCGTTTACGCGGGGATGCAACGGCAGATTCACAACTTCTCGTGCGGCCTTTTCCGCCCGGGGACAGCTTCCAGGTTCATAATCATATACTTCCAACGGCGTCTCAATCGGATGAAGGGGAGATTCGAACCAGCTGCCAAGCTCTATTCCCGCCCCGGCGGCCTTTTCGAGAGCTTCGAATTTGCCGGTGACTCTCACAGGATACCTGACCAAAACAGGTTCGCAGGTGTCACTGTCGTAATGTGGAACAGACCACCGGTTTTCCTTTAATAACCGGTCGTATAATTGTTCCAGGTCTTTACGATGCCGGATATTTTCATCGATTTTTTTGAGCTGCCTTAATCCGGAGCGGGCCTGTACACCGCTTACAGATTTGAAAAAATCCTCGGCCATAATCGGTTGAAATTCGTTAGTGCTCGAAGAACCTACAACGGCACCTTTTTTCGTAAGATACCTGAAAAGGTTCTGGGCAAACGCCGTCGTCCGGGGATAAATCAACAGCCTGTATATCAACAACTGCGCCCACAGCATCAAAACTTCGCGGCTCGAAGGCAGACTTATTTCAGACTCACAAAGCGATTGAATTTTCATCGCTAATTCCGAATCATTTGTAATTACCATCCCGCCCAAACCGGTTGTATAAGGTTTGTTCCACTGCGAGGAAAAATACGCCGCTTTGCCGAATGTCCCGACTAACTTCCCTTTATATTTCGTACCGAGAGCAAGGCAGCAATCTTCGATAACAGTAATCCCGCTCTCGTCGGCGATTTTCATAACGGCATCCATATCGCACGGATAGCCATACGTATGCTGGGCGATAATCATCTTGGTTCTCGGAGTGATTTTCTCCCGGAGCAGATTCACGTCGACATTAAAAGTCACCGGCTCTATATCGACATAGACCGGCTTTGCCCCGAGGTACTTGATTGGATTGACGTCCATAATGCAGGTATATCCCGGCAGAATTATCTCGTCTCCGGGACCTATCCCTGCCGCCTTCAATATAGCATAGAGCGCAACTCTACCCTTCCAGAAAGCAAAGGCCCGTTCGGCGCCGAAAAATGCCGCAAACCGATTTTGATATTTTTCTATAATCTCACTCATTACCGATTCACTATCTGGATGCTCGTATTTCCTCCGGCCTTTTCATGCCCCATCCTTTGAGCACGGAAAATCTGATAACTCCCCAAAGGCAGCCCAGACCATAAGCAAAATGCAAAATCACAAAGACCAAAGGTGCTATCGGTACAAAACGCCAGCCGGATTTTATCCCGACTATAAAAGCGCCGACAAACAATGCCATAACATAAAAAATCATCTCGGTCTCTAATAAATACCAGAAAAGTCTCCAAAATAATCCCGTGACACCGAGAAACAGGATGGAAAGAACAAACAACAGCGGCACCAACTGCCGCATTGCTGCAGGCCTTTTATGTTCTTGAAACGTGCGGATTCGCCAGAAGCCGTACTGGAAATACTGCCTCCATAATTTGCCCAATGAGGTCCTTGAAAAATACGTGCTGCGGATGGATTTCGACATCCAAATCTTTCCGCCGGCTAAAATGATACGAAGATTGAATTCATCGTCCTGGTTCCGGACTAATTCCTCGTCGAAATATCCGATTTTATCCACCACCCACTTATGGTGCGCACCGAATGCAAGCGTATCGATCCAACCTTCGTAGTCACCGAGCCTGAAGCGGGCATTTCCCACGCCGATCGGTGAACACATCGCCGCGGCAATCGCCCTGCCGAAGAAATCTTTCGCTACAGTTTCGATATATCCGCCGACAATCCAGGCATCCGGATGCTCTTTCAGACACTCAATCGATTTACTAATAAAATCGGCGGGAATTTTCGCATGACCGTCAATTCGGATAAAAACTTCCCCCCGCATTTCCTTGAGAGCGATATTCATCGCCGTCGGCACAATCCGCCGTGGATTATCCAATATCTTTATCCGGGCATCCGAAGCAGCCAGCCTCTCGACAATCGGCCGGGTATCGTCGTCACTAGCGCCGTCCACAACCAGAACTTCCATCTTCTCGGCGGGATAGTCACTATCCAATATGCTCTTTAGAGCCTGCTCGATGAAATCCGCCTCATTGCGAACCGGCATAATTACACTGACAAATGGTAGTTCCTGCACGTTATTTATCCGAATCCGATTGGTTAATATCCAAATCAAGAGCAAACTTCGTGCTTGCCCCGGTGACACCTGTCTCGTACCAGCGGTGTTTCTTATAGAAAGCGACGGCACGAGAATTCTCACTCAATACCGAGAGCGTCAAACACCCGTACCCTGCGGCGGCACAGGCCTTCTGGAAAGTTTCAATGAGCCGACTCGCAATACCGGTGCCTTTGTAATCCGGCAAAACGCAAATTGATAAAAGATTGCCGGATTTGGGTAAAGTTTTGTCGGTGTCGATATTTTCAGAAGAACTTGCTTTGCGTCTCAAATGCAGCTTTTTGAATAGTTCATCGAGAAGCACAGATCGCACTATATGCCGGGTAAAAAACTTCCAAAAGATAATATGAGGATAACGCAGCATAGCAGAGCGAAGAAACTTCTGCCGAATGACTGGCTCTCCTCCCACTGCGAAACCCACTACTTTTTCGGCAGAATCCACAGCGACATAACAAACGCCGCCGGGATGTTTAATATAAAACCGATAAAGGGCATAGAGCCATCGATGTCCCATCTCAGTCATAAAACGTTCCGGAAAGGCAAAGGTATGACAATACGCCATTCCGGATACATTCGGGATTTGTGCCTTCTTTATAGAAACCGATTTGCCTGAATCTGCGTCGGTGGGTGAAAATGACATCAATTATCTTTCCGGCGGCATTGTTCTTCGAGCAAAGACAACACCTGCGCAGCTAATTTATCCCGGTCGAATTTTTCCATTGCTATCCGCCGGGCGTTTTGCCCCATGCTTTTCAACTGTTTTCGATGCGAATTCAAATATGATACCTTTTCGACAAACTGCCCCATATCCCACAAATCACAGCCGAATCCGGCATCATTTTCTTCCAGAATTTTTCTCTGCCAGCCGGAATAATTTAACAGTATCGGTTTACCCGCGCTCAGGGAGTCGAAGAACTTGTTGGCGGAATTATTTTCCAAGACAGTGAAATTGGCGAATATTACTATCGCTACGTCACAGGCCGCAACAAGCTCGGGCAATTTCTCCTTCGGCACTGCATCTATAATTTCGATATTGTTCAGTCCAAGCTTTTTGATTTTTTTGGTAAAAGTCCTTTTCAAATTCCCGTCCCCGGCGAGTACGAACTGAACATCGTGATTATCTTCCAACCGATCCGCGGCTTTGATAACAAAATCCAGACCGTTCGTTTTGCCCATAGCCCCGAAGTGCAGCAGAACCAGCTTATTGACCCACCTATACTTTTCACGAATCAACGCTCCGTCAATTTCCGGCCTGAAAATATCTATGTCACAACTGTTGGGTACGACTTCAACTGGTCTTTCCACAGTCAGTACCTTTTTTATGCCTTCGGCCATCCCCGGAGAAAGTGCCACAATCGCGGAGCTGCGTTTATAAATACTCTTTTCCAGCAGCAATAAAAGCTTCTTGAGAATCCTGTTTTTTATAATTCCAAGCTCGATGGGAATTTCGGGCCACCGGTCGCGCACCTCGAAAACATAGGGGGCATGTTTGAACCACTTCAGGATTCTCGCCGTGACGCCGACGGTCAGAGGCGTGCTCGTGGCATAAATAACATCCACGTTTTCGGTTTTCAGTCCGGCATACAAACCAAGAATACCAAAAGACATAAACGAGAAGATTCTTCTGATGTAAGACTGTTTGTTACTGTATTTAGTCCCGACAACGACAATGTTAATGCCTTCTATATCCAGCTTGCGGTACAACTTCTTCCCGGGGGGCAGGCCACCTATGTCATAACAGCCGGTGACCATTGTCACATTGTGCCCGGCTTTGACCCATCGGCGGGCGAATTCGTAAGAACGGGTACCTGTGCTGCCTTTCGGAGTGGCGAAATGCTGGTGTATGTAAAGTATGTGCATAAGTCACTACAATGCGTTTAACGCGCTTTTTGAATTAAGTTCCTGTAAATAGTTTCAAGACGTTTCATATTTTTATTTCTGTCGGCCTTTTGCGCAACTTTTTTCCTGTTGTACGGACCGGCGTTTTCCGCGATTTCCGGCTCATCCAACAATCGCAAAATGCAATCGGCCAAATCCCCGGCGTCGCCTACTTTATGCAAAAAACCGTTAACTCCGTCTTTAATCCATGCCGAGTTGGCCTTTATATCGGAAACAATCGGAAACAGCCCCGTCGCCAGAGCCTCCAGCAGTGACAGGCTTGTCCCGTCCCAGAGCGAAGCCGAAAGATATACGTCACTGCGGCCGAGCAGCTCCGGCAGATTTTCGTTGGGAACTTTTCCCGTAAAGCTCACACAATCGTCAAGGCCAAGCTCACCGACCTGTCTTTCCAACACCCCCGATAAAGAGCCGTCGCCGGCAAATACCATCTCAAATATAATACCTTTTTTCTTCAGCAAGGCAAGGGCCTGAAGAATTGTGTCGTGATCGAAGAGAGGCTCAAGCCTTCTCGTGCAGATTAATTTCAACGGACGGGACTTTTCGATTTTAGCTCTTCGGGCAAAACTGAACCGCTGAGTATCGATGCCGAGGGTAAGGACCTTTATTTTTTCCTTGTTTATGCCGAGGCTTAATACCATCTCCCCGAGATCATCGGATACCACGTTGACGCAATCTGCGAATCCGAATATCTTTCTCAACAAAACCCGCCATATCCCGGACTTTATCCCGGTCGTTAAATCACTTCCATGAACCGTTACAACGGCAGGATGAAAACCGCATACCAAGGCAGTCAATCCGGCACTTGTGGCGTAGTGCGCATGAACGATATCCGGCTTGAGTCTTTTAATCAATTTTCTTGCACGGAGCATACTAAGAGGATATTTCCATTTGCCCTGTGACTCGGAATATTTCCCGCCAAGCCCGAGATTGTATGTCGGCACGGAACGTTCCGGCCCGGGGGAAAGACTCACAAAACAGACCTCGTGGCCGGCCCGTTCGAAGTATTCGAGATACGGCCCGATATGATTGAAAGTTCCAACTGCAATAAAACAGATACGCATCTTCTTAATTCTATTTATCCGAATTATCCTTCCTGGATTTGATAACCTTCGCCGGATTGCCGCATACGATGGCATATTCCGGCACGTCCTTAGTGACAACCGCAGAGGCACCTATAATCGCCCCTTTTCCGATCGTAATTCCCGGCAAAATAACCGCCCTTGTCCCTATCCAGACGTCATCGCCGATTGTCACCGGCTCCGGCTCATTATGGCCCTGCTCGAGCATGGGAATATCCAGCCGGTCGTATTTATGACTGACCGTCAGAACAATCACTTCCGGCCCCATCATGACGTTGTCGCCGATTTTCACCGGACCGCAAACCCGGCAGTTGACACCGATGCCGGAATTGTCACCGATCTCGATTTGCGATCCGTCTCCGAAATACGCTCCCTTTTCGATATTTATATTTCTGCCGCCCTGTTTGAATAGCGCCTTAGTAACACAACGCCTCAAGGGCCTGGCCCATCTGCCGAACCTGCTGTCGGAGGCAGGCAGGTGCCGGGCAAAACAATAATAAACAGCTAAACCCAAGAATTTCATTAGCTTCATCGTTATATCGCCGCTCTATCTCCTGATTTCTATTGCTTTTTCATAGCTGCGGATGGTGGTTTCGGCAATATTTCTCCAGCTATATTTTGTTTCAAGTTCTGTGGTGTAATGTGATTGAAAATCGCCGCAATTATCAAGGACATTTACCAAGGCTTCCGCAAGGGCCGCCGAATCGCCGGGCTCGACAACCAGGCCGACTTTATCCGATGCCACAAGCTCACCCATTGCCCCGACGTCACTGACCACGACAGGTTTTTTGTGTGCATAAGCGCGAAGCAATACCCCGCTTTGGGCCTCGAATTTCACATAGGGCAGTACAACGACATCGGCCGCCGCCATGAAATTATCCACATCTTCGTCCGGGATAAAACTTATTTCCGTTCTGACATTCTCCGAGAGATTTAGTTTTTGAATAATATCGGAATACTTCCGGAAGCTCATCCCACGAGGAACGGCACCGGCGACAATTAATAAAGCTTCAGGGTCATGCAATCGAATATCATTTAATGCTTCAAGAAGAACTTCCAGACCTTTATTCGGTCGGATACTGCCGAAAAACAGCAGCACTCGGCTTTCCTGCGACAGATTAAGCTTCCTGCGCGCCTCCGCCCCACCGACAGGATGGTGCAAAGGCGTCATTATCCCGTGAGGGATGACAGAGATGCGTTCGTCTTCAACACCCCAATGCTCGATGAGCTGACTTTTCCCGTTATGGTAATGGGTAATCAAACAATGAGGGATTCGAAGACTTCGTCTAAGGTACGAATCCCTGCTGACAAACCGCTCGTAATGTGACTTAATATCGTGAACTGTCATTACGATCGGCAGATTCCTGGCCAAAGGTTTCAGAAAGAACTGGTCCAGCAAAGGCATGCCCGCTCCCTGAAAATGAACCACGTCGAAATGTTCCTTCAATGCAAATCGGTTCCGCCTTAAACTGTTTAACACACTCCGGCAGAATCTGTCCGCCGCCCAGTGAAGTCTCGATCCACCGCCCTGCTCCCTCGTAAATTCCGACAGGCGTCTTTCCACGGTGAACGGCACTTTCTTTTCCGGCCATGCCGGGCTGGTCAGCACAGTGACATCCGCACCGGCCTCGCTCAGGCCTTTGCACAGAGCATCTGTGTATGCGTACATGCCGCCTCTACCTGAATGTTCAACCATTAGTATGCGCATAATACGAGCTTATAATGTGAATCAAGTAAAATGAATAACAATCTATGATATGTAACTTCATCGAGATTATTAATAACAGTCCAAGGCAAGCTCGGGTTCTTCCTCCTGCTCGATAGCAACCGTCTCGCCGGTAATGCTCAGATAAATATCCGGCCAATTCGCAGTAATAACGGCAAAGCATATCAACAAAGACGCTGCTCGATAGTGCGAAAAAATCGGGTGGAAGAAACCGTCCGCCGCCAAGGCTATAATAAGCAGGAAACTCGTTATCCCGAAATAATCCAGATAAGGAATATTGCTTCTGGCCAGGATAAAGCTTCGCCAGAGACATGCGAAGAACAAAATCAATACAGCCGTCAATCCAATCAAACCGCATCTGTCGAGCCATCCCAAATACTCCGAATGATAAAACGCCACCAAAGGTGTCACGCCCTTTGGCGCGCGATGCATCGCTCCGACTCCTCTTCCCGTCAGTAGGAAATAAGGTTCCCGCCTGAAGCTCGAACCAATTGTCTCGTATTCGATTCCCCGCCAGCCGTGTCGCCACTGATAATACGTCGGCACGGAATAATCTCCCTGCCCGCCGTCGGCGCGGAATCTCGCCAGGAAGTCGAAACCTATCAACGATGCGGCATATATCGAGAATATACCAACGAACATATACAGGATCGAATTTTTGATTCTGCCTCTCATAAATATTAACGAAGCAAAAAGCATAATAGCCAACGCCCCGTACGTCGATCTGGTTTCACTCAAAACGACGCCGGCCAGACCGACCATCAGCATTAAGACAGAGACAACAAAGAAACCGGATTTGCTGACCAGCCTGCCGATAGCCATACTGATTAATACCAGATACAGCATTGGGATAAGAGCGCGTGTGCCTCTTTCCCCGACCAGGCCGCCCATTTCTACGATTCTGTCGGTCTCAGCCACCGGTGCCGAATAAATTCCGAAACGGATAAAAATATGAAATACGAACATTACCAATAATAAAACAACACTGAATTTGAAAAATCCTTTGACCCGGGAATAGTCTGTGAAGTATCGCAGTGAAAATACGGCCACTGCGGCAAAATGCACTACCCTGGAATGAGTTAACGCATCCCGAGGATACATAATCATACCCTGTACCAAAGACAAGGCACTCATCAAGGCCAAAATTACAATGCACTTTTTGATAATTCCGGAGCGGAAATATTTTTCCCGGTGCACGAAAAGAGCGGCAAAAAGAGTCAGCCACGCAATAAAATCCGCCGGCGCCCAGGTCAATGGCAGACCGAGATTGCCGGCCCGATTTATATAGCCCGCTAAGATGCTGTTGAACGTGGCTACTATCAGGAATATATAAAAGACCCACTTGGGCTTTAGAACAGCTAACGGCACACAAAATGCGACGGTTAAAACACAAAGTATCGCAACGAATGTCGCCATAAAATTACCTTACAATAAACGTCCGAATAAACTTAAAGCCCGAATACACACCAAATCAATATCGGAAATAAAAGGCAGCCGTTACAGGATAAAACATAGTAATTACCTGCATTTTACCTTGGTGGTTTAGCTGCAGCGAAGATAATCATCAATCATCCGCTTAAAATCCTCCCCGACCTCCTTGTACATCCCAAGGGCAGTTTCCTGTTGCTTGCGACTTACCGCGTCAAGATTGTCGCCAATCTTCTCGAACAATTGCACCAGCTTTTCACCGCTAAGCTGCGTATCTACTATGCAATAATCCTCAAGACCGAACTGAGCCATGAAATCCTCGGTCTTTCTGTGATATGCGACTGCTATTAAAGGCGTAGCCGCCACAAGGGAAAATATCTGCGAGTGGGTCTTGTGCCCCAGGAAGATTTTACATTGCGCGATTGCATTAATATGCTCGACAGTTCCCGGAAAACCTTCGACAATCTCACAACTATTCTTTTGACCGACAAGCCTGATAATATCTTCGATACAGGGACGGTCCGCCCCCTGCATTTCCATCGGGAAAAAATGCACTTTGTAACCACTCTCTATGGCATGGTCAACAAATTCGGCGAAAGTCCGAACGTAATGCTCCCAGGCCGCAGCAGCTTTTTTCTTTCCCGTCCAGACGGAAATCCCCAGAATATTCCGCCTCTCGCTCGGTTTTATCCGTGACTGAACGACATCGTACAATCCGAAAACAGATTCGCGCGTTTTCGATACGTGTTCAAGAGAGACTCCCAATTTTCGTATTTGCTCTTCGGAGGCCTCGTCGCGGATGAATATTTGCCCGGCACCGGACAGGATTTTTTCAATCATCTCTTTGTTTGCCGGTGATTGGAACTCAAATGTCCCGACAGACTGCGACCATAACAGCAGTGGTTTGCCGTACAGCAACGCTATTGCCATATCGAAAATCTGCGGTGTTTTTATGCTCCCGGCGATTATTGTCGTCAAATGATGACCGCCGGTGCTGATTACCAAATCTGCTTCGTTAACGGCCTTCAGGAATTCCCTGTTAACAAGAAACCGCAAATACCACGGACGCCTGCCCGAAATCAGGGCGTTACGCACCAGGGGAAAATGTATCCTTCTCGGCAGTTTCACCTTCCAGAACAGGTGGAAAACTTTCCCGAATAAACTTGCGTTCTTTTTACGGGAAACGTCCCATCCCCAGGGAATCACCCGCACGCCCACATCGGGAAAATCCGGTTTGTCTCGCCAATACTCGGGATGAGACGCCGAGACCGTGACATGTTCAATACCGCAGGCCTTGAGCTGCCTGAGCACAAAATACAGAACCGCCCTGTCGCCTTTATTCGTGGAACATTGATTGATAACAAGAACGTTCATAAAGAATTTACTGCCGTTTATTAAATCGCTTACGGATCATATCAAGCAGCTCCGCCGCCTCGGAACGCAGTGAGATAACAGTAAAACATGCCAGCACAATCAGGCCGGAGAAGACAAATAATATAGCCCAGTGAATACGTTCCGTCGGCACGATGTGATTCAACACAAATAACGCTCCGATTGAAACGATGCTTGCCGCCAACGGTCCCAACAGGCTCTCCTTGAAATATTCGTAAGGGCCGATTCCCGATTTTCGTAAACCATACAATGGCAAC
>Ga0272441_10006707_pt1 | contig 19109 bp, 14 predicted proteins | sample SSMProp6N_FD_193582 | JGI IMG/M metagenome (GOLD analysis project Ga0272441, IMG submission 193582) | Marine sediment archaeal communities from Little Sippewissett salt marsh, Falmouth, MA, United States - SSM-Prop-6N | ecosystem: Environmental > Aquatic > Marine > Wetlands > Sediment ... | reverse complement strand
CGGGCCGGAAGGCAGCGGCACTTACATCTGGCCGACGGACGTGCGCGGCGTTCTGGGCTACGACTGGGGTCCTGAAGTGGGCCACTACGGCGTGGACCTGGGCGGCGGCATGGGCTCGCCTGTGCGCGCGGTAGACAACGGCATCCCGCTGTACGTGGGGTGGAGCGACTGGGGCTACGGCAACGTGATCGTTCTGGACCACGGAAGCACGGGCATGCAGACGGTATACGCCCACCTGGAAAGCTTCAACATCGGCTGCGGCGACTTTGTCTACCAGGACCAGGTAATCGGGTACATGGGCAGCACGGGCAACTCCAGCGGGCCTCACCTGCACTTCGAGATCAGGAGCGGTCAAACCCGGCTGAACCCCTATAATTACATTTTCAATTAAAGCCAACGGGCGGAAAATCTCCGCCCGTTTTTTATTGACGCTATAATGAAAGTACAGGAGGCGAGGATGGAATTCAGACAGGATGTGAGGCCGTCGCCCATCGCCGGCAGGTGGTACACGGACGACCCGGAACTGCTTGCGCAGGAGGTGGATGCCTATATTGAGGAAGCGAAACTTAAAGACGAGGACATCGACGGAATTGTCATTGGCATCGTTGCACCACACGCCGGCTACCGCTACTCGGGCCGGACGGCAGGCTACGCCTACCGGGCGGTGCAGGGCAAGCCGCGCGACCTGGCGGTGGTGCTGTCGCCTTTCCACCATTTCATTTCAGGAAAGTTCGTAACCACGGCGCACGGCGCATACGGGACGCCGCTGGGCGCGGTGGGCGTGGAGATTGACCTGCTGGATGAACTGGAAGCAGCCATGGCGGAAGCCGGTCTGGAGCTGGGGCAGGCAGCCGAAGACGAGGAGCACTCCCTGGAGATCCAGCTGCCCTTCCTGCAGCGGGCATGGCAAAGCGATTTCCGGGTGCTGCCGGTGATGATCCGCAGCCGTTCCCCCCAGGAGGTACAGGCGTTCGCGGACTCCCTGTATGAAACGATCAAAGATGAGGATTACCTGCTGGTTGCCAGCACGGACCTTTCGCATTTTTTCAACCAGAGCAGTGCGGAGGAGATGGACGCGGAGATGCTGCGGCGGATCAAGGACTTTGACCCGGAGGCAGTGCTGACGGCGGAAGCGGAGGGGGAGGCTTCAGCCTGCGGGGCAGCCGCTATCGCCGGCATGTTGTGGACAGCAAGGAAAGCCGGCGCTGACAGGGTGAACATCCTCAACTACAGCACCTCGGCCAACGCGACGGGGGATCGTAGTTCAGTCGTCGGCTACGGCGCGGCCGTGGTTGTGCAATCTAAATAATTATTCCTGAATTTATATGGCAGGATATGCCCGCATCGCGGTGAACGTCCCTGGGGTATCGGACCTGTTCGACTACCGCATCCCGGCGGACATGGAGGGGGAAGTGGAGCGCGGATGCCTGGTGGAGGTGCCGTTCGGGGCGCAGCAGGTGCAGGGCATTGTCACAGAGCTCAGGGACACGCCATCGGTGCCGGAGACGAAGGAGATCAGCGGCCTGCTGGAGGAGGGGCCGGTGCTGACGGATGCGCTGCTGGAGCTGGCGTTCACGCTGGCGGAGCAGTTCCTCCAGCCGCTGCCGGCCTTCATCAGCGCGATGCTGCCGCCCGGCCTGAGCCAGAAGTCGGACTCGCTTTACGAACTCAATTTTCCTAAGGATTTCTCCCCTGACGAGCTGAACGCCCTGCAGAAGCGGGTGGTGAAGGAACTGCAGGAGCGGGGGGCGCTGAGGGGCAGGCAGCTGGACGCCGCCTTCCGGCACGCGAACTGGCGGGCGTCGGTGCGGGCACTGGCCAGCAAAGGGCTGGTCACGCGGAAACCCATCCTTCCTGAGCCGACCGTGCGGCGCAAGACCGTGCGGAAGATATCGCTGGCGGTGCCGCTGGATGACCTGCCGCAGGCGCTGGCAAACGCAGGCCGGGAGGGTTCGCAGGTGTTCATCCGCAGGCAAAAGGCGCTGAAGCTGCTGGCGGGAGAGGATGAACCGGCGGATGTCTCGTGGGTGTACGCGTCCAGCGGCACGAATTCGGCTGACCTGCGCTACCTGGAAAAGAAAGGATTCATCCATTTCATTTATGAAGAAGTGTGGCGCGACCCGCTGGAAGATGTTTCGGTGACGGAGGAAGCGCCGCCGACGCTGACCGAAGGGCAGGAAGATGTCCGGGCGGCGTTGGCAGAGGAGATGGATAAGGAGGACAAGCACCCCGTCCTGCTGCACGGCGTGACCGGGTCGGGCAAGACGGAAATCTATATGCGCGCCATCGAGAAAACGCTGCAGGAAGGCAAGCAGGCGCTGGTGCTGGTTCCGGAAATCTCGCTGACGCCGCAGACCATCCGGCGCTTCACTGCGCGCTTCCCGGGGCAGGTGGGTGTGGTGCATTCCAAGCTCTCGCCGGGGGAACGCTACGACACCTGGCGGCGGGCGCTGGCGGGGGACTTCCCGATCGTGATCGGGCCGCGCAGCGCGCTGTTCACGCCCTTTCACGAACCGGGCGTGATCGTGCTGGACGAGTACCATGACGAATCCTACTACCAGACCGAGATGGCGCCTTTCTACCACGCGGTGGAGGCGGCGATCCTGTACGGGAAGATCAGCGGGGCGGCGGTGGTACTGGGGACGGCAACGCCCAACGTGGACCTTTATTACCGCGCCAAACGGTCCGGATGGCCGGTGCTGGAACTCCCAAAACGGATATACGCATACAGAGATTACGGGAAGAAACGAGCCGCGGAAGAGGAAAGCGGTTCCCTGCCCCTCCCGGCGGTATCGGTGGTCGACATGCGGGAGGAGCTGAAGGCGGGCAACCGCTCCATCTTCAGCCGGGAGCTGGCGAAGCTGCTTTCGGCGGCGCTGGAGCGGGAGGAGCAGGCCATCCTGCTGCTGAACCGGCGCGGGAGCGCAACGTATGTTTTCTGCCGGGACTGCGGGTACAGCGTAAAGTGCCCACGCTGCGATACGCCTCTAACCGCGCACAGAAGCCCGGCGGGGCTGGTCTGCCATACCTGCGGCTACAGGCGGCAGATCCCGGGAAAGTGCCCAGAATGCGGCAGCGGGCGCATCAAACAGTACGGGACGGGCACAGAAAAGGTGGAGGACGCGCTGAATGACGAGTTCCCGGGGGCGCGCGTGCTGCGCTGGGACGCGGACACCACGCGGGGCAAGGGGGCGGAAGACATCATCCTGGCGCATTTTAGGCAGCACAACGCGGACATCCTGGTGGGTACACAGATGCTTGCGAAGGGGCTGGACCTGCCCCTGGTGACCCTGGTGGGTGTGGTGCTGGCGGACCCGGGGCTGAACTTCCCGGACTACCGTACCGCCGAGCGCACCTTCCAGCTGCTAACGCAGGTGGCTGGACGCGCCGGGCGCAGTCCGCTGGGCGGCTCGGTGGTGGTCCAGAGCTTCCAGCCGGAGCACTACGCCATCCGTTACGCTTCCGGGCATGACTTCCAGGGATTCTACGAGGAAGAGATCCAGCACCGGCGGGAACTGCGCTACCCGCCGTTCGTGGAGATGGTGCGCTTCGAGGCGCGCGGCCGTTCACGGTCGGAAGCGGAGGAACAGGCTGAGCGGCTGTACGGGCGGCTGGTAGCGCTTGCCGAAAAGAGCGGCAACCGCACGGTCACGCTAGCCGGGCCGACGCCGCCTTACTTCGCGAAGCGAAGCGGGTATTACCGCTGGCAGGTGGTGCTGAAGGGAAACGATCTGCTGAAGCTGCTCAAAGGGGAGGATTTCCCGGACGCACGGGTGGAGGTCAACCCGCCCAGCCTGCTGTAAAAAAGCCCCGCCATGCGGGGCTTCATTTTTAGTAAACCAGGACCTGCCAGGGGTTTAGGAATCCGGCTCCCTGGCGCACCTCAAAGTGCAGGTGAGCGCCGGTGGAATTGCCGGAGGAGCCGCAGCCGCCAATCACCTGGCCGGCGTTGACGTAATTCCCGCAGCCAACACTGATGGAGCTGAGGTGGGCATAAATTGTGAGGTAACCGCTGCCGTGGTCAATGGCAACCATGTTCCCGTAACCGCCTTCAATCCAGCCGGCATAGATCACAACACCAGCACCGGAAGCGAAAATCGCATCGCCTTCATAGCACATGGCATCAATGGCCTCATGCCCGGGATAGTAATCATTACCGGAAACCTGCCCCGGATACGGACCAGGCCAGGCGGAAGGCGGGGTACCGAAAACGCCGCCGCCCGGGGTGCATGAGCCCGGGCCGCTGATAACCGCAGTCGTGCCGCCATCGGCGGCTGCCTGGACCGGAATAACCCAGGGCTGAAGCGGTCGCCAGCCGCCGGGGATCATGATGTACTGGCCGGGTTCAGGCTGGGGGTCAGTGATATCCAGGTCATTGCCGGGAAACATGACAATATCGTCCACATCCACCTTGTAGAGGCCGGCAATATGGTCCAGCTTGTCGCCCTCCTGCCACTTGTACAGGATGCCGTCGGTGGGCGGGATGCGAAGGTGCATGCCGACCGAGAGAAAATGGGGGCTGTCGTTGAGCTGGTCTGGGTTGGCCCAGAGGACGCTTTCCGGTTCGAGGTCAAAATTTTCCGCGATGCCGAAAAGGGAATCGCCGGAATCCACCACGTACTCGGCGGCGGACTGGCGCAGGCCCTCCGGCAGAACCGTGTCCGGGTCGGATTTACGGACGACGGACTCGTAGGGCTGATCCGGATCGTAAGCCGGCATGCCGGAAGCGGACTGTGTAGCAGCCGGGTGGCTGGCGACGCTGCGGATCAGCGCGAAAAGCGAGCCGCCGGTGAAATACTGGTAGAGGGCGAATGCCATGAGCGCCAGCATCATGAATGCCAGCACCCAGGTGGCGGCTATCAGCCAGCCGGGGTAACGGCCGGCCGCCGCTTCGCCTGAACGGGATTCTTCGTTATTACCTGTAGAAAGCTGCAAGTTAATCCTCCAGTGTGAGGGACTCCAGGAATTCTATATTATTTTTGGTCTTGCTCATCTTGTTGAGGATGGCTTCGGTAGCCACTGATGTATCCATGCCGGCGCCCTGGGGGGGCGTGCCGATCATCTGCAGGTACATGCGGCGCATGAGCCATACCTGCTGCAGGACATCGGGGCTGATGAGCAGTTCCTCGCGGCGTGTGCTGGAGCGTTCAATGTCGATGGCGGGGAAGATGCGGCGCTCCTGCAGGCGGCGGGAAAGATGGAGCTCCATGTTGCCCGTGCCCTTGAACTCCTCGTACACCACGTCATCCAGGCGAGAGCCGGTATCGATGAGCGCGGTGGCGATGATGGTCAGCGAACCGCCGTCCTCGATGTTGCGCGCGGCGCCGTAAAAACGCTTGGGGGGGTAGAGCGCGGATGGATCCATACCGCCTGAGAGCGTGCGCCCGGACGGGTTGACCACCAGGTTGTAGGCACGCGCGAGGCGCGTGAGGGAATCCATGAGAATGACAACATCCTCGCCAATCTCAACCAGGCGTTTGGCACGGTTGAGGGTCATTTCGGCCGTGCGCACGTGCGCGTTGACCGGTTCATCAAAGGTCGAGGCGATCACCTCACCCAGAACGGAGCGGTCCATATCGGTGACCTCTTCCGGGCGCTCGCCAATGAGACTGATGATGAGGCGGATCTCGGGATAGTTTTCCGAGACGGCGTTGGCAATATCCTTGAGAATGGATGTCTTGCCCGCCTTGGGCGGCGAGACGATCATGGCGCGCTGGCCGCGGCCGATAGGCGCGATCATGTCGATGACCCGGTTGGAGAGCACACTTTTTTTGGTCTCCAAATTGATGCGTTCTTCCGGGAAGATGGGCGTGAGATCCTCAAACTTGATGCGTTCGCGCGATTCCTCGGCTGGCATGCCGTTGACGGAAACCACGTAGGTCAGGCCGTAGTGCCGTTCGGATTCGCGGGGCGGGCGGATCTTGCCGAAGACCAGGTCGCCGTTGCGCAGGTCAAAGCGGCGCAGCTGTGCCTGGGAGACATAAATGTCATTTTTGCTCATATGGTATTCTTCGCGCAGGAAACCGATGCCCTCAGGCATGATCTCCAGGATGCCGCCGCCCATCTCCTCGCCTTCTTCTGGCTCGGTGCGGCTGGCGATGGCAATGCTGAGGTATTCCTTCTTCTTTTTTTCCGCATCCGGAATACCCAATTCCATTCCCATCTCACGCAGTTCGGGAAGCGGTTTTTCAATCAGTTCTGCTATTTTCATGTTTTCTTACCTGTTCTGATTTTTTATGGAAGCATGCTCCGCCCAAATCTATGTTCCACAAATCTATCTGATAAATGATAATTCCTTCTCTGGGATTATTGGGGCTTTTTTTGCGGAAACCATTTTCCTCTTGCGGCTGACTGAACCAGCCATTATTTCAGTTTCCGCCGGCATTATAACACGCAAAAACACCTTCCGCAAGAAAATTAATATATTACAAATAATCCCTCAAAAGCCGGCTGCGGGAGGGATGGCGCAGTTTGCGCAAGGCCTTGGACTCAATCTGCCGGATGCGCTCACGCGTTACATTGAAATAGTTGCTGACCTCCTCCAGGGTGTGGTCGCGTCCGTCCACCAAGCCGAAGCGCAGTTCCAGCACCTGGCGCTCGCGTTCCGTGAGATCGCTGAGCACCATCTGCACCTGTTCGCGCAGCATCTCCCGGGCGGCTGCATCCATGGGCTCGACCGCCTCCAGGTCTTCTATGAAATCACCCAGCTGGCTGCTGTCCTCGTCACCCACAGGACGTTCCAGGGAAATGGGTTCCTCGGAAGTCTTGAGGATATTCTGCACTTTGAGGGATGCCAAATCCCAGCGTTCCTGCAGGTCGGGATCCAGGGCCAGCTCGTCGCGGATGGCTTTCTTGATTCGCGCGCGGTCTTCCGGCTGGATGAAATCGGAATCCAGGGCAACATCCGCAAGGGTTGGCTCGTGGCCGAGCTTCTGAACCAGGCTGCGCTGGATGCGCAACAGCTTGGAAATGGATTCAAACAAATGCACGGGAATGCGGATGGTGCGGGCATGTTCGGCGATGTGGCGGCTGACGGACTGGCGTATCCACCAGGTGGCGTACGTGCTGAACTTGTAGCCGCGGGCAGGGTCAAACTTGTTGACCGCGCGCAGCAGGCCGAGATTTCCCTCCTGGATCAGGTCCAGGAAGGGCACGCCGCGGCCGACATAGCGCTTGGCGACGCTGACAACAAGGCGCAGGTTGGCACGCACCAGGACATGAACGGCTTCTTCGGCCAGGATATCGATATCCTGTACAGTCTGTTTCAGCTCCCTGTAGCCAGGTATGTGCTTCAGGCAGGTCTGGAGCGTCGGGAAATTCCTGCGCGAATTGTGGAAATCCAGCAGATAAGCGCCCAGTTCCTCGGGAAGAAGGTAGCACGCCAGGAAGAGCGCGTACATCTCCTGGATCAAGCCCTTGAGAAGCTGTTTGCGGATGGAATCAGCTGAACCCTCGCTCTCCTGCCAGTACTGGTCCAGATAGTCACGGGTATAGGACGGCTCAAGCGTCCACCAGCTGCCGCGGAGGGCGCGGGCTTCCGCCAGCACCAGGCTGAAATCTGCTAAATCCACCGTCTTGCTGCTTTCGCAGAAAGCCAGCAGGTTCTTGTAGCTTTCCAAAAGATCCGTAATGACCTGTTTAAAGACGTTGCCGGTCTGCTCCTTGATACCTGAACGGCCTTTTTCCTTACCCATGAGCCAATCCAGGCGCTTTTTGGCCTCATTGCGGGTGGAAAGGCGGAATTCACTCTCCGCTGTCAGCAGGTCTATCTGCCCGATTTCTTTTAGATACAAGCGGACTGGATCATCTGAAAACTCGGGAACAGGGAAAGGTGTCTCGAAAAAGGAGTCTTCTCCATCTTCTGCTTCCTCATCCGTTTCTCCACCATTCTGACCTTGCGAAAATTCATCCAGATCTTCTCCATTTTCAGGGAGATCTTCAGCTTCCAGGTCTTCTTCGGATGGATCCGGAATTTCCTCCCCCTGATCCTCTTCTTCCATCAGATCATCATTGAGAAGGGGATCTTCCGGAGGGGAATCTTTCGATCCGGAACCTGCTCCGGATTTTTTCTTTGGCATGGAGCTAATTATACATGAGGCAAAATCAGTCCGTCACAACCGGTTTCGCCAGCGCGCGGTCCAGGATGCCGCGCAGTTTGACGAGATTGACCAGCATGGACGGGATCTCCCTGCCCACCTCATCATCCTTCCCATCGGTTCCGGATTCCTGCAAGAAGCGAAGCTGGCTGATCTGTTCGTTCACCGCCTCACGGCGCAGAACCATGACCAGACGGATGGCCTCTTCCAGCTCGCGGACTTCCTGCGGCCGGTGGTTGTTTTCTTCCCTATTCCTGATCTCCATGGGCAGGATGCTGTAGGATTCGATATCCTCACCCAATTCTTCCCGGACATAAATATCCGGGTCCTTTTTGTCCTGGGAAAGCGAGTCGAGAATGACTGAAAGCACCTGCTGGTGCTCTGAAAAGGACATATCTTCCACCGTAAGGCGGTCCAATTCCTGCTCCTGGAGATAGCGGTTTATCTTATAAACCAGCTCCGGGGTGCGGGCCAGGAAGCTGAGGACATGCTGCTCTACAGACCTGATCTTCGCCTGCGCATCAGCTTCCTGGTGCTCCTTCTTTACTGATTCGCCTTCGGGCTGCGCCCGGCGGGAAGAGCGCCGTCCTGAACGGGCGCGCTGGTTGGAGAGCATAAGCAGGGACTCCTCGCTCACCTGGAGGGCGCGCGCTGTCTGCTGCCGGTAAGCGTCCCGCTCAACGGGGTCGGGAACGTCCGCGATGAGGGGAAGGATGCGCGAGGCGATGCTGCTTTTCACCTTGGGATCGTCCAGGTCCTGCCCTTCCATGAGCGTGTCCAGAACGTGGTGGATGATGGGCTTGGCATTTTCAATCAGGGCCTGCCATTCCTGCGGGTCGCGCAGGACGACCTCATCCGGGTCCAGCTCATCAGGGAGGGCGCTGACACGCAGATCCGCCTGGAGGCGCGCCTCGGTGCGGAGCAAGCCGCGCGCATCAAACACCATTTCAGCCGTCCGGTCGAGCGTCTCTCGGGCCACTTCCAGACCGCGGAGGGTTGCCTTGATGCCGGCCGCGTCCGGGTCCAGCGCCATCACGATGCGGCGCGTGAAGCGTTTCAGCTGGCGCATCTGCGCCTCGGTAAGCGCGGTGCCCATGGGAGACACCGCATTCTTAAAACCCTCCTGATGCAGGACGATGACATCCAGGTAGCCCTCGACAATAACGGCCTGGTCCTCCCTGCGGATGTCCTTGCGGGCCTGGTCAAGGCCGTAGAGCACTGAGCTTTTATCAAACAGGATGGTCTGGGGAGAATTGATAAACTTGGGGATATCGTCCGGATTGAGCACCCGCCCACCAAAGCCTGTCATGCGCCCGCCGGAATCCCGGATGGGAAACATGAGCCGGTGGCGGAAGCGGTCATAGACCCCGCCGCCCTCCCGCTCGGTCACCAAGCCCGCGTCGATGAGGTCCTGTTGGGAGTATCCCTTGCCGATGAAATAATTCAACGCCGTATCCCAGCTGTCGGGCGCGTAACCCAGACCCCATACCTCCGCCGTGTCCTCACGGATGCCGCGCTTCTCGACCAGATAAGCCAATGCCTTGCGGCCGGCCTCCGTCTGAAGTATCTGGGAGCGGTAGAAGATGACCGCGTCATCCAGGAGGCGGCGCAGCTGGTCGGAACGCTCCATCTCTTCTTTTCTCTGGGGAGTGAGCGGTTCCAGGCGAACGCCTGCGCGTTCCGCGAGGGAACGGAGAGCTTCCTTGAAATCCCAGCCCTCTTTCTTCATGACATAGCGGAAGATGTCGCCGCCCTCATTACATTCCCCGAAACAGCGCCAGGTGGCGGTATCCGGAAATACGACAAAGGCAGGCGTACGCGTGTTGGCATGGAAGGGACAAAAGCCGGTATAGTTTTTTCCGCTCTTGCGCAGCTTGACATCCTCGCTGATCAGATCAACGATGTCTACACGGTTCTTGATTTCCTCAATCTCATTCATACAGTCAACAAAAATCCGGAATTATTCTGGTAGTTTCTACTTTAATGGAAAACGCGCTGAAATGCAAGTTTTCCAAAAAATCTGCAGATTTTTTCTTTTGATTTTAAATATAACCATACACACATGTTTTTTATGCGACTATTTCCGGCAATCTTTCTTAGGAATTTCTGAGGGGCTTCCGATCCATCCCATGGAAAAATTAATAGTAATTAGGGAATCTTTCCCGGAAAGGAGACATATGGACATATCCATCATCGGCACGGGCAATGTGGGCAGTACGCTGGGGAAACGATGGGCTGAGAGCGGCCACAAAATAACCTACGGGTCGCGCGAACCGCAGAGCGAACGTGTGCAGAAACTTGTAAAAGAATCCGGGAACGGCGCAAGCGCTGCCAACAATCACGATGCCATGCAGGCTTCCCCGCTGATCCTCCTGGCTGTCCCCTGGAAAGCAGCCGAAGACATCATCAAGGAGGGCGGCGACCTGAAAGGAAAAGTGATCATTGACTGCATTAACACATTTCCCGATGAACTTTCCCAATCCCTGGCTGAAAAAATTGCTGAATGGGCAGTCGGCGCGCACGTTATCAAAGCCTTCAATATGACCGGGAGCGACAATATGGCTGATCCCGTTTATGGAGGCCAGAAATTATCCATGTTTATCTGCGGGGATGAGGAAGACGCAAAAGGCCAGGCCGCATCGCTGGCGGAAGACCTCGGATTTGAAGTGATTGACGCAGGCGGGCTTGATTCAGCCCTTTACCTGGAATCCCTCGCGCGTCTGTGGATCCACCTCGCTTATAACAGGAAATTTGGCAAACGGATAGGCTGGAAGCTGCTTGAACGATAACCTGATTTCCCAGAGCCCCAATGCAGCAGAAAATGATATTGCGCTGATTTAAAAGCCTAAAATCCTTCCAGTTCAGAGAAATCAGCCCGGCCGTCCGCCAGGGCAGAAATGTCCTGCAGGAGCGCAAGCCGGTTTCGGCGGATGGAAAGATCCTCATCCATCACCAGCACATCATCAAAAAACTGGTTCACTGCGGGAATCATCCACATGAAGCTGTCCAGGAAAATGTCCACACTTCTTGACCCTTTTACCTCATCCCGCACCTTTTGATAGGCGTCAAACAGGTGTTTTTCCGCATCCAGCGCCAGTTTTTTACGGTCCACTTCAAAGCGTTCCTCCAGGTCACGGGTGATGCGGACGCAGCGGGAATAGGCAGTCAGAATCTCGTCCCAATCTTTGCGAGCAATCCAACCGGACAGCTCCCGGATATTGAGCGCCGCAAGCGCGGGATTTTCGCCGGCCTCAGCCAGCACAGCATTCACGGCATCATAGCGGAAGCCCTCCTCTAAAAGAAGGTTTTCCAGCCGGCCCTGAATGAATTCCAAGCAGGCTGCCCGGTCCCCCACGAACATTTTGACGGGGAGCGCATCAGCAGCCTTTCCCAAAGCTTCCTGCAGATCCAGATCCACATTGTGCGCAATCAGGTTCTGGGAGAGCCCGATGGCGGCACGCCGGAGGCCAAAAGGATCCCGGGTGCCGGTCGGGGCCATACCCGCGGCAAACAAGCCCGCCAGCGAATCGAGTCGGTCCGCCAGGCCAACCACCAGGCCCGGCTTGCTATCGGGCAGCTGACCGGCCGCTGTCCGGGGTTCGTAATGCTCCCGAATGGCCCGCGAGACCGCCGGTTCTTTGCCGGCATGCTCCGCGTAAATGCTGCCGATGATGCCCTGCAGGGAAGTCATCTCGACCACCATCTTGGTGGCGAGATCCGCCTTGCAGAGGCGTGCTGCTTCCAGCGCGGCCGTTTTTTCATCTTTCAATAATCCGATCTCATCACCCAGCCACTCCGTGAGCTTCATGATGCGTTCGGTTTTATCGAGCATGGAGCCGAGTTTCGGATGAAAGGTCAGTTTATCCAGCTTCGGGATGAAATCATCCAGGACCTGTTCGCTATCCTCAAGCATGAAGAAAGCGGCGTCATCAAAGCGAGCGCCGATCACCTCCTCATTGCCCCTGGCGACGATATCCAGGTGCTCCTTGCCCCCATTGCGAACGGTGATGAAATACGGCATCAGGTGACCGTCCCGGTCTTTCACCGGGAAGTAGCGCTGATGTTTCTTCATCACGCCAATGAGAACCTCATCGGGCAGTTCCAGGTGGCGGGGATCAAAGCTGCCTAGCAGGGCAGTGGGTGCTTCCACGAGGTTTGCCACCTCGTCCAGCAGCCCCTCGTCCAGCTCCGGTGAGGCATTTACGGATTCCAGAAGTTTCATGACCTGGCCGCGGATGGCTTCACGGCGATGGTTCATATCCGCGAGGATGCCCTCTTTTTCCAGGAAGGAAAGATAATCCTTTGCCCCAACAAGATCTTTTTCTGCTGATTTGCTGAAACGCAGCCCCCTTGTGGCGCGGCCAGACTGCAAGCCCGCATAGCGGAAAGGGATAATATGCTCCCCAAAGAGCGCTGTGAGCCAGCGGACGGGCCGGGAAAACGCCACACCGCTCGCGTTCCAGCGCATGGATTTGTCAAAACGGATGGATGCAGCCAGCTCCTCCAGCATCCCCGGAAGAACATCAAAAACAGAGCGGCCTTCCTCGTGCACTTCAGCCACCAGGTATTCGCCCCCGTCCACCTTTTCCCGTTTCAGGTCAGCCACCTCCACGCCGCGGCTGCGGGCGAAACCTTCTACCGCTTTTGTGGGATTGCCCTGCCCATCAAACGCGCGGTCCGCCGGGGGGCCTTTGACCCGGGAAACCTGGTCTTCCTGGCGGGACGCCAAGCCTTCCACGACCACAGCCAGACGGCGGGGCGTTCCGAGGATCTTCAAATCCCTGTAACCGAGCCGGAGGTCCGAGAACATACCGGAGGCATCTTCTTCCAGTTGCCTGACCGCCGACTGAAGGTCCGAGGCGGGCAGTTCCTCGGTGCCGATTTCCAGCACGAATGGCGCTTCCGCCGGAAGTTTTTCTGAGGGCGGCAGGGACAATTCCTCCTGCCCGGGCCGCCCCACGGCACCCTCAAGCTTCACATTCTTCTTCAACCAGGGGAAGCCGAGCGCTTCGCGCTGGGCAATATAGGCTTCCGCAGAGCGGCGGGAAAGATCTCGCATGCGGCCAAAGAGCGCCTGGCGTTCGGTGACACCCACCGCGCCACGCGTATCCAGGATATTGAAAGTATGGGAACATTTCAGAATGTAATCGTGCGCGGGCAGGACAAGCCCCTTCTTCAGCGCCATATCGGCTTCTTTTTCAAAGAGCGCGTACATCTGCCGCACCTGCTCAATATCCGCTTCATCGAAATAATAGGTGCTGTGCTCCTTTTCAGCCATGTAATTCACATCACCGTAGGTAAAGTCCTCATTCCAATTGATGTTTCGAAAATGGTAGTTCTTCTGCAGGGCCATGGTGATGCGCTCCAGGCCGTAGGTCAGCTCAACGGACACCGGATCGAGATTGACCCCGCCCGCCTGCTGGAAATACGTGTACTGGGTGATCTCCTGGCCATCCAGCCACACCTCCCAGCCGAGGCCCCAGGCACCCAGCGCGGGCGACTCCCAGTTGTCCTCCACAAAGCGGATGTCGTGCTCCTCGGGGTTGACGCCGATAGCGCGCAGGGAATCGAGGTAGATCTCCTGCGGGTTACCGGGATCGGGTTTGAGGATGACCTGGAACTGATAGTGCTGCTGGAGGCGGTAAGGATTGTCCCCATAGCGGCCGTCATCCGGGCGGATGCTTGGCTCGACATAGGCGACATTCCAGGGTTCGGGGCCGAGCACACGCAGAAAGGTGGCGGGGTTCATGGTGCCTGCGCCTACCTGTGTGTAATACGGCTGCCAGATGAGGCAGCCTTTCTCCGCCCAGTACTTCTGCAACGCCATGATGATGGACTGGAAATACGCTTGATCGGCCATAATTGCTCCCAAAAAAGGTTGAATTGGGAAATTATACCAATCGGATTAATCCCAGAAAATCAATTATGAAGATATTTGGAAAACAAGCAGTAATTATTTCAGGTCATACGGCTGTAGGTGATGATCTCATTGCGGATGCCGAGCAGCCGGGACCACCAAGAGCTGCGGCTCCAGTCCTCTTCGAACTCCGTCCATGACTGCGACTGCAGGCGCTTTCCCTCGGGGAGATGCTCCAGCCAGGGATTGGGATCGAGGAAGTACACACGGTCCTTATCCCCCACGTATCGAACCAGGGTGACCCAGTGCGCGCCGCCGTCCTTCCAGATCTTGAGGGCGGTGACCGGTCTGCCGGTCAGGAGATTTTCCATGATATGGGCACGGCGGGCACGGCTCCTTCTTTCAGCGCGCCAGTCCAAGTCCAGACGTTCTGCCCAGCGGTTGAAAGATTTCACCAGCCCCCAGGGCGCAGTCGCACCACCATATTTGGGCACCCACTCCGGGATGCGGTCCCAGAACATCAAGCCGGAAGACCGGATGACGGCGTTCTTGCCCAACGCCGGCGTGCCCAATTCCGCCTGGAAAAGGAATAGGTTGAGTACAGCGGCCAGGGAAGCCGGACCGCAGTCGTTGGTCATTCTCTTTTCCGTATTAAAACCCTGGGAGAGGTAAAAGCGACCGAAAAACTCTCGTTCCGCGCTCCAATCCGTCATGCCGCCGGTTTTTCTTTCCGAATCCATTTACGCCTTAATAATCATCACTTATGTAAAATATATCATGTTTATACTTGTCCACATCCTATACGAAAATAAAACCGGGAACTATATGAAACTGATAAAAATCATTGACCTTTCGCGCTCCCTGGAAACGTGCCCACCGCAGCCGAAAAACGCTTCACCTTTCGCCTTTACGCCGCTCACCTCGACCGCAAAGGGCGACCGCGCCAACAGCGGATGGCTAACCATCCCGGAGCACTTCAGCACGCACTGCGACGCACCCTACCATGTAAATGAAAACTGGCCTTCCATCGAAGCGGTTCCGCTGGATGCGTTCACCGGACCCGGGATTGTCCTGGACTTGACGAAAATCCGGGAAAGCAGCGCCATCAGCGCCGCCGATATTCAAGAAAGCGAAACCCGGCAGGGAGCACCCATTGGAAGCGGGATGATCGTCCTGCTGCATACCGGATTTGATGCCCTGTACTGGCAAGCAAATGAAGGCGCTGCAAGGAAATTGAGGAAGCACCCTTATCTAACGGGAGATGCTGGAGATTACTTCGTTTCCAAAGGGATCAAGGGGCTGGGGATGGACATGGGCAGCCCGGACGAGAGCGGCGCAGACCTGGCATTCCACCGAAAGCTGCTGGGTAACGGCATCATCATTTTCGAACACCTTGCCCAACTGGAGATACTGCCGCAATCGGGATTTCTTTTTACTGCACTTCCTCTCAAAATCAAGGGCGGTTCCGGTTCACCAGTGCGGGCTGCCGGACTGGTTTTCGGGTAAACATTACAAACTTTCCAGCACTGAAAGCGCCCGGAAGAAACCGCTGAAAGAAAAAGTTATAATTTCACCCGTATGTTCTTGAGAATTTTGATATTTTTCCTGGTGCTGGCCGCAAGCGGCTGCGCACCATCCAATACGGGAACCGGGGAAACCGTCCTGACACCCTACTACACAGAGAGCCCTCCACCGGCTCCGGAAGCGACCGAACAGCCGCCGGCGGCGGCAGATACCCCGGTGCCCATTCCCACAGCGATACCCACCCCCATCATCCACACAGTCGCACTGGGCGAAACCATCTCATCCATTGCCCTGCGCTACGGGCTGGACACGAGCGTGGTGCAGGCCGCCAACCCGGAGGCAGACCTGCTGATCGTCGGAATGGAGCTGGTAATCCCCCAGGGAGAAACAGACGAAATCGGCGGCACCCCTGTTGAATCGCTGGAAATGGAAGTAGGAGAGCCAACATGCACGGAGACAGCAGAAAGCGGCCTGTGGTGCCGCGCGCACGTGCTCAACCCTCTTGAACAATCCGCCGACGGCATTACTGTGTCATTTACTCTTGGGACAGGCAGCGAAACGCGCAGCCAGACCGTCCCGACCCTGATGAGCCGCCTGGAACCGGGCGATTCCATTCCCGCATCCTCTTATTTTTCCGGACCGATCAATGGTGACTATATCATTACAGCGGAACTGGCTTCCGCCCTGGCGGTCGAGGATTCCAGCGAAACATACCTGCCTGCAAATCCTGTAAACACGCAGGTTGAGATTGATAAAAACCGCGCGAGCGTTTTCAGCGAGGTAAACGTAGCGGGAGAAGCCGGTGAAACCATCCTGATCCGGTTCAGCGCAGCCGCGTACGATTCAGAGGGCAATATCCTGGGTGTCCGGCGAACGGAACAGCAAACCGAGCTGGAGCCGGGCAACTCCTACGACTTCAACCTGACCGTGTACGCCGCAGAAGGCGAAATCGCGGACGTGCGCATCTATACCGAAGCAATCATCAACAGTCCTTAAAGGAGGATTTTTTGAAGAAAAAGACCGTACTAATCACCGGCGCGACCGACGGCATTGGCGAACAGACCGCCCTGGAGCTTGCGCGCAGGGGGCACCGCATCCTGCTGCATGGCAGGAATGAGGAAAAAGGCAAGAACGTCCTCGAAGCCATCAAAAAAGAGAGCGGAAACGGCGACAATGACCTCTACCTGTCAGATTTCGCTGACCTGGCGGCCGTGCAGGAGATGGCCGGGCAAATCAAGGAAAATGAATCCTCGCTGGATGTGCTGGTCAACAACGCCGCCAATTATTACAAGGAACGGCGCCTCACCACGGACGGCCTGGAGATGACCTTCACGGTCAACCACCTTGCGCCATTCGTGCTCTCCCTGAACCTGCTGCCGCTTTTGAAAGCCAGCGCACCCGCGCGAATCATAAACGTAGCATCCGGCGCACATAAAAATATCCACGAGGTGGATTTCGACAACCTGCAGGGTGAAAAAACCTATGAAGGCTACCATGCATATTCGCTTTCCAAGCTGGGCAATGTCCTGTTCACCAGGGAGCTCGCACGGCGGCTGGAAGGAAGCGGCGTGACGGTGAACAGCCTGAACCCGGGCGTGGTGGACACCAAACTGCTTCACAAGAGCTTCGGAGGGGGCGGCAAGAGCGTGGAGGAAGGCGCGCAGACTCCTGTTTACCTGGCAAACTCTCCCGATGTATCAGACGTGACCGGGAAAAATTTCAAGTACAAACAGGAGCGGCCGCCTTCCGACCTGGCAATGGATGCGGACCTGCAGAAAAAATTCTGGGAAGTATCAGAAGAACTTGCCGGGGATTATCTCCCATAAAAAAATCCCGCCAACAGGCGGGATTCATCTTTAAATTTTAAAAATACCTCTTATGCGGCAGCCTGAGCCATTTGGCGAATAACCATCACCACCTTGCCCATGATGCGCAGGTTAGCCGGATCGTCCACATAAATCGGTTTCATGTTGGGATTGGCCGGCTGCAGGCGGATGTTTTCCGATTCTTTATAGAAATACTTCAGCGTGGTCTCATCTTTCCCGTCCAGCCAAACCGCAACCATCTCGCCGTTCTGTGCCTGCTGGGCGCGCTTCATGATAACGATGTCGCCGTCATTGACCATGGCGTCGATCATGGAATCACCCTGCACTTCCAGCGCAAAAAGGTCTTCCGGATTTTCACGCCCGGGAAGCAAACTGCGGGCAATCTCAATGCTGCTCTCGGAATCGAAATAGCCGACATCCGATGAGGGCATGGGGAGGGGTTCGCTGGCAACAATGCGCCCGACAAGGGGAACGCTGAGCAGGTCATCCACAGCCGCACGCGCCTGGCGCACGCCTTCCGAGATGCGGTCCAAAGCGCTTTTGCCCTCAGAGAGCGGTTTGAGCAAGCAGATGCTGCGGGAAATATGGGATTCGCGTGAAATATAGCCCCTTTCCTCCAGCTGTTTGAGGTAGTAATCCACCAGGGAAGTCGAACTCACCCCGATGCTCTCGCCTATTTCCCGAATCGAGGGGGAATAGCCGTTTTCTTCCTGGAATTTCTCCAGGAACCTGAGAATCTTCTTATGCCTGCTGCTCAGGCCTTCGCTTCTGCGGACCATAATTACCTCCGTGCCAGCTGTTTATTGGACATTTGTGCTATTTTCTTTTCCTACTATACACGAACATCTGTTCTGTGTCAAGCTTTTATAATATCCAGTTGACAAGATATTTTTACACATTTCATATCCATTTTTTCGTAACAGGAGGCAGCATGGCAGAAGCAAAGGTGAGGTGGACGAACAGCCGGACTTTCATCGGCGTGGACTCAACCGGGCACTCGGTAGTCATGTCCACCTCGAAAGACGGGATCGGCATGAAACCGTCGGATCTGCTGCTTGTGTCGCTGGCGGCATGCAGTTCGGTGGATGTGGTTTCCATACTTGAAAAGAAGAAAAAACACCTGGAAAAACTGGAAGTCTCAGTAATCGCCACGCAGGACGACGAGCCGCCATGGACCTTCCGCAAGATCCACCTGACCTATACCATCAAGGGAGAAGGAATCGAAGCGCCGGACGTGGAAAAAGCCATTGAACTCTCAGAGGGAAAATACTGTTCTGTCGCAGACACACTGAAGGGAAAAGCAGAAATCAGCTGGGAATTTGTAATTGAATAGGTTTTCTTAAACCCGGTTTTATTTACCGGTCAAGCACAGCTTATCAGGCCTTACGGAGGAGCGCTGCCGCCCAGTCCTCTTCCATGCGCGTTTCGACGCGATGCAAACCGTTCTCTTCCGCCTTGTCCAGGATGCCTTCAAGCTGGTTATCCAGGATGCCGGCAAGGACCAGACTGCCTCCCGATAGGACCAGCCCGGCAAGACCCAGATCAAACAAATTGAGGATCACTGAAGAAAGGATATTGACTCCTACCAGGGGCGCCTGGACATCGGAAAAATGCCCGCCAAGGATGAGGGGCACAGACCCCTGTGCGACATCCACGCTGTCCACCACACCGTTCAGACGGCAGTTTTCAATGGTTGATCGTACGGAAGCCGGGTCGGTATCCACCGCAACCGCGTGATCTGCCCCGAGCTTCACCGCAGAAATGGAGAGTATGCCTGAACCGCAGCCGATATCAAAGAAAAGGGAA
>Ga0272441_10006706_pt1 | contig 19110 bp, 11 predicted proteins | sample SSMProp6N_FD_193582 | JGI IMG/M metagenome (GOLD analysis project Ga0272441, IMG submission 193582) | Marine sediment archaeal communities from Little Sippewissett salt marsh, Falmouth, MA, United States - SSM-Prop-6N | ecosystem: Environmental > Aquatic > Marine > Wetlands > Sediment ... | reverse complement strand
TCCGGCATGCTCACCACCGGCCACGCGCTCTCGATGTACACGTACTTCGTGAACAGAGAGCACCCGCTGGAGAGCACGCACACGACCAGCAAAAGCACGAGGCCCGGGGGTGAGGCACCCCGGGCCTTCGTGTTCCATGCTCGCACGGAGTTCGACGCGGTACCAAGGACCGCCGCAGCGTCGATCCGATGTTCGACGAGCCTCACGTTCTTCATGGATTCGACCTGCCCCGCACGAGCCTTTGCTTCCCACTCATTCGCCTCGGACTGCTCGGCCTTCCACCATGTGTACAGGAGGCGGACCAGCCCGTCGATGATGGCCTTCCACATTGGTCGTGCCTTTCGCAGGGACTACTCGTCCAGCCACTTCTCCCGGGCATACTCGACGCCCTTCTGGACGAGCCAGTTGGACGCCTTTTCCTCCAAGAAGACCTTGGCCGTCTCGCCGCCGGGGAACGGACTGACGCGGTCAGCCGCCCACCTGATGGCGTCGTCGAGGTACTTGTCCCCGACCATAGCGACGAGGTCGAGACCCTGCGTCTTGAAGTAGTCGATTGCCGCTTCTCTAGCCTCGGTACCCCACGACCGGAGGATCACTTTGATCTGGTCGGAGTTGAGTTCCTTGGCCAACGCCTTCGCGGCTATGGATGGCATTTCCTTCTCGGCCTTATTCGCGCAGAAGTCCAGCAAGAAGGCTTTCATCTGAGCGATGATGAGGTCCCGGGCTTTCAGCCCGTTCGCCAAACCTTCCGACTGGAGCTTCTGGGCTTCCTCCTTCGCGGCCTTCGCCTTGTTCCGCAGGTACGGGACGGCGAATGCCGACAGAGCGAGCGCGATGATCGGGTACAGCAGTTGTGCCCACCACGGGGCGTCACTGGGCAACGCCGGGGCCGCTACTTCCTGCGCCATGACGGCGGCGGGAAACAGAATCAGGATTCCGATGAGGATGCTGAAGCGTGCGGTCCACGTACGAAGCATGACGCGCCCCTTTCCCCTGTGTTAACAGGTAGTCGATATGCCGATTGTGCCTTGTCGTACTACGATGTCAAGAAAAAATGAGGGTGGCGGGCTATTTCTTGAGCTTCAGCTTCCGCTTGATGTGAACGCCTCCGTTGCCCTTCCGGCACTCGATGAGCTTCGCGAGTTCGTCATTCTGCTCATCGAGGATGCCATTCAGACGAACCGCACTCTTGTGTACGTCGTCGGCCTGCTTCGACATGGACTTGCGCTCCAATGTCTTACCCATGACCTTCCTCCGCTTCACAAAGTTTCTTGAGCAGTTCCACCTGCGTCTTCACGTTCCGGGTGAGGTCATCGACGGCCCTACCCAGTTTGACAATGCTGTCGGACAGCGACTTCCGGTTGTACCAGACGTACACGTGGTCCTCGTCCTTCACGTCGTGCCAGTTGTGGAGGTCGTTGACGATGGTCCTGATGTCCCCGAGGCCCTTGAAGATGTCGGAGACGTTCTGCGGAGTGATCACGGGGTACCGGCCCGTGTCCGACCCGGGCGTACCGGCCTGCCCGTTCCCGTTGCGTTCCTTCATCTTGGACGTGAGCTTCAACACGTAGTCCAAGACCGTCTTGATCAGGTACACCGCAACGGCGACTCCCACTCCGAGTTGGGTGATGTCCGGGTCCATGATGTCGCTCCTGTCGCCCCCTACCCGCCTGCTGACAGTCTACTACGGACAGAGCAGGATGTACAGACCCTAGACCACCTTCTCGCCGGTCGTCGTCCAAGTCAATCCACCGTTGGCAGACGTGGCAACATCCACCATGTTGTTGTGGACCATCCACCCATCCGAACCCACCCCCCACCCGAAGATGGACTGCTTCGTCCCGGTGTTGTCGCACCGGTTGTTCGTCACGATGGCCTCACTGAACGCACCATTCGATACAATGCACGCGGCATTGAAACCCGTACGGTCGAGGTAACAGTCCTGAATCTGCACGTTGTCTCCGGCCACGTGAACGCACGCTTCCGTGGTGGTACTACTCGTGTACCGGACTGTGCACGCCTGAAACTTCGATCCCGCTCCGGCAAGCTGCACGCGGGCGTTGATGAAGATGCATCCGGTGAACGTGGTGTATGGTGACCCCGTGCTGTACTCGTACAGACCGTACGTTGACGATCCGTACGCGGCCTCAAGGATCACATGCTCCACCGCACAGTACGCGAAGCGGGCATAGATGAAGTACGTAGGGGCCGAACTGTATGTGAACATGTAGATGTTGGAGAGTATGCAATTGCTGAGTACCCCACACTGGAACCCGTACGTTGAACCGCACTGGACTTCCAAGTTCCTGAAGCTGTGGAAGCTCCCCGTCACGTATATCGTAGTTGTAACCGCCGCGAGGGTCGAGAACCGGCAGTCCTCCATCGTCACGTGGCCACCACCCACGACGCAACATCTGGTCCGATTGCCAGTGAATTCGCATCCTTTGATGAACACGTCAGTGCTGCCTTGGAACGTGAACGCGTCACCCGTCCCTGAACCACCATTGAACCAGCAGTTCGTGAACCTCACGTCGGACACAGTGGGAGAGAGGATCGGCCCATTCACCGTCCACGTTCCCGCCGTTTGGATGTCGAGGTTCTCAAAGACGCACGAGGACGTTAGCGTGAACGTCACGTCCTGTGAGAAGCGCACAAGGACTCGCGGACCCATCCCAATGATGCTCACAGGACGCGACAGCACCTTGCTCGCCGTGATGTCATAGAAGGACTGTTGGGGTGTGGCACCACCGAGTGTATTCGGGAACACATAGATCACGTAGTACCTACCGACCAAGTAGGCACTGTTGCAGTAGTCGATAGCGTCCTCAAGCTCGTCGTAATCACAGTTGTACGGACCGACCGTGACGGCGGACAGGTCCGGGGTGCCCGAAAGGTCGATCTGCGAGTTGAGCTTCCAACCGTAGAGCCGGTCGTCCACGTACTTCTTGGTCGCGGCGTCTTGATCGAGCGTAGGGTCCACCACGTTCTGAATCTTCTTCGTCTGTGCAGAGATGGCAGTGGACGTGACCTCAAAGTGATTAGACCCGCTAACGTACACGCGGAACGCCACGTTCGTGAAGGCGCGAAGATCGTCGCTCCCCGTTGCGTACATCCCACATGTTCCCGCACCGGAGCCGCCGAAGACGACCTGATTCTGATTCTCCATCGTGAGGTTCTGGTACGACCACGTGGTCGCCGCCTCGACGCTGAACTTCGCCGTGGTCGCTACGTAGAAACGATGTCGGACCCCGGCGTAATACGCCATGAGGTCGCCCGCTGCCGCGAAGATGTAGTTGTTCGCCCCGTTGAACTGCACGCGCTTGTCCGCGTCCATCGCGAAGGTCTGGTACGAAGTGGTCTGCGTGGCCGTGGAGATGAGCACGTTGGTGCTGGCCACACGGATGTACGTCCGGGCACCGCCGTTGATGATCAGGTAATCGGAAGCGTCAGCGGAGAGGGTACTCGTGAATCCACCGGAGCCGCCGAACTGAATCTGCGTCGTGCCGTCCATGCGGAAGGTCACGTACGCGGTGATGTTCGTGTTGGTGAGTGTCATGCGAGCCGTCGTGGCGGTGGCGAGGTCCAACTGAGTCCCGCCATTCACGGTCAGGACGGTCGTGCTTGACGCACGTATGTAATTCCCCGTGCCGTTGAGGTACAGGTACGTGGTGCTATTCATCTGGAAGTTCTGGTACGAGGTCGTGATGGTACTCTGCACCCACAGCTTCACAGAGGTGGCGACACTCACGGCCATGTCTGCCGCCGCTTCGATGACCACCGTGTCGGCATCTTGAGCGTGGATGTAGTTTCCGGCACCACTGAAATAGACACGGTTCGTCCCGCTCATCGTGAGGGACGAGTTGAACGTCGCACCATCGTTCACGAAGTCGTACGTGGTCCCCCCGGCCACGAGCGTCACGTGCTGCTTGGTCTGCGTGAGGGCGGAAACGGTCGTGTATGTCTCACCGCCAACGATCTGACTGTACACGCTCCCGGTACCGACGCTGTTGAGAACCATGTCCATGCCAGCGGAGAATCCCGAAGCGGCCTTCGCCTCAAAACGTGAGGACCCCCCGGAGTCGATGACCACCTTTCGGGTGTTCCCCGTGGTGGACGTGAGCGTGAGGTCCCCGATCATAGCTTCTGAGCCGTCACGGGGGACGTACAGCGAGCCGCCTGAGAGGCCCGTGGAGATGTAGTTCACGTTCTCGACGAGCCGGTTCACGCGGTCGCGGAGGGTGTTGCTCCGGTCGTTGAGTTGATCCGGTTGCCGGTTCGCCGCAGGAGGCGCGACGAGGTCCACGATGTCGATGGGACCCAACGCCGGATACTCCGCTCCGACCGCCGTGGATTCCTGCGGGACCGCGTCTATCGTTGGATTCGGGAGAGTCGCCATATCACGTCCTCCGCTTTACACAGCGTAACCACTAGATGGTCGTGTTGTTCGCAATGGCCCAACCGGCACCGCCATTCGCGCTCGCGGCCACATCGAGTGCGTTGCCGACCACTGCGACGTTCGCGGCAGTGCCGTCGCCGAAGACCGATTGCTTCGTCCCCGTGTTATCCACGACGTTCCCCGTCACTGTGTTCTCTCCACCACCCACGTAAACGCCAGTGGAATTCACACTGAGGCGATTGACGTACGAACCGGTGAGCCGCGAGCCAACACCCGCGAGGTACACTGCGTAATTACCCACGGTGGTGTCGTTGTAGTACACGACGCTGTTCGACATACCACTGTAGTCGTCCAAACGCACGCGACAATATTCGAAGTGACCGCCGGTGACTGTGGTGTACCCGCCTGTATCGTTGAAACCGTACGTCGATGCCCCCGTGGGGGCCACAGCGGTGAGGCCCGACCACGTATTGAACGAACCACCGTGGTCGATCATGAATACCGGGGTATACGATGCGTTCTGGCACTCGACACGCACGTCTTTGAAGTGTGACCGTGCCGCGCTACCGACACTGACAGCGTCCGACCCCGCCCGAGTCGCGGTGATGAAGCAACGAACATCGCTCCAGTGGTGATTGAAACCCGTTCCCGCGTTGATCAGGAGCCTACTCCCGTGGATCGTCACGTCGTCCAAGACGATGTCGTTGCCAAGCAGATCGAGGCCGTAGTTCTCACCGCTGTCGAAGAAGCAGTTGCGAACCGTGAACGACGGGTTCTGCGGGCCATTGGTGCTGCCCGTCGTACTCGACGAGCATCGCAGCGTGTAATACGCCGTGTTTCCAGTGCGCTCAAACGTGCAGTTTTCGATGTGGACCCCCGCAATAGTCGTGGAGGCGATCATGTAGTTCACGGTACGAGCGGACGTTTCGTAGAAGTACAAGTTTCGGAGCGTGCAGCTATTATTCAACGTCCACTGCACACCACCGGGAACGTTGAGTGATACCTTACGGTCGAGGCCACCCGACATGCCGATGATGGCCGTACCGGCCCGGATCGTCTTGCTCGTGGTGAGAGTGTAGGAACCATTCACCGCGAACACATAGATCACGTACCCCGTGTACGTCGCGGTGTTCACGAAGTCGATGGCCGATTCCAAGTTGGTGTAATCGCAGTTGTTCGCACCCACGGTGATCGCGAGGGTCGAGGACTCCGTCCCGACCGCGCCTGCTTTCAGTTTCCACCCAATCGGGGTGACAGTCGCGACCTGCGCGAGGACGTACGCACGTGTGGCCGCGTCTTGCGCGTTGACGGGATCAACTACGTTCTGGATGCGGTGGGTGTTCATGTCGAGGATGCCATCGTTGCGGAGGCGCATCTTCTCGGTGCCGCTCGTGTAGAACAGGTGGGCACCATTCGTCTTGTGGAGGATGTTGGTGCCGTCCCCGTACACGTAGCTGTTGGCGTTGCTGAACTGAAGCTGGGAGGACCCGTTCAGAAGCGTGCTCTGCCACACAGTATTCAACGAGTCAGTCACGCTGAACCGAGGTGAACCGCTCGTGCGCAGGACCACTTCGGAGTCAGCGTTGAGCGTGACCGAACTGACAGAGGTGGCTGTGAGGTAATTGCTGGCGGTGTTCAACTGAAGCTGGAGCGTGCCGTCCATCCGTGCGTTGACTGACTGGAAGATTGTCTCCGTGGCGGAGCAGTACACCCTCCGAGTACCAGACACGTACACGTTCCACGAACTGCCCGCATACGTGAACATGTTGTTCGACCCGTCGGCGTACACGTAGTTGTTCGTGCTGCCGAATTGAAGCTGCTGCGTACCTGCCATTCGCAGCGGAGCGTTCTCAAAGACGCACTCACCGCCCCCAATCAACAAACGGCTCGCCCCTCCGACACGCAGGTATACACGCCCGCCGCCGTTCACATGCAGGTAATCAGACCCGTCGGCATAAGCGTAATTGTCCACGGTGTTGAACTGGAGTTGGTTCGTGCCATCCATGCGGAGGTTCACGTAACTGGACACCAACGAATCGCTCACCGCGAAACGCGATGAGCCGTTGGCATAGAATTGGTGCGTGCCGGTCGTGACGTACTGAATCTGTGTGCCAGTCCACGTGATGTAGTTTACACTAACCCCACCATCGAGGTTCACCCGACTGTCCAGCGGGACGTTGATCGCCCCCGGCACGGTCAACGAGGTCGTCGTGAAGGTGTACGTCGGACCGCTGAAGTTCCATACAGCCGTCCCCTTGTTGTACGTGTACGCCGTGGTGCCCATCGTGACTACGTGCTGGGGGTTCGTGCCGTCCGCTATGACGATGTCCACCTTGCCACCGGCACCCGCACCGTTGTTGCTGATCTGGACGTACCCCTCCTGCACCGCGTTCACGTATCCGGCCACGCCCACCGCGTTACCACTCGCCGCACGGAGGTACATCCACGCGGAGCCTGCCGTGGCAGTCATGTCGATCTTCGCGGGGCCGCTCGCCTTCACGATGGTGAGGTCCCCGGTCATGCCGTCGGAACCGTCGCGAGGAACGAACAGGACCCCGGAGCCGGGACCGCCGGTGGCGATGTGATTGCTGTTCTCGACGCAGTAGTTCAGCCTCTCCCGTATCGTGTTGTCGCGGTCTTCCAACGAATTCGGCTGTCGGTTGGCTGCACCGGGACCCACACGGTCCACGACCGTGATCCGGTCGAGGGCCGGATACTCTGCACCGGGAGCGGCGGACTCCTGCGGCACGAGCGTGATGCTGTTATGTGGGAGCGATGCCATCTGTCAGTCCTCCTACACCCGCGTGAGGGTCAGGGTGTGATCAAGCTGTAGCGCGAACGCGGTCGTCTTCGGCTTGCTGAACGTCGTCCGCGCCACGAGCTTGTCGTTGTACGTGAACAGCCCTTCCTCCGTCAGCGTGACGCCGTCGAGGTCGGGCGCGGGGATGAGCGTGCTGAACTTGACCTGCCCCGTCCCCGGGTACGTCACCGTGAGCGTGCTGTCGCCACCACCGAGTACGTCGCCGGTCCAGACGGGCGTGCCTTCCAGTGCGGTGTCCCCAGCAGCGGGAGCGGTCGGGGTGGACTGATCGGTGATCCGCATCTGCTTCACCGCGAGGTCCACCGTAGTCGCCGGAGACATGACCGTTCCGCCGACCGTCGGGCTTCCCTGACAGCCGCCGAGCAGGGCCATGATCGCATCGAGGCCCACGTCCACCACCATGTTGCAGACGCGCAGCGGGCGGGCGAGACCGTTCTGAATGGCGAACACGAGCTTCTCCGGGGAGAGGACCTCCCGGAAGTTGTGCTCCGTGATCCGAAGGATACCCTGCACGCCCAGTACCGATTTCATGTTAGACCTCCGTCAGGGTCAGGTCGTCGTCGATTTCCAGTTCCTCGCCCACGCCGAAGTCTCCACCGACCTCCGGGTCCGTCACGAAGTATCGGATGTCAGTGTACACCGGGAACACGTCGATTCCCAGTTCCCTCGCGATATCTTCCTTGAGGGCGTCGAGCACCGACTCCGCTCGCGTGATGTCGATAGGCTCACCACTCAGGTTATTGACGTGGATCGAGACTCGTGACGAGGGGTAGTACGGGTTGTGGACCTGCCCCGTCCGAGAGTCCGAGGACAGAATCTTGCCGCCGTTCAGGATCATCGTCGGCTCCACGTCGTTGAGCGCGTCCAGTCGGGCGCGGATGGTCAGGGCGGATGCGTTCACCGCCGTGATGAGGTTGTCAAGCGTCTCCCACGCGTCGGCACCGATGGCCACGATGGTCCCCGCGCCCGCACCGAACGAGAAGGTCACGTCCGTGGTGTAATCGCTGATCTCCACACTCGTGCCAGATAGGGGGTTGAGTGCGCCGAGGAATCGGTACCCGATAAAGACTTCATCCTTCCACGTTCCGTGCGCCCGCTCGATGTAATCGGTGCCCTTCTCGCCGGTGTCGTCGTCCTCGTAGTTTGCAGGGTTGTCGGGGTTCGCCCATATCTCCATCGCGTACCCCTCGTACCCGAGTTCCTGCAAGCGGATCACCACCGCGAGCGCGAGGGACTTCGCCTTGGAGATAGGAACGGCATTCTTGATACGCTCCCGCTGCACGTCCGCGTCCTCGTCGGCCCGGAGCCTCGCTCCCACGTTGTTCGCGAGGTACGGCAGGAATTCCTCCGGGCAGTCGTCCGGGTCGATGAACGTGAGGATGGTCTTGGTGTCGGTGTTCCACTGTGTCATCGTCGCGCCCATGAGCCGCCCGTAATAGTCGTACACCTTGTCCGGGTCGAGTTGGTCGAACGCACGTGTGCCTGCGAAGGCCCGTTCCGGCCACGACTTGTACGGTGCCCAGTGGAGGTCCGACCCCGTCTGCCACCGGTACAGCCCGTGATCGACGAGGTCCGCGTCGAGGGTCTTCTCCACGTGCCAGACTACGTCGAATTCCGTTGGCGCACGGAACGCGTACAGGGACCCATTCTTCGTGCCGATGTACCCCGGCTTGGCACCCGCGTCGAACAGGGCGTTGCCCGGGCCTCCGGTGAAGCTCGCGGACATGCAGAAGTGGCCCCTATCGGGAACCTGCGCGGCCACGATGTTCGACTCCGTCTCGATGGAAAGGCTGTACACCCGGATCGGACTGCTGGGGCGGTACCCGAGTTCCTCCGCTCGCTGGGCGGGGGTACCCGTGTACGCTTCGACCTTCGTCGGGGACCCACCCACGGTCACGACCGCTTCGACAGTGCCCGTGATTGTGAAGTCCGGTGGGATCGCGATTTCAACAGCACCGACAGCATACAGGCCACCGAGGTGCGGACGGGGGTTTCCCCGAATGCCCGTCGCGTTGTCCGAGATAGCGGGCGCGACACCGTCGTCGTCGAGAATCTGACCTTCCGTCGGGTTGAAGTAGTTGACTTCATCGCCCCAGTCGGTCCCGTCGAACTCTACGACGGGGTCGAAACCAACGATGGGTGACGCTATCACTCCGAAGTTGGCCGATGACGCGTCCGTTGACGCGCAGTTCCTACCCTCCCCACCTAGCAGGAACCCAGTAAAGCACGTCCCCGTTCCCCGATTGATCGCCGCCACGTTCCTGAGGTATACGGTGCTACCCGCGAACGTATTGGTAACGCAGTCCCCACCAGCACCGGTCTGGCGGTTCACGAAGTCGGAGTTCTCCAAGTACACCTTCCCCGGAGTACCCCACCCCCCATTGATAGCTGTGAGGGCACACACTTCATGGGCACTTCCCGCAACGTCGGACATCACGTCGGCTATGATGTTCCACGTTTCAATGACTGAGTCCTCTGCGGTGAAATCCAGTGCCACACCAGCAGACACGTGCGCGTCTGCGCCATGCAGGAGAAGGTCATGAACCTTCCCTGTGGTGTTGATCAAGGAGTACACTTTCAGCATTCGGGTCCAACCAGTACCCGTAGTCTCCAGCTTCAGGTCATCAATCTCAAACTGGCCGTTCCCCACCGTGAGGGAGATACCACCCGCGTGTGACTCAAGCCCCCAACCCTGATTACCCTTTCCGAGGTGTGGTGTGTCCGACGTAATGTGCAGGTTGAACGTACCGAGGTCCAAGTTAGGGATGGTTGTCGTTGCCGGTTCAGTCACATCGCTGATCTGCGTCAGTGTGTGGTCCGACGGAAGTGGGTCCTGTGTATCGAGCCACGTGAGCGCGGCATTCCAGTCAGCATAATCACCACCGGACCCGACAGTCTTGCTCACCGCCGCGAGAGCTTCGACGGCACCAATGCTGTACAGACTCCCGTGGGGACGGGCACTGTTGCGGATGCCCACGGTATTCGCCACGATGTCCGGGGCGGACCCACCGTTGAGCACGCTGGAGCCACCCTTGGGGATCATGTACGTCGCGGGTGTGGCGTAGTCGATACCGAAGAACTGCGGGTCCGTATCGGTAGGCTTGGAGTTCACGCCTCCTGACGTGGTGTTGAACGAGGTGGCCGTTGCGTCAGCGGAGAGGTTGTTGTACCCATACGATGTAGGATTTTGAAGCGTGAAGTCGTAGAAACCCGTGAACCACGAACCGACGCCGCCCGCGACACACAGAGCCGCACAGTTTCGCACGTACACGCTCGCGCCGGACGCGCCCGATACCTGCCAGAAGGCACGCATCGAACCGGAACCAACATTGCGAACGCGTGCAATACAGTTCTCAACGTAGACTACGGCCCCACTCACGTTCTCTTGCAGAACGAACACACCCGATGTGCTGGACCCGCATCGAGGGATGTCCACGATGATGTTCCACGCTCGTATTCGATTCGACCCGCTGTCGTACGCACCGAACCATACACAATCGGCACCAACCCCCGGCTGATACGCGTCACCGGCGTGCACAAGGATATCGTGAACGTCCGCTTCCGCCAACGAAGCTGTAGCGTCGGCTGCGGATACGGATACCGCGTTCGTCCAACCGCTCGCCTGCATCTCGATCTTGAGGTCTTTGATCTCGACCTCACCGTTCTGGAACGAATTCGTCCTCAGGTCGATGCACCCCGCTGCCGCTGTACACAACGTCTGATGACCCGTGTCCGACCGACCGTTGTGAGGCGTATCCGACTCCAGCGTGAGCTTGTACCCCGCGAGGTTGAACAAGTTCGACGGAAGCTGCGCGACTACCGACTGATTCACCTGCGCCACCTGCCGCAGCGTGATGTCACCCGTGGGGGTCACGAGGGACGCGAGAGCCTGCTGCCAGTCCGGCCAGTCCGCACCGGTGCCTACCGTGTGAAGGCCCGACGAAATGACAGGCTTGGACTCGTGCGCACCAATGGACACGTACGACCCGTGAGGGCGAGCGTTCCCGTGGATGCCCTCCGTGTTCCCCGTGATCGTCGGCGTCTGACCGCCGTTCGCGACGGTCGAACCGGACACCGTGTACCAGTACGTCCCGGGGGTCGAGTAGTCCGTTCCTTGAAATTCCGTCGCGGACACGAGGCCGTTCTGACCCCCCGCTTGTACCGCGAACGCGGTCGCTGTCGAATCCACAGCACCATTGTTGTACCCGGAACAGTTCCCAGTCGAGAACGCGTGGAAACAGTTTCCGGCGGACCCATTGTCGTCGCCGTAACAGTTCCGCAGTGTCAATGGACCCGTCGCCCCCGACCTGAAGAACGGGTAGTTGTTCGCACCGGACCTGATCTTGGATACACAGTTCTCCAACGTGAGCACGCCAGTCGAACCCGTGTTCACCCAGAATCCGTACCGATACGCGGACGCAAGCGACAGGTCCGAGATGATATTCCAACCGTAGACGTACGATCCCGCAACGGGGGCACTGAGTTGAATGCCGTAATCCGGTGCAACGTACGCGTCGGGACAGTAATGCAGGATGTCGTGGAGCTTCGCGGTGAAGCCCACTCCCGCAAAAAGCTGGAATGCTCTCTTGGCGTAACTGAGAGCGTACTCGACCCGAAGGTCCTTGATCTCCACTTCACCGTTCGTTGGGTGGTTGAAGAAGAACAGGTACCCCGTATTGCCCGTGATGGTGATCCCGTCACCTGCACTTGGCACCCCCGCGTGGGGGGTCGTCACTTCTATGGTGACCTTGTGTCCACCAAAGTCGCCCGTGATCCCTGTGGGTGACGTGGGTGTCGGGTCTGAGATACTACCTACCTGCCGGAAGATCGCGTCTGCTGCAAGAGGGCGTGGAGCCGTGTCGCGCAGAGCAACCATCGCAGCGGACCACGTCGAGAAGTCCTGACCCGTACCGACGGTGTACACTCCCGCGAAGGTCGCCTCGACCGCACCGATGGTATAGAAGATTCCGTGGGGCCGGTCGCCTCCACGGACGCCTTCGGTGTTCCCCGTGATATCGGGTGCTGAACCACTGTGAAGGAACTGCGAGGTCGTCTGGGGCACACAGTACGTCAGGGGCGTGGTGTACGTGGTCCCTTGAAACTCCGTTGCCGGGACGATGTTGTCGAACCCCGTCGCGCCACCACCGATGGTCGTTGCCGTACCGTCCGTCGCCGCATTCGTGTTGCCGACGAACTTGGTGCTGGTCATGCTATAGAAACACGCTTGAATCGTCCCGAAGCCCATCACCACGTTGTTGCGGAGCCGTGTGGTGCCGTTCACACTCGACGATTGGAGTATACGGAGGCCCGTGCCCACGCCAGCATTCCGCAGGATGAGCACGTTGTTCTCGATGGTGATGTAGTCACCCGCGTACCAGTGGGCCGTCTCGATCAGGCTCCCCGATGAGTAATCCGTTTCGATGTCGAAGATGTTGTTGTAGAAGTCGATGGCACCACCGGCACCGTTGGTGCCGATCCGCACCACCCTCCCGTTGTTCGCCAACTTGTACGTGTTCGTGCACCTGACCAAGTTGTCGTGAACAATGACCCTTCCGGGTCCACCGATACCTGACTCCGTCGAGTGAGAAGCGATGGCCTCGCAGAGTCCTGTGTGGTTGACGATGGACGGCTCAAACCGAATGTTGTCGATCTCGACGATGCCCTGCCGGATGTCGTAGGCGCGGAATGGTCTGAGGGTTGACGTACTCGTGAGCAGGTGGCCCTGATCCGACCGACCATAATGCGGAGTGTCAGACGTAAACCGACACGTCCACCCGCCCATGTACGTACCACTGACGTTCAACTGCGTTGTTTCCGTCACGTCACCGATCTGCGTCAGGGTGAGGTTGCCGCCATACCGGGATTCCTGAAGTGCGTCGATAGCCGCCTTGAACGTCGAGTAGTCCCCCGTCGGGCCGACCGTAGCAGTTCGATGGTCGCCCGTTTCAACTGCACCGACGCCGTAATCGCTCCCGTGGGGACGAGCCGCGCCGCGAATGCCCGCAGTGTTCTCAGGGATCGACGGGGTGGAACCGCCGTCGTGGATCGCGGCGTACTCGCGGGGCGTGAAGCACGCCCATTCGTCCTGCGTGGGGATGAACCCGTTGATCTGCGAGTGGTACACGTAACCGGTGATCGCCCCACCCGAACCCGCACCGCCGAACAGCCCAGCCGTCCCGAGGGAGTCGCGGCCCGCACAGTTGTATCCGTACACGTTGGAACCTGTGTGACCGCTCCAATCGACGTGAGACGTGTTGGCCGTGTTCCCGTCACGCACCGAGAGGCAGTTGCGGAAGTAGACGGGGCCGGTCGATCCAGTGACGAGATACATGGTGCACAACGTCGAGTCCGTGCGGCGAAGGAGGATCGTGCAGTTCTCGACGCGAATGGTCGAAGTGGCGTCGTCGTTCTGTACAACAAGGCCACGGCTGTTGCTGTTGTAGTTGGTCTGCATCGCAACGTTGTGGATGTCGATGTCGCCACCGTTGTCGGCCTGTGCGTACAGCCCACCGTACGTGGTGACAGTCATGCTGGAGGTCGTGCCGAACGAGTACTGGATGTTCCTGATCTTGATCGTCATGCTCGACGTGAGCGCACGCATTCTGATCGGGCCGGTCACACCACCGGAGGTGCTGATGATATGCATCTTCTCAATGATGATCGTGCCGTTGGTACAGCCGGTGTCTGACTCAAAGTGGCGGTTTACCGTACTCCCCTGCGTGGTGCGGTTGCCCTGTGAATAGTCCTCCGGGTGAAAGTCGTTGTTCGTGAACGTAAGAGTGTACCCACCGAGGTCGAAGTCGATGACATCAGTCGTCGGCGTCGAGGTCACGTCGGATATCTGCGTGAAGGTGTAGTCGTCCTGCATCACGTTGCCGACCAACTGCGTCTTCAGCCACGTGATAGCTGCTGCCCACGTGGCGTAGTCTGCACCGGACGCTCCGACGGTCTTGTTAACAGCCATGCGTGTCTCCTACGACTACCCGAGCTTGACGGAGAGGTTGTCCAGCCGAAGGATTTCGCCCGCCGCCAGTGTCGTGAGCGAACGTTCCCACCACGCGAGGACGTTGCCGCCCGCGTCGGTGAGATACGCACCGATGATGTTCACGATGGACCCGCCGGACGCCGTCCACTCCACGTCGTTCAGGACGATCTGCGAGAGGTTCTGGTCATACGTCCAGTCGCCAATGACCACAACCTGCCCGCCGGTCGTGTACCCGTTGCCGTTGTCCACCTCCACGAAGCCCGTGCCGTCCCGGCGGGGCACACTCGTGCCCTTCATGAGCTTGATGGCCGTGGCAAGTCGAGCGATGGAGCCGTCCGACCCGTTCCCGAGCAACATGTGTTCTTCACCCTTGTACGTCAGTGAGTTCGCCATCCTACACCTCCGGTGAGAGGTCGAGGATCAACCGACGGAGGTTGATCGCCTGCACGTTCGACTCGTCGTAATCCGTCGCGTCGTAGTAGATTTCGTTATTGTACGCGTACGTCGCGTCGTAATACCGGTCGCTGTGGCGCAGGGCCGAGATGATCGCGATGTCCTGAATCGGCTCGTACGGCTCGATGCCCCCGTCGCGCCAGTACCCGACGCCTGTCCCACCGCCGTCCATGCCGGTCACGGTGATGTTCGCGCCCGTCGTGGAGGACGTAACGTTGCCGACCGACCCCGCCGTGTTGTTCGTCAGGTTGAGCGTCGGGTCCGTCGCGCCCGTGTCCGTCTCCGCGTCGATGTCGAGGTTCGCCTCGATGGCCGTGAGCAGGTTCGCGAGTGTCACTGCCGCCGTACCGCCGATGGTCACCGCGATGTTCCCCGGCGTCACGGAGGCGTTGTCGTCGAATTCGAAGACCGCCGTCGTGGCCCCATCCCCAATGGTAACTGTCTCCGTGTCCGTCGGGTTGGCCCCACCGTCGAAGACCACCGTGCCGGTCGCCGGGGATGATTCGTCGTACGTACCCGGGGGCCACTGGTCGTCCTCCAGCGGAACGTTCTGGTCGCGCCGGTAGTCCACCGACTGCTCCGTCGGATCGTCCGAACCGCCCGACATGCCTGCCACGGTAATCACCGCACCCGCTTCGGACTTGGTGATCGTCTGGTTGCCGTCCTCACCCGGATTGTTGTTCGTCAGGAGGATCGTCGGATCGACGGCTGTCTCGTCGGTCTCCGCGTATATCTCCAAATAGCTGTTGATGCGCAAGCGGAGGTTGTCGAGCGTTTCCGCAGCGTCAGCCCCGATGGTCACATCCGCGTTGCCCGTGGTGACGTGGAAGTTGCTGTCGAATTCGAAGGTCTTCGTGATGATGCCGTCACCGATGGTGATCGTGTCGCCGTCCTGCGGCTGTCCCGACAACTCGATGGAGCCGGTCGCCGCGATGTTCAAGAGGCGCGTGAAGACCACGCGGTCGATATAGAAGCGGGACACACCCGCCACGTCGCGGATGGCATTGTACAGTTCGTTGATCTCCACGAGGAAACCACCCGCATTTTCGAAGACCCCGATCACCGCTTGCGTGATGGCCGAGTGGAGGTCCGCCTTCACGTATCCCGATTCGTAGTACACGGTGCTCAGATACACGTCGGCGTACGCCATCGTCGGGCGGACGATTGCTGCGTGTACGTTCAGGGGCGTTCGCGGCTTGAGGAAGTTCTGTATGTCGTCGAGAAGTGAGTACGCTATCTGCGAATACTCAGTGTAATCCTCGTCGGACTGTACCGTCAGGTCGTATGACTCCGACGTGAAGGTCGTGTCCGTCGTGCCCCACGCGTGCACCTTGACGACGTTCCGCGAGTAGGATGCCGCCACAATGTCCGCGAACACCAACGAGACACCGGACACACGCGGGGTCTGGGCCTCGTAGTCCAAAAGGCTGAGAATCTGGTCCTGCGAGCGCAGGTACGCCGGAACGTTGGTGCGGAGTTCATCGAGAGACTCGCGGTCACTTCCACCGTCAGCCTTCGACTGGCTGTTTTCGAAGGTGACCGACACCGTCCCGCCACCACCTCCGACGTTCACCTTCACGGAGCCACTGATAGCATAGATCGGCACGTTACCTTCCGACCCTGCCGTCGTGCGGTACTCGATGGTGATGTCGTCGTCGGGAATCTTGCCGGACGCGCCGTCACCGAAGATCACGGTGAGATGCCCGTCGCCGTCGAACGCCACCTGATACGTCTCCGTCGGCTCCGTCTCAAGCGCGAGTGAGTCCACCTGCGTCCAGAGATTGGCGGGGGACACCGGACCGACGTACACGTCCCACGACCCCTCCGCAACTACACCATTGGCGGTCGTGACCTCCTGCTTCGGCTGCGCGGAGTGTTCGAATTCCTCTGAGTAACTGGTACCTTCCACGAGCGTCATGCTCGCCTGCGTGGCCCCAACCTCGATGGTCGCTTCTTCCAGCAGTTCGTACTTGAGGCCCGTCTGACTCGTGATATAGGACCCGACCGGGATGGTCCCGCCGTTGAGCGTGATCGCCTGCGGGAGGACCGTGCTGTACATATCGGCTTCTGCCGACGAGGCCGAACGGGGAACGTACCCGACCGAGCGGCAGAAGCGCAACGCGGATTCGTACAACTGCATCGTGGACAGGAAGACCTCACCGCCGGTCACATCGATGCCCATCGAAATCATGTCGCCCACGAGCGCGTTGAAGCGAATGATGAGTTGCCCGAGGTTCGATTCGAAGAAGTCCGACCAGAGGTCAGGCTCAGTGTTCTGAACCAGTTCTTCCAGTTCCGCGATGATACTCTCCATGTCGCGGGCAGTGAACGGCAGTCTGAAATCGTCAGCCATGATTAGCTCCCCGTCAGCGAAACTACCTTGACCGAGTCGATGGGAATCTCAGTCATCATCTCGACCGGCGACGAGTCATCGACCAGCCGGAACACCACCTTGATCTGAAGCGTCTTACGTGCTGTCACGACGGTGATACGCAGGTCGTGCAGGACGATGTGCGGGCACCACTTCTGGAGGGCGTCCGAGCACACATAATTCACGTACGGCTTACGGTTGAGCATCCCCGGTTCCATGACCAGCCGGTGGAGAGCGCACCCGAAGTTGCGCTTCCCGGGGACCGACCCGATAGGCGTCATGAGCGTTCGTACGATGTCACCGAACGCCGTGTCGTACCGGTTCTTGGACGCGAAGTAGCCCCCCGCCGTCCTGAGAGCAGGGAGAGCCAACCCGCGCCGTTCCTTCTTGGTGACTACGTGTGCCATTGCGTCATTCTCCACGAAATACACTGTGTTTCAAGGCTAACTTGAAACGAAGACCCTCCACGCCTGTATCTTCGCCTCACCGGCCTGCAACTGCGTCAGCGCGTCCTTCACGGTTGAACTGACCGTTGAGGGCACGAGGCCCACCACGCTGAAGTCCGAGATTTCGTCATCGAAGTCCTCAAACGGACCCGACTGATAGAAGTCGAGGCAGAGGGCCTTCACTGATGCACTGAGCGCGGTCGCCTTCGCAAGCAACGTGGCGTCCAACTGTACACGCCGGAGGTCATCGAAGAACTGCTTGAAAACCCGGATACTGGGCCACGTGGGAAGCGAGATGAGCGTGTCCTCCCACGCCTTCACTAGCCCATTGATGTAGTCGGACATCGCCGCTTTGAGCATCTCCACCACGCGGGACGGATCGAGGTTCGCGAGGATCGTCGGGTCGAGGCCGAGCGCGATAGGCGTGATGGGGCAGGTCAGGATGCCGATGATGTCACCCACCGCGAGCGTCGGCGCGGCGGGAAGCTCACCCACCGCGATGCCGATGTCACTCGTGACGGACGCTATGACCTCGTCAGTGAACTGCCGGACCGCCGCGTTGAACCCGTTGACAACCGCCTTCACGGCACGCACCTGCGCGAGCGCGTCCTCGACGGGCTTGGACACCGTCGCCTTGATGTAGTCTGGGCAGCTTCCACAACTGGCCATCTGAGTCTCCTAGCTCGCGGTCGTATCGACGGTCTGTACAGTCGGGGTCAACGGAACCGTCGGGGCGGACGTAAACGGACCACCAGATGTCGGGTGAATGTGGGCGTTGTATATGGACACCAAGCTCGCATTGATAAGTGCCTGCGCCGTCGCCGTGGCCCCCTTCAGCGTCACCTTTCCAGCGGTTGCCGTCACGTTGATGTCACCCGTGGTCGCGGTGACATCGATGCCCGTCTGCGCGTTCAGCACCGTCTTGCCACCCGAAGATGCAATGGTCGTGTCACCCACGGACGTGATGTTCGTGGTGCCGGTCGCGTTGATCTCCGCGTCCTTCACGTCGATCTGAACCTTGCCGTTCGTGGACTTGATCGAGACCTGCGTAGTCGCTTCAAGGTTCACTTCGTCGGTGTGCAGGAACCCGTCCGAGGACAGACTCGCCGCCGCTTCCTCCTTGCCCAACTGAAGCGTCTTCGGCCCCACGTACGCCTCGTTGGTCTGCCGGGGGTTGCTCGTGCTGTCCTTGTACTGGCCGATCTGGAGTGTACCCTTGCCATCCTGTGTCGGGGGTAGGGTACCCACGCCCGCGAAGATGTTCATGTCCTTGTTGCTGAAGATGTTGACGGCACCGTTCTCCGTCGTACCATCGACGCCCTGACCGATGATGTTGATCTGACCGGACTGGATGTCGCTCACGTCCGAGGTGACCATCGCCTTCTTCGCGTTGATCTTCACGGGGCCTTCGGCAGTGAGGACGATGCTGTCGTCCACCATGCTGATGTCGAGAGTCGCGGAGCCGGACTTGAGCCGGATGCGCTTCTCGTCTGACTTGGAGGACATTTGGATCATGTTGCCGACGCGGTCGATTCGACACCAGCGGACGCGGTCGTTCTCGTAGTCCCCAGCCATCTCGGGGGGAAGGTCCGACGCACCGTCGGGGGAGGAAATCCACCCGCCGATGATGAACAAGTA
>Ga0272441_10006705_pt1 | contig 19114 bp, 16 predicted proteins | sample SSMProp6N_FD_193582 | JGI IMG/M metagenome (GOLD analysis project Ga0272441, IMG submission 193582) | Marine sediment archaeal communities from Little Sippewissett salt marsh, Falmouth, MA, United States - SSM-Prop-6N | ecosystem: Environmental > Aquatic > Marine > Wetlands > Sediment ... | reverse complement strand
GGCGAAAGGGACATTCCGAGGATACACGCCTTTGCGTGTATGTTGTGGCCTTTGTTGTGCAGAGAACTCAGAGAACGGACAGCGAGGACAAGAGCGAACGGCGGACAGCGAACAACCAACAGCCAGGACGAACAGGCCACAGCGATCAGCCAACGGGTCGCGAATCGAGCGTCAGCCTCCGCACTGGGCTGTTCGCTCTTGATTGTTCGTTGTTGGCTGTTCTCTGCAACGTTTTTTCTTTGTGCCCTCTGAGCCTCTGTGGTGATCCGTCCGGGACAGACCATGCCCGAGCCGTCGCAGACAACCTCGCCGCCGGGTCCGGCGAAGTCGAAGGCCAAGGCAAAGCCGAAGCCGAAGCGCCTGTTCCAGAAGCAGGCGCCGATGGTCCGCATGCTGATCGCCCTCACGCCGGTGGCGATCTCCGCGATCTACTTCTTCGGCTGGCGGGCGCTGGCCGTGCTGGGCGTCTGTACCGCCACCGGCGTGGCCACCGAGTACGTCACCGCCCGCCGGCGCGGCGCGCCGGTCTCGACGGCCTGCTTCGTGACCTGCTGGCTGTTCGCCCTCTCCCTGCCGGCGACCATCCCGCTGTGGATCGCCGCCGTCGGGACCGTCGTGGGCATCCTCTTCGCCAAGGAGGTCTTCGGCGGGTTCGGACGCAACTTCGCCAACCCGGCGATCACCGCGCGGGCGTTCGTCTACATCTGCTTCCCCAACGACCTGACCAACCAGTTCGTCCCCGCCTTCAAGGGCTTCCCCGGCGGGTTTGCCCAGTGGTCCTTTGACAGCCTCCGGGTCCTGCCCGACTACCTCGCCGACAGCGGCAGGACCGTCGCCGACGCCGTCAGCCAGGCCTCCCCGATGTGGGTCTCCCGCGAGTACGGCTTCGAGGTCCTCCAGGCCGGCGGCCAGGGCGCGTCCCTGTGGGACATGCTGCTCGGGTCGATCGGCGGGACGTTCATCCCCGCCGGAGAGGCCGCCCCGCGAATCCTCTCCGCCGGCTCGATGGGCGAGGGCTGTGCCCTGCTCATCGCGATCGCGGCCGTCTACCTGCTCTGGACCCGGACCGCCAACTGGCGACTCATGGGCGGCGCCTTCGCCGGGCTGATCGCCGCCAACGTCCTGTTCCGCAACGTGCTCGGCTTCGACGGACTGGGCGAGGTCCCGCCGGTGGCGTGGCAGCTCACGGCCGGGACCACGATGTTCGCCGCGGTCTACATGGTGACCGACCCGGTCAGCGCCCCGAAGCGCCGGCCGGCCCAGCTCGCCTACGGGTTCCTGATCGGCTTCCTGGTGGTCTTGCTGCGCTGGCGGGGGGTGTTCGTCGCCGCGGCGACGTTCAGTATCCTCTTGGGCAACCTGGTCGGGCCGCTGCTGGACATCGCGGCCACGGAATGGGAAAGCCGCAAGAAGGCCCGCACCGCCGCGGCGGGGGAGGGCCCGTCGTGAGCCGCGATGTCAACAAGCCCGGCTACGTGCTGGTGTTCTCCGCCGTCGTGTCGGCGGCGTTTACCGGTGCGATCATGACGCTGCACGCCCTGTCCGCCGACGCCGCGGCGCGGAACGCGAGGCTGTTCGAGCGGAAGGGCGTCGTGGAGGTCTTCGGCCTCGGCACGGCGGCGGAGATGTCGGACGACGAGATTCTCGACACGTACGAGCGCCGGATCACCCCCCTGGACGTTCCGCTGCGCGATCCCGAGACGGGCACGGTCTTCAACGATCCCAACGCGGCGGGGGGGGCGAAGACCCTCGTGGCCCGGGGGCCCGGCGGGGAGGTGCTCGGCTACGCCCTGCCGGTGTGGGGCGTGGGGTTCTGGGCGCGGATCGACGGCTACCTCGCGCTGACGCCCGGGTTGGACCGGATCGTCGGCGTGGTGTTCCTGCGCCACAGCGAGACGCCCGGGCTGGGCGGGCGGCTGACCGAGCCGCGGTGGCGGGCGGGGTTCAAGGGCCTGAACGTCCAGCCGCCGCGGGCGGGCGAGAAGTATCTCTACGTCGGCGGGGAGGCGCCTGCCTCGCCGGATCACCCCAAGCACGGGCGCCACGTGGACGCGATCACCGGCGCGACGGGCACGTCGTCGGCCGTGGAGCGGTTCCTCAACGACCGCCTCGCCGAGTTTCACCGCGCCGCGGCCGCCGCGGGCCTGACCGGAGCAAAGAGCGATGCCTGACGCACCGGAACCGATCACCCGCCCGGGCCAGGCCCTGCTGGTGCAGTTCTGGCGGGAGAACCCGATCTTCCGGCAGGTGCTGGGGATCTGCTCGGCGCTGGCGGTGACGAACCTGATCTTCAACACGGCCTTGATGTGCGCCGGGCTGATCTGGACGACCACCCTCTCGTCGCTGACCGTCAGCGTCCTCCGCGACGCCGTCCCCAAGCGCGTCCGCGTGATGGTGCAGGTGCTCATCATCGCGGTGTACGTGATCGTCGTGGACATCGTCTTCCGCACGTTCTTCTACGAGACGCATCAGAACATCGCCGCGTACGTCGGGCTGATCATCACCAACTGCATCGTCCTGGGGCGGCTGGAGGCGTTCGCCAGCAAGAACCCGCCGCTGCTGTCCGCCGCCGACGGGCTCGGCGCGGGGCTGGGCTACTCCCTGATCCTGATGTGCGTCGCGGCGATCCGCGAGGTCCTCGGCTTCGGGACGGTCTTCAAGAACACCGCGTGGGAGACGGTCGTCCTCCGCGGCTGGGAGCCCGGCGTCTACGAGACCTGGTGGCGGAACTGGACGATCATGGTCATCCCGCCCGGGGCGTTCTTCGTGCTGGCGATCGTGGTCTGGGCGGCGAAGGCCTGGGCGCTGAGGCAGGAGGCCGCCGCGCCGAAGGAGGGCGGGTCATGATCGCCCAGGCCGCGGCCGAAACGTCCCCCGGAACGATGCTCGTGCTCGTGCTCCTGTCGGCGGCGCTGACGGACAACATCCTCCTGACGCGCTTCCTGGGGATGTGCCCGTTCCTGTCAATCAGCCGCCAGCTCCGCAGCGCGTTCGGCATGGGCCTGGCGGTGATCTTCGTCACCACCGGCACGTGCGTGCTGAACTACCTGCTGTACGTCTACCTGCTGCGGCCGCTGGCGGCCTACGGCGTGCCGGCCGAGAGCCTCAAGCTCATCCTCTTCATCGTCGTGATCGCCGGTTTCGTGCAGCTCATGGAGATGCTCATCGAGCGGATCAGCATGAAGCTGTACTTCTCGCTGGGCATCTTCCTGCCGCTGATCACCGTCAACTGCGCGATCCTCGGCGCGTCGTTGTTCATGGTGAACCACGTCGCGAGCAAGGGCTTCGGCCTGGTGCAGGTGCTGCTGTACGGCTTCGGGACGGGGCTGGGGTGGTTCGTGGCCATCATGCTGATGGCCGGCATCCGCCACCGTCTCAAGAACGCCAGGATTCCCCCGGCCCTGGAGGGCGCGGGCATTACGCTGATCATCACGGGGATCATGGCGATGGCGTTCGTCATCTTCCAGGGGATGATCAAGATATGACCTTCCTGCTGCCCATCCTGCTGGCGTCGCTTGCGGCCTGCGGGCTGACGACGGCGCTGGCGGCGGTTCTGCTGGTGGCCGAGCGGTACCTGGTGAACTACGGACCGTGCCGGATCGACGTCAACGCCGGCGACCGCGAGTTGGAGGTGGCGGGGGGCGAGACGCTGCTGGCCTCGCTGAAGGGCGCGGGGGTCTTCCTCCCGTCGGCCTGCGGGGGGCGGGGCACGTGCGCGTACTGCAAGGTGAAGGTCCTCGAGGGCGGCGGCCCCGTCGCGCCCACCGAGCTGCCCCTGCTGACGGAGGAGGAGGTCGCCGCGAACGTCCGCATCTCCTGCCAGGTCAAGGTCCGCAACGACCTCCGCATCGAGATCCCCGAGCAACTGCTGAGCGTGCGCCAGTACCGCGGCGTGGTGGAGCGGATTCGCGACCTGACGCACGACATCAAGGAGCTGCGCATCCGCCTGACCGAGCCGGAGCGCATGGATTTCGTGGCGGGGCAGTACGTGCAGCTCGAGGCCCCGGCGTACGGCGACAACCCCGAGCCGGTCTACCGCGCCTACAGCATGTCGTCGGTTCCGAGCGAGGACGGCGTCGTCGAGCTGATCATCCGCCTCGTGCCCGGCGGGATCTGCACGACCTGGGTATTCACGATCCTCCAGGAAGACGACGAGGTGACCTTCAGCGGGCCCTACGGGGACTTCCGCCTCAGCGAGAGCGACCGCGCGATGGTCTGGATCGCCGGCGGCTCGGGCATGGCCCCGTTCTGGTCGATGGTCCGCCACATGAAGGAAAAAGGCATTGCCCGCCCCGTGCGGTACTTCTTCGGGGCCGTCCGCAGGAAGGACCTGTTCTTCGTCGACGAGCTGCGGGCCCTCGAGGCCGAGCTCGAGTGGTTCACGTACGTCCCGGCGCTCTCCGGCGAGACGGACCACGACCCGTGGGCCGGCGAGCGCGGGCTGATCACCGAGGTCGTCGACCGCCACGTCGAAAACGGCGCGGAGCTGGAGGCGTACCTCTGCGGCTCGCCGGGGATGATCGACGCGGCCGCCAAGGTCCTCCACGCCAAGGGCATCACCGAGGAGCGGACGTACTACGACAAGTTCGGATGATCGCCATGAAGCAGACGCCCGAAGAGCAGCGGATCCTCCAGCGGATGGCCCCCGGCGTGCTGTGCCGCGCCGGCTTCCTGGGCGACGACCCCCGCCCGCTCCAGGAGATTCTCGATACCGACCGCGCCGCCGTCGAGGCCGCGGGGACCACCCACGAGGCCCTCGCCCGCTGCCTGCGGGAGGCGTACGAGGCGGCGGCGATGGCGTTCGGCGCGGACGTGCCCGTGGCGGGCGGGCGGCTGCGCGCGACGTGGCACGAGGCGATGGGCTTCCTGCCCTCCCCGTTCGGCGGGGGGGTGCGGTTTCCCAAGGGCGAGGTCGAGCTGGTCGACCCCGAGGCCGGCCGCACGCTCCGCTATACCCCGCTGTCGATCCACCTGATCGCCGAGCGCGGTTTCTACCAGGGCCGGGGCGGCCGCTACCGCCTCGAGCCGGCCGAGGTCGCGCGGCTTTTTCGGCTGGACCGCGGCGGCGACTGACGCAATACTCTCGGGCCGCGTGGCTTGCGGAGACCGCGGATCGTGTTGAGGCCGGTTGGGCACGGAACGAAGGAGAAGCCGATTCCATGGCGTAGAGGAGTACGTGGATTCGGAAAGACCATCCGGATTCTCCCGTCCACGTACTCCTCCACTCGATGGAATTCCCCTCTCTCCTCACGTTGGGCCGCCAGGCCTGGCATTCGGAAGAAACGGCCAAACTCCCACGAAGGAAGGCGAACATGCAGAAGTACGAGTGCACGGCGTGTGGGTACATCTACGATCCGGCGGTGGGCGATCCCGACAACGGCGTCGAGCCGGGCACGGCCTTCGCGGACATCCCCGACGACTGGGTCTGCCCGGACTGCGGCGTGGGCAAGGAAGACTTCGAGCCGGTCTCGTAGGGCCGGGATTCGACGCGCGGGACAAGAGGGTGCCCGAGGCCTGCCGGCCGGTGCGCGCGCCGGGGGGGGAATGCCGCGCGCAAAAAGTCCTGAACGGACCGGAAGTTGGCACTCGACCCCTTCCGGCTGCGCGGTAGAATAGGGGTGGCAATTCCTATGGCGCAGTAGCGCTACGGAATCACCGCCTCAAGGTGGGAGGGCAGGACTCATGGCCACGAGCCGTATCGCGCGCCCGGCGGGAGCGACGGAAGCAGGGCGGTTTCCCCCCAGCCGCAGAGCGTTCACTCTGACGGAGTTGATGGCGACCCTCTCCATCATCGTCCTGCTGCTCGCCATCCTCGTGCCCGCGCTGGACCAGACGGTGTCGCTGGCCCACTGCACGCGGTGCCAGAACAACCTTCACGGCCTCGGGCAGGCCCTGCACGTCGGCGGGCAGGCGTTGACCGTGCCCAGCGGGGCGGCGTGGGCGCCCATCGCCCTGGCCAACGGCAGCCGCGACCTGCTGTTCTGCGACGAGGACGACGAGGCCCGTCGTCCGCAGGGCGAGTCGCTGGAGGACCTCTACCTCCTTCAGGCCCACGGCGGGGGGTCGAACTGGCGGGTGACCACCCTGGCGGCGGCCCTGGACATGGGCGGCGGCGTGCTCCAGGACAACCAGTTGTTCCGCGACGCCCTGATCCCCGGCGTGCCCGCGGACCGGCAGATTCCCCGGCGCCGGCCGCCGTCTTCGCAGTGGACCCACCGGCACCCCTGCTGGTGCAAGATCCCCCTCACCCGGGCGGACAACCAGTACATGCTCGCGCTCCAGGACGAGGCGATGATCCTGCTGACGTTCGAGGGCAGCCGGATCGTCATCGAGTCCATCGTCGGCTGCGGGGTCACCCATTGCGGCAGCAACCACTGGCTGATGAAGGGCCGCTGCACCAACGGCTCCCAGTGCCTCCAGCAAGACGAGGTGATCATGCAGTTGGGGGGCACGAGCTACCAGTGCGTGGACCCCCGCTCGCCCTACATCATCGACACGGTCGTGACCAGCTACGGCATCAACGGCCTGATCGAGCCCAAGCGGTTCGGCGGCAACCAACTGATGCTCATGGACGCCGACCAGCTCGTCGTGGATGTCGGCGAGCCCGGCTGGATGGACCACGTCAAGGCCCGGCACCTGGGCAAGGTCAACGTCGTGACCGTGCAGGGGGGCGTGCGGTCGATGGGCCCGGCCGAACTCCAGGACGAGTACCTGCGGTTCAAGCATGAGGGCCCCGACAGCCGCAGCGTGTGGACCCACCGGGCCGCGGAGAGATTGAAGGACTGATGTCGGACGTTGGGCGGTGGAAGCACGTCACGATGCGGCGTATCGCGGCCGGGGCGGCCGGGGCGGTCGGCGTCGCCACGCTGACGCTGTGGTGCTTCGCCGAGCGATGGCGGGACCCGCGGCGTCTGGCCGCTTCCCGCGACCGCTCGGATCGCCTGCACGCGGTGGACCTGCTGCGGGGCGAGGAGGACGCCGTCGCCCGCGGGCTGCTGTTCCGCCTCAGCTCGGACCGCGACCTCCGCGTCGCGGCGACGGCCGTCTGGGCACTGGGCGACGGCCACAGCCGGCGAAACGCCCGGATGCTTCGGACCATCCTCGACGACCCCCGGCGCCCGGGGCCGATCCGCGCCGAGGCCGCCGAGATGCTCGGCAAATGCGCCGCCGCCGGCCCCGAGCCCCTGATCGGCGCGCTGGCAGGCAACGCGAGTGCGACCGTCCGTGCCGGGGCGGCCCGGGGGCTGTTCTTCCTGCCGGGTCCCCCCGCCGCCCGGGCCCTGCTGGGCGCCCTGGAAGACCCCGACGCCCGCGTTCGCCGCGAGGCCGTCCGCAGCCTCTACCACATGACGTCGCGGCGCTTCCCCTACGATCCCGACCGGTCCCCCGACGACCAGCAGAACGTGCTGGACGACATCCGCACCCATCTCCGCGAGGCCGGGGCGCTGCCCAAAGGCGACCCCCGCACCCGCCCGGCCGGACGCCGGGAACCCGTGGCCTTCCGCGCCGGGGGAGGCGGGCCGTGATCGCCGTGGCGTGCCCGAAGTGCGGCCGTCACCTCGCCGTGCCCGCGTCGCTGGCGGGGCAAAGCGAGACGTGCCCCGATTGCGGGGCGCACGTGCCCGTGCCGGCCCCGCCGGCGGCCGAGGACGCCGCGGGGTCGCGGTCGGTCGCCCCGGCGGCGCGGGACCTGCGCATCCGCCAGAGATTGACGCCGATCGAGAGGGTTCGGGCGGCGCATCCCGCGCTCGCTCGGGCGCTGGAGGACCTCGGCCGGGACGTCGAGGTCGGCGAGGACCTGGCGCGACGCAACGCGGCGAGCGCGTTCTTCACCCGCGCCGGGCCGGACGTGATCCCGCCCCTGCTCGGCGTGCTGCACGACGAGACGCTCCCCCCGCCCCTGCGGCGCCGCGTGCTGAGCGCCCTCGTCCTGCTCGGCCCAAACGCTCGCCCGGCCCTGGACGACGTGGCCGCCCTTGCCGACGACCGCCGGGCCCCCACGCTGCTGCGGGCGGCCGCCCTCCGCGCCCTGTGGGAGCTCCACCAGCGGGTCTCCCTCTGCACGCTGCTGGAGGTGGTTCGCGATACGAGAGACCCCGGGGTCCAGCGGGAGGCGGAACAGCTCGGCCGGCTCGTCCGCGCCGAGCGGGGCCGACTCCTCGCCGCGGCGGGGTGCTATGCCCTCTGCCTCGCCGTCGTCCTGGCCAGCGGGGTCCTGCGGGTGCTCGATGTCTCGGCGATGATCTGCGGGGGGGGGCTCGCCGCCGGCGTGATCGGCTCGCTGCTGTCGTGGAAGGGGCTGACGGCAACGCTGCCCGAGTCCCGGCCGCCCGGCAAGACGCTCGATGCGTGGGAGCTGACCCCGCGGGCCCAGGGCTGATTCGCCCGCCCGCCGGGAACTTGACACGCCGCCCAGGCACCCGCCGCGGGTAGAATACACCCCGCCAGGTTCCGGAGCCTTCCGTGCCCGCACGAAGATACCGCCGTGCCCTCGAGCAGCACTACCGGGCGTTCAACCGCCGCCGGTTCGTCCGCCCCGACCCGCTCCAGTTCCTCTACGACTATGAGGACCCCGCGGATCGGGAGCTGGTCGGCCTGGTGGCGTCGTGCTTGGCCTACGGGCGGGTCCGGCAGATCCTCCGCAGCGTCGCGACGGTCCTGGAACGCCTCGGGCCCCGCCCGGCGCGGTTCCTGCGCGACGCCCCGCCGTCGCGACTGGCCCGAACGTGCGCGGGCTTCCAACACCGCTTTACCACCGCCGAGGAACTGGCCGCCCTCCTGGCCGGCGCGCGGCGGGTCCGCCGGCGGTGCGGGTCCCTCCAGGCGTGCCTGCTGCGTCACCTCCGGCCGGGCGACGAGACGGTGCAGGGCGCCCTGACGGCCTTCGTCGGCGAGCTGGGCGGGCGCCGAGGCCCCAGCAGCCTCCTGCCCGACCCCGCCAAACGCAGCGCGTGCAAACGCCTCCACCTGTTCCTTCGATGGATGGTCCGTCGGGACGACGTGGACCCCGGCCCGTGGCGCGATGTGCCCGCGAGCCGGCTGATCGTCCCGCTGGATACGCACATGCACGCCATCGCGCGCAGCCTCGGCCTGACCCGCCGCAAGGCTGCGGACCTTCGCACGGCCCTGGAGGTCACCCGCGCCTTCCGCGGCGTCTGCCCCGAGGACCCCGTCCGCTACGACTTCGCCCTCACGCGGTTGGGCATCCACCCCGACGCCCGCCCGTGCGAGTTCCTGCTCCGGATGTCGCGGGGGCACGCGTGCGGGAGACACGAAGTGTCCGTCACTTCTCCGTAACCACGGACGCCATGCACAGCAGGTACCCGTTGCCGGCTTCCATACCCGCAGCGTGAAACGTCAGGGCCCTCGCGCCGTTCAGCAGCGCCGGGTCGATCTCGACCTGGCAGATGTACGGGCAGTTGTGCGGCGTGTAGGCGGGGGGGATGGCGAACCGCTTGCCGCCGATCTCGAAGCGGCCCTCCCCGGGCCCGCAGTGCTCGACGACCAGGCGGACCCACGCCCGCCTCGCGCCCGCGGCGGGCGTCCCGTGCAGCGTCAGCCTCGCCGACGCGCCCGGCGCGATCTTCCGCAGCACGCCCTCGCAGAACGTCTGCTCGCGGACGACCTGCGCGGCCTGCGCCTTGCCCTGCACCGCCAGCGTGTACCGGACGGCGTGCCGGGGCTTGAGCTCGCCGGCCGCCGTGAAGGCCGCCCCGGCGGCGGACAGTCTCTCCGTTCGCGTGCCGTCCACGCCGCCGGTGGCGTCCCACTCGCAGTAGCCGACCGTCCCGCCGGCGAGCCGCGTCCCGCCGGGCGCGGCGATCCGGGCGGCGTACTTCCGCGCCCGCGGACCGTCGTTGTAGAGCACCGTCACGAGTCTCCCGGCGGTCTCGTCGAGGCTGGCGAGGGCCCACAGCTCCTCGTCGCCGCCGGTCGTCTCGACCAGCCGCCCGCGCAGGTCGCGCAGGAACCACAGGGCGTTGTACTCCCCCTCGCCGACGCCCGCCCGCTGCCACGGCGTCGCGTCGCCCTTGGGCTTCTGGAGCATGTGGATCGCCCGGGTGACGATCTTGTCCGGCGTCTCGCGCAGGCAGTAGAGGATGTCCCGCAGGTTGTAGATCATTCGCCGGCGCGGCCGGAACGTGTCCTTCTGTCCGGCCGAGGCGGGCCGGCCCCGCGCGGGGGCGTCCCACAGGTCGTTCGTCTCCGTGTTGTACGCCGGCAGACGCTTGCCGAGCGCCGTCTCCGTGTACGCCGCGAGCACCTCGTAGCTGGCGGCCATGCCGTCGGTGTGGCCCTGGTAGTGGTGCTCGCAGACGCCGTCGAGAACCTGCGCCGACGCGTCGAGAAAGTCCTGGTAGAGAATCTCCCACGACGCCCAGTCGTCCTCGTTCCAGCGGAAGCCGAACCCGCCGACGAGCCGCATCTCGGGCGCGGCCTTGCGGGCCTCGGCGGCCACCAGGTTGAACCCCTCCGTGTAGAAGATGCCGATCTGCCGGCCCGACCAGTACGTGAAACGCGTGGGGTCCTTCGGCATCAGCCGCTCGGCGCCCTGGCCGTCCGCGACCCGCGCCCACCGCATCGACTCCAGCTTGCGGTCGCCCAGGAAGACCGGGTCGTCCGGCTTGACGTCGGGGTTCTTCCCGGCCCGGCCGCGAACCAGGCCCGGCAGCATCCGGGCGAAGTCCAGGTAGGGCTCGTTCCACCACTCGACGGCGACGTTTCGGCCGTGGGGGCGAGCGGCCTGGCCGATCTTCGCGCCGACCTCGCGGAGCTTCGCCCGCCAGTCGCCCTTCCAGAACTGCGGGAACGCCTGCTTGCGGTCGTAGTTGCAGGCCACGAAAAACGCCACGCCGTTGGCCGGGTCCGGCGGGACGACGAAGTGCCCCCCGGCGCCCAGGGCGCGGTGCGGGCGCAGGCTGCCGACGCGGAGGTCCTTGACCTGCCCGGCCGCGCCCCCCGCCTGGTGAAAGCCGAAGATTCCGCCCGGCACGCGGTCCGTGCCGTTGACCGTCAGCAGCCGCCCGGTGACGGCCAGCTCGACGGGCCGGTCGCTCTGCGTGGGCTTCCACCGCGCCAGCTCGATCTTCCGGATGCGGAACGCGACCGTCCCCACGCCGTGCGCGTTGACCACGCCGACGGCGATGCGGGCGATCCGCGTCCGGTCGAGGTGGAAGTCCTCGTCGTAGTTGCCCTCGCCGCCGGGGCCCGTGCCGTCGGCGTTGAAGACCCACTCCGCGTTGCGCATCAGCGCCAGGTCCGCCACCGCCCGGTTCGTCTTCCGCGTCAGCGGGACGGCGTCCCGGAGATAGTACCACGAGCCGTCGTCCTCCATGACGGCCACGTCCACCCACGCGTCGGCCCGCGGGCGGTCCGTCTCGACGGTCAGCGCCAGCCCGTCAAAGGCGGACAGGTCGGCGGGCTTGGGCAACTCCAGCACGGCCCACCGGGCGTGGTTCCAGTTCACGCGCTTCGTGCCCATCTCCAGCTCGACGGACACCGCGCCGCCGGCCACCGTCGCGTTCCGCCACGTCCCCGCCGGGACCGCCTGCGTCGCCATGTTCTCCGGCAGCGGACGCGCACCGGCCGACGCCGCCAGGAACGCCGCCGCCGTCAGCCCCGACCATGTCCGAAGGTCTCTCACCGTGCGTCTCCTCGATCGCCAAGGCCGCGCCCCGGCCTGTGCTATAGAAATGCCGTTTGCCGCCCGTAGGCTACAGCCGAGGCGGATGATTGACCACAGAGGCCCGGAGATCTCAGAGGAAAGAAACAGCCAGCCGCCGACAACCAACACCGAGCCGGCCAGAGCCAGGGCGACAGTCTCTGCACCTGGTTGTTCGCCGTTGGATGGTGCCGTTGGCTTTCCCTGAGCCCTTTGGGCCTCGGTGGTGATCCGTCCCAGCCGTGGGAACCGCCGTCTCGGTGGAGCGTCTGTCAGGATAGGCCCGGTGGACGGAAGGAGCGAGGCAGACATGCATCGACTGTGTGCGGCGGGAGTGGTGCTGGCCGTGCTCGGCGCGACGGCGCATGCCGAGCCCGATGAGGCCCTGGACAAGCGGATCGCCCGGCTGATCGGCCAGTTGGGCCACGCGAAGCACGCCGTGCGCGAGGCGGCGCACGGCGAGCTGCTGCGGATCGGCTACCCCGCCGCGGGGGCGGTGCAGAAGGCGACGGCGTCGAGCGATGCGGAGGTCGCTCTCCGCGCGCAGAGCATCCTGGACACGCTGCTGGCCCACACGCACGCGATCCTCGACGCCCTCGGCCGGCCCGTCGAGGGCGCCGAGGTCCGCCTCGCCGGCAGCGTCTGGGGCGACGATGCCAACAAGCCCCGCACGTTCCTCGCCGACGCGAGGGGGCACGTGGACATCCCCCCGCCGGGCGGGGAACCCACCCGCGCCGACGCCCGCGTCTCGCACCCGGCGTACGGGGTGGCCCGGATCACGCTCGACCTGCCCGCCGACCAGCAGAAGCTCCGCGTGCCTTTGGCGCGGCGCACCAGCGAGGCGGGTAAGCGGGCCCTTCGCGGCCTCGTGATCGGGCCGGGGGGAAAGCCCCTGGCCGGCGCGGCCGTGTTCTGCAACGAGATCCGCACCCCCGGCGAGGGGCTGATCACGCCCACCCGCGGGCAGGTCGCCCTGACCGACGCGAAGGGCCGCTTCGCGATCTACCCCGTGCCCAGCCCGCGGCGGGCGGACGAGCGGGGCAAGCTCATTCCCCCGAGCTCCACGTTCCACGTGCGGGTCGCCTGCGAGGCGGACGAGTCGCTGTTCCCCCGCGCCGCGAGGCTCCCCAACACGGGCGAGGCCCGCGTGCAACTGCTCCGCCCCGCCCGGCGGTTCGGCCTCCGCTTCGAGGGCCTCGACGGCAAGCCCCTGACCGATGCCAAGACCCTCGCGGACATGACGCTCTCCTACCAGGAGCGCCGCGAGCTCGGGCGGATCGCCCTGCCCAAACGCTACGTGACCGAGGGCGAGGGCGGGCTGCTGCCGGGAACGTACCACCTCCGCGCGCCCTCGCTGCGCTACCTGCCCCTCACCGTCGATGCCAACAGCCCCGAAACGCTCACGTTTCGCCTGGCCCCGCCCGTGACGTTCCACGGCCGGGTCGTCCACGGCGTGACCGGCGAGCCGATGAAGGGCGCGTTTGTCGTCGGCTGGGCGGGCACGATGCACAACAACCTGGCCATGCTGACGGACGAGCAGTGGCGAACGCTGGACCGCCTGCCCGTCCGGCCCGCCCTGGATGACGAGGCCCTCAAGCCCGTCGCGGAGAGGTACGTGCTGCTGGCGGCCGGGCGAACCGATCGCGACGGGCGATTCGCGCTCACCCAGCCGCGGGCGAAGAAGATCTACAGCGTGATGGCCTTCGCGAGGGACTTCGTCCCGTTCAAGAGCCGCACGTACTCGCTCGAGGTCGGCGAGACGCACCGGGCGGATGTCGGCACGCTGCCGCTCTACCCGGCTGCGAGGGTATTCGTCCGCCCGCTTGTGCAGGTCCCGCCCGGCCGGAACGTGTCCGTCAGCCCACGGTGGCGCCTGCTGACCCACGGCCAGCCGACCTGGGTCGACCGGTTTCGCAAGGCCCTGCCGTACCAGTCCGTCCGCGAGTACGAGTACATCCACTGGATGAAGGTCAACCGGCGCCAGCCCGTCCACGTCCCCGCCGGCGTGCTGCTGAAGCTCGCGCTGGAGCTGCCCTACGACGACCAGTGGACGACGGCCACGGTCAACCGCGTGCTCCAGCTCCGCCAGGGCGAGACGCGGGAGCTGGGGGACGTCGGCTTCCTGCGGGCCCTCCGCGTCGAGGTCCGCGTGGTGGGCAAGGACGGCAAGCCGGTGGAGGGCGCGCCGGTCCGCCGGCGGTACGACCGCGGCGACGCCTGGTGCGTGGCCCACAACACGGACGCCGCCGGCCTGGCCCGCCTGTACGTCGACGCCAACAGCACCGGCCAGTTCCGCGTGCTGGACTGGCGCGGCACGCTGCCCCGGCCCGCCAACACGATGATCTCCTTCAAGGTGGGCAAGACCGCCCCCGCCACGCCCTACGTCGCCCGCCTGACGGACGAGCAGGTCCGCGTCCTGCGCGGGATCCGCAAGAAGCGCCCGGCCCGCCCGAAGGCCCCCGTCGTCGAGTTCCGGTACTGAGCGGCCCTGGTACGGTCTCTTGCGTCGGTACCCGCTGCCGACCTGCCCGGGACGGGCGCTAGGTTCGCCGCCGGCGCGCCAGCCCCGCCACCGCCCCGAGGGCCAGCAGCAGCGCCGTGCCCGGCTCGGGAATCGCGAGGTACGCCTCGGCGAAGGCCTCGCCCAGGGCCAACTGCCCGGCCGTGCTGAAATGCAGGTCGTCGGAGTTCATGCCGAAGGCGTCCGTGTCCACCAGCGCCACGAGGTCGTCGGACGCGGCGACGGCCGCCTGGGCCGCGCGGACGTTCCCCAACTCCGGGTAGTCGCCCGGGTGCAGGTCGTCCGCGACGCGCCCGATGACGAACGGCAGGTCCGCCTGCCCGGTCTGGGCCCGCACGGCGGCGATCAGGTCCACGAGGTTGGCCTCGTACCGCCCGGCCATGTCCGCGAACCGGGAGTCCCGCTCGCCCTGCATCCAGAACAGGCCCGCGACCTCGAAGCTCAGCCCGTCGGCCGCCAGCATCCCCAGCGCGTTGCCCATCGACTCCAGCAGCCCGTTGTACATGTAGGCGGTCGTGGCGGCGTCCTTGGGGTCCCATTCCGCGTCGAGGTTCGTGGCCCCCTCGGAGTACTTGAGCAGGGCGACCTGGTAGTCGGGGTAGGCCTCGGCCAGCGCGCGGCCGAGCGACAGCTCCGGGCCGATCTCGCTGCTGCTGGCGCCCTGGCCCGTCGCGAGGGTCTCCCAGCCGCTGTTCGTGATCGACGGGTTGTTGCGGTTGTGCCAGTGGACCACGTCGGTCTGGGGGGCGTCCAGGTCGGGCCGCAGCGTGGCCACCCCGCCGACCGCCCCGCGCCCGGACATGTTCGATTGCCCGGCCAGCAGGAAGACCTTGACCGGCTTGGCGGCGTCCGGAATCGCCTGCGTGCGAAGGCGGTACTTGCTCATGAGATACTCCTCGACGGCCTCGCGGTCCCCGTCGGCCAGCGCCTCCTCGTAGACCAGCACCTCCGCGATCTGCCCGCTGAGCGACCCGCCGGGGTTGCTGCCCGCGCCGGCGGCCAGGCGATAGCCCGCCGCGCCCGTGTTGACCGTCTGCGACAACGTCGAGGACACGCCCATCGCCGTCCCGTCCAACCAGGCCCGCGTGTTGGGCGTCGTGTTGTCCGGGCTGTCCGGCGTCTGCACGGTCGCCAGCCGGAACAGGTTCGTGGACAGCCCCTCGTCGAAGATGCGATACCCGCCGTTCACCCGCACGCCCACTTCCGCCGTCACGCGGTACTGGGACCCGGCCGAGGTGCTGCCCGCCTGGGCGTTGAGCTCGATCAGCGACGGGGAGGACTCCGACCCGCCGTCGTGACGCGCGACGACGAACACCGTCCGCCCGCTCGTGCCGCTGGTCAGCGGCGAGCCGCCGTCGCCGTTCATGAAGTCATCCTGCGTGTTGGTGGCCTCGTTGATGAACTGGACCGCGGGCAGGCCGTTGATCGCGCCCGCGCGGTACGTGGGCTGTCGCGACGCGCTGGCGGCCTTGGCGAAGTGGTTGACCGTGTTCTCGCCCGCCACGAGCTGGTCGTCCCAGTGCGCCACGCCGTCGCCGTCCTCGGCGGGGTCGAGCCCGTCGATGTCCTCGTACACGTCCGCGTCGGCCCGCAGCCACAGCCGAAGCCCCGAGGTCACCGGCAGCACGTCGGCCGCCGCGTAGGCCGGCAGGCACAGGAGGCAAAGCGCAAGCAGCGCGAGTCCGTCTGGCGTGGATCGTCGCATGTCTGTTCCATCCGTTACACGGAAGAATCTGTCCGCCGTCGCAGCCGCCGCGCAGGCGCGCGAGACCGCTGCCCGAATCGTCGGGAGACACGAGAGCACGTGCACTCCGACAAGGCGCCGCCCGCAAGAGCCGCCGCGCGCGGCTTCTCCTCCACATCTCATAGTGTACGCGCAGGTCCCCTTCCGTCAAGCCCCGGCTTTGAAGGGATGGGGTCAGATCTTGATTAGTGATTAGTGCTACGGCGCAACTGGCTCATAGGTCATCGGGTTTGCATGACGGTAACTGACCGACGTCGATGCCGACCGCGTGGCGACGTTTGAGGGTCGTCTTTGCGTGGGGCCGGCGCGCCTGTTGGTTGCGATGCTGGTGGTAAGAGATCCGTTCGGCCTGCCCTTCGTCACAACGGCGGTACCTCCGGGGGCCGTGGTGCATACGGATGGCTGGGGAGGATGCGTCGGGCTGGCAGGCCTCGGGTACGATCATCGACCCAAGAGCCTCTCGGCCAGCGACGATCCTGCGCATGTGGCGATGCCCCGCGTTCACCGCGTCTGCTCCCTACTGGACCGTTGGTGGCTGGGAACCCACCAGGGGGCCATCCGCCGGGAGCATTTGGACTACTACCTGGACGAATATGCCTTCCGTTACAGTCGACGTGGGTCACGAGCTCGGGGCATGTTGTTCTGCCGGCTGCTGCAACAGGCCGTGCGGGTGGATCCGGTGCCGTACAAGCGGCTGGTCGGCGGGAGCAGGGCCGCCGACCGCAAGACGTAGATCCCATGAGAGCGAAATGGACACCCACTTGGCGTCATACCGCGGTTCCCCGGGCCCGGGAAGCGGTACTGTTTACGGATGCGTTCTCGACCGATAGTATGTTGTGCGGATCGGGCGGCATTCCCTGCGCCCGTCCGCTCGTCCGTTTGCGTTCCGCGAGACGTACGACAACAGACGCATTGGCGAGGAACACCGTGCGCAAGCTGATCATCTGGCTCGTGCTGCTGGCCGTCGTCGGCGGGCCCGCCGCCGCGATCGTGCTGTGGTGGCGAGACTACTACGGGGGCAAGATCGAGACCCACACGGTGGGCGTGGGCGACATCGTAGCCGGCGTGACCGTCTCGGGGACGATCGAGAGCAAGCAGCGGCAGGCCGTCGCCGCCCAGCTCGTGGCCGCCGTCGCGTCCGTCGAGGTCGATCGCGGACAAACCGTCACCCGGGACGCCCCGCTGATCCGCCTGGACGACAGCATGGTGGTGGCCGAGCTGGCCAAGGCCGCCGCGAGCGTGGAGTTGGCCACTCAGCGGCTGGCGGAGATGGAGAAGGGCCCGCGCCCGCAGGAGATCGAGAAGGCCGAGAAGGACGTCACCCGCGCGAAGGCCCAGCGCGAGTACGCCCGCAAGCACCTCGACGACGTTCGGACCGCCCGGGGCCAGGGCGCGGCGACGCAGGCGGAGCTGAACCTGGCCGAGACGCGGTTCGCCAGCGCCGACGCCGAGCTGGGCGCCGCGGAGGCCGAGCTGGCGCTGCTCAAGGCCGGCACGCGGGAGGAGCACGTCAACGCCGCCAAGGCCCAGTTGGCGCTGGCGAAGGCGGAGAAGACGCGCCTGGAGGCCTTGCGGGGCCGGTACACCTTGCGGGCGGCGCACGACGGCGTGGTGACGCACAAGGACGTGAACGTCGGCGAGGTCGTCTCCCCGGGGCAGGTCCTGTTGTGGGTGCACAACCTGAGCGACATGGAGATCCTCGCGCAGGTGCAGGAGGGGCAGATCTCCGGCGTCGAGCCCGGCGTGCAGGCCCGCGTACTGACCGACAGCTACCCCGACACGCCCCTGAAGGCCGAGGTCGAGAAGGTCCTGGGGCGCGTGGACCCCGAGCGGGGCACGATCACGGTGAAGCTGAAGTTTTCCGAGCCGCCGTCGGTGGCCCTGAAGGACGGGACGACGGCGGACATTGCGCTGATCGGGGAAAGTTCCGCCGGCGCGGTCCGCGTGCCGACCGAGATGGTCGAGGGGCGCGGCGCGGCCGCGGCGGTGTGGCTTCGCCGCGGCGGGCGGTTCGTGCGCCAGCCGGTGACGACGGGCATCGTCGACGCCAACGGGCAGTGGATCGAGATCAAATCGGGCCTGAAGACGGGCGACGTCATCCGCGTGCCCTGAGGATCGGCCGTGGCGCTTCCCTTCGAGATCATGCTGGCCGGGCGCAACCTGGCGCGCCATCCGTGGCAGACGGCGGCGATGACGTTCGGCCTGTCGCTGGCGGTGGTGGTGATGGTGTACATTCCCAGCACCCTGTCGAGCTTCTACGACGACATGATCGACCGGACGGTCGAGCAGAACTCCCCGCACGTGACGATCTGGCCGCGGGAGCGGAAGCGCGGCTGGTTGGAGCAGGCCCTGCGGGCCGAGCGAGGCGGGGACGCGACGATCGCCCTGGTGGACCGCACCGAGCCGCGCAAGCACAACATCAACGGCTATCACGCCCTGGCCCGCCGCGTCGCGCAGACGCCCGGGGTGGTCGCCGTGGCGGCCGTGGCGCGGGGCAACGCGGCGGTGAGCATGGGGCGGATCAACCTCGGCGTGACGCTGGAGGGCATCCACCCGCGCGAGTACGGGCGCGTGGTGACGTTCGCCAAGCACTTCCCGGACCGGCGCGTGCCGGAGCTGGGGCCCTCGGACATCGCCGTCGGCTTCCGCATGGCCCGGAAGCTCAGCGTGCACGTCGGCCAGCAGATCCGGGTCGCGACGGGCAAGACGACGCGGCGGCTGCGGATCAAGGCGATCTTCCGGTCCGGCTACTACGAGAAGGACCTCCAGCACGCGTACGTCTCGCTCCAGACGGCCCAGCGGATGTTCCAGATGGGCAACGAGATCTCCGCGCTGGCCCTGCGGTGCGAGGACCTCCGCAACGCGGTGGCCGTCTCGCGGACGCTGCGCTCGCGGCTGAATCACAAGGTCCGCAACTGGCAGGACGACAACGCGGCGCTGCTGGCGGAGATCGCGACGGTCAGCCGCGTGGCGTTCTTCATCAACGCCCTGGTGGCCCTCGTGGCGTCGGTGGGCATGGCGAACGTCTTCAGCATGTTCGTGCTGAACCGGCAGAAGGAGCTGGCGATCCTGCGGGCGGTGGGCACGTCGAAGGGGTCGCTGCGCAGCATGCTGCTGATGGAGGCGATGTTCATCTGGGTGGTCGGGACGGTCGTGGGCTTCACCGCGGGCCTGGCGGTGATGGCCT